>JADEYI010000020.1_pt1 | contig 333341 bp, 489 predicted proteins | sample 8542331 | NCBI WGS metagenome assembly JADEYI01 (sample SAMN16510988, study PRJNA670497) | mine drainage metagenome | isolation source: biofilm near Copperflume 1 | place: Germany: Marsberg coppermine Kilianstollen | collected 2018-02
CCGCGCGCGCGGCCGCGCCCGCGGCCCCGGCCGGCTGCGCTGCCGGATCGGCGGCCGGCCCGGCCGCGACCGGACGCGCCTGAGCCAGAGCCGGCCTCCTTGGCTGGGGATGTGGAGCTGACGTCGGCTTTCAGTTGGCGGGGTTCAAACTTGCGCGGCAGCATGCGCGGATTGGGCTCGTACAGCTCAAAGTCCTGGCGGCGCAGCTGGCGGTGCAGATCTTGCGCCGCCTGCACCATGAGCCGACAGGAACTCAGACGCTGCCTAGCAACTTCCGTCAGAGCGATATGAGGGGCCCGCACACTGGGTAAAACGAACATTTAAATGAGAAGCTTGCACATGAACAGCACCAGCTGCTGCCTCTTGTAGCTCTGCTCCTCTTTGCCGGCGGCCATGATGTGGATGACTTTCCCCTCCCTGTGGCGCCCCGTGCGCCCGCTGCGCTGGATGTCGCGGATCGGCGAAGCGTTTGCATCGTAGCACAGCACCAGGTCCACCTGCAATAATATAACCAATTCATTTTCACGCATTTCTCACGAAATTGAGGAACCTTTCCTTCTGACTATCAGAGGTTTTGTCATCCCCTATCTGCTCAAGGCCAACACCTCCGGGCACGACCATGCCTCAGGCCAGCTGCCTGAGGCTGAGGGCTTCACAGTATGGCAGAGTGAGAGAGAACTACAGCAACGGTTGAGTCATGATTGGGATGGCAGACCTGGGGGATATCGAGGCCCTCCTCGCCGATGCAGGTGGCGACCATGGTGTTGTAGAGGCCCGCCCTGAAGTCGGCCAGCACCTTCTTCTGCTCCAGCTGCTTCATGCCCCCGGCACCCCTCTTGCTGCCCGCGCCCTGCCCTATGAACATCCTGCGCGGCCCACGCTCAGCACTCAGTACACATCACACCTTAACAAGTGCAACACTGGGTCCGCCAGTCTCTGCTCTGCTGGACACATCCGCACTGCCCTTGTTGCGCTTGAAGAGCCCCGAATGCTCTTTGCTTAACTGTGCGGGCCTGTCATACTTGCAGTCAAGTACAGAATGCGCTTCAAAAAGCCATGACAGCTCTGTCTGACCTTGTGAACGTTGCCTAGCTGCAGTGGATGTCACACTTTTGATCTGCTGGCATGGCGCAACCATGACAGGATGCGAACCAGTGCACATGCCTGGCCTTGATGAGGGGCTCGTGCTTGCGCAGGACATCGCAGATCTGGTGCACACTGTCGCGCAGATTGGTGAACACGATCACGCGCGTCGGCCGCCCAGCGTCGGCCGAGGCCGCATGCGCGCTGAAATGCGCGAGGATCACCTCCTGCAGCGCGGCCATCTTGGGGTGCGCCGCCGCGCTCCTCACCAGATGATCCAGCCGCGCCTGGAACTGCCGGGGCAGCAGAAGGCACAGCAGCTGTCAACATCAACTTCCCACTGATGTTACGTGCCGAACAATGCACTGCAAACGGCATTGCACTGCAAACGGCAGATAAAGAATGTATCTTTCTGAATGGGGAGGGATTGTTTCATGGACAACGCAGCAAGCTGTGCGGCGCACTGCCTATCATCGACTTCTACCTGATTGCACACTCTGACAGGACCTCGACTTTAATTTGCCCGCCGTCTTCGGACTGCAGACTTCCAATGCAGATTGTCAAAGGATGAATAAGTGGTTGGTCTGGTGTGGTGGAGCAGCAGGGGAAGCAGGATCAGCGAACCTCGCGGAATTCCTGCGCGGTGTCGAGTAGGCGGCGCAGGGGGGAGTTGTTTTCGGCGCCCAATTTCTCGTTGAGGTACTCCTGCGCCTGGCCCAGGCCGTGCAGGTCCATGTGGTCGCGCAGGTCCGCCAGCAGCATCGCCTGCCGCATCCAAATTCAAATTCAAATTTATGTTCAAGTGGAATTCAAAATGGAAACTGAGATTAACATTATGGCAACAAAACATGCAAGCATGCTCGCCAGCTGCACATTAGTCAACTGCATGGCTCCCCAGAAGCCACCCATATGTGCCCGTTGAACGGCGGTTCATATACTTTGCATTGCAGGATGATGCCTGATTGTGGATGACTAGGGGATGTTCTGCAGGGCAGCAGATGCATGCAAAGGATGCAAATGGAGGGCCTTGGGCTGGCCGTACCTGCCGGAAGAGCAGGGAGGCCGGGCCAAATTTCTGGCCGTACTGCTGCTGCTGCGCTTGCTGAAGCCCGAAACGGGTGACAGTCTCCGCGTCAGCATTGCCAAAGTACATCTGCATTTGCACAACCCCTCAGTGTGTACCCTCTGTGAACACCAACCCTACACCTTACTTGTAACATACACCCATGCTTGGCACAGGTTCCAATAGGACAATCTTTCCCTTGGTCTGTTGACGGGCCTTGCAGTGAATTGAAGGACTATCTACCGAACAACCCATTTATACTTCCATTCTTCCAGGGATCTGGGACGTTATCATCTCTGAGGGAGTGACTTTTGCCCGGGAGTCACTTTTGCAAGGGAGTGACTGGAGACTGGTGCAAGGGCCAGGGAGGTCACCTTGGAGCGGCAGAGTTCGGCCATGATGTGGCGGAAGGCTGAGAGTAGCATGGCGCGCGCGTGGCCCACCTCGCGGCTGGGCTCCACCACCATCAGCTCGCGCGCCGTCGCGTGCCGGTACGGCGCCACGTCAGCGTCCTCCTCGCCCCGGAACTCTATCGCCGAGATCATCAGATTCTGCAGAACCTCCTGCAACACATGCTGCCCCTTTGAAGCCCATGCAACAGTGCTTCAGTCTTGACGGCTGCCAATCTAAAAATCTGAACGTGCCTCATATGCCCCCTGACATGTATAAGTCATGTACATTGTAAAAGGGAGTTGCGCATGGATCTTTGCACTGTGCACATCACCAATCACATTGCACTATCCATGTATTCTGGCCAGGATGCCATCAAGCTCAGGGCCTGCAATGACCAGCCGTAAATTTATATGATTGACCGGATAGAGGACCACTATAACAGACCTGCACTGCCTCCCTCTTGCTGCCAGGAGTCGCGCTGAGCCCCAGAACGCGGAACTTGCAGCCCTCTGAGCGCAGCTTCTCGATGACCGCCACGGCATCATTCTTGCCCACGGCCCGATGGCACTCGTCCACCACCACGCATGTGATCTTCTCCAGCGGGCACACCCCTGCAGACACTCATTTGCTCACTAGTGAAACCACTCCTGCATACGCCCAGTCGCTCACAAGTGAACACACCCCTGCAGCATGCCACAAACCCATTCCTTTGTGAGTGACTTGCACGAGTGGATACATTTGCACACACCTGTGCAGACGTCGTTCTTGAAGGTCTGGGGGGTGGCGAAGATGATGCGCTTGTGGGGAGAATCCCATTGGACGATGCGGTTCTCCCTGTTCACGCCGCCATCCAGCACGATGCTGTTGCCCTGCAAAGCAACTTGGCCTTGAGCACATTCTGTAAATCCGGCATTTGTCTTGTTGCCAAGCCGCTCCCAAAGCCAATTTTGAGAAGAGAGCAGAATAGGAAGCTGACCTTGGAGCTTCCCATGAACTGCTGGCAAGCATCCATCTGCTGGTGCACGAGCGGCTTTGTGGGAGCCAGGAACACAACTTTGCCCTGCACCGCCCAACCGCACATTGCTTCAGTCATCTCTTTAACAGATCAGCACTTTGTCCTTCAATGCAGTCCTGACAGCATAAAGCTCGCCCTGAGGCCCCTAATGGGCAGGAATTGGTAGTAGGCCAAGCAGATGAAGCAAAGAATGCTTTGGTGCTGCGCGCACCTCAGGAAACCAGCGGAAGAAGTTGTACATGACCACAGCAGCGATGAAGGTCTTGCCCAGGCCCGTGGGCAGGCAGACAAGGGTGTTGTTCAGCAGGGCCTGCTCCACAATGGCCACCTGGTATGCCCTCTCTGGCACACCCTCCGGGTAGATCCAGTTCTTGGCAGCAAACCTGTACCCCAAATCATAAGACAGTATTACCACCACTTCATGCTCACTGGAGTCGCATAGTGCTGAGGAGCAACAAGGACATCTGCCTGAGGGCAAATAAGACTTCCACCATGCATGTGTTTGTACTTTGCTCATCCATGAAGAGATCCATCAGGTAGATGTGGACACACGTGTCCACCAGGATGCCCTTGTTGGTGCTGTTGAACTGCATCAGTCTGGGCTCATCATCAGCTGCAGCAGCTGCTCCCTCCTCATCCATGCCCTGTCGCTCTGCATCCATGTCTGTGGCTGCATCCCCCAAATTCTCTCCCTCAGGCGGCTCTCGGCCCTCAGAGCAGCGCCCTGCTCCCTCATCCCACTCTGCTGGTCCAGCACCTGTGTTGTTGTCCCAATCTGTGGCCTCGTCCCCCGCATCTGGCTGCCAGTCATTCCATCCGAACGGAACTGGGGCGCTGATTCCATCTGAGCGCGGCTGCTCTGTGGATGTATGTTGCGCTGCAGCTCCAAGGAACACCTGTTGCGCAGGTGCTGAGGATGGGGCTGTGCTGACTGGATCCTCTCCTCTGCCAAAGGGTGCTTGCATATGGGGCTGCCCTGCATGGCTCTGGAAAGTGCCTTTCTGGGTGTGTCCTCCAGGTTCCCATGTGGTCCTCACAGGCGGCCTCTGTTCCCTGGAAGGCTGCTGCCAGGGCCCTGCATGGTTGCTGTGATGCTGGACAGCAGAATTTCTGCTGTCAGCTCCTGCTGCAGACCCAGTGCTAGCGCCCGGTGCTCCAGGATACATGTGGCCATGAGTGGGAGCAGTAGCCATCGTGCTGGTGTGACCCAACTTGCTCTGCTGCGCGCCCACATGATGAGCTGATGTGGAAGATGCGCTGCCATGTTGCCTCCTATTGCCAGTCCAAGAATGCTGCGGCTGATCAGCTCCCCGAGCAGTGGCTTGTCCCCGAGGATGCGATGCTCCTGGCTCGGCATCTATGCGATGTGGACCACTGTGCGATAAGTGCATCCTTGCAGGGATGTCTGGCTGCTTGGGCTGCACATGCTGCCCCCGGTTGCTGCCGCCAGTTCCTGGAACAACCTCTGGCTCGCATCTTCCTGTCCATGCGGGCAGCCTGCTTCCTTGCAGGCTATGAGCTCCTCCACCACCTCTTGCTGCCAAGTGTTGGGCCTCCAAAGCCTCGAGGACTGAGAAGTCCTACGGATGCACAAGCCTGTCAGAGAGACTGGCAATCAGAAGATGGACTGCATATAGATATAGAAAATCCACAGGATCAAATTTGTAATCCCACAACCAATTAACTATACAGACCAAGCACCATCTTGTTCTGTAGCATACCAGGTCATCAAAGTCATCGTCCAGAACATTGTTAAAAGCCATCAACGTGACATCAACCATATCTGTATGTTGGAAGAATTACATCTTAGGGGTTCCACCCCGAAGCTGACAACCTCACACGCCATCACAATGTACTCATGAGGTGAATCTGTGTCCTCCACATCGCAAGATCTATGCGGCAAACCACCAGTAGGAAAATTGTATATATCTCTTTCTGTAAGAGTATGTATTGATTTCCTTCCACTCATGCTATGATGGATCATTGACGTTTGTGGCAGCAGGCCCCAAGGTGTCTACGGTTTTCTACGGTCCAAGTTTAGAAGATTGACCGGTCAACGATCCTTGGACGAAACAAACACGAGCTTCACGTAACACCCCACCTCTTCTCCTCTTCTTCCAAAATCTCTGATTGATATAGTTCAATACTTGCCGGAAAGGAAGTATTGCGTTCTCAAACTTCGGGCGTCAGGCTATAGCTACGAAGCCTTCCTCATCAGTTGGTGAGAATTCCAAGGTCACGCTATATTTGCATCGCAGGATCGGGGCTATCAGAAATTCACTCAAGCTTCAATGGAATGCAGCGATGCATGTATCGAGACAGTCAGCAATGCACTCCGCGACCTCACAAGCGATGATGCGCTGGCGGCTTTTTGCAGTGCCAACACTATCGAGCGATACGTGAAAGCACGCAACGGTGACGTTACTGCAGCCACATATATGCTGAGGTGGGCGACCCTGCCAGTGTGGTCTGCCTCGAAGTGAAAGCCAAATATACTCACATCAGAATGTAAAGGTCCAACCCACCGTACCCGTCTTCTTCGGGGCAGGAGAATCTTTGAAGTGTTATGATGCTCGTAATTGCTCATGTATCACTGCAAAATTGCATTATCAAGCGGCTGAAGGTGTTGGCAGGCTTCTTTTGCTGCACATAGCACAGGGCACATCTTTATGAAGTCTGACCACTACCTGTAGGAGTACCTTGGAATGGAGGAGGCAGAGCAGACCTGAAACCATCACTTGGAAAGATGTCGAGAAAGCAGGTCAATCTGGGAGAATCGAAGTTGCAGCGGAGAGGGACCTTTCTGGAAGACCCATCATCTTCTACCAGCTGAAGTGGGGTTCTGCACAACAATATTAATTTGAGCTCTTGACAAATCATTGTGCAGAAAGCCCTCATGCACGTTGCAGGGCATGTCAGAAAGCATACCTTGCTGATGACACTGTTGAAGAAGCGTATGGTGCTTGCAGGCGCCCTATGACAGCTTGCAGTATGGAAGAGCAGACAAATTTCTGGATATACAACCTGGAAACGGCATGCAAAATGGCAGATGATGCTGGTAAGGATATTCTCTCTGCGTGCTTCTTGTGCTTACACACCAAGGGCATGCCAGACACAAGAACACAGTATTATCCAAGGGGCTGAAGCTCACGAAATGCGCTCCTGATGCCCAGGTGTGGGCCAGGTCATCGTTGCTGCGGACCTGGCAAACTTCTCAGAGGGCCTCACCCAGCTGGCCAGCTTCATCCACCTCGCCCAAAATCACTACCCAGAGCGCCTGGCCTTTGCTGTGCTGTCAAGGCCCCCCACTTACTTCTGGCTGGCCTGGTCAGCAGCTCAGGTGGGGCTTTGGCTCTAAAAAGACCTTCAAAGTCTACAACAAGCTGTGCACGGCCACACCATGTTCATTCTAGAGGCAGAAGACTTGCAGCGCTAGCACAATAGTATCCACATCGTTAGTGATGACCAACTTAGGGGATGTGATTGCAGGCCTTCCTGGATGAGAAGACTCGCGCAAAGATCACCCTGGTGTACACAAATGATGAGCTGCGCACGGCGCTCCTGCCTCACATCCAGCCTGCACACCTGTATCAGAGTCTGGGCGGGTGAGTGCTTGGTTTAAAGCACTTCATAACAAAACTTGATGCCGTCTTGTCGGGTCCCAGTGCCCATATCCAGCATAAGTGGAGGTATTTGTTTGATTAGAGTGATTGGAATGTGCAGGGACAAGAAGGACGACTTTGATCTGGAGGGTCACCGGCAGAGGATGCAGCTGATGGACTTGGAGCGCCAGAGGGAAGCAGGTTTCTTCAAGAGCCAAGGCCAGAATGCAGTGAAGGTGCAGTGAGAGAATGGCAGTCGTGTTGCCATTGACAATTTTGCAGTGGTATGAAGCAGAACAAGCAAAAGACAGGCATGCTCATGAGTTCTCCACTTACTATGCTACTTAGTCTCTTTGCGCAATTACAATTGTGATGTCGGACACCCCGGAGTGTTCCTGTTGGCAATGGCAATCGGCCAGCCCCCCACCCGCTGCTGACAATTACTTATCAAGGTTCCGCGCATATGCAGAAAGAGCACTGGCTGTCAATGGAATTCTTCCACAAGGCTTCAGATGCCACTTAAATACTATACAAAAATGCCATGGCATGGTTGCGCGCACGGCCCAGAGTTGCAACTGCGCAGTAATGCAGCTGGCTACTGCAGCTGCGCAGCATGCATGCAGCTTGAGCAACAAAAGTAAGATTGACACACGTGAAAACCAAACACATGGGACATGGGCAGTAGGTGTTGCAAAGACACAGATAGAGAGAGTGAAAGAGGCTTGGTCAAAGTCAAATTTTTGTGCTTGCACAAAAGTCAAATTTTGTTTCGAAACTGCGTGATTGTTTCGGGACATCTTCTGCACCTTGGTTTCGGACATCCATCCAAATTCTTTTGATCTTTTGAACCTGAACACAGATCTTAAAGTCACTCGATTTGAAATCAAGGAGATATCGAAGGAGATCGACTTTGCTTTGTGATCAGCGACGACACCTCTTGTGACGCAGCATAGTGATCAAAAGCGATCTGGCGCCAGCTGCCTTGTCCACATTTGAAGCACACGCCCACATCGTAGCGGTTGCAAACAACTCTTGGAAAGGGTAAAATTGTAGGCAGTGGAGAGGGCAATGCTCTGCCCTTCCCACCCTGTAATCTCTGCCGTTCCAGTGGCACCAGCAGTTTTGACCAGCAGAGTGCGATGCACCGCCACAGCTCCGAGACGGACACTCATTGATGCCTTGAGACTTCCTCTAGACACAGCTCTTGCGGCCAGCAGAGGGAGCATGCAGTCCATTGTGGCAGCAAGCAGCATATCTCTGGTAACAGGACATGACCTCAGGCTTCATGAAGGCATCCCTTCACACCTTTTTCAGTGGCGCAGAGAAGGTGTCATGCCCTTGTTCAGGCTCAAGTGCATCTGTCTGGCAGGTGTTACTTGCAGGCAGCCCTGCGTTGGCATTTGGTCCATTGAATTCTGAAGACAACCTGAACAATATCCCATCTCAGCTGTCTTCAACAGGTCAGCACTAGCATCACCAGCTTCTCTTCCCAAGCTGAGACTTGTTGACACTGGCTTGACTTGGTGGACATGCTGCAGGCGTGAAGCCAGCAGGCAATCTCGGGAAGCTTTTCAAAAACAAGGACGTGCAGGACTGCGCAAGGAAATGCGTGGCTACTTGCATACGTGGTGGCGAAGGTGCGCGCATCATGCTTGAGATGGACTTTCTGTTAGAAGGATTCTGACCTGCCAGCTGTGCGGTCGAGGGGAAGTCCAATTTGATATGCTGCTGCCTGTGGACCAAGGATCAACAGCTCTTGTGCTGGATCCAGCAGAGCTGCCGATATGGCACAACTGACTGACAGAAAATTCTGCACACGCAGGTGCGCCTGGACTTGGACCACTGTCTGTGCGCAAGGAGCTTGTAGTTTTCAAGGATGGGTTCCGCAGCAGACAGTATTGTTTGACTGAGTGCACACAAGTATGTGCGGCGTCTTTGGGGGTCAAGTAGGCTTCAAAACAGTTTCAAATTTCCACCGGTTTTGTGCAATCTTGATCCGGTTATGATCTGCTCCTCTAAATGAAGAGACTGTCTGCATGCGCGTGTTTGAACACCAGATGAAATTTAGGTTGTTTTGTTGTTCACGACAGAACACCGGTGGTACCAATCATGAATTGCTTAGCAGAACACAAATCGATTGGCAAGGATGCTGGCCTCAATTACAAGCACTTTACACATATCCACAGCTGAAACTGAAAATGCCGATCCGTACAAATTTGAGCGTGCAACAGACCCTGAACTGACCGGGAGGTTGCAATGCTGCCCTGATTCAGGCCCCTGAGAGGCTGGCAGCAAGCCCAAGCAATGGAGCTATTGGACCATATTTCTCTTATTCTGGTCATAGATGAAGCGCTTAAAAACTAACGTGATGGAATTCTGGCCGGGCGCTGCTGGTGCAATGCCTTCTGGGAAGGCCACCTTGAACTTGCCAGACTTGCCGAAGGAGCCCTCGATCGTGCCTATTGCACCGCTCTGTGTCGTCACCTGCAGCATGACACCACTCAGTGCACAGAAACATGCTCCTATGCCATGAACCAATCCGTTGCATTGAAAAGCCATGTGACATGACTCTTCCACAGCGTTGGGAGCAGTGAGTTGGGGCCGCATTTTCTACAGCGCCTGCGACAGCCCTGGCATTGAGGAGACGGCAGCTACACATATGCGCAGGGGATCACCAATCTTGTGCAGGTGGCTCAATTCATGAGAGACTCGTTAGAAAGAGTGTACATGGGATCGAGCACCCAAGTATCTTATCAGCCTTGTTGGCTGGCAAAGAGTGAAGAATTTCTCCCCTTTCCTGTCCGTGAAACAACTGAATACCTACTATGCGAAAAACCGAGCTAGTCAAGAAGATCAGTGAAGGGGCAGTACTGCATCTGAAACACATGCAGGTGATCAGCAAAATAATCCAGCTGATCTTCTCAATTTTGAAAGATAAGCAGGCACCTTCATGCCGGCGAAGAGGGAGATGTCCGTGTCCTTGCTGAACATGCCCTTGCAGACAGCACTGAAGCCGTCCTTGGCGATGCGGTCAATGCTGCCGGCGCGCGTCTTGGCCTTGAAGATGCGCAGCCGCGCCAGCTCGCCCGGCTCCTCGGCCCGCAGCAGCGCCGTCAGCCGCCCGTAGAATGCCAGCCGGCACGCTGCCTTGCTCACATCCGTGTCGAAGCGCGACCCGATGACCAATGAGTCCTGTTCCAGTAACAAGGGCCTTTAGCCAATCCAGGCACAGCATGCAACTAGCGTGGTGAAAGCGGGCCCTGCCCCCAGATATATTGAGACAACCACGAGGATTCCTTACGTGATGCAGCAGAAATCACCTCGGTTTCTTCGGTATGAAGCTGCATACGTACCAGGGCCGGCCACAGATTGGTAGCTCTTGGGTAACCTTTTAATGATTCGCACTTAGATTTCAGGGGTTAGGGGACTTCAGGGACGCCTTGAAATACCCAGGGACTTGTGCAGGGGGGCAGGTTGTACATTAATCTGGAAAGCACACCTTGGGTGCAGTGACGGGCTGGCTGAATTTCAGCAGAGCCCACTGGGGACCATGGTGCGTGGTGGGCTGCGCCCCTGAAGCACAGGGCCGCCCCTCCAAGCCGTGCAGCTCGCTCTGGTACGCGTACTCAGCGCCAAAATCAAACTCCTTCACGTCCTCCTGCAAGAAATCATTCGACCATCAGCTGGGCTACTCTTACTTGCCACTTGCAAAGTGCATGAGTATGTCAAATGCTGCACCAATTCCATGCGAGCATGGTACGGTGATGTCGGCTCACGTTGAGAGCGAGCTGACGGATGCGGTCCAGGACAGAGCGCAGGGCTGCAGCCGGCTCGTGACCGCTGCCGTCGGGTGTTCCAAAGTACATCACCTCCGCCATCACTGTGCTGTGCCCCAGCGACACATGCACCTGCGCAGCATCTCATCAGCACTGAGCGGCAGCTTAATCCAGTGTATTGCTCCAGAGTCCCAGCTGAGGGCATGTACAATAAAAAACTCAAAGCACCTAGAGAACAAATTGTAAAATTCCATTGCATGCACTACTTCTTAGCCTCAGGTTTGCCATCTAGACTGTAGCCACAGATTGGCCAGACACAATAAGAGGCAGCAGGCAGCATCAAGAGATTCCATGCAATAATGCAGCCCAATAAATTACAGTGAGGATTAGCGGTCAAGATAAAAACGACCTGGCATCTTCAAAGCCCTCTCGCAGGTCTGAGGCGGTCCATCCACCAATTGCAGTCACAGACCTCCTCCCAGCCAACCAGGTCAGATGACTTGTGATCATTCGCACGGCTGCGTCCAGGCATGGGGCTGCGCACCTTGCTCTTGGAGGGCAGGGTCCCCAAGAAGAACCGGACTTTCTCAACCGCAGCAATGGCCGCGCTAAAGGTCGGCACGGTGCCCGGCGCGCACAGCAACGTGCGCTCTAAGTTGCTCGCGTTGAGCTGCGTGACGCAGATGCCTGCGCGGTCGCCCTGCGCGCAGGACGGCACCGGCCGCCGGAACACCTGCATGCTCTTCACCTTCTTCACCAGCCGCAGCTCTGGGAGCTCCACCATCCCCCCGACCTGCAACCCCACACGCACCCCTCAGCTCCAATTTAAAACACTGGATCCAGAGGCCCCAGCTTCATTCTAGCTTGCGCAGTCCACTACATGCCATCAAAAGCAGGGATGCAAAGACATGCCTGGCAAATTGCAAGTGACCAAGTCAGGATGATCTAGCCTCTGCGTGCCATGATTGGCCCGCCGTCAGAGGCTTGTTGTCTCATATGACTGCATTGGTCATATGTCCAACGAGCATGAGGCTTCATCATCTCTGCAGAACATGCAGAGAAGGTGCACATTAAGCAAGATTCAAAAGGAGTTTGCTGATGGAAGTAGGAGAGGAGAGGATATGCATGATTTTGAATGTAATCTTATTCTGAAAGTGACGACACAGGCTTCTGTCAAGGCTTGAGGGTGGCATACCTCAACAGAGCCGGCCAGGACGGTGCCGGTGAGCACCGTACCCTGCCCCTTCACTGCAAAGCAGTGGTCAACAGAGAACAGGAACGGCCCCTTCACCGGTCGCGGCTGCGCCGGCACCAGCTTCACCAGCTCCTCTATCAGCGCCTCCACTCCCTCTGCAGGCGGTGCTGGCCCATCCCCGCCACCTGGCCATTGGTCCAAGACTGTCATATACCCGTGCCACAGTGGAGTCAATTGCTTGAACACATCAAGAGTTTGGCTGATCCATTCCATACTGTACATTGTGGCTGTGCCGTGGCAGGACAGCCTTTGCTTGCAGGTGACAATAATTTGGGAGATCGCATCTGCCCTCAGAGCAGGTTGAAGCAGCGTCACGTATTGGCCATGTTCTCAGAAGGTCTGAGATGAGATCAAACGCATGAAACTTTCGCACCAGGTTTGGCCGAGACGGCAACCATGGGGCATCCAGCGAAAGTGGTGGCAGCAAAGGTCTGCGCCAGGCGCTTGCGAGCCTTGGCCACCAGCTTGGGCCGCAGCTCGGCAGGCAGCAGGTCCACCTTATTGATGACTACCAGCATGTGCCGCGTCGCTATCTCCCCCACCACCAGACACTCCGCTGTCTGAGCCTGCACCGAGAAGGGGCACATCAGGACCCTGACAATTTACTATGACGTAACAACATGAGCACCTATCTAGAGCTTGTTGAGAGGGCAAAGGAAGTCATGCGAGGTTGTGAGGAGCTCCTACCTGGATGCCCTTTGTGACATCTATGACCAGCATCATCAGGTCGATGATTTGGGCCCCGCCGATGATGGTGCGGATGAGGGAGGCATGCCCAGGACAGTCCACCAGAGTGAACTGGAGATTCTGGCGTGGGAAGCTGCCGGTCAGCCGCTCGGGCATCGGCACTGAAAAGGATGAAAAGCCCAAGTCCAAAGTGATGCCCCTCTCCTTGCTCTGTGGGTGCTTGTCCAGTGCAGCTGTTGACAACTGGGTAGACAGTGCCGCAACTGCGGCAGCCCAGGGAACTTGTTAATGTGCTCCTGTCATGCTGTGCATGTGGTGACTCATGACAATGAAACATCAAGACAGAATTATGGTCCAATGTTCTATTTGATTAACTCCCAGGTGTCAGCTGAAGGCTGGATCCTAGTGCGGCGCATCAACTGTGAAAGATGCTTCCCAATGCTGCAAGTCATTGGGCGCACCGAGGCTGGTCTTCCCGCTGTCGACGTGGCCAAGGACTCCGACATTGACATTGTGAAACGAATAGGACGCATCTGGCATCTGGCATCCGCTAACAATACTCGAGTTTTATAACATGACAACGTCACATCGCCCATGGGTGGGCAGGCATGAGCGGCAACCGTGCCATTTTCGCACAGCGTCCTCAATCACTTAGGCCAGAGAACACTCAAACATACGATGAGAGCCTAATGAGCGTCAAACCTATTCAGGTGAACAGTGACTTCTCTATACGCGCTTTCAGCTACGAAACTCGTCTGCCACGTGGCAAATGTTTTCTCTCTCCAGCTGCATCCTCTTCTCATGCTGATAGCCTTGATTGACTGTTACACCCCCTATTGTTCGAGGACAATCAAAATCACAACCCAGTCCCTCATTTCCAGTCCATTTCAGTCCTACGTCCGAAAAGACATTGCATCCGAGGGATCCTATTTAGGCCATGCACCCATATGCATGCATCGCTTTTGCGGAGTTGCCTCCTTTCGAGGAAATTTCTTGCGATCAAGGCTTGCTTTCGACGACTTTCCTTTGTCAGCAGCCACAAATTCATGTCATTTGTTATTTTGGACATCCTGTATTGTTTGCATGAAAGGAGTCGCGTTCTGGGAGTTGAGAGTGTGCTTTCTCAGGTTACAAGTGCTTCATCACTGACAAAGTGTCTTCGCTGCCTGGAAATGAGCAGTATTTTTAGTTGAGATCAATAACCAAGCAACAACATGGGTGAACAGTGGAATACAAGATCACAGAGAACGGCGAGCTAGAGCTCAGGTCTAACCATCAAGTGAATTCAGCCAATGTCCATATCCTACATCTACATCTGATACTCACATCTAATGGGCCGCGCAAGAAAGGTAACATCGCCACATTCTGACAATCGAACAGCAGAGCTTTGCATAAGTAGGGCTGTACAGTCAAGTTTTTCGACATGAACAAACCCAGCGACTCTGTGCCATCATGTATCGAAGTCTCCCTGTTCCGAATCTGAATGAGAAGTCTTGATCTTTCAGGGAGGCAGGGCTGCCCAATTATGGGGAGTCATGGTCGCCATTCTAGCTGGACAGATGATCCTTGCAGCTCATGGGACAGAGGTGGATACCTTCCTCCCGCAGCAGCAGTATGAGAAGGCAGTAGATCTCAGGTATCAGCCCAACGACAGTACACGATGCGAAACATGCAACAAATGTGATAATGTATCGCTCAATGGGGTGGGTGAAAACGTGGAACTCAAACATCTAGCGGTGGTGCAGGTCAAAAAAAGATGCGTCAGCAAAGCAGTTGAGGCAGGCAGCAGATCTTTTGAAGTCTGCAGCGGGCGTCAGCCTCGGGGTATCTATGGCAGTCGAAGAGACAGCGCTGAATGCAACAGATGCACAGGGAAGCGGGGCACATGATGATGTCCTGTCCAGTCACTTTTCTGGCCTGGAAATCGCTGACAATGGGCATGTCGGCGCCATAAAAGAGCTGGCAGTCTGCTACGAGCTGGGTAGGCCCCACGCTATTTGTCTGACAGCAGCTCTGGTGGACTCATGCAGCTTTGTTTGGGAAAAAAATGGATGTGCAGATGCCTCTCGTGGATCAATGGATGGAATGAACGATGTGCCGATGCCTCATGTGCAGTATTGTCTGCAACTTGAGAATGTGCCGATGCCTCAAGGGTGATCCTCCTTGCATGCAGGGGAGGGGGTTCTGTTCAACCCAGCGGTGTCATTCGAGCTGCTGCGCACAGCTGCAGAGCGCGGCGATCCTGAGGCGCAGGCAGAGTTGGGCTTCCGGCTGGCTATTGGCATCTACCCCCCTCCACAAGGTCATCCCCTTTCATACACACAGCTTGCACGCCGTGGCCCTGGCCAGACCAAATGAGCAGGGCCAGGCAAACGCGCATGAGCAATGCAGCCATGTCACGCCAGGCGCTCTTCTGCAATGTTTGTGTTGAAGCACACTTTGCAGTGGCAATTTGAGACCTGTTATGGTGACTCCAAGCGTACAGTTGAGGCCCTGCAAACGATATTGCTAGCGCGCTGGCTGAAGGTATCGAGCTGCAATGTTACGGACATGAGGGCTGAAAGCGCCGAATGAGTTGTTTAGGTGCATTTCTTACAGTGGCAAGTTGAGGCAATGCGATTGCACGGACACAAGAGCTGACACTATAAGTGTGTTGCGCAGATGCAGCCGATCCGCTGCCGCTGTTCCAGCTTGGGCAGGCGCTGTGGCCGGAGGCGCTGGCACACTACTTTTTTGCGGCGGCCGGCAACGACAGCTTTGCGCGCGCGGCGCTGGGCTACCGCCACATGCACGGCCTGGGCGTGCCCAAGTCCTGCCAGACCGCGGTGCTCTACTACCAGCCTGTGGCCGAGCAGGTTGTGGAGCTGGCCCGCCAGCCCGCCAGCCTGCCCTACGTGAGCCCCGGCCCCTCTTTTTCTCCCATGCAAAGCACATGAAGTAGCGTGCCGCACATGACAGGTCACCTAAGGCCTCAGGGTCCACAGAGATAGGAGACCCCACCAATGGGACCCTTTGAATGTCTGGCCGACACTTTACACCGCAGCAGCCCTTCTTCATGCCGGAGATGATTCTCAGCAATGTTGCATTTTAAAATGCGCCAGTGTCAAGAGGCGTTGTGTTAAAGGAAGAGGCCTGGATATTGCATCAACTTTGTAGAGGTTGCCTGTGCTGTTATTAATGACGCCATGGCTTAGGACGCGTTGGCCCGTCATACGGCGCTGCTGGAGTAATGTAGTGTGAGAATCATGACGCAGGTGGAGCGGATGCGGCTGAGTGCTGGGGCGTCGTGGCGGGGCCACCCAACGCGCGAGCAGCAGGTGCTGCACTACCAGTGGTTTGCCGACCTGGGCAGCGCGGAAGCGCAGCGCGCGCTCGGACAGATGCTCACGCAGGGAGTGCAGCGCGACCCCGAGCAGGCCTTCCGCTACTTCAGGTGGGCCCCTGCTCTGCCAGAATATAAACCACTTCAGTGCCAAAATAATCCTCCATCTGCTGCTGCCGTTTAGACCATTGTCCAACCAGGCTTGCCCCCCGCATGGCCGCCATTAAGAAGTCGAAGCTGGGTATTGCTCTGCAAGTAGCAGATGCGGCTGCAATGGTCATGTCTTTGTCTGTGCAGCAACTCATGGCAGGTGAATAGATGACAGTCGCAAAGCCTGAAACGCAAGCATCAGTGCCTGATGCGGTGGCTGTTGTTGCGCAGGCAAGCGGCGGAGGCGGGTGACGCGGACGCGATGGCGCACCTGGGGCATATGTATGCCAACGGTGTGGGCGTGGCGGCCAGCAACGAGTCGGCGCTGGACTGGTTTGACCGCGCGGCTCGGCGCAACCACCCAAGCGGCCAGTACGGCCTGGGCTACCTCCACCTGTCCGGCTACGGCGTGCCTAAGGACGCCAAGAAGGCCTTCAAGTACTTCACCTCTGCTTCTGAGCAGGTGCGCAGTGCCGCTGGTTATTTTCATCTATCATGCCGATCATGTCCTGTGGGTAGCTTGGTTCGATTGTTCTAAAGCTGAAACGGCCTGGCTTGGCTCATTGTTTACAATGTCACCCGCATTGTGCTTAGAGCAACTTTGAGAGATTTGCAAGCCTGAGTCATACTGTATTATTACATTTCCAAGGTGCCCCTCACTAATATCTAAAAATCCCTGACGTTGCGCCGGCGCAAAGTCCCCTCTCAGTGTAATCAAGCCTTTTTTTGGTGCGACATCCGGATTTGACCTTGTGGAGTGGCGCGGCAGGGGCATGTGGAGTCGTGGTTCCATTTGGGCGTGATGCACCTGAACGGCTGGGGGACCAAGGCCAACGCGCAGCAGGCGCTCACCTTCTTCAACATGGCCTCCAAGCTGGGCCACGTCCTGGCGCAGTACAACCTCGCCATGCTGCACCTGCAGGGCTCCGCCGCCGACAAGTGCGGCGCCCACCTGTCCATCATCACTTTGTGTCCTGTGGCTCTGTGAGGGCGGAATATATCTTTACCTGTCGCTAATGGGGAAGGGGATCATAGTTGTTCACCTTGGTGCTGCCGTGGGCTCGCTAAGTACTTCTTGTGGAGGGGGCCTGAAATTGTGCATGTGGCTCTGGCTGTTCAGGGGCGGCTGCACTGCAGCGCTGGAATTGCTGAAGAAGATAGCAGAGAGGGGCCCGTGGGCGGCGGTTCTGCAGGAAGCCTTTGACTGGGTGCGCCAAGACCCACCCTTTCTTATATACTCAATTTATTCTGCTCGCCCTGCCGATCAGAGACGGGCAAGTTCTGCATGCCTGGAAGTGGTGCTGCGCAAGCATAACGCATGGCATCGGTGCAGCCTCCACACGATTGATAATTGTGTCGAACAGGGGTGAAGCAAATGCCCCACCCAGTGATCTGCTTGGGTGCATGAATTACTTCCTGCGTTGCTTAACCAGTGCCTGATCAGTGGTTGGTGGTGGGTGCAGTATCGGACTGGGGACTATGAGGGTGCAGTGGTGGCATACTTGAAGGCGGCAGAGATGGGGCTGGAGGTGGGCCAGAGCAACGCCGCCTGGATGCTCTCGCGCGGCTTTGGCGCGGCCGGCCCGACTGCCTCTGCGCTCGCCCAGAAGCTGCACCAGCGCGCAGCCGGCCAGGTGGCGCAGCTGTCCCTGTGGTCACCCTGCATAATTTTTCATGCAGATCCTATCGAACTCTAAGGATTATCAGCAGGACAAGTCTGTCACTGACTTATTCACCGGGGGAGGCGAGCACCATACCCCTGCCTTTGAAAGGATCGGTCATGTTCTTGGACATCTTGTACATACCTTATCTACTGAGCAGCCTGAGAGTTCTGCTTTCCTTGGCAACAGGAGTCTGCTGTGATATCATGCAATGAGGAACTGCTTATCTTGGCTGACAGTCTGACTCTCTGACGCGGCATGATCCACTTCACACAGACAGCGTTGAGCAGTCAGACGCGGCACTGTTCGCTCACACAGACAGCGTTGAGCAGTCAGACGCCACATGACCTGCTCCGCAAAAAGAGCGTTGAGCAGAGTTTGGTTGTGTCAGGGGAATGTGGACGCGCTGCTGCAGCTGGGGGACAGCCACTGGTACGGGCGCGGGGCCGAGCGCGACTGGGCGCGCGCGGCGCAGCTCTACCAGACGGCCTCAAAGTTCCGCAACGCGCAGGCGCTCTTCAACCTTGGCTTCATGCACGAGTTCGGCGCCGGCCTGCCACAGGTGTGGGCCCCATTCAGGGCCTGTAGCGAAACAAATGCTCTCAATTCACCCATCAACGAAGAGCCTCGAGGAATTCACTTTGCCGGTGGTATCCTAGTAGTCCCACTGCACCCTGCTCTTATATAGTTGCAAACTATGGAATGGCACTCAGTCACACACATGGCCAGGGCACCTGGTATCAATAGCAGCCCGCTCGAGCATGAAAAGGCAAATATGAACTGAAGTGGTGGCACCGCTGCAGGATTTGCACCTGGCCAAGAGGTTCTATGACAAGTCGCTGGAGGCTCAGCCAGACTCCACCGCGCCTGTGCAAGTGGCCCTGCTCTCACTGGCGCTTCACTCCTGGTATGCCCATGCCGCTGCTCATCCCCTGGCCCTTGCTGGCAGGAATGCTCTGCTACCATACCATGCACCAATAATGACGACCTGTCCATGTGCCTCTCTGAATACCTGCAGCTGGGATCACTCCAGTGGCATCTGTGTCGCCAGTCAGCTTGCCTTAACCAGTGCTGCGTGCGTGCAGGTGGGAGTCAGTGAGGCCGCACGTTCCTCTGGCGCTGCATTGGCTGAGCAGCCGGATTTATAACATCAGCGACCCCGGTCCTGGGCCAGAGGTGGGTCCAAGAGCTCTCTTGTTTGATCATCTGCAAGGTCTGTAATCTGCAAGGTCTGTTCCCTCTGCTCAAGCAAAGTTTTGATCTTACTTCCAGGCGTTCAAGCTGAACTAAGATTTGAGTTCAAAAGGATCGAACGCGATCAGTGACAGCTTGTGTGTTGCTGGCCCGGGTTGTGCACCTGGCTCCTCATGCCGGAAGACATTCCGCGGCAAATGATTTTATGTTTATTCCATTGACTTGCACGATGGTAACGGCACTCCCATTCTTGGTGCAGGCCCTGGCGCTGGGGACGGTGCCGAGGAGGGACAGCGTGGGACTGGGGCTGGGCTGGCTGGAGCGAGCGGTGGACACGGCCAGCCGCGCGTGGCACGGCGCGGACCGCGGCGCAATGGGCGACACGGTTGAGAGCGTGCTGCTGCTGGCGCTGTGCGGCTGCCTCTGGCTCGTGCTCTGGCGCCGCCGCAACCTTCGCGCCGGCCAGCAGCAGGCGCGCGCACCCCACTGCTTCTAGAAGCCCAAGGGGCATTGTCTGGACTCAATCCATGCTCCGCTCATGCTGAAGAGCAGGCAGCGTTTGTGCAGGCCCCTGCTGCTTCATCTGGCAACTTTTGTATTGGTGTCGATCTTGTTTAGGACGCTAATTGAGAAAGGGCTCTAGAAAGAGCAAAAGACACATGTGCGACAGAATAAGAGGCCACAGCTGTCAAAATGCATTTTTGCAAAGTTGGCCGCTGATACCCATTCTGGGATTTTTCCCCGTGCCTTTATATATTGCCATGTTCCGGTGGGATCATACGGTAATGAGACTTCTTTATTGCTCTTTGAGGGTGGAGGCTTTCGGGTCCGGACCTCTGAAAGCTATGACTCTGGTTTTTCTGAGACCGCTAGCATTTTTTTACATGCTGCGCTATTATTTGCAGGGGTTGGGAGGCAATCCTGTGGTGCCTGGCCAGCAGCAGCCAAGGGTGGCTGTTCTCGGGCAGAGGCAACCTCAGGGGGGGGAGGGGCAGCAGAGGGCACAGCAGCAGCAGCAGCAGCCAGAAGGACAGCAGCCCAGACCAGAGACAGAGCCGCAGGCTCAGGCTGACGCCTGAGCAAGTTTTTCGTGCAGATGATTGTGGGGCAAGTAGCAGAAAAAACAGAATGTATCGTGGTGTGGGATGTGCTGTCCATTTTATAATGTCCTTGTCTATTCAGAAAATCATTTTATTTGTCTTGCATGTTCACCACTTAGGGACACCAGGGACATGTGTTAGGACAGCCGTTCTTTGAAACAGGACCAACTGCTTGTATGCCAACTAGCAGTGCTCACAGAGGAGGACTTGAGACAAATCTGATTATGGAATTGCTAGACACAGCCAAGCAGCGATCAGGGCCATGCCCCCGAAGGGAGCAAGTTTGGCATTTGCACGGTCTTCTGTGAATGCGGCAGCATAGCAGCTGCCCGAGAACAGCAGGATCCCAGCACTTGTGCAGGCACCAACTGCTGTTGGTCTGCTGGCAAGAGGTGCCACAGCAAGAAGTAGGCTGTGTAAGAGGTGGTACTTGTTGCCGCGGTCAAATACCTGCGCATACATATGTGCTGTGTTCAGCCCGTCTGGGTTTGCAGGCCAGTCACAACCCAAGAAAAATTTTCCATTGAAAAGAGATCGCGATCAGCTGACAGGAAAGAAATATTCTGAGGTTAAGGCACTCCGGCATGTGTATACGTGGGGACAAATAAACATGCCTCTAGAAAGTACGGATCTTTTGGTTTGAACGCATGAGCGCCATATGCACCGAGAGAAACTGCCGCTGCTCCCGAAAGACCAGCTATTCCATGCCAAAGGTGCTGGCTTGCCATCTGCTAGAATGATCTGGGAGATTTCAAGGCTTGATCACCTCACTGTGTGCACAGATCAATACTTAAGGATACAGATTGCCTCCTTACCACAAAACACAGAGAAGTCTCCAGTATCAATTGCACCAGAACTGCAATGGCGCAGTTGGAATGGCAGGTTCCGCGAGTGGAGAAGCTGCTTATAAACTGAGGGTGATGGCTGGATGACCTCTCCTCAAGCCATTCGAGCTCTGTTCCACTGATTGTGAATAAGTCTCTAAGCTAAATAAATATCCTAAACCTGCGCAAATTCGCCAGTTCCAAAAATGCTCGTGGAAAGGTGCCGAGACTGTTAAGTCCAAGAAGACCAGCTTTTGATGAAGGCCCTGGCGTGAAGAGGACGAGCATGGGTGCTTCCATCTGTATAGATCTCGTCAGTCCACATAGTCATGGCTCAACATTGATTTACACCCTGGTGCGTTGTCTGACCACTGCTTACACATAACGTCACCGCTTCCTGTAAGGAGTTCCAGCCTCTTTGTGGTTTGTAAGCCATTCTAATTCTCACCAAGGGCCTTATGCTTGAATATTGAGGTCTGCACCCCATCGGCAAGCACTTGTTGACCTTTGTTCTCCATCTGAAGAGTTGGACATGACAGCCCAGCTTGTCCTGCAGGTCATTGGGCTTCCCACAGTGCTCTTCTTGATTTTCTTGGGATGGCGCCTGCTGCCCTCAATCCGCAAGCTGCAGCGGTCACAGTCCCACATCATGACCACATACTATGCATTCCTGTGGGTGGTCGGTCTGCTCAACGTGCTGCGCTGCCTCGCATTCGTGGCAGAAGTGGAATCTTCCAGCCCCCTCCTCCTCAACCTCCTCTGGCTCCTCACACGCTTCGGTGCGCAACACCCTCTTATTGCCACCTCCTGTTCAGCTTGGAAACTCTGTGAGCGTGAGATGGAGTCAGACAGAATCGAAACCATCTGTAGCTTACGTGCCATTGACACTGTGATGCTGATACTTGTGCACGTTTGCCAAGCCAAGTTGGAGTCTGTTCTTTGTCTTGACATGTAGTGTTCATTCCTTGCAGGACTGGTGATGCTGGAGGTATCGGTGGTGGTGTTTCTGCTGCAGGGCTATCTCACAAGCGGGAGGGAGGTGAGTACAGATGCACTCACGCACACTTGCCCATCCTCCCTGCAGCAGACACATGCCAAAATTGATGCATCTTACTATTTTATCTTCACTTTCGAGCCGTGGCAAGTGTTGGAACGCTTCTGAGGTTCCTTGACAATGCAGGCTCTTATCAGGACACTGTGGATGTCTGGAGCATATGCAGCCTTTGAGACTGTGGTGGCATCGATATACATATTTGGAGCGCACGTGCCCCTGTTTCTCTACGGGTATGTCCACCCAGCTCTCCCTATCCCATTACGGAGGCTCTCAGTCCCTACATACCACAGCAGCCAATTGCCACATCTGAGAACCTCAGTCCTCCTGACAGGGGAAGCCCGGAGGCACCTGGGGATGATCTGCGCTGGAGCAAATGGGGCTTCTGGCTGGTAAGTGACTAGCTGAGCTCTCTGCTATGCCCTTTAGTGACAATTTTGGTCTATCCTTTTCGCCCAATTACAGGGAGACTGCCTTGTTGCAGGCGCACACCGTGCTGTTTCTGCTGGTCTATGCCCTCATTCTGATCCTGCCCAACACCAAATGGCGCGATCGCTTGCCTGCCAAGCCCTCTTTCTACCGATACATCCTGGTTCTGTTTGCCTTGAATGTCCTGGCCGGATTAGGTGAGCTACAGGCACTCTGTCCACCTTGGCTGCTGCTCTGAGATGTCACACCTCATGTCTTTTGTAGTCATGCAAATGCCACTCATGTTCTCTCACACATTATGCGGGTGTTGTGCACAGGTTCGATCTTGTTGGGATCAGGTGTGATTGGTGGATATTGTGTTTATGGCCTCGCCACATTCCTGTACTATGCCATATACCCTCCGGTGAGTCATGCCTGTCCCTCTGACATTTTGCCTGCACTTGTTGCATCATCAAATGCCAAGTCATTGAAGTGCCTTCAGTGGCACGTTGAGAGTAACCTGTGATTGCTGGCGCAGTTGCTCTACCTGACATTCCTGTCAGAATTCTTCTGGTCGAATGAGGAGTTGGATATGGACCTGATGTACTACTCAGAGATGAAGGAGGCCGGCTACTTTGAAGAGGATGACTATGATTATTAAGCGGCGAAGTGATGTTGCCAGGAAATTGATGAGTCATTGTGCTTTTTGGGCCAGTTGCGACGCTGCTTTTGTTGTTTGCAATGCTGTACCATAAATGCTTCACGCTGAATACGACACAATTACAGTAGTGTCCCAGTGACTGTAGCTTTTTGTACTGATGAGTTTTAGCCTGGAAGGCGTCTGCCCTAGGGGGACAGACTCACACTCTCATGGATGCTAGTTTTGGAGCAGCGCATGCTCAGCAGCCTTGAGTGCTGGTTATGTAATGCATTGAGTACTGCTCAAAGTGTAGCGCTTGCAGATTCCGGCCTGTTTCTTGCAAAGATCTCTAGTGAATTTATGTTACACATCCTGCTGTAGAGGAGCACACATGGGGCACCTACAACAAATTGTCACAACGTTGAGAATGTGTAGCTACTATAGTCTGCCATGGCCCTGCCAAACAGCCTGAGCAGAAACAGCAGCAATCTTGTAGGGCAAACCAAGCCACCATGTGAAGGTGAAAGCTGCCACAGAGACCAACCACACCTTGCGAAATTTGCAAACCCAAGCACTCAGGCTGCATGGTACACCTCTATTCTACCCAGTGGCCACGTGATGCTGACCTCATCTGGGATGTCTTAGCCCAACGAATGTGTTGGTTGAGACATTCCTTATCCCTTGCCCTATACCTTCTCTGCTGCTGTGTCAGGTACAAAAGCCTAAAACAACGCGCATAATCTACCACAGCACAAGCAAACAACTCGGCGCAGGTTTAATGCAAAAGAGCATTGCAAAAAAGGCGGAAGTGCTTGCAGGAGCCATTTGTTTGGTGTCGAAGTGTGTTTTTGCCAGGCAGTCTTGACATGTTCTTGAGTCAATTCCAGTCTTGATGCACTCACACTGCAACGCCAGAAGCGTCAGTCCTGCATAATGAAAAATCAAATGCAAACAACAGGTGTGACTACTGGCCTGACAGTCAGACCTCGGCAACCCCAACAAGACACTGCCACTGCAGTGCAACTTTTCTCATGAATCGATATGCTGCTGCTGTGCTGGCTGTCTCCCCTTGAGACCCACAAAAAATGCAGCCACCCTTGGCACAGCCAGCAACATACATTCTCCCAAATGAATGTGGGGCAGCCTTGAAAGCACCTCAACATGCAGCACTAGCTGTAGTGTCACGCCCCTGCCCCAACAAGATCTCTGGAGATCTGTGCCCTCCATCAAAAGAAGGCATCTCAAATGAGCAGGCCAGTCGCCATTGTATGTCACTGAAAAGCCCCTGCTAGATGCGCCCCGCACAATTGAGAAGGCATGCTTCAAGATACCTCCTTAAAGTATTGCTGGCGTGGCCTCACAAAAAACATGTGCCATAGGGAGGGCTGCCTGGTGCAGCATCTAGCAAGCAGCTCTAGCAGACAGCTGAAGGCGGGTCAGCTTCTCTAAGGGCCAGGCATTGCCATGGATGAGCACTGGGCGTGCGTCCTCATCTACCTAGCGAAGAAGAGAGGACTGGGAGGCAGCGCTTATTTCTGGTCTTCCAGAGTCTCGCCCTGCTCGGCCAGCAGGGCGGCGAGGCGGTTGAGGGGGTCTTTGAGGCAGGACTCAAAGATGGGCTCCAGGCGCGACTCGCTGCTGCAGATGCCCGCGCACTGGTGCTCGTAGTAGCTCAGGCACACGTTGTTCTCGTTCGTCTGCGCACGCACGAACAACCTCATGTCAGTCCACCAAAGCCATCAGTCAATGTGTGATTCCTGCCCTCTGTCAGAATACTGAATGTTCAAGAGACACTGAGAGATTCTGCTGTCAGGGCACTGCATGCTACACTGCACAACTCAACAGCACCAGGCCGACAGTGGTCATCTCAAGTCTGCCTCACTTGCCGCCACAATAACTGCAGCCACCCATCCTGAGCAAGCAACAAGTCCCATCCAGAGGTCAAGGTGGTGCTTCATAGGGACCAGCAAGGTACACAAGTCAGGGCTGCATATTGGAGAGAGAGAGAACCAGATCACAGCCGCACCTGGGCCATGCAGCGTTCGGCGGAGTCGCAGCAGAAGCGGCGTTCGTCGACGTGGGTGACCTCGAGGCCGACCAGCCAGGCGCCCAGCGTCACGTCTTCGTTGGCAAAGCGGTGCAGGATGGGGCCGTTGCGCCCAATGTATCGCGCCACCGGCCCGCTCAGCCCATACACCTGCATGCACCCTGGTTTGTCAGCCGCGTTCTTGTTTGTCTGCCCTGAAGGTTTCAGAAGTGCTGACGGTAGGTTCCTGATCCCGTCCTCAGTCGTTTATGCTGTTGCGCTCCTCAGGCCACGCATCATTGCTGCCCTTTCGGTGCCCGTTCCTGCCCTGAACCTGACTCATTTTCGGCAGCACGCATGCACCCTTCATCGCATTGCTCAGACAGCAAGAGCACTTCGGAAGCAAGACAGTAGCAAGAGGATAGAATGGGCGGTTTCTGCAACTTGCAACAGGTAAGGTGCTGGTGATGGGTGGGTGTGATGGGGAGAGGGAACGTGCCTGGCCGGAGGCGTGGCGCATGTAGTTGATCTGGCCCTCGGCGGAGGCGGGGTCGCCAAAGCGCCAGTACTCAGGCTCAAACCACTTGTAGCGCCGGTCCGTCAGCACCTGCCCGCTCTTCATGCAACCCTGCACCCAGCACACACCCACGATCGCCCCATGCCCGCCTGCTCATCGCGCACATTGCACACTTACAATTCTGCTGGTCCAGCAAGTCATGTAATAGGAACAACGGCCACCCAGAGCGGATCTATCACGGCACAACATGCGCTCTTCCGCTGCATTGCACCTTCTCCTTCCACAGTCAGCCAACTTCCACACTCCACCCAGCCAGTGACAGCATATGAGTGACAGCATATGAGTATCAGGTAAGGCGGGCGCAGGAGAGGGGGCTCACAAGGTAGAGGTTGCCCTGGTTGCGCTTGGCAGCGAGGTAGTTGGCCATTGCATCGATGTTGACCGCCACGTCATCGTCAATCTTGAAGTAAAAGTCAGCGTCGTACTTGGCCGGCAGCACGGTGAACATTTTCAGCGTCTTCAGTGACAGGTCCGCGTACGTGTCCACCATGTCCAGGCGCAGGATGTCGCCGTACAGCTTTATCTCCTCCTGTATCCGCAGCTCGTCCGGGTCGTCCTTCTGCTCACTGCGCGCACACAGCCATACGAGCCACTCAGTACCAATTTTACAGCAATGTTCTCTTTGACAATGCCCTCTTTGACATCTGGCCCCACTGGGGAGCGCGTGTCTCCATTGCCCTAGGGCTCTACATAGCTGTATATTTCTGGGACAACTGGTGTGATTCTAATAGTGGGAAATGATCCTCCAGAGTTCCCTCAGATCCTAAGCAATTTTGGCGGATCTCCCTAAAGTATGGCTAGTGCTCCGGCGATATCCGAGGAGAAAGACAGGTCCTTTTGACCCTGCGCTTGTGTGCTTGCCCTCAAAGCAGCACACCAGGGATCTGGATAGAGAGTGGGGGCAATGTAGCAGTCAGGAATGCATGGGAAGGCGACGTCGGGTGGGGAAGGAGGGCCCACCTGTAGCCGACCACGAAGCGGATGACGACGCTCTTCTCGTCCTCCAGCGTTTTGAGGCCCTTGCCCGTGGGCACCCACGTCTTGCGCAGCAAATCCCGCCGCGACCGCGCGCCCAGGCCCTGCGCAATCCATCGCACCCCCTTCACCTCCAGAAGATTGAACAATGCAATATGAAAATCATTCGCCAATCAGCCGTATGCATGGCCACCATGTGGGGGGGATGCCCTTCATGCTGGCCCTTCTAAGGCATGCGAATGGCAGCCCAATGCCAGGTGCCCTCACGAAGACGGTGCCTGCTGCGCTCTCATTCAAGTCCCTGATGTCCTCAACATGCTGCATACTTGCCAGCAACCTGTATTCTCTTACCAGCAGTTGGCATGCCCACCGTGTGCATGCCATGGCCACCAGTCCACTGGAACAGCTCATGGTGCAACTGGAAAATGCTTCTTGGACACACCGCAGCCTTGCTCCAATCCTATCTATGAGGTAGCGAGGGAATATGCTCACCGTGTTGATGCCGATGACCAGAAGTTTGCGCGAGGCATTGACGGGGGTCTCGGTGGCGAGGTTGATGGGGGCGTCCCCCGAGAGGGCGTTGGTCCAGGGCTGGCGCGTGTGCAGCTCGTCCCAGAGGGCGCTGATCTGGGCGTTGCGCACCCGTATGATGGCGTCCTTCCGCTTCAGCGCCTCCTCCAGCCCTGCCAGTCCACATCCAGGGCGTCAGCAGCACAACCCATAGAGCTACAAGTCCTTACTAGTTCCAGCATTCCTCTACAGCCTAGGCCTGTGACCTGCATGCTCTCTGCAAATGGCCCCTGAAATTTGGGAATGAGAACAGGAACGCAGAGCGTAGCCAACAAATCCCAGGCCCCTGCTGCGCCATCTCATACATTAATTCGCAGAAGAGTATTTCCCCGGAAGGATTGTGCCTGGGCGCAACGCAGAAAGACAGAAAGTGCGGACGAAGCTCGCATTTTGCTTGGTGAGCGATCAGAGGAGCAAAGGAGGCTGCGAACCTGGCTGGGCAGCAGACTCCACGAAGGGAAGCGGGGACTGGTTAAGCTCCTGCTTTGCCAGGCCCTCCTTATTCTTCACGAATGCCCGGACCTAGGACAACAGAAAGTTTAAAGTGAGGACTGAACTTCAGTTGGAAAACAGGCCAATTCACAGAGCACAGTCAGAGCAACATCATTGGTGGTCAACCAGCTACGCTGCCATGGCTAGCAATTTCAAGGTAGTGGACATGCAGCATTGCATGACAGTAGGGCCCCAGATTTTCCGACATTGGTCGACGGTGATGCCAACATGGCAACCAAAACAGAAACCTCGGGGACGCAACCCCAGACAAATTACATCTATGGGAATGTCATGAATATCACATGATTCTGCTCCAATCAAATCAGCAGCATGGCAACGCACCTCGTGCTTGCCCTCCGTGAGGTTGGGCAGCTTGAGGCGGAAGCCCACACCCTTCTGGCGCGGCGGCTGCTCCAGCTCAGACACCGCCAGGTCCAGCTCGCACAGTCGATGGATGATGTGGTGGGGGGTCTCCTCCAACGCCAGCGCCTCCCCCACGCGCACACCGTCCACATACACCACCACCTGAGGGATCCACCCCGCGCACACACCCTCAGCACATCACGCTGTTGAGAGCAGAGAGCAGAAGTGACATGTGGGCAACAATTAATCGCGGAATCTTTTCCTCCTGAGAATGTCACAGGGCGGCCGCAAGGCCTACAGCACAGCTTGCCCTGGCACCATGCTGTGCTGCAACGCTCACATAAAATACGTTGCTCGTACAGTCAGTGTCCGGGTGCATGGTGCCGGGGGCTCGACGCAGGGACAGGATGAGCCGTTGCGGGAGAATATTTAGGAATCTGAGGTGTCAGTAAAGTGGACAGACCTCCAAGGGTTTGGACATGTAGCCTCTCAAGCAGGCCCAGCCGGCGACCTCCCCAGACTCCACCCCATCGATTTGCCCAAGCAGCGCCTCGTCCCCAGTCTGCGTTGGCAGGTCGTCCTCCACTGCTGCGCCAGTCAGCGGCGTGGCCGGCCCCGCGCTAGGTCTTATGCTATAGAACAGAACGCCCTCGCTCCTGTTGGTTAACCCACACAGCTGTCTGAGTTGACATCCGTTGGGTGCAGGGTTGTTGGAAGCTGCAGAACTTGATAGAAGCTGTGCACTGGAATTAAAATAAAGGACGGCAGCTGAACGCACCCCGGGCTCGCCTCAGAACCCGACTCCATGAATGGGAACCCGCTGCCTGCTCTTCTGTATGGGCTGCCCTTCATCTCCTTCTTCTGCAGACAAAGAGTGCTTGCTTCAGTTGACAATGCATGAGAATGGGCAGCTGTCAACAGACAGAATGAGGTCATAGCCAATAATAGTCACAGTCCATATTCAGGCAGAGGCGGCTTACCAAGTAATGGAGTTCCCTGGTGGTGCTCCATAGCCTGTCAACAGCACACAATATTATTCAAGATGGATTCAAGAAATACAGAATAGAGGAAGTATACGTGATACATCTATGTCCAAGAGGTCTAACATACTGCACATGGTCTGGATTCAACTTTCTGGCTGTGGTGTTAACAGCCAAGAAAGGGAGAGCATACAGACACAAACAAACCCATCCCACTCGAAGTACCGTTCTGGGGCAACTAAGATCGGTGAATTGAAAAACACCCATCACTACAGGTTCCCTTGGTGCCTCGACGGAGGTTGTTTTGACTTCCTCTCTTAAAACAGGAAATCCTCTCATTATGTCGAAAACCTTATTTTAGCAATGCTGTCATACATGAGAAATCTTTGCCATGCTGAGGCAGCCGCAGGGCAGACAGCAACCAGCATGGCTCAGTAGTGGTTCTTAAGAGCTTCAGTTGCCTACCTGCCGGCAACGTATAAGCACGCGAGGCAGCTCACAAACGTAAACATCATTGTAGATAGCGACGGCCTGGTGTTGTGGCCGGGCGCCATCCTTCCTGTTTGGCCTTTCAGTTTGCCCCAGCTGTCAGGTCTTCCCGCCCCAGCGCCTTCCGCTCCGATCTCCGCGTTCTGACCCTGACTTTTGACCCTACTGGATGATCTATCCCAAGCACATCTTAGGTGCTACTGGAGCTGGCTCTCATGGTGCAGGTCAAAGGCTCCATTTGAAGGCCGGTACGGTACCCGATTGGCCTAAAACTACCAAATGTGGCGTTTCAGAAGTGTCAGAGTGGCTGCAGTACAGGACTGCACCGCCAGGATTGCTCTCAATATCACACAGGGCCCCTCAGAACGCCCGTGATGTGTGATCGCAGATTGAAGAGATTCCTGCTTTGCATTCCAACCAGCCAGCTGTTGGCCTTCAAGGAGCTTCCAAAACCCTAGGCAGGGTTTTCCCTTCAAGGCGAGAGATCAGAAGACATTCTAAGAAGATCAGTGCAACGTCCAATCTTGGCAGAAGAGAAATTAGATCGTGTTGTGCCCCTATCCAATTCACGCGACTATTCAGATCGATTCCTGTTAGAAGTGGCCACTGAGGAGCTTATGCACAGGGATCATTAGTATTTCATATTTCACTAAGGCAGATATAAGGAAGGCATGGCCAGGAGAAGAAGTCGGAGCAGGGAGAGCTCGTCACCTGACAACAGGTCATTTGCTATTCCCTCTGTGTCTTCCTGCATCCATCATCATTCTCGATGTATCAAGCTCTTGGGACCCACATCCTAATCTGACACTCTAGTTCTGTCCTTCAGAGGAAGGAGGAGGAGGAAAAGGGACGATTCTGGCAGTGACAGCGACCGCAGCTCCCCCCGCAGCAGGCCATCCTCCTCTCGCTCCCCGCCTTCAAGCCCCCGGAGGCCTGCCGCACGCACAAGGCAAGCCCTGCCTCGACCTGCATGCATGCATGCTTGCCGGTGCGCACTACGCTGCAATGACCAGGACTGAGCAGCCCCGCTCGGTGTGCAGGCACTACCGAAGGAAGGGAGATGGCAACAAGGAAAGCCAGCCGGCACAGAGGTGTGTGCCCTGAGCAGTGTGCCACCCTCCATGCCACGTCGGCACCTCACCCCATCCTTGTGCAGATCTGGCGCCCACAAAGCGCCAACCCGCTCATCATATGGCTCATCAATGCCTTGTTGGGCAGATCCATTCAGCAGAACGCCGTACCCTTCCATTGGCGCTCTCTTTTTATTGCATCGTCTTGCAAAGCCCTTGCCCCTGGAATGCCTGAGAGGCCTGCACTTCCCTGCCAGTGGTGCAGATCATGTGCTTGGCAGTCTTCGGTTGCATGGGGTGTGGTCTTTCTGCGCAGCAATGGGAAGGCGGAGGACGCGGCTGCGCGGTTATTAGAGGAGGAGGAGATGGCGCAGCGCATAGAGGAGCGCGTGCGCGAGCGCGTGGAGGCCGCCATGCAGTCAGAGGACGTTCTGCGCCAGATCGAGGCGCGCCTGCGCGAAGAGCGGGCCGCCCTCGAGCAGAAGGCACACCCCCTGCCCTGGAAGAGTGCACTATACTCACGTCGGCACTTAGCGCCACAAATGTGACCCTGTGCAAGGAACTCTGTATTGGAGGCTTCATCAGACAGGCACAAGGGCATTGTGGGCCAGTGCGACGCCGGAGCAAGCGTGGGATGCCTAAACAACACAGCACCTGCATGGGATCGCTTGGTACCTTAAAAAGGGCATTTTCCTGTGCATATGCCACAAACGCGTTGATTGTCCAAGCAAAGCTTCCTGCTGAAGAGGCCTTGACAGATTCTTGAAGGGTGGAGAGCTGAGCCCCCAGGCAGTAGGCTCTGATGTCCAGGGGGTACTAAAGACTACCCCCTTTGTGTAGTCGTTAGTACTCCCTGTGATGTCAGCAGAGAGGGTCTTTCTGCCGTCAGCAGAGATGGAGGGCCCCCATGTAAATGCAGGGGTGCGGAAGACTGTCGTGGCATGCTTTGGTTTGCAGCGGCGCGGTATTCATGCAAGTATAGCTTCCTGCAGAAGGGGTTTGACAGAATCTTGGGGGACGATGGAGAAGGAAAGAGGAAAAGATGGCGGGTTGCACTGGCACAGGTGGCGCGGCAGCTGGAGTTGGAGAAGGCGACGCTGCTGGAGCGCAAGCGTCGAGAGCAGGACGAGCGCCGGCGCAAGCAGGAGGAACTTGACCACATCCTCCTCGATAACAGGCGCAAGGCACGCCCCGCTGGCTATTCTTCCCTGCAAAAGTTCTTTTACACTTCCCAGAGTTATACTGTTCAGGATTTGTTTGGCCATACCTTTGCATGTCTGGAGCCCTCTTCCAAAAGTGGCGCAAGGCCTGCCGCTTTGCCACGTGCACACCCGAGCAGACACAACCTTACCAGATCTGCTGTGGCAAAAGGATGCCAGATAGTCATCAATCGCCGCTAGCAGGTGCAGAAGGCGCATCCTCCTGAAATACGCTATCTTTATAATCTAAAAAAGGCATTTCACGCGTTTGTCGGAGGCTGCAGGTGAGTGCCAGTGTGCCCTCCCCAAGGCAAGGCGGGCAGAGCAAATCCAGACGACTCCATGCTGCTGGGAATAAGCGTTCTGCCTTGACTATTTATAGGTGGAGGAGGCGCAGATACGAGCGGAGCAGGACCGGCAGAAGCGGCAAGGCGGACAGTGAGCCCCATACACCCGCTGCAACTCTGTTCCATTACCCGACCCAAGCATTCTGGCTCAAAGTATGATGGAATGAAGTCCTGTTTATCATCCCAAGATTGCCTGGTTTCCCCGAGTAGTTGCATGCGAGCACACACCAAACTTGCATGTGGCTGTCCAGGTCGCAGCAAGGTCAGCAGGAGTTGCAGCGCATGCGGCCGATGGCAAGCCTTCTTCACATGACTCTCTCTGGATGACTTTGCGCCATTTCTGATGCCGTGCCTCTCTCACACATCCTTCAAGGGACTGTGTCTTATGCATGTGGCTGCTGTTGCAGGGCATCCGCATTGTTGATACATGAGGCCCCAGGGAGTGAGGACGCTCTGGAACAATCAGAGTTTGTCGTTGTGGTTCTTGTGAACCTGCAGACAGTTATCCTTGAAGTTGCCTATGATGAGCACGAGGTGTAGTAGACTGATCAGTGCGCTGATCATGATGACTGGCATATGCTCAGCTGTGGTTCCAGACTTTTCCGCCGCAGCGGCAAGATGCCAATGGAATGGCTTGTGCCATATGTCGACATTGAGTGTCCCAGTGGTGCCATGCGCACATGTGTACACAAAGCCTGGCCAGGGCATGGCAACACAAGCCCCAGGGACCTACAGTTGGCTGTTGGCATCATTATACTGTCGTAACTGTCTGCGTGCCTCAGGCTCTTTTTCAAATGCTTCTTGGCAGTGCTTAAACGCTGTGAAGCTCAAGTGATCACATGATGTGTCAGTTAAGGCCTAGGCTCAACTTGACTCAACTTTGGAAGTTAACTTACCTTGAAGCTTAAACGCGGCGCCATCCCTGCATGCATGCCAGTTGCTCAACCCGCGCTGACTTGTTCTGAACAAGTTGTTCAGTGCACATCATCAGAAACACATGATTCTCAGCTCAAATTATAATTTGACTTCATTTGATCCCACTCTTATCACATCTCCTGCATGGGCCTGTTGCCCGCCACCTTGCCCAAACATCTGCCCAATACACGGAACGCCGCAAACGCATGCCGCGTTTCGAAACCCATTTCGGAGTTCTGCGTTCGAGCCAAGGAAATTCCGTCCAGATCCTGGGTTTGTGGGGACGGCGATCCTGAATGTCACTTAGAGAGATGTTTGTAAGTTTTTTGGACATCTTGAAGTATTGATGGCCTCTTCTGAACATTCCTTACCTGTTCTCGAGGCTATGTCCTGGTCTCGATGTTTAACGAATTCTTTGTAGACATTTCAAATCGGGCACCTTTCACCCCCTAATGCACCTTAACCTGTCATATGATCTTGGAATGTCGATGATGTAGAAATGGGGGCTTTTCAGTGCAGAAGTGCTTCGCTAACAGCTTGGCTGATCTGCCTAGCTGTACTACACAGCTATAGCGATGCCCAGAGCACCATAAATGACGCCAAGCTGAAGGTTTGCATCGTCACAGCAGACTTCTGGGGTATGCTCAAATCTGACACTGGGCGGGGCGTTCGTGCAATGCTGAAAGGAGGTGGCGGAACAGCGACAGCCAGTCATCTGCTTGCGAACACGCTGAGAAAGCAGGACTTCACCCAGGTCACCTTCCTGGGGGTGACGAAGGAGGTGGAACTCTGCACCCAGGCCCAGAAGGTAGGGATGTTATCTGACTATACATACTATGAGACTCTCTCTGTCTATCAAGTAAGCTCTGTATCAAAGCAGAATATGCATGCATCCTTCGTGATGTACAGGTGCACAAGGCAGCTGGACTCAGCTTCGAGTGTCTCCAGCAGCGTCATTTTGAGCAGCCAAAGGTGGTGGAAACATATCCTTACGAAGCCCTCTCGGTGCGCAGATCCCTGCCTAGCCCCGGGCACTTCACACAGTAATCTCACCTCATACCAGTCAATTCGCCTGCGCATGCAGTGCAACATTTTATCAGAGATGACAATGCAGAAATGGCAGCAGCTGACGAGCGCTGTGCTCCTGTGGCATGGTTTGATTTGTATCCTGGCAGCCTCAGAGTAGAACCCCTGCAATGGGCAAAGAGGCATAAGGTGTCATCCAGTCTAAATCTTGCCAGATTAGAGGAAAGGGTGCCATGCAATTTCTTCCATCCTAAATAACAAGAGACAACATGCGCGCAGCATGCGATCGTGGCGTGGCTGCGGGAGCACGCGGATTTGTGCGAGGTGATCCACGGGCACGAGTGGGGCGGCGTGCTGGTGGACGCTGCAACGCTCAGCTACTTCCGGCGGCTGCCCCCCGGCACGCGCACAGTCATCGTACCACATGGCGGCCACATGTGGTCCCTGCAGTGGCGCCCCCAACGATCCCTCTCCGTGGAGCCCCTGCGGATCGACCATCAGGTGTCCTAATGCCTTCCATCCCCTCTGCTGTTGGCCGCATAAGCTATCATCAGCCACATGACAAGAGGGGTTGTCAGGGGCAGTTAATATGATAACGGTTGCGGCATTCTTAGATTTCTTAATCGGAGCCCCTCATTCCCGTATTCGCCTGCATTCTTGGATCCTGAGGCGAATCTTCTTGGCTCGGGCGCTTATTCATTTGTCCTTTCGAGACAATTTTCAATAGTTGACGAGTGTCGGTGTGCAGAGGAAGATGGTGCACTTTCAGAGGGTCTGCAAGGGGTTCTTGAGGGGATCTTGTGTAAACTGCCTAGAACACATGCAGCAGAGAGGAGATTACCAGTAAGATCTTCCGGTAGAGCCCCTGAAACCTGTAAGACAGACACGCAAACAAGCATGCAAATGACCACCAAATGACTGGGCTCTTGTGTGGGGCCCAGGAGCGTATGGCAATATTGATGGCCGACACGCTGGCGAGCCCCACGCAGCACATGCGCGCGTACCTGAACGCGCGCGGCTGGACGCTGCCGGACGACACTAAGATCATCCCCAATGTGATGCCGGCCTTGGGGTCCCCGCAGCTGCAGGGGGTGGCCCCGGGGGAGGCAACGCAGCTGCAGACGGGCGCGGTCAAGCGCGTGTGGCGGGTGGCATTCTTCTCGCGCATGGAGGAGCGAAAGGGGATTAAAGTGTTTGTGGATGCCCTGAATATGCTCAAAGCCGCCTCGCTCAAACAGAGCCAGGTGCTGTGGCGCCCCAACTACACCACTCGCTGCAGAACTAGTCTGTAGGAGGCCCCCAGCAGGCGTATTGTTTTATGGATTGGTGTCCACAAAGTCAGCCACATCCCGCCCCAAACCAATTGAACGTGGTGACATCAAGCAGGCCCTGCCCCCCAACTGAGCACAATTTGCTTCTGATGGGTCATTTTGGGCTGCTCAATTTTCCAGATCAAGGGCTCGACTCTTTGGCTCATAGGGATCGTTGCAAAAGGTGCCCGCAGGCATGTAGCATGCTTATGCGCATTGCTTGTTCCTTGTCGAGCATCCACATAGGCCATCATGTGCCATGTTCAAAGGTTCAAGCAGCTGATGGGCTAAATTTGGAAAGGAAGGCCCTGTCCTAGACAAGCTGGTGCCAGGTGTGCTCACTTGTAGAGTCTCCCTGCCTTACTCCTCCGCCACTGTTGTGCAGGAGGTGAATTCGAAGCTTTGGAGGGAGCAAGCGGCCACAGCGCAGGCAAGCTCGGCAGGCGGCGCCGGAGTAGAGCGGAGCACAAACGGCACCGGGCGGCGCCTGACGGCCTTGCGCGGCCAGCAGGAAGAGTTTGAGGTGTGCATGCGATCAAACATTACTAGTGCACCAAGCAGCCCCATGCATGCTTGCGCTGCACACGTTCCGCCGTTGTGAACAGGGCAGGTTGAACAGGGGACGTTTCTCTTCAAAGACGAAATTCTGCCCAAGTCCCTGGCTGGCAGCTTTCATGAGTGCTGCGTGGGGGCTGTGCCGCATATTAGGCTACATGTCATTTCATGAAGCCTCAGACATGAAGCACAGCCCTTGCGTGGTACTCGAGAAGCCTACCATCCTGTCAAGATTGGTGGAGGCATATTTCTCCCACAGCCTACACGCAAAAATTGGAAGTCCTAGCAGCCCTTATAGAGTAAAAGAAGTGTACCTTTGCAAGGCACCTAGCCACCTGGCTGAAAGACGTCTTCCGTTTAGTCATTCACTCATTCATCCAATCTGTCAGTCAGTCAGTCACTCACTCGGTCAGTCAGTCAATCAGTCAGTCAGTCAGTCACTAAAACTGTCATGCCATTCCCGGCAGGTGTACTTCCTGGGCGCTGACACGAACGTGCAGTACCAGCCGAGCAGCGTGTGGCTGGCGGACCATTCGCGCGGCTGGCCCTGGAAGACGCACCTGCTCATGAACGCCCCCCGCTCCGAGGCGCTGCAAGTGCTGGCCCAAGCGGGCATGCTCGTCGTCTTCTGCTCCCTCGTCGAGAACCTGCCCTACGTCATCGCCGAGGCGCGCCCCTTTCAAGCACCCCTCTGCGCGGCCGCCTCACCCCTTGAATCCTAGATCTTATCGCCCCGCTCTGCTAGCTCACTTCAATCACTGGCAGGCCTTCCTCATCTGAGCAATCGATGTCTGCGCGTTGTAAGCCGATGAGCACAGCCTGACACCCGGCGTCTGCCCATTTTGTCAAGCACCGCCACTTATTGATGACATGCGCACGCAATGCCTGGGCATTTTCAAAATGCAAGGGCGACCGCTTCTGGGGCTATGCTGCTGCGAGAAGGGATAAATTCTGACACCTATACGGGGCATCAGGTAGCATTCTGTGGGCTATTTGAACATAAGGCCGCAGCTGAGGGTACTGACAGTGGGAGTTTGCCGCGCACAGGTGGGTGCGATGGGTGTGCCGTACATGGTGGCGGACGTGGGAGGCGTGTCGGAATTGGTGGACCTGGGCGCATTCTCAGAGGCTGTGTTGCCGGAGGCGGGTGCGGCGCGACTGGCTGCGCAGCTGCAGACCGTTCTGGAACGCGGCACGCTGCCCCTGCTGCCACTGCGCCCGCAGGCGCGCATCCGTCTTATTTGATCATAGGCAACGCTGCAGGGATGGTGATCATAGATTTGACTGCAATCAGTAGCAGTACGCAGCGGTAGAAAGAGGGTTCTGTTTCACATGCACGGCTCGTGCATGCCTGAAGAGCTGAACATGGGGGGGGAAGGTTTAGAGCTGATATCACGAGGGCGTAGGATGTGGACCGGTAAAGGGCGGGATTAGATGAATGCAGTGAAATGTGCAGGCCTTGACGGGGGCGCAGCAGTGGGTGGACTGGCACAGGAGCTTTGCGGGCCAGAGGAGCACCCTCTCACAGGTGGGTGCTGTCAGGTCCTATGGCGCCATTGCAAGGATATAGGTTGATAAAAACAGTACAATTGCAGGATACATGATGCAATTACTGTCCTTCCTGTTTCTTCGCCCTACCTAGGTGACCTCCAGATCTTGGATTTTTGTGAGATCTGTGGCAACACAAGAAGCAGTGCTGCTGTCCAGGCACACGGGATGCAAATCTGTCTTTGCACGACTGTGCAGGCTGATGTGGCGGTGGCGAAGAGCGGGGGGACTGGGGAGGTACAGGTGGTGCCGGTGCGAAGGGGAGATGCCGCGCAGCGGCTCTGGCAGAGGGCGTGCGGCGGCACAAGCATTGCAGAAACGCTGCTTCTGCTTCCTGACGGCTTCTCCCTGCTGCCGGGCGAGGGCATTTTGCAGGTGCCCCCACACCACGCAGCAGACACATCACGCAAAGAAACACGGTTTGTTGTCTTGGAAACGACAGTGCGAGCCCCCTCTTCCATTCCAGCATCTCGTCGTCCTGGGCCCTGCTTCTGCTGCTGCTTGAACTCTGAACCACAGCACTGCCAGGACAGCAGAAGGAATCCACTCACTTACAGGAGTGACCAGATTAGATGGCTTTGCAGCACCCCGTGAGCATGGACTGCTGGCCCCAAGCTGACGGCTTCCTTCATCGTGTCCTCTTTGTTGCAGCGCCGAGGGGCTCTTTGGTTTGCGTGCAGGCGATGGCGGGGTTGCTAGCGACGGCGGAGGCGCGCGGCGGGCGCATCGGGGCGCTGACATTCGGGGTGGAGCTGCCATCGGGGGAGCACGCGTTTCCTTCCAGCCCGACCTGGCTGCTGCACGCGGGCGGAGTTCCCTCCAAACGCTGCTACGACGGGGCCCCCGTGATCCTGCGGGGGTCCACCTTCTGCGATAGGGTCCCGGGGGCGCGCGCGGGGGTGATTAAGTCGTACAGCGTCTGGGCCCTCGCCCGGCTGCTCAGCCACGCCGGCCTCCACCTGCACACCTACCCCCAGGTGCTGATCCAAGAGCTCTTCATTTATGAACTCATTGTCTCTGCTCATCGTCATTCCTACAACTTTGGTGAGAGGCCATGCAGTATCGTGTCTGCCACACGCTGTTGCAGAGCAGCAGGCGAACAATAGTACTTATCAGCTAGGCTGACGTCGAGATAATCCACACTTTCCTAGAAGCTATGAAGACTCTGCTCTCCTTTGCGAAAGTCAATGCCACGCTCTCCAGCAGGTTTGAAGCCTTGTGAAGCAAAGGAACGTTCAACAATGTGGAGAATCACCATGCAAATGTGCAGTCGTTCTTCCGGGTGGGGGAGTGGGATGCGGGTGCGGGCTTTGCGCCGTGCGTGGCGACGCGGCTGCCGGAGCAGCGGCGCGCAGAGTACGGGCAGGCGGCCGCCGTGCTGTTCCAGGACGCCGAGCAGACGCTGTGGGACATGCAGATCGGCCACTCCGGCCGGTGCGCTACCTCCCCCTTTGCCAAGCCCGTGGCACTGCACCTGCATCTGTGATCCTGATGCCACGCATAGGATGAGCAAGCCAACCCAGGAATACCCATTACTTCGTGAGGCCCTGGCGCTGCCTCTGATTCTCTAACATCTCTGCGACACTACTTCTGCGCTGACAACTGCGAGAGCACTTGTTGAAAATGATGCTCACACATGGCTTCAGACGGGCGCATGGACTGGTAAATGTGCCGCTGCCGCCCGGGCAGTGATTGCATTGCCCCAGCTTGAGAAGGAAGAGCTTCTTGAAGTCCACCTGCGCATGTTGCTGACACCCTGTTGTTGGGTATGTGCAGGCCGCTGGCGTCGCTGAATGCTGACTATCCCACCTTCCAGCGGCACCTGGGGTGGACGTTTGGGTACTTCACTGGGGCGGCCTCCACCAAACTGGAGCAGCTGGTGTGGCGGGAGGCCGAGAACAAGTGGGGCTGCGCCGATGCCTCTTACGAATTCCCCTCCATGAGACCAGGCAGGCTCTCCTTGCAGGCACTCGTTTTGCCAGTGTAGAAGCATGCTCACTGGTCAGACCAGAATATCGGGAAATCTTGGTCCACTGCTGATGCGACACCTTTCATCACTAGCAAGACTGTGCCCAGCGTTGCAGCGCTCAAGCCGGTCTGCAAGAATTGCAGGCCACGTTTCTGGGCTGCATGAAGATGACTTAATTCAGAGGGGTTTCCGCACGTGACAGCCTCTTCTGTCGTGAGGCATGTTCCCTTGTAGTTTCTTGTGAATTAATCTGGCAACACCTGGATTGCTCCCGCAAGCCTCAACTCACCTGGCTTCCCATGCGCGCAGGCGGCATGCACCCGTGCGCGTCGGAGGAGGGGCGGTGCTGCGGCAACGTGACGTATGCGGCGGCCGCGGTGAGGTTCACGGCGCACTTCCGCGCGATGCAGGCGCGCGTGATGCTGGCGTACGATGTGTACCCGCTCTGTGGAGACGGCATCGACCTCATAGTCTCCCACAACTTCTACGACCCCAGCAGGTGAGCAAGGCACGGTTTCTACCACTCCAGACGCGTGGACTATCTGTTGGCCGCCTCCCTGACAGACTAACAGGTGCAGCTGCAGCTGCTCCTAATCCCTGCACCAGCAGCCTTATGTTTGGTTGTACGAGCTCCCATTGGGACAAGAATCTGTCCGTGCAATCCGGCAAGGCATCGCAAGAAAAGTTATTGATGGCAGCGGCATCAGGGGTTCGGGAGAGTGGAAGCAGTAGACAGGATCTGCGGAAATGCAGCGCTGCCTCTTCCGCATGCTGAGTGCTGACGCTTGAGGCAGCCAAACGAGCTGCCTTACAGACAGATGCCAGAAGTTGTGTGAGATAATGTGTCTGCAGGTTTTTAGCATGATGATCTTGTTGGTAGTGCCCAGCTCATCTCCAGTCCTCCTTGCTGTCATGCTGGACGCTGGCTATGAGGAACGAATGTCAGGCATCTGATTCCATACCCCCTAAGAGCGATGTGATGTACTTGTTACTGACTGACTGTCTCTCAGGGGTACCGACGATGGTCATCCTGCAGACTGTTGTGGGCCCTGCAGATGTGGCCGCAGGTGGCCCTGCATGTACGCCCTCAGGCCTCCGATGCTGGCGTTGCCGACCTTTGTTATATTAGTAGAAATCTCAAAGCTTTTGATAAATGTGCTAACAGCATGCGTCTGCTGCGCAGGCCGCCGTCGGTGCTGATGGCGCAGGCGTACGACATGAAGCCGGAGGCGGAGGGAACATCCAACCGCCGGCGCGTGGAATGGACGCGCGACATCGAGGCCGGGGACAGCTTCGACTTCGTGCTGCACCCGCGCCGCACGCATGCATGCGACGGCATGAGCATCATCGACATCATTGTATGGCCGCAGGCTACCGCCGCCTGAACCCCGGGGCCCCTCTTTATATCTTACATAGATTCCCCTGGCGTGAGATTCATTGACATCATTGATATTGTCACCTGGCCGCAGGCCTTGACCCCGGGGGAAGTTGTATGTAAGCAGTAATGCTGCAGACAAGAAAGACAATCACACAACTTATCTAGTACTACATGAAGCTGCACAAAATGCCTCTGAAATGTGTGACCCGCCTGTGACTGAAGCTGCCTCTGTTGCATCCTCTGTTGCATCATATACAGCCCCCTGGTGTGACAGAGGCAGGGGACTTTAGTTTAAAGTCCCCTGACAGAGGACTCAGAACTAACTTAGCTTAGAGTGCCCTCGGTGTGAGATCAACGAGGGAATATGGATTTGCCCAACAGGACATGAATGTATTATGAGTATTCTGGCCTAAAGGCATTAAATTATCTCCAAGTGGGGCATGCTATGACATGACATGCAAAGCGGGGATGCTTGAAGACGGCCTTGGTTTGGTCTATTGGGCACAGGTGTTTTCGTGTCCTCCTGAGCCTGATTGGAAATTGTGCCTTAGCCAGGCGCCCCTTATGTTTGTGATCAACAATTGCATGCAGCTGACATGCATGCAGCGATGGGCAGAAGGAGCATAAGGGCGTCCTGTGCACGGGCCGCTGTCGGGTCTTCTGATTGCTGGGGAATCAAGTTTGCGTTGCAAGGTACAGAGCACCTTGGCCTGAGCAGGTGGATGCTAGGTACAACAGTAATTTGTTGTGTTCCCCTGGTCTAATGATGATAGCTTGCTGTGAGGGTTCGAACAGCAGGGGCTCTGCCATAGGCAGAAACCTAGGAAGAAATCACAGTCGTGATACTGACAGAGAGTGTCTCAACCTAGGTCTTGCAGCCCTGCCAGCATGAGGAATTTCTGCAGCCTGGGTGTATCGGATATTTGTGCTGACAAGTACTTCGGAGGAGACTGCCTATGCCTGACCAGGTGCAGGTCTTGCATGCCATTTTAATGCAGGACCTATCTAGATTGGCATGCAATGGGAGTGCCTGCTGGTGGGATTTGCTGAAGTAAATCTTTGCGGTGGAAAAGGATGACATCTGCGCATCAGTAGCAGCATGCAGGCTGAGCGTTGTTGTTGGCAAGTTTGAGCAACAACCTTGGCATTCTCATCCCTTGTTACAGCAAAAGCAGAGAAGACATCAACTCATCTGAGGCACGGCACAGGATGAAATGGCATCAATCAAACAGTGCTGTCAAGCTTTTAATCAACTACCAGGATCTGGCTGAGCACTCATGAATAGGCGGGTGATCAGCCACCTCACTCTATCAAATTAAAGCAATCGCATATGTGCACACGTCAAAATTCAAGGCAGTGTTCACAGCTTTACCTCCGAGTTCCAGAGTTCTGTTGCTCAACGTTCAGCACAAAGCAACTGCAGTGCAGGACCTCGCCCTGATCTTTGTGATGTTTCTTCACAACTAACAGCTGCAAGCTTGCTCCGTGCGGTGTGGGAAACTGACTTCGTTGACTTTGCAGGCAGTTGGTCGTGAGACAGCTGGGAGCCAGCACGAGCGCCCTGCAGGATAGTATGTACAAGTCCTGGTTTGGGCCTGGTGCTGCACGGAGCGGTCTGATATGCTGTCCTATGCTCCAATCGCAACGTTCTCGGTGAACTTCTCGTTGTAGAAGCCCCTGCAACCACAAAGAAGCCGGTTTAATTTCTGCACAAGAGACGTGGCAGATCATGCAGCAACTCAATCTGAGCGCTTTGGAGACTCGTCACTGATCAGCAAACCAGCAGTTTAAGATTTCTATCACATTCAAGTTCGGGAACGCACCAGCACTTGCCATTGTAGTACTGGCCGCACAGACCAGCATAGGGAGCATCGTCCTGCGCAAGCACAGCCACCATGAGTTCCAATCAGAATTCAAATTGTCATCTGTGCTTCCGGATCCATCCAACTTCAAGTGGGTGCAAGGGCAAAATGTGCTTCTGTGCACATCCAAGTTGACAATTTGCAACTTAAATTGATCAGGAAGCTGCAGAACTAAGTGCTCTAACTCTTTTTCAAGTGCACGAAGGAGCCCTCGTCAATGTGGCAGGCAAGAATCTCACCCTCTTGCAGAGCCACTTCTTCTTGTCAGGGTAGGTGCAGGTGCCCGGTGCCAGTGTGGCCTTTTTGGGGGGTCTGCCGGTGAGTGAGGCGCCCTCCGCGTACGAGTAGTCCTGGGGGTAGTAGTAGTCGATGTCACCGCCGCCCCAGGAGGGGGGCACATCCACGAGGCAGGTGTCGTCCTTGCAGCAGATCTCCTCGCCGCCGGTTGCTGTAATGATGTCCTTCTTGGGGCACTCTACGCTTGCAACACAACAGTCAGTGCCAGCATAACGACAGAAAGCGCGCATGCAGCCGCAGAAGGAAGCTGCAGGTATTGCAAATGCCATCAGCAAGCAAAATACAGCGCAAGAAGTGCGCATGCAGCCAGCACACTGACAAGTAGCATGCAGGAAGCATGCACAGTCACAAGAAGCATACATTTAGCCATTAAAACAACAAGAAGCATGCGTGCAGTTTGCACACTGGAAGGAGCAACGCACTCTCGCACTGGTCTGCTGAACAGGTGCCGTTCTCGCCCTTGGCACCCATAGGACCTGCAGCACAAAAGCAAGCACCATTCAGCACATAGCGTCTTAAAACCCTTGACTTTGGGCACTGCCAGGGAAGGCTAGTTCAAAGCATGGCAGCACAAGCAGCACATTCCCTCAGCAGCAAAGCCAAAGCATGCAGCCTGCCAGTTACTACACCAGTCTGGCCGTGATTCTTTTGCCACAGGCCTGCAGCTGTGAGCACAGTGAGTCTGTGCATGTCAATCCGGCATACACCTCGGTGCATTTATGTTGGTGTGATATAGGCCTCGGCTGGCAGGGGTTGGTAAGAACTGAGCACCGTGCCCACGGTTGATTGGGTCTTGCTTGGATCTGGCGATTCCATCATGGGGTAGGATATGTGGCAGCGTTTACATGCAGCTTGCAGACGCATCTCCCCTCTGGCAGGAAAAGCAAATAATAACAATAATAAATGCGGGCTCACCAGTGGGACCGGCAGGGCCGGAGGGGCCGGAGGGGCCTGTAGGGCCGGTGGCGCCAGTGGGGCCTGGAGGTCCGGCCACAGTGCAGTTGCCCTGCGCACGACCCACATGAGTTTCATGCCTTTTGCTGGACTCGTCAAAGATGAGTTTTCCAGTGCAAGGACGCCTCAGAGAACGGTTCATCTTCGTGCGTATCAAATCAAAGCACTGTTGTTTGAATGGGACACATGTGTGCATGTCAGCCTGCCATATGGGACGTTTGCTAGGGTGCAGAAATTGCCAGCTGCAAAACAGGGGCGCGATGCAGGTGGGTGCGTACCGACTTCAGGCAGCCGAGGATGTACCAGATCTCACGCTCGAGCTGGAAGACCTTGTAGTAGAGGGAGGAGACGGAGTACTTGCTGGCGGGAAGGTAGTTCTTGGTGTCCGTGAGCTTCTTGAGCAAGTCGTCGTGCTCGGCCATGTCTGCCTTACCCTTTTCCTCGATGTACTTACTGGCAAGGTCCGACAAATTATGGTCTAGCTCGTACTTCTCGAGGGGATAATCACCGACTTCCCCCTTGTCGTCCTTCTTCAGCCAGGGGTAGTCGCCCTCTCCTTCCCATGTGGCGCCTGCGAGGCAGGCAGCAGATTTCAGACGTTCCAGAGCCGTCCCACAAATCATCGATATAAATAACGACCTTCTGCTCCTCGCATCACTTGGTAGACCGGAAAGGCAACAATGATGAAAATTTTCTGCTGCTTTCACAAGGAGCTCTGAAGCAAGACGGGTCCAGTACACAGCTACAGCATCGACAATTTAACGAAGGGGTTTCGAGAAGGCGCACTTGCAAGCTGTGCCGCCAGGCCCAGGCAGAGGAAGAAGCCCAACGTCGCAGTCACCTTGGACGACATCTGCAAGGGTGGCCACAGTAGATTTAAAACGACGTAGAGGCCGAGCACGGTACACGCCGAAGAGATATGAATTTAGCTCTTTAGAGCAATCGAGCCCGCGTGTTTGAAACAAACACATCGTGATATGTTCATTTGAAGATATGGAAACGCTTGCAGACGTCGCAGTGCATGGGTCGGAGAGTGAACGGACTGTGAACGAACCTTGGAGTGCCACTGCAGAGCTTGCTGTTGATGCCGTCCTTTTGATCGTTTAGTTTGGGTACGCTTTTTTTCAGCTCTGTCTACTTGTCGGGATTCATATTGAATGCGTGCGTTGGACAATCCGTGGACTCTCCGCGGCTGTCCTGTCCCGTATCGTGCCGATCCGAGTCGAAATCCATGGACTGCCAGATTAGAAAATTATGACACAGATCAGATTTCCAAATTTGGCGATCTTTTGGTGCTTACAAGGAAAGGGCGCTTAGCGCGAAATTGGACCCGTCTTGCCGTCTGGGTGGCCTGGGCAGTTTTCACTCAGCAACATGGCAGGAATGCCGGGCATGCCCAACATGCTGCTCTTTGAAAACTTCCTTGATCAGCCGGAGCCCTTGTTTGGCTCGGAGCAACACATCAGGGTTGGACAACTGCACCACCCTGGTCTGCAAGACAACTGTGCACCCTGTGAGCTTCCCATCGCTATGCAGCCGGACGTCAATAAATCGGGCTGTGATTACCCCGCCGGCAGATTTGGTGCTGAGGAGGTCTTGTGGTTGCACTCAGCTCGGCAAGAGAGCAGCTGCGCTGATATGGACAGCACACACACCCAAAACATGGAGCGCACAGGCACGAACATACCCCCTTCCTGAAAGTGCATGCAGGCGTGAGCATTCCGGAAGGCCCTTCACCGATAACCCACATCTCCTTAACGAGGCGACAATCCGCGACCAACCCTCGAGCGGTGGTCGCCATGATTCTTTCGGAAGGCCTTTCTGCGGAGAGCCTAGTGCGTGTTTTCGGTCTTTTGATCCTCAGGCGGAATTCCTCGACGCACTCTCTTGTGCAGATGGATGAGCTGGTCACTTTCAAAATTTGCTGCCTGGCAGGCTTCGATTTGTCCACAAATATAGGAGGAGGGTGTGGTCACAGCTTGCACTCAGAAAGAACTCGCTGCCAAACAGCTTTGGAGTGCTCCGCAAATTCGGAGGAGGGCAAGAGGGAGGAACCAGAGATGACCGCAGAGGAGCTACGCAGGCAGAAGAGACGCAAGATCAACCGCGAGTCTGCTCGTCGGATGCGCCTGAAACCCAGGACGGAGGTCGAGGAGCAAAAGACACTGATAAGTACTTCGCCCCCTGCCTCAACTCTACTGGCATGTGTTTGTACATCCACGATCTCCAGTGATCACGTTTGCCTGGTGTTGCATCACTCATCAGACACTATTTTATTGGCGCTATTATCACAGGCTTATCCGTGTTCCCTCCAACACGTGCAGGTGCTGCTTGGACAGCTGGCGCTGCTCCAAGACGCCCACAGGCGCCTCCTCGATGACTACAACCTGCTGCGGCAGCAAGTGTACAACATTTCAGAGCCGCTGCCTCGCCAGTAGGTGGCATGATTTAGGATGCAAGTTTGCATCATCGAGATGAATCACCAGATTGGTGCCTGCTTGCAGATTGGTCGGTGTGGGACGTGTGCAGTTTCTTTTTTTTTTACTGCAAAAGCAAAACCGTTGAAAGAAGCCAGGTTGGCTTCTGCAGTCAGCAATGTGCCAGTCCCCTACATTCTGCTCTCCTTTTCGCAGGACAGGAAGTACCACACTCAAGACCAGCATTCTTCTCAGCAGGAGGTTCAGGTAGCATCATACTGTGCAACAGACAAGTCGTTTTAGGAGGGATCTGATGAACCCACCTGAGGCAGACCCAGAATTTTGATGAGATAGGATAGGACCAGCCTGTGAGGAAACGCCCGCCTGCGATTCATAAATCAATCTTTACCAGCATTATCCTTCTGGGGATGTGGATCAAAGCCAGTGGCATTTACTGCCGTACAATTATTATATTACGTACAATTAATGTTCTTTGTTTTCCTGACTGTGTTCCAGGTCTGTCCTGGCGGTAATCTGTGTTGGCACACAAGTATCTTTTTGATATGATAAGACCATGGGGCATTGTTCTGAGGAGCAGCATCTCTACTTGCTTTGAGTGTGCGCCCTGACGGATGGATAGATGGAGGGTCAGCATTTTGTTTCGGACTTACTTTCCGTTCAGATCGGAAGCTGCCAAGCCCAGCGTGAGGCAGCAGGAAGGGGTGTGAGGACAAGTTTGCTTTTTACAGCATGCAGAATTCGAGGTCTTACGATGCCAGCTTGATTGCAGGCGTGCAAGCATCCACCTGCGTTGATCCTTTGGAGGCTCATGTGCTTACCTTGAAGCCAAGTCCTTGGCAACCTTTCTCTGCATTCTTTTTATATTGGCCTGTGCCAGCCTGCCACACTGTGCTTGCAGCTCTTTCGGGGAAATCTCCTACTTGTCAGAATACTGTGTGCGGCCCTTCAGCAGCCCGAAACAAGGCATGTTTTGGCTGATGGTATGACTTATCATGGTTGAGTGGAGCATACTCTTTTTCAGAGTTCTTGGAGGGATATCTATGCATGCTTATGACCTTATAGTTTCGTTTGCGAACGATCACGACCTGCTAAGTGCGGTAGTTCCATGATGCTCTGTTTGTCAATAGAAAAGTGAATGATTTACTGTATGTGAACTGCGCATGCATGTGCTTGCTGACTCGTTCAAAAGAATGCGTTCTTCAGCAAAGTTGCTGCTTTGTGATGTTCCCAGTGGAAGGTTGATTGATGCAATGCAAAAATGGTGCTTGAGGTTCTCTGCCCTGCAGGCCAGCAAAACAAGTAATATTCTGATTCCCCTGGTTGTATTTCAAACTCAGCTGCCCCAATATCAGCTGAGGACATACTGAAAGACTCTGCCTTGCGTCCGTGCCCCTTGCAAAGTTTGTTGCAGTCTAAGAGCTTTATCGGTTGCAGTTGATAGTGTTGCTCTGTTGCAACCTTCAGGAAGCTGTGCATGCAGACTACTGGTACAGACTTCTTTTATGTTGACACAAGTGCTGCCTCTTGGGTACTTTGTTGACTGATGCAGAATTCTTCGAAAGACTTAGTAAATTGAGAGCCGCCGCCCTGACCGGCCAGCAAGACCTATAATGCGTTGACAGAGCTGACAGTAGGCATGAGTTCTAACTGCAGCTCAAGGGCTTCAGAAGTCAGAAAGGCTTTTGTTCGGATTCTGTATTAATAATCCAAAATATGGGAATATCTTCACTATTGCTTAAGCTCATAGGTATCCAAGCATTCATTCTTCAAATAGGGACCAAGACCCATAGTGTCAGAGCAAGGCCTGGAATCTTTGCCATTGGCAGAATAAATCATGTCACCTCGTGTCTTTACATTGATGTGTGATCTGCGACAACACATACAGGCCGTCAGGATGTGAAGCACCATGGACCAGAAGGAGATACTACATCTCACAATTTGTCGTCGATCGCCACTTTTAGAATCCTTGACCCCATAGACACCCACCTCTGCAGACTCATTGACAAGAGATCTTCAATAACGTTCTGATTCGAGTCGATTGTTGTAACGCCTTTTAGGAGAAACGGTCCCCCCGCTGTGGTAGCGGAGGTTCCCCCTTCTGAGCTGCCTGGACACTCGCGAGCGCACCAGGACAAGCACCTGCCCCTGCTTGCTCTTTTACACTCACATGTATTGCATCGAAGTTGCAAGGTGTGGCTTGCCGATGCCTCTTCATAGTTCCGAATCGTCAGCAACGGTTTCGGTGCATCCCGAGAGAAGCCACAAGAGCGAGAAGCCACAGAATACAGACATCTGGAGTGAGTAGATGATTGTAGACCAAAGGAGCTAGAATTCTCATCGTATGGGTTCATAGGCCTGTGGCTACGGGAGCTACAAGGGAAGAGATTTCGGAAGGTCCCGGTGGGGTGTCGGAAAGTGACGATGGCCTATCCAGGGAGCGATGCTGTCGATGGGCCGTGCTTTGAGGAGACAGAAGGCGTTTGTAATTTCAGGCCGCAGGACTTTAAGGACAGCATGGTCATCGGGAAGGGCAAGTGAGTAGTTTCCCTATAGTAGAGAAATTCCCCGGTCCGGAAGGATGTGCTATTCGCTATGTATGAAGATTACAATAACTCTTGGTCTTTCCAAATAATATATATAAGCTTCATCTTGGAGATGCTCCTTGTGGTTTACAAAGTCCATCTCTACGAACAGACAGATTGCCAGCAATGCCCGAGGGTTTCTTTCGGAGGTTGAAAGCTGTAGTTCGGGCAAGCCTTTCTCTGTCCCGCAGCACAATTGATGGTAGATAAAATTGTTAGCAATGATATCTAGACGCTGCTTCCAGACGCGTCAGAGCACCGGGGTGATGACACAGAACGGTGCGTCGTAGCTTGTTGCTGGCCCCCTGGACTCAAGTCTGTGCGCTGTCTTGCAGGGACTGCGTCGTGTACTCAGCCTACTGCCACAAGCTGGACGGGAGGAGGGTGGCCGTGAAGGTGTATGAGAAGAGCAAGCTGTCCACATCCAAGCTGCGCGCTGTGAAGCGCGAAGCAGCAATGATGATCTACATGACGCGCAAACGGTACCGCTCTCCTTGCAAATTAGCCACTTCATTTGGCTTTATATTTCCTAGCGATTCAAGACTCCCCCCTGGGTGTGAGCAACTTTACATGTGCATAGTGATGTGAGCTTTGGCGGGGTACAGGGTGCCACTGATCACCCAGTTCTATGGAGCCTTCCAAGACGCATACCAGATATTCCTGGTCATGGAGTACTGCGGAGGGGGCGACCTGCTGGAGCGGCTGCTGAAGGAGGGGCGCGCAATGTCAGAGCGGCGAGTCATCCTGGAAGTGGCTGTGCCCCTGCTGAAGACCCTGCAGCACATGCACAGCTACTCTATAATTCACAGGTTACCCTCCCACGCCCTTGCACAACAGTTCATCTCAAAAAGCGACTGAATGCCATTCTAGGCGCTCATTTTGTAAACGAGGATCAGAGATGGATCAGCCCTGTCTTGGCTGGATTAGATGCAATGTGAAGACCACCGGCCTCGCTGCAGCAAGTTGTGCGCAGGGCTGAGAGGACATGGCAGAGCCGGTGATTTCTTGCTGCCAAATGAACTCTTGCAAAATCTCAGTGCTGAAGGCTGGAGTTGTCGGGGTGATGTGCAGGGATGTGAAGCTGGAAAATGTCTTCATCGCAAACGACGGGCGGGTGCGGCTGGGGGACTTTGGCCTGACCATGAGCATGAAGCAGGAGATGGCCATCTCGCCTGTGGGCACTGTAGAGTACATGGCACCCGAGGTCAGCTACCAATCATGCCCTGCCCATACACTCATCTGCCCAAATGCTCACGCCTTCAAGTCTTCAAGGAATACACAACTGCGCCTCTTAGGAGTCTGAGTTTTCCACAACGGATGCACCAGCACCTTTGAGGAGCCTGGGTTCCTGCAAGAGATGCAGCGGCGCCTCTTGAGGAGCACATTGATGCATGGGCAGGTGGTTGCATTGCCACCAGTGGAGGCAGTCATCAGCGGGGCGGTGAAAACCTCAGACATCGCAGCCTGCACCGAGAAGGTGGACATCTGGGCGCTCGGTGTCACTCTCTACGAGCTCCTCACAGGTACTCCTCCTTGCAAACTAACCAACACAGCCAAGTTGACCGTCTCCACCTGTCTTGGATCCTCCCCACACGCCTTGACTTCAATGTCAGGCATTCGTGCTTTACCTACCTGCTGTGTTCAGCCTATGTGATGTAAGGGTACTGCGGTGCTGCTGTCAAATATTTTACCCTTTCCTTGCATGCAAGGGTGCTGTGGTCACCAGTGTGGTGTACAGTCTTTATAAAGCCACTGACAAGTATGGCAAAAAGTTATAAATAGGTGAACGGGGTGGCTCACCTTGATCATTCGAGTGAGCCCATGCTCATAGCGCGGCCCTGTACGCCTTTTCGTGGCTGAAAGGGTCCTCCCAGTACATTGAAGGCATGTCGTGGCCATCAAACACAGGCCATCTCCCGTTTGAGGGGCGGGACAAGGCGGAGATAAAGGCGGCGATCACGGCGGGGCTCATGAGGCCGTTCAGTGCAAACCTCTCGCCGGCGTGCGCGGGCTTTGTGGGATCCATGATGCTGCGCGACGCCAAGGCGCGGCCGAGCGCCCGGCAGCTGCTGCAGCACCCCATCGTGCTCGGATACACTCGCGCCGCCGTGCCGGCCCCGGTCCCGGCCACGCCGCATCCGGCGCCGCCGCAGTTGCTGTCGGCCGCGTCAATCTCTGACTCTGTCAGCTCCCTGGATGGCGCGCACGGCCCCCGGCCCATCGCCCTCACAGCCACCGGCAAGCGGCCCAGCAACGGTGTGTTCACTGCTTCCTGGTCTCTCAAACTTGGCGCACGGCGCGTGAGATTTGCAGTGTCATTTTATTCCTGAGTGCGCCACAGTTGTTTTTTAACCTAGGTATGCACTCCTCTTAGTTTCTCCACTGGGCACTGGGTTCGTGCGTGGTGTTTAAAGGCCCTGGCGGTGTCCAGGATATTGGGACAGCAGGCACTGGGGATCTCATTTAATGGGGGATTCTGGTAATTACAGGGGCCCAGGGGACGATAACGATCAGCATCGGGGGCGCGGGCGGCGGAGCGCTGTCGGGAAGCTTCTCTGTGCGGCAGGGGCAGGCCGCCACGAGCGCGCCCGAAATTGCGCCCCACCACGTGAATGCACCCCACCTCATCCTCCAGGGCTCCGGCGGCAGCCTGATCAAGGCACGCCCCAGCCGACCACACACCTTGACCTAAATCCAGATCTGTGTCCAGATCCTCACGCAAGCCAATCTTCCTTCTGAACAGCCTAGCTTGCCTTTCTGTCTGACCTTTGCTCTGGAAGCCACTCTCGTATGCCTAGGGGCTCCGCAGAAATCCGGACATACTGCAGGGTAGGTGACACATCTGCAAGAGCAATGTCAGGGGCTAAGGCAGCAGAAGGACGCATGTAGCTCTTATACAATATCACTGCGATCCTGAGGAGCGTTGTTGGGTGTGAGTGCAGGCGAGGCACGCGGCGTTCGAGTGTCTGAGCGGCGGCGGAGCGGGCGACGGCGGCAGCAGTGCAAGCAGCAGCGACATGTTCAACAACCGCTCCAGCGGAAGCGCGTCATCGGCCGAGGACTGCATGCGCGCCGGCAGCGGCGCAGACGCCGGCAGCTTCCGGTCGACTTCCCCACTGCTGCACGACAGCCGCCCCACCTCCGCACAGGTGCGCTGAGATTTCACCAGCTCGCATACAGAGCAAAGACCACATGCTACAGGTTGAGAAGGTAATACAGATTGGGAGGAGCTTTGCGCAGAGGTGCACTTGCTGCGTTGAAGTGCCGAAAATACATCCTCACTGAGGTGGCGCATGCAAAATGGGAGGAATGGATGAGCAGAAGGCTAGAAGGCTTGAGCATAAGGATTGCCCTTGAGGATAAGGACTGCTGTCTAGTCCCCTGGATCAAACGGCTATTGGGCTTCACTTTGCCACCCTCGCGACTGGGGATCTGATGAGGGTATTGGTTTGCTGTCATCACAGGGGGCGGCTCCTCACCGGCTGTCGGCGTCCAGGAGACCAATGCCTCACGAGGACTCTGCACAGTGGCCACAGAAAACAAGGCGCAGCAGCCTCAGCTCATCAGCGACCGCGGTACTTTCTTTTGCCTTGCAATTCTTTTCCTCACATCCGTAGCCACTGCATCTTACAATTCCTTCATTTCCACCACCAGATAAGCTGCCTCACTGCTATGGAACATGCTGATGTGTCCTTGTTTCTGGTGGTGCCCACAGGCGAGCGGGGCCCAGCAGATGAAGGCGCCAAGCCCAGTGGTGATGTCCAAGGCGGGGGGGCACTTCGGTGGGGTTGGACCCCCCGGCGAGGCCCACGACCTGAGCCAGCTGCTGCCACCGCGGCCGCCACCAGTTCCCCCTCCCGCTGGCGAGGACGCCGCGGCCGCCGGCCTGATGACTCGCGTCACCTCGCTGTTCAACCGCGCCCTCTGCAAGCCGACCCCCCGGGAGCCGCCCGCCGCCTTCCTGGACGATCGGCACCCCTCGCTGTACGCACGCAAGCAGTTTGTGTGAGGACGGGAGCATCAAAACGGAACTCCGTGAGGGTGAAGTTGCACCTAAATGGGAGGGCAAACAACCAAAATGTCAAATTGCATGCCGTACTGAACAACAGCACAGAACAGGAACCCCCTGTGAGCTGCCACTGGTGTGCATCGTGGCGGGCTGCAAATGGTGCCTGCTGATGTGCTGTGCTGGGGAGATGAGTTGTGAGTTCTGTGGGTGGCCGGGGTAAGTGACAATGGGTTAGGTACAATGGGTGGGGCTTCTTATTCTGGGGAGTGGGTCAGCAGGGAATCTCTTGGGTCATTTGCAAGGACATGAAGGCAAGGGGCTACCGGTCTGCTACCCTAATCAATGCAGACATTGAACAGCAGAAAGAGTGAATTGTACTGTAGTACATGCAGATGCATACGCCTTCAAGCGGCAAGATATGGTTCTCAAGAACCTGGGAATGAACAGAAACAGCAGGAATGACTGGAACATGCTCTCACTGCACCAAAACAACAATTTTGAGACTACAAATACATGAGCTGCTGCGAGGAGAGCAGGACTCTCAGTCCAGAGTTTTGTCACACGTCTGTGCGGTACTGCATGTCCCGTTGTCAGTGCTGAGATATTATTGCTGCACCAAATCCGTTCTGAGTGTGTGGGACAGGGAAATATAGTTGCAACGATGAAGGGCATACAGTTTGCATCCATTGGGCAGTGCCGACGGGCACTTCTAAGCACAAATTGTCGCATAGGACCAACTTTGTCACATGACATGCGCGTATCCACGTTGTGTAATTTCAGCGGCATGTGGTGTATACATGTACTAGCCTAAGCATTGGAAGCCTGCAGGAATGCAATTAGATCCACGTGAATGGAGCCTCCAGCTGAGCTCCTTGCTGCTTTTGTAGATGCAGGCTTGCCACATCCATGTAAAGAATGCTCAAATATAGCCACCATGCTGTGCCATGATAAAGAAACATCACAGAGCATCACCATCTTGGCAATGGTGTTTACAACAGATCCGGTACCGCCTTTCCTTTTCGTGCAGGACAGGAATAAATTCAGAAGTCATAAATACAGTACTAGGGGAACTATGTCCCTTGGCTCCTCTGCAAGCTAATTCATCTACCATGTCCAGACCAGGTATCAAAACAAGCACATCAGCGCTTGACTGTTCTGCATGGCAGCCTCTTGACCGCATGCGTCTTGATCAGGTATCCAGTCACCAATGAGGTCATGTCAGCCTCAGATCTGGTCGGCGGGAGTGAAGTTGAGGAGCGCAGTGAAGAGCAGCTTGAGGTCGGACATCCTGTCCAGCTTCTTGGAGGTCAGGAACTGCGCCTCCAGGCTCCTCAGGAAGCCCGGCCATGTCTCCCCCACAAACTCATCGCGCCCTGCACACACATGCCACACTAGCTCTGTAGGAGGTAATTATTGTTAAGATTTACCAAAGGATCCTGATCAGACGGGGTTGCCTTTGACCTGCCTAGCAGCCAGCAACTGCCGTAAGCCCTTCTGTGCATTCAATTCCAGCTCAACAACTAGCACGGGTGGTTTCCCAGTTTGTGAGGAAAAGGACAGCGCAGGCCCGCACCATGCATCAGTTCGTGGTCCCAGACCAGCTTGTGGGCTGCCTGCAGGGCCGTGTGCACCTCAACGGCCCCGAAGGAGCCCTCGCCGCTCATGGCGCTGGCGGCCATGTCGCGCCTGGCTCGGGTGTCTGAAAACCAGGGCAGGCTCTGCAGCACCTGCACAGCAAAGCGTTGCCGAGTCTCAGATAGCACGTCTCCAATGGGCGATTCTGATGGAGTCTCCACTGCCTATTCTCTTTACTTGTCTGCGGCAGAGCTGTCATGACCAAGATCTACTGTACCTTGGGGACGTCCACCTCAGAGACTGCACCGCGCTTGTTGGCGCCGCTATTCCCCGTCGCCTGCAACAGTTGAGCAGAAGCCTTCCCTCACGTCCAACACCCCTAAGAGAAATCAAATGGCAAACATCCAAGGTGTCCCGTCCGGCTTGGAAACATGGCCAGGCACTCAGGGGCCGTGCGTGCCTTGCTGGGGATGACGTGGCGCAGCAGAGCCACCAGAGCGTGCTGACGCAGCACCCGGCCGCGCAGTGAGTGGGTGGGGATTCGCCCGATTGCCTCCAAGTGACCCCTGTGGCTGGCCCCCACCTATGCCAGTAGATGTAGATGTCAGTTTCAAATGCCTCACCACAGAGACCAATGCCGCTCCTCTGACAAAATATCATCAATGGAAGCTGCAGTGATGCGTGAAGAGTGGTGGGAATGAGCCGAGCGGATTCCACCTGCGAGGCCTGCTCTGCCAGAGTGACAAACTTGCGCTGCCAGGTGCTCTCGCCAAACGCCTCCAGCGCTGCATCCATTGCCGACTGCGCGCCACAACCACCATGCTATCAGCTCATGTCAGGGCAAATAAGGCCCAGCCGAGCGCACACAGAACTGATGTAACCACAATGAAAAATTGGGGCAGGGGTGCACAGAGGAGAGGGCGCAAATGCTGACCTCAAGATCCTCGGCCAAGGTGCAGGTTTCAGGGTCCATCCTGAGGCGCAACAGGGCCACCAATAGCTCTGCATGGCTGCTCCAAGAGGGCCCCTGAGCTCCACCAACAGCCTCCTGCACAAGCGCAATGGCCAATCATGGCAACCTCCTTCGTTGCCAGTCTGTATTGCCAAAGAAGTAGTGCACTTCACCCATGTGCACTGCATGATGCTGCATTATGACACGAGCATTTTGTCTCCTCCCCGGACGCACCTTTGCCAGGCAAACAGCTCTGAATATGCGAAGGAGCAGGGCCACATTGAGGAGCTGGGGTTCTGCGCTGCTCTCCTCAGGCGCTGCTTCTGCCTCTTTCTTGCCGGCGACGCTCTTTGCTTGCCTGCTGCCTGCAGCCGCCGGCGCAGGCCTGTAGCCCAGCTGCACTAGGGCCTCCAGAATGTCATTGGCTCCTGGCGCCCATTCTGTGACGCGTGCGCTGGGAGCGCTCCCATACAATGGTGACACTGCACACAAAGCCAGACTAGTCACCAGGGACGTGCAAGGCCGGCAATACCTTGCAAATGATCACGGCACTCCTATCAACCCAGGGACAATACACACAATCTACCAGATTTCCTGATCTATTGGAGCAGCTGGAGAGCTACGCGGTGTGGACAGCTGGATGAGAGACACCCACCATAGGTGTGTGATGTGCAGGCTGCAGCAAGGAAGGCGTTGCTGCTGTCAGGCGCTCCAAGCAGCGTCAGCAGAGCTGAGCAAGCAGCCACTGCCTGGGACTCGTTGCGCGAGAAGGCCGACGCACGGAAGAGCAACTTTGCTGTCTCTTCTGGGCACTCCGGCGATCTGCACAGATGCACACTTGTCCGTGAAATTACTCCTTAGATCAACATGTCCTTTTTGGGAAGTGGCTGAGTGCAGTGGGTGGTGCCATAGAGCTACCATGCTAAGCTGTCAAGCATACCTTTGGTAATGCTCCGTCAGCCAGCCCCCATTGATGAGCTCCTGTGACAGAGCGCTGTGCTCCATGCTGTCTGCCTCGACCGTCTTGAACTTGCTGATGCCTGCTGTGCAGGCTTCCAAGAGGGTGTCGCTTCCGGACAACAAGCACTCGGGCGCTAGGACCTGCATTATAAATGTAAACCCACTTGCTAGCTTGCCCTTCCCCTGAGGGCACTAGGACTGTGCAGGACTGGAGACCTTCCACCCCACCTGCTGTGGGAAGAAGACTTGCTGATGGATGGGCACCTCCTCTGCATCGGCATCATCGGATTGATTGCCATCAAGGTCTAGCTGCTCAACGTTTTCAGCGCCCAGGATTGGAAGGTCTGAAGCGTCATACTGTGCTGTCTGCTTCTCGACTGCTCTGACTTTCTCCTTGTGCAGCTTCTTCCAAGCCTTTGTGGCCTCCACATGCTTTTTTGTCGCCTTACTTTCTGCTTTGAGTCTGCAAAATACACCAATCAATATTGAAAAATGACAGCTCTCAGTATACCTTTCCTAACATTCACAGCAGGAAAAAGCGCATTGAAATCTGCTGTTTTGTTTTAGTTGCGCACCTGTTGATTACAGAACGGAGATCAAGATCAACAAGGCAGTTGCTGGAGTCACTCATCGCTTTGTAGGAAGCGATGCTCACAATACGTTAATCCAATGGCAAACTGCCAATCAATGGGGTTGTTCACTACTCTCGAGTATGTGCTTTAATAATGTCACAGCACCATATCTCAAGATCAATGCACCATATGCTACTAGAGCAGAGCACCATCAAATCAATAAGAGAAAGTTCAAAAATGCCGATACAGGTGGATCTATAGATTGTTGTCGCAACACTCTGGGTAATAATTTTTAGAATTGCTAAAGCTTGATCCTCCCTTCCACAGCTTTTCAAATCTCTGTCCATTCCTTGTTCAAGCGACTTGCTTCTGGCGAGGCGGGGCCGAGAACTGGTTCACCGTTCTCAGATGGATCTGAAGCGCATCATTGTCAAACGCAAAGTAATCATATCGCTTCCACGTACTGAAGAATATTTGTGGTTACGGGCAGCGCACAGCCCATTGCCATAATAAATCACTTCCTCGGTTGATCTTGATCTCTATTTTTGGCTGTTGAGAAAGATGGTGGAGAGCAAGAGCCTCTACAGATCTTTTTGTTTTCTGTTATTGATGTCATGCATGTGCACAAACGCCAGCGCCCAACCTCGCCTTATACATCTGAGTTCCAAGAATTTTGAAGGTGTCACCCAAGCCTCAACTGGGCAGACCACTGGAATCTGGTGGGCCCCCCTCAGACATGCAAGATTGCATGCATTCTCTGATGCACACAGACATCATGTGGATGACCAGATTTTGTCATCTTGAGTCACCTGGGACAAAGGCAGAAGCTGATTCGGCGAGCAGGTTTGTTCTGTTTACTTCCTCTGTAGAGCCGAGCTTGCAGCCGCTCTCAGAAGCCTGGGCGCAGCTGGGTGAAGAGCAGTCCGGGGAGCCCGTCCTGCATGGATTGGTGGACACTGCCGAGGATCCCCATCTAGCAGATCGTTTCAAGATCACCGGAGTCCCAACATTCTTGCTTTTCCGGGACAGAAAGGTGATTGAGAGATCCAGTCAGTCACTGTCATCAAAGGAAGGTTGTAATATGAGGGACGGTGGGATGTGGCTGGCCGTGGCACATGTGCAGCTCAAGTTTCCTGCCATGCAGATGTACAAGTATTCTGGGGTTGACACTGGCGCGGACGCTTTGACACATTTCAGTAGAGAAGGATACAAGAGCACCGAGCCTCTGCTAGTGCCGCCAGAGCCCTCTCCTATTGAAGCAGCTTTGGATGCATTGAGGAGCAACAGCAAGCTGGTGAGGACTCAACTGACATACTCATGTGCCAAACTGTTGCATTTGCCCAGGCATGCATGCAGGCATTTGCGTCTTGCAGCTCTTGATGGGTGGGTCTGCATGCTTGAGCAGGCGATTGCTGGCGCTACCCTTGCTTTTTTGGCAGTGACATTGGCATTGCTCTTACGGCAAGGCGAGCCGGCAATTGACAAGGCCAAGAAGGAAAAGACCACAAAAGAAGTAAAAGCGCAATGAGGAAACTGTACTGCTTGGCCGAAGAGTCGTTGTACCACGCAATACATGTGGCACAATGTGGGAATCATCTCGAAACCTTCCATTCTGCAGTTTTGCACCCATGTTTACACAGCCTGAACCCAGTTAGTTCCCCCCCCCCCCCCCCACTTGCTTGGCTGTGCAGAAAGCTTGGCGGTACAATGTATTATTAGCAGCAGAGTGTAAGAACACTTAGAATAGACATTTCGGATCTCTTGATTGGTTACACAAATGCTGTCTCTTGATGCCCCACTTCAATGCACCAAAATGACCAAGGCAAATTGGATTACTCTACACAGAGTAGGCGTCCTTTGCATGGCATTGCAGGTAGGTCTGATTGTCCCCTTATATACACAGCGCAGTAGTTTCACGTTTGTTTGCTCTCGCTTGGCAAGGATCGAGCAGGCACTTGCAACAAACTCCAGCTCAATATCACACCAAGAAATTTGCTCTCGTAATCCCAATGCAGCCACTCTGCCCAAAGCAAGACATCTAAAAGTACAATGCAAGGCTCTGAAGCCTGCCTAATCCCAGTCAACAAGTTCCAAAGGGTTCCCTTGAGGAAGCATCACGTCATCACCACTCTCTGATACACCAAACTATGCAGCTACGGTGGGTTTGTGAATATGAGACGCTTCCCTGCCAATACCATTCTACACAAGGGTTCAGCAACACAATTGTGCTGCATGTTTCTGACACCCACTAGCAGGTGTGAAGATACCCAGAAGCTTGAAATGTCTGCCTAACAATACAACAATACGCACATCACTTGGTATGCCGTCACGGAATCTGGCTCAACAGAGTCCTGCGAAGCTCTAAAGCGTTCAAACATCCCACTGGGGTAAGTAAGAAGCACACCTTCCAAACCGCAAAAGGAATCGATTGCAGCAAGGTGAGCGTACTGTCTCACCAAAAGAAATTGTTGTACCTCTAACCACAGCGAGTGCCGCAGCCACAGATCTACTGCAAAACAGGATTGCGGGTGACTAGTCTGCAGTCAATGCGCCCATGCGGGGCTGCAGCATGCAAGTCCTGATATCTGACGTTCGGAAAATGAAATAGTGCATTGCAATCAGTGATCTGGTGGGTCAAGAAGGTCTTCCAGAGCAAGCAGCCCTACTTGTTGTGCCTACTGGTTTTTGCTGAGGTGCAGGTTGCGTCCCTTCAGCTGCACAACATTGTTCGCGACGGAGCAGCCATCTTCATTGCAGTGGGCTGTGATCCAGGGGTGCTCCAGGGCTGCGGCAGCTGTCATGCGTGAGTTGTAGTCGCGGTCTAGGAGGCTCGTTACAAAGTCCTTAGCCGAGTCAGAGACGCCCTCCCACTCAGGTCCATTGTAGCACACCTGGGCACACATCAAGACTGTTGTGCTCATGCCTTAAATACCTAGGCCGGCCCACCGCCCTCAGACACTCCTGTAAGTGGCACTCTGCTGCATGACAAGATGTTCTTTAGCTATTCATGGTACCAGGCTCACCTCCTTGGAAAGAATGGCTGACATGACTGCGAAGGGAGACCGGTCAGACTGCTCGTCCCAGAAGGGCAGATGACCAGATAGCAGCTGGTACATCATGATCCCCAGGGCCCACTGCAACAGCACAGCAGAAAGCTCAGCCATGTTGCTCATAACAGAATCCACAAGAACAACTCTAGTGACACAAAGCAAATGTGAATACTGCTGGATACACTGTTGCCGCACCTGATCCGACTCCACCCCATAGTAGCGCATGAACAGCTCTGGCGCCATGTACAGTGGCGTGCCCGTCCGCTTCTTCAACTTCTCCCTCTGCACGCACCATTCCAAAATTCAGTTCTTACAAACGCAAGGCGACAACAGAGCGCAACTGCGCATCAAGAACATTGACAAGCTCCAGAGGACTGATAGGGCAAGCACACACCTCCTGCAGCCGCTGTGAGCATCCAAAGTCGGCGACCCTGATCTCAAGGACACGGCCGGATGTGCTAGCCTCGCCACTGCTGTGAGCAGCTCGGCTGTATGGGCGCTTGAGCAGGAAATTGGCAGGCTTGACATCCGCATAGCAGATGCCCTGCCTGTGACACTCTGCAAGGACTTGCAGAATGTCGTGCGCTGCATGTGCAGCCTCTGCTTCTGTCATGGACCCATAATCCTGCAAGGGAGGGAAAGCTGTCGGTTAACAACGCTTATGTAGAAGCTGACAAGAAGGGGGGTCGCCAAATCACTATTGCAGGCTGGTCCCAACATTTGGTGGTGATAGAAAGATGTGAATGTCTCCTCACCTTCAGAAAGTGCTCCAGGTCCCCGCCCAGGCATATCTCAGTGACTATGCACACCTGGTCCTCGTCCTGCACAGCGCAGTGTCAGATGCTTACAAATTGCCCTGCCTGTGAGCAGATGCTTGCCATTGATCTACCCCTGCAGCACTAACATGCTAGGGGACTGTAAGAAACGCAACGTACTGCTGTACCACAGCACTGCTCAGGGTGTGTTGCCATATATCTCACCTCGAACACTCCCACCAATTGCATGGCCTCTGGCCGGCTCTGCAGCATCTTCAGGATGTCGATCTGCAACATGCAGGAACATTGTCAGGGCCAGCAGGGCACCCCACGAGGTACAACGGTTACGGACATGCCAATAAATCACGTGCAATTTGACCAGGACTGCTGCCCACCTCCTCTCGAATCCTGCGCGCTATGCGCTCATCCAACACTCCCTCCCTGTGTTTCTGAACGATCTTCACGGCGTAGTCCTGGCCGGGCTGGGCCCGGCTGACCGCTTGGTACACCTTCCCGAAGCTGCCCACGCCAAGAAGCTCCCCCAGCGTAAAGCTCTCCGCGAAGCTGCCCCGGGCGAACAGCTGCTCGTCCGCGCCCCTCTCCTCTAATTTGTCTGCCCGTGCAAAGCACTGCACACCGCCTGGCCTAGCCTGCAGCGCCCTGCTACTGACTGGCGACGACGATATTTTAGCGGACACGCCTTGCACCGAGCTGACACGGTGTGGGTGGCCCAGGCCAGCCCGGGCACAGGTGGGGCGTGCTGCACTGCTGCAGGGGAACGCATCCTGCTGCCTGGCCGGGGATGCGGCCGCGGCAGCGGGTCTAAGAAGGCTTCCAGCGTCCATCGGGTGCCAAGCCGGCTGCGAACTTACAGTCAGGTGGACTTTCTAGGGCAGCCGGGCTTGCTCGCACCCACGCAGAAGTGCCTAAGAATCAAGACTTGTCACAGACGGAAGAACTCACTTGCCCACTTAGATCTGCATTGACGAAGTGAACTGCAACTTCCCAAACAGCGCTACCATTGGTGGCCTGTCCTCCACATCAGCATAAAAGTCATCCATGTCGGATGCCCACATGGCACGTCCCTGAATGTCGTGCACTTCCTCTAAATCATTGTTTCGAAAGCAACGACCTCTGATTGTGAGTCTTTCATTCTGATGTGGACATCTGTCGAGGTATCTTCGCATATTCAATGAACTAGGGATCTCCGTTTTAATTCTGATCTGCACATTGAGCTCGCAAACGCTGTTGTCAAATATGCTCTAGAATATCACATTTTAATGCTCAGAGCCTAATACAGAACTGGCATCGATCAGATGTTGCAAGGGGAACCAGCTATCCGAAATCACCGATGACATCTGTCGGCAATGCAGCGAGTCTCGCAGCTTCCACTGCAGCTCGATGATTCCCACCAGGCAGAGCTTGCTCAGCGATACCAGACTGGTGAGCGTATAGTTGCCGCGCGTCGCTGATGAAGCCCTTGGACCACTTATTGGTGGAAACCAAGAATCTGATCACCACTGTTTGGGTGCCCAGTTGAAGACTTCGTGAAAGGGAGGCCGAGGACCCAACTGCGAGCTGGTCATGCCACAGATGCGGGGCAAGAGCAGGTGCGGGCTTGGGAGGAAGCTACCCCTTTATCCTATGTAACCTTGGGATTTGCATGCATGCAAGGGCTGATGGTGGGTTGGTGCATGCAGGCACAGGAAGCCCTGCTCGAGTACGTGCGCTGCAACGTTGCCCCCGCTGTGCACACGGGAGCATCACTTCTGGCAGCCCTGCGCAACACCAGGCTGCTGCCCACGGGCTGTGAAAGGCGAGGACTCCACCATGATGCCAAACTGCCATGATGGCGCCCCGTCCTGTCACTGTCATGCACCAGCTGTTTTTAACATCTCAGTAACAGGACAGCTCTGATGTGTGTTGTGGCTATTTCAGCTTGGACAAGGGGCTGCTGAGGGGAGGGCTGCGGGAGGGGCACCACACAGAGGTTGCTGGGGAGAGCGGGTCTGGGAAGACACAGCTGTGCATGCAGGTCTGCAGACTGAATGTCTCTCACCTCCTCACACACATGTGTAGATGTTAATGGACCGGTCCTGCTCGTGGATTATTGCATGAAGACGAATTGTGCATGTGGGCAGATGACGGCACAGACAACCCTGCGGCGCGAGCGGGTGATCTACATTGACACGGATGGGTCCTTCAGCGGCAAGCGCTTTGCGGCCATGCACGAGCGGCTGACCGAGGGCGCCCCCGAGGCCGACCTGCTTGCCGCGCTGCGCTGCGTGGACCTGTTCCGCGTGCACGACCTGCACGGTATGCTGCAGCTCCTCAGCGCCCTACACACCAAGCTCGAGGTGCGCACAGCTCTTGCGTACTGTCATGCGTGATTTTGTTTTACTCTGAAGCCGAGAGCCTCAGGTAAATTGTGAGAGTGCCGGCTGGCCCTGTCCAGGGCGCGTTTGAACCCAAAAAGCAGAAGGTGGGATGCATGCACGGTGATGTTTACTAGTCGTAGACCAGGGGTTATTTGTGCTGCTGATGCATTCGTGCAAACCTGCGAGGCAGCCCTTTCTCCTTTTCTGCGTCTTGCACTGCCTTCGTTCGGTGCAATATCTGTTCACTAAGGAAGAAAAAATAGGCTGAAATGGGGTGTTTGGCGCCAGGGGGACCAGGCTCAGCAGAGGACATCCCTGCTGGTGATAGACTCGCTGTCCTTCCTGGTGGCGCCCATGCTGAGCAGCGCGGAGGTGAATGGCCACGCCCTGATGATCTGCCTGGGGCGTGCCATCAAGCAGCTGGCTCAGCGCTTCTCCCTCGTTGCACTCACCACCAACCACCTCGTTGGAGGTGCGCGAGCCTCATGCTTCAATATTTGCACGTTTGTGCTGTCGATGCACTCATGTTGAGCTGCGGCAGCCCCTTCTCCTAACTCTGGCGCTGGCACTGTCTTCTTGTGTAGTGCACCCTGTCCTGGTAAGCAGGGTCAACACAGATTACTGTGGACTGAGCATTCTTGCTCGGGTAGCATGGCGAGGTCAACAACTTGTATGAGTGGCTGTGGCTTATGAGATAGAGCATAAGGTGGATGCATGTGAATGTAGGCTATGAGGACATGCGGCCCGCGCTGGGTGAGAGCTGGAAGGCGCAGGCAAATCTGCGGCTTGTGCTGACATGCAAGGGGCCCATGCTGCGCAGAGCAATGCTTGCAGCATCCTCCATTGCGCCATGTGGGGCATCCGTGGTTTTTGATCTGTCTGATAGAGGACTTGTGTCCAATGGTGCAGCTGCTATAGGACAATAAGGGGCAACAGTCCATCCCCTTCTTGAGGAATGTGCAAGGGTGCAGGCAGGTATGGGTGTTTGCAGCTGTCAGTTACAAGTAAAGTTGACTGGACTGCGCCTATTGAAAAGAACACACAGCTCGGCACAGCACATATTGGACCGTTGTTTGTAGCAGTCAGACATGTAAGTAGTATGGCAATCAGAAGCTGTCATCGATGACCTTGCTCAGCTTCTGCAGGCGATTCAAGAGCAGGTCGCCCTGCTTGATGGCCGCCTGGTACTGCGCATTCTTCGCGTCTGGCCGCTTTGTCTCAATCACACCCGCCACCTGCCCACAGATGGCAAGCCAGACATTGTACACACAATTTTCATGCCATGCAAAATGCATACAAACCCCGTATTTGCTGAAGACGGCACAAGCGCCTCCGCAATAAAGGAACTGTTGTTCTTTTTCATACAAGCAGCGCCCACCTTGTCAATCTTGGCAGGGAGGCGTCCAGCCACTATGAAGTCCACCAGCTCATAGTCAATGAAGTCCACAGAGACGCCGAATGCGGTCGCCATGGACTCCAACGTCACGCTCTTGTAGGAGTCAAGGAACTGCAAGTGCACATCATACTTCACGATAAATTTAGATGCACTCATGGTAGATGCATTCAAAGCATTGCAAGACACATGCATCGGTTGTCAAAGGCGGTGCCGACCTGTGAGTAAGCCACCACTCTGACCTCCCGCACGTAGTAGCGCACATGGGGATGCAAATACACGTCCTCGCGCGTCTGGTCCGCGATGCCTGCAAATGCCTGCGCAGCCCATGCACTCTGCTCAGCCAAATGCCGACAATGCAAGTGAAGTGGCACCTGCTGGGCATGCAGAAGCCCAGCGCTGCTTCCAGCGAGCACTGCATCTTTCGTCTCAGATCCCTTTGAAAGCATGCCACAAGTCATCTCTGCCACGACTGTAACTTTAGAGATTGGCTAAGGGGACATCCCCAAGCTCAATGAGATTACCAAGCATGCTGCCCATGGACAAATGGGTCTTCCATGAAATCTTGCGGCTAAAACCCCTATCCCCAATGGAAAAAGGATAGGAATCATGGCAGCTCAAAGAGCAGCTTGCCTGCAGGCGCACCTTGCCTTTTTTGGCAGGAAAAGCACAAGCTTTGCACATGAAATCGCAACACAGTAGCGATGACAATGAATGGGCCATGGCAGCGCTGCCCACCTTGAAGAAGTCGGCGTAGCGGCACTCGTAGAGGGCGTTGAGGAAGGTGGAGAGGTTGGGGATGGTGTCGATGACTGTCAGGATCTCCGGCGCGTCCACCACCTTCGCCTTCAGCGACACGCGGTCCAGCGTCGGGATGGTCGTCAGCACCGTGTAGAAGATGCACGTCTCGTAGCTGAACAGCTCCGTCCTGCACCAGCCCAGTGGATCAGCGGAACTCAGGCAAAGCATGCAGTCAGAGGGGCTCATTCTGCGCCAAGCCAAGGGAGGCTTGGAAGCAGGAGACCTTGGAGGGTCAAATCTGCCTGGTCTATAGAGAAAGTGGCAGAGGAGGACTTTCGATGACTGGGCCAGGCCGCAACGCTAGCGTGCTCAGTAGGACTGCGTCCAGCCTCAGTCATCAATCACCCACATTTTCCAGTCAGTCGAGATGATCTACCAGCTCCTCAGCTGTGCTGTTGATGACAATAACCCATCATAGCAATTACAGTGAGCACAAGAACCCCTTCAACTTTTTGGAGGACGTCTGCAATGGTCATTTGAGTTGCTGTAGGCTCCTGGCAGGGGAGCTCTAAGGGGAGCAGCGCACGAGGTGAAGGTGGCGATGGAGTCGAGGAGGAGGCCGGCGGCGCCTGCGAGGTCGCGCGTGGCCATGCGGAAGGTGGCGTCGTACACCTTGAGTCGGTTCTTGCGCTCCCAATCGCCCCCGTTTTCGCACAGCTCCCCCGCCGCTTTCAGGCCCGCCTTCACCGCGTGCCAATCCCCCGCCGCTATATCCAGCCTGCGCACATAATTCCCCTGCTTTCCCCTGTCTTTGTCGAGCGCTCGAAGCTGTCGCTTAAGAGAAAATTAGAGTGGTCTACACGTAGGAAACTGCTTGATGACTTGCTAGTTTTTAATCTTCATCTATCTGTGAATGTGCTGTTAAATCCTGTTGCTTCGAGCTCCCCAGTCCCTGTTTTTGCAGTGGTGCAACACAAGAAGAACAGTGTGCATGGTGGGTAAAGTGTGTGAGGTGTCGCGCCTGAGCATGCTGAAGGCCAGATCCATTTTTTGGCCGACGCCGGCAGTCTTGCTCTCCGTCTGCTGGTAGGCTGCCTTGGCAGCTTCCCTGTCACCTGACCATGCCAAGATACACTTGAGGCTCCTGAAGTGTAAGTGCAGATCAGTGGCAGGCATGGGCTGTTTAAAGGAGACACACCGATCTTGTAGAGGTAGTCGGCCTTGGCGAGGTAGGCATCCCTGACTTCAATGTCGCCCAGGTTCTCCTCTGCGTCCTTTATGCTAGCCTCCAGCCTGACGAGCTCAGCTTCATTGGCAGACTTCATGGCTGCTAGCCTCCCGCTGTCTACCTCCCAGCCAAGGTCTTTGCAAACGGTTTCGTACAATGGCGCTGCATCTGTGACACATTGCAGACGTGATATCATACATCGTGAGCACTCAAAGACCATCATCAAATCTTCAGTCCACAAAATAAAAAGTCCTCCTAGAATCTTAATAAACAAGCTGTTCCTCACGAACTCTAGATATTGCTATAATGCATGATAGAGTCCAAATGCTATTGTATTTCCATTTCCCTGGAGCGTACCGTCCTTGAAGATGGTCTCTAAAATCTCTTGCTGCGTCTTTGCCTTCTCTTTCTGAGTTCTCCCAGGTAATTTATATGAGAAACACTGCAGGTCAAAGAAACATACAAGCTCACTTGACAGCAAACGTCAGGCACCTCAACCTGACAAGCTGCATAATACGTCTGTTCCAGACGAGTGAGGCAAGGGTATTTTGATATGAGTACCTTATTCGCGAGCGTTATTCTTGGATCCTGTATCCCAGGGGCATCATCACCACCTACTGTTGTCATTTTAAGACTGGATTGACTTCGCAAACCTTTCTGAATGCAGATTAAGGACCACTTGCGTGAGCTAGAGGAATGTGCTTTGATTTAAGGATCTTTGCATCAGAATGCTGTTTCATCTGTATCCTTTAATGGCCTTTCGTCGGTGGCATTGGCCAAGACCAAGCCAAGCCAAGACGCTCTGCCTCACTGAGTCAGGAGCCAGATCAGGCTCTTCTGAGTATTGTTCTCTGGACAATTTGACACCCCATGACAGGATGGGCCATGCCAGCACTTGCAAGTCAAGGAAAGCCAGACTTCAAGAACGCCCTTATGCAGCCCTGGGGCCGGGACCCTGCTTTCAGCGGCTGCATAAAAGCATCATGATGCAGAGCACGCCCCGGGCCCCGGGCCCCGGGCCACTGGAACTTCCTTGAAGGACTCCTTCCGAAGGAGGCTTGTGCTCCGTGCAGAGTCAGAGTTATGCAGTCTTGTATGGTTGAATGCAAACTTCTGGCGGCTGTGCAACTTCGCATGTGTACAGCAACCAATTTCTGTACACTTGAGCTCGGCGGTAGACAATCCGTTCAATTTGAATTCAACTGCACCTATTGCATTCTGCATCATGATGTTGCATCCGTACTCTTAATCTTCATGACGTAATCAACATGGCTACTATAACCAAGTATGTACAGCAGATGCTGTGGACTCCTCAGTGACAAAAAAATGATCATGGCAAGCTGGTAAGAACAGGACTTCCTTCGTTCCGGACAAAATCAAAATCACTACCAATACTTGGACGTGTACTTCATCTGCAAATCTGCTGCCGCTGTACGCAGCCATCACAGCCTCCTCTTGTGAAGTCTGCTCATCCTAGACAGTGGGCCTGGCTGCACCATTGGAGTTTGGCACTGGTTGCCCAGTCACAGGATAGCCCTGTGAGGGCTGGTACCCGTGCGAGGCAGGCACGCCATACTGATTGGGGTATGGCTGCCCATAAGCCTGTTGCCCATATGGCTGCTGACCGTAAGTTTGCTGACCGTACGGTTGCTGTCCGTAAGGCTGCTGCCCGTATCCTTGGTGGCCGTAGCCCTGCTGCGGCGGATATGGCTGCATGCCCACAGTTGCAGGCCCCTGGCACAAAGTGAGACTTTCAATTGCCATCTGCATTGTGTGCAATGCAGAAGAGTGGCTTAGGTATTTTGCAGCGTCACTGATCTAGATAGCAATATTTCCCTTTACTGCACAGGCACACTGCCAAGAATGGGGGAGTAATGTACCTGGAAGGTGTTGCGGCGACGGCGTCGCACAAGCCAGAACACAAGGAAGAAGACAAACACTGCTAAGAACACGAGCACCACTGCAACAGCTATCCTGGAACCCTGCAGCAGGCATGACAGAAGCTCAGTGAGACAGTGCATCCTCAACCACATATTCCCAGTCATAGGCTTGTCGGCCAATCAATTGATGGTGACACAAGGTACCATATCCTCACATAATTCAGACCACGCCAGCTGGAAGAGCCACTGCAGTAATTGTTTCGCTCCTGGCTGACTTGCAGCCTTGTATCATCTCTGAAAGTGGAGCAGGTTGTGTTCACAAAGAAGTAGCCCTGCACAATCAAGACACCCGCAGCTGTGAGATGAAGCACTACCTGACGGTGTAAGCATGTAGAGTCACTTTATACGATATAGATAGACATCATGCATGGCATGCAATCGGTGCAGAAATGGTGATCATGATCAACCTCAGCATGCATGGCACTCCCCGCACCTGAACGCCCTTGTTGCATATATCACCCTCATCAAACACTTTCCCGAGGCCAATATCAGCGAATGACCTGAAAGTATCCTTTGGTGCCTCTGCAACAGAACTAGGATGTCTTGGTGCAAGATAATGAGGGCATGGATTGCTGCTCTTCGTCCAAACATTGCTTAGTCAGCAATGCATGAAGGGCGGTTTGTTGCGTACTCGAATTGAAGACTGAGTTACACGTCGCTGTACTCCCATCAAGTACGCTTCCACCGTCATTTCTGCAGTCTGGTCGATAGGAGAAGTCGTTTTTCCTCGTGTTTGCGCAAGCCCCAACCATGTAGAAACGTGTTATGCTACGACACAGATAAAGCTGTCAGGACAAGCATAACTCAATCAGTCATAGCAGCTTATCAATCCTTGAATTCTTGATCAAACTGTAATATTAACACAGGTTTTAGAGCAACGCACTTTACGGTGTTTGGAGCGCATCTTCCAAGAGCGTTAATGACTGCTCTGTAGTGAAAGGAGTCAATTGGAGTTGCAGAGCTGATGCCGTAGCAGAACCCATGAGACTTCTGGACATATGTCAAGCCTACAAGCAAAACAAACAGTGCGCTTGTGGTCCCGCGCCAAACCATGCTTCAAGCCAGAACCCCAGCGGGACCTACGCGCACACTCGAGGAACAGCCACCTCGTGCTCGAAGCCTATCAGAGTTTCAGCCTTTCTGCATAAGCATAGGCCAACTCCTGCCAAGAAGGAAAGGTGCCAAGTTCACACACCCTAAGAATATAAGACCTCTCCAATAAATCTAGGGAGGTGACAAACTCCAAAAGACCGAACCTCGCATAGTGCCTCGGAAGACGTGATGGGAGGTTAGGCACAATCAATTTGTGTATGTGAGCCCTCAGGATTTTCGAGGGATACTGTGTGCACATAGCGTGGGACAGCGAGGGCACGAGATGTCTCACTTTACTGTGCATCTGAAGACCACTTCTGGTGGTGAGAAGATTTCCATCGATGTCAGGAATGAAATGACGATCGCGGATGTCAAGTCTCTGGTGGCCGAAAAGGCAAACATCGCTGCTGATAATCAGCGTCTGATTTACAAGGGGCAGGTGCTGAAGGATGACAGGACCGTGGAGAGTTATGGTGCGTCTCACACGTTCCCAATTTATTAAATCACTTGAAAGGCATGTCACACCCGTGATGTCTGACGAGGCATGCTTTTACAGGCGTGGCTGCGGATCACGTCCTGCACCTAGTAAGGGCAAGAGCACCGAGGTAGCTAGACCTCTTTATGCCTTCAAGCCCTGTCCTGCTTTTTGCTTTATTGATCTGAAAAGTGATGTGATCTCTTTGCGTCGTCATTTGATGTGCTTTGTGTGCCACAGTACAATTTCCCAGCCATCATCAGCTGCAACTACACCTCCTGTTGCGCTTGGTCCTGATGCTGGCCTTGGAAACCTGGTACGGCGATGCTTTTAACCTCAACCAAAGTCGCATCTCCGTCAAAATGTCTTGTTACTGCTGAAATTGTGACTTCACTGAATATGCCTTCTGAGATTCGTTGAATGTCTTCCAGGGTCTTGGAGGAATGGGCAACAACCCAGAGCTCATGTCACAGATGATGAATTCCCCGATCATGCAGAACATGATGAATGATCCAGAGCTTCTGCGCAACATGCTTTCACAGAACCCAATGGTGTCCCAGGTACTCACTCTCAGCATCACCTTTCATAGCTGCTGTCCTGCTTTGCTGTGCAAAATGAAGGGTGTCAGCGGAGGTCCAGCGCAACACTGACACTGCCAATTGCCCTCCAGATCATGGAGCGTAACCCTGAATTTGCTCAGATCATGAACAACCCTCAGCTTCTGAGGGAGTCAATGCAGCTGGCTGCCAACCCGGTGCGCTCTGACTTGTCTGGTGTGACTCTGGATGTGAGTACTGTACTCTACCGTGTCCATGTTGATGGCTGATGCTGTGCAGGGACAGAAAGCAAACGAGGTGTGTGTATACAATTGATCAACGTGTATATAATTGATCAAAAATGTGCTCTTGCAGGCTCTGATGCGCGAACAGATGCGCAACACAGATCGAGCCTTCAGCAACCTGGAGTCGCACCCTGAAGGATTCAATGCTCTCCGGCGCATGTATGAGAACATCCAGGTGGCCTCCCATTCTGCATGGCTTCCAACAGCTTTATGGAATGTACTCTAGATGCAGTTTCATGTACCTTTGTAATAGTTGAGAAGCAAAGGTCGCAGTTCTAGTTTGGCACTGTCTAAGCCGTGGCCTGCCTTTGTCAGGAGCCACTGATGGATGCTGCGGCAAATGATGCAGCCAATCTTGCAGCCGGCAATGCAAGGAACCCCTTTGCCTCGCTGGCAGCTGGTACTCCCTCCTCCACTGCGCCTGTTACCGGCACAGAGGCGCCCGCTGCCTCTGCTGCCCCCGCTGTGCCCAACACTTCTCCCCTGCCCAACCCATGGGCACCTGCTGCTACACAGCCCCTTGGAGGTGTGGCCCTTAATTTAAACTTGAGATTGCTTATAGATCGAATACGGTATCCTGTGTTCAGGACATCTCCTCGATAGTGAGCACACTGCGCATGGTACAACTTCCTGCTGAGGAGGGTTCAACGCTGAGAGCATGCACTATCTATTGACAGGCTGGCTGAGTACATGGGCATCAATGTGCAGGGGTTCTGGGTATGGGAGGTGGAGGACTGGGCTCCCTTGGTGGCATGGGAATGGGTGGCATGGGATTGGGCGGCATGGGAATGGGCGACATGGGAATGGGCATGCAGAACGTCAACCCCAATGACATGAACTCAGTCCTCCAGGTCAGTGCATCCCTTTGTCCTGCATATTTCTCGTATGAGGTACTGACGGGCTTTGGAGCATTCACTAGCATTTTCATAAGGGTTCAGAAGCAATTTTTCTGAGCCACCAGCAACTAAATGACGAGGTGTCAATGACTGAACAGGCGATGCAGAATCCGGCCATGCAGCAGGCGCTGCAGCAGATGATGTCACAGCCACAAATGATGGAGGCTCTGACTCAGAACGCAGTCAACAACAACCCCCAGCTGCGCCAGATGCTGGATTCCGACCCCCGCCTCAGGTGTGAGCACCTTTTGCCTATTTTATTCTGAGTAAGAGGGCTACAGATGCTATCCCCTTTGTTGTGTCTGGATAGCATTGTATGTCTCTGCCATGTCTCTGCCATGCAGAAGGACAAAGCATTTCTGTCATGGCCAAGGTCTCCCGATACAACTGCTATCCTCAGGGATCATGACTTTTCAAGTTCGCACAAAGTTGGTAGAGTTGGGTGGTGGCGCGACAATGCATGCATTGGATGCAGTCCCTCAAACACTGCGACATTGCTGTGCACAGGGCAGCAATGTCGGATCCGGACATGCTGCGCCGCTCCCTGGACCCTGCCAACATCCAGGCCATGATGCAGATGCAGCAGGCCATGCAGCAGCTGCAGGGCAGCGGCCTGATGCCCCCCGGCCCCGGTGGGGCCCTCGGCCTCGGCGCTGGTCTTGGCAGTGGCCTGGGCGCCGGTCTTGAGCAGCCACCTGTCAGTGCAGGTCCGCAGCCCATCTAGGAGCTCCCCCTTGCTCAGTGCCCCTCGCTTCTCCCTTACCAATGCGCCTGTTGTGTAGAAGGATGATTGGGACACCACATAGAGGACATGCCTATGAAGAGAGCAGTACGAGGACAGCACTACGAGAACAGTTGCTGACAGCAAGGCCTTAAAACAGTGAGGACTGCTGCAGGGCGCGAGCATGCACACTGCAAGCATACAGCACCGCACCACGGCTCATCCTCAACACTGATCAAGGTGTCATGTCTGTCTCATGCTGGGCGCCATTGCATTTGCAGGTGCCCCACCTGCTGTACCAAACTTTGCCTCCATGTTCAACTCGCTCAACATGGGCGGTGGCGGCGGGGGCCTTGGAGGCTTTGGAGTTCCCGCAGCTGTCTCCAACCCAGAGACTGCATATGCCACACAGCTGGAGCAGCTCAGGGTGCGGTTCGACTCTTTTAAGACACACTTTGACCCAAATAAACAAGTTCCTCGATGGTTGGCTGTCATACGTCCTTGCTCATGTATGCAGCAAATGGCCCTGTCTTCGCCATGTCAGTTTGTAGATGGATATTTGTAGAAGCTCGCAAAGGGCTGATGTGCCATCAGAAGAGCTTCAAGGGAACGCTGCTGTGTCCTGCAGGCCATGGGTTTCTTCGATGAGCAAGCAAACATCCAGGCTCTGCAGGCTACCGGAGGAAATGTCAATGCTGCTGTAGAGCGCCTGCTGGGTGCTTGAGCTCAGCATCCTTCTGTTGGCAACGCTAATCAGAGCTTGGTGCTCTGCCGTCCCCAGTGGGCATGTGTACAATGTGTCTTCTCTTGGCGTTAATCTTAGGTTAGTAGGTTCCTGAGTAGAATGTTGTTTTCAAGCGCCTGTTGGACACCACTGCAACCTCCAAAGAGTTGTGTGATGCTCATTCAAATGTAATCATTAGATTGTGAATGTTCCCCAGGCTGTTGCAAGCTTGACATAATCAGGAACAGCACATGCGTACACCCTCAAGCTCAGAATTTTATATGCCTTCAAGTCAGCTGATCAGCTCATGAGCTGCAGGGTGGGATCAAGATCATCAGTGTGGGATCAAGCTCAGATCAGATGAAAAGGTTTCTTCACATGTGCATTCGAGTCCCTTCAAAAAATGCTGTAATCAAAATTATGAGCGAGGCAGCGACCACTCTGAGTCACAATATCAACATCTAGATCTGAGCACTTTGAAAGCTCTGAGTGACAAGCTCAGAGCTTGGTCATAGTCTCTGATCAGTCAAAAACCAAAAATAGTACAAGTGTGAGGGCGGCCGTCCTTAAGGTGAGGACATCCCCTTATGTCCCATCACCATGGTCATGCCCGTCTGAAGAGGAGGCGTCTGTGTCATGGTCGGCAGAGTGCATGACTGGTGTCATGCCCAGAGACCTCTTTTCTAGCATGTGAGATGCCACCTGCGCAGCACAGGGCCCAGAATTGCTGTACTTTCAACACTGTCAAGCTTTCCTTGACAGGAAGTAGATCATTGGATGCTGTCATAATTTACTCACTCACTACTTGAACGACTGTCAGAGTGTTGACATCAGCAGGTAGTGCACGTTTTTCACCTTTGCAGGAAGACAGTCAACAAGACACGTCTGCTTGACTTCCAAATGCTGCCTTAAGTCATGGATGTGCATGTATGGGGCAACCATGGCAGCTATTATGTCCACGGCTTCCGCCCGCCGCCTGCCAATGAAGCACGCTCTAGATGACAGGTGTGAGGTTGTCAAGCTCTGGCAAGTGCGAAATTTTGTACTGGCCCTCAAGGTTTGTGAAATCTAGCTCAGTGCGCTCAGGGGCCTCGTGGGATGGCTTCAGCATGGAGCCGCACCCTGCAAAGGCATCAGGTGAGCTGCTGCCGACAGTGAGGGTCCCAAGCGCCTTTCCCTTGCTGTGCATAGGAGCCACATGGACACTGGCTGCTTCGGGCTCATCCGCCGAGAAACTAGTGCCAGCTGAACCCCTAATCGCAACAGAAGAGTGTGTAAGAGATCCTCACACAGATGTCATAGATTGACAGTACCGCTTCTTTCCTTTTCAAGTGTATTTTGGCTGCAGCAGCACATGTATCAGGAGTCATAACGAGCACCCTTCTCTGGCAGTGTATTCCCCGCAAACCGTGGAAAATTCCCCAACAGGTCCTTTAGCTGGAGTTGCACGGGCGGACTTCCATCTCTCCACAGCCCCTCCAGGTCTGATTATCACAGTCTCTGTAAAATTGTTGATGCTGTGCACAAACCTGCAGGGACAAACTCTCTAGTTCACTGTAGTTCACTCAGAGTCATGCTCTGCCGGTAATATGGCACGCACAAATTCTTTGATATTGTCAAACTGGATTAAGATTGCAGACTGGCGAGTGTCCTCGTCGGTTTGGAGTGGTCGACCTCACCTAGTGAATGTGATGGAAGGAAGGGTAGACATGAGATATTCCGAAGCGAGCTTCAACACATCGGCATCAAGCAGTGCTAGGTTGAGCTTGACGGCAAGACCGCATAGATCGCTGTAATCTAGTTCCGAGGACGGTGAAGGACTTGTCATGGGAATGTCAGTGCTGGTCATTCACTCGTTTACGTCGGCAGCCAGCTACTGACCGTCAATCAAAAGTCAGCGAGAAAAAATTATCCGACAACCTTTTGATCACCAGTTCTGTAACAAGCATGCAGTCAACGCGGAGTGAGCATCACTTCCCGTTCGGCAAACGAAGTTAAGAGAGACACCTGATTGAGGGGAAAAAGCCACACTGGGAGTAGTATAGAAAGAGTAATACCAAGCAGACACTCCTACAAAGCGCTGCTAGGTGCTTTTCAGCGTCTACCAAGAAAACGAGGGAACATGTGATTACCATGTCTTGCCCATGCAGACCTGTATAGGCACACTGTCTCTGGCACTCTTCCAAGGTTTGTGCATGCGTTGTGCCCAGCAGGTTATTGGGGATGAGCGCCACCTTGTGTGTATTTGTTTGTTTGTGCTATTTACAACATCCATTTCGGAACAACCCAGGGTATCTATCCCGAAAAAATTTGCAAGGCAGGGCCCTCAAAGACAACTTGTGGCGCTTATATAATATCCCCATAGCCATATATATCCCCAAACACCTTGCTGGGCACAATGCAGGCAGAGACGCTGAGCCCAAGAAACCTCAGCCCATCGGCCTGAGACATCAGGCAGACTGTGACAACCCATCCTACACTTCAGGAAAACGCGCAAGCAACGAGCAATCAGAGGTTGCTTGAAGAGCTGGTCGGGGCGGCGCAAACAATCTGGCCTAGCAAACCATCTGCAATATGTACACAGGGTGACATTTCCTATAAGGGGCAGGTCCTAGGGCAAACACAAAAATGATACAACATGCTGGTGCCACTCTCAACTGAAGTAGGCCAATTTATCAATCATTTGCCTACTACCCAAATGATCCGCTGGAAGTCGCACTCTTGCCTCAGATCAGCAGCAAGGGACAATTTACAAGAATCCCAGCTGCTCATGTGGATGTTAGCGGCAGTTAAGAGAATCGGCAGACTGGATTATGCAATTGCGCAAAGGACATCGCCGCCGTTGCGCCTGCAGAGCCAGCATGCGCTGCCAAGCGTTCATCGACAGCAGCCGTGTATGCTCCTGAGGACATCTCGTCACGCTCGATGCCGTTGACCCAGCCGATCTCTTGAAACTCTCGTGGATCCGGAGGCCCCGTTGTTTTGCGTGCTGTCTGCTTTACGCGTACGCCTCCCGATGGGACTTCACCGTAACGGTTCATAGGCAAACCAAGCTTGTCTGAGTCCTTGAGGATTTCAAAAAGTGGCCTCATGTCAGATGCATCCAAACCCCTCTCACATTCGAAATTGTAAGCCTGCAGTGCTTCTGCCATGCTGGTTGCATGCCTGTAGTGACTGAATTTCAGCAAGAGCTCGCTGCTTGCAAGAGCCCGGAGAGAGGTCAGCCGCAAAGGCACTTTGGTGCTCAGCTTGACTCTGCGGCCGCTGATGCTCAGAGACTCCAGGTGCTGGAGGCTCTCACGCACCTCCAGGGTGATGTCTGTTTGATTATTTCCCACCTCCAGGAAGGTCGACGCCGCAAACAAACTGGTGAGAAATGAACGGACATCGTAGTCTTTACTCTGACAAGATGGGCAAGCAGGGCTACACGGATGCACCATGCCCATGCAGCCAGATTTCAGCAGGACAGAGCAGCCCGCTGGGACTTGGAGTTCAGTCGCAGAGATGCCGGCCAAAGCGCAGCCGCGCAACCTTACACAACCGCTCAGGTCCAGCCCAGGAAGCTCGGCTTCTTCCCCATGTACCTGGATGGCCAGGGTCTCCAAAGAGCGCAGGCAACCCAGCATGTAGAAGCCACGCTTGTCAGTGAAATGGACTGCCTTCAGCTCCAGATGTCTCAGTGGCCTCTGGGTCAGGATGCTGATGTCATCAAACCGGCGAGCAACCAGCCGCAGAGCCTGCGCGGGCGAATGTGAGAAGGTGGGTGTCCACTTTGTTTTCAGCAATCCGTGATCAGCAACTTGGAATCAAATGGCAGGCCCTTTCTAAGCTATGAGCAGGCACTGTTTCGACACTTTTGCAGCTGCTAGGAATCCTGTACCTGCAACGTGGTGAGACCTGCAGCCAAAGTCAGAGAATGCTGCACCAATTCCTGTGTCTGCTCTTCGGCGCCGATCAACTCCATATCCAGCACCGTTGCCTCGTTGCTGTGCTTTGACAGCCAGGAAAGTGCCTCCAAGTTGTTGGGGCACATACAAATTATGCTGGGCTTCACCTGTAGCAAGGCACACAGGATAGGAAAGGGCAGCGCTGATAAGAGGGAAAGCTGCAGGCACGAGAAACAGCAACTGCAGCGGCGCCTGATTTACCAGGACAGTCTTAGATGTGATTTCCAGGTAGCATATGACTTCGAGCTGCGTCAGGTCAGGCAAGGTAATCACCTTCGAAACTTCCAAGCTGGCCCCACTGGCCTTAACCCAGTCAACTGTGGAGCAATAGTCAGCGATATGATAGCCGACCTGCCTCCACACCTCGCCCCAAAGCTCCTGGGACATCGCTCTGCCCTCCATTACGTACCGAACGTTGCCTGGTCCTGGCCACAGGTCATCTAAATATTCCTCTCACAAAATATGACAAACAATATAACTTGTGGTGCAACCTTTACGACTCTCTGATGAATCCTTACCGTTAAAAGTCTGGGGCCTCGAAAAAGATACTCAAGAAAACCCTGAATTGAAAGGCCCGCCGATATGGTTGTAAGAGCCGCGTGCAGTGCTGTACATTGATACGATGTGGAATGTAATGTAAAGTCGACGAGGGGTGTTCGGGATTTCTATACATCTGGACTAGCAAGTTGCTAGTAGCAACGTTGGCCTCCGTCGACCGAATCCAAGGTCGTTATCACGAGTGTTGCCTGTTTTAGCCGCTCAGGTCTATTCCAAAAAGTACGGCTTCCCAGTGGCAATTGGACATTGGACATTGGACATTCATGCTGGGCGCTGACTCTAATAACCAGAGTCAGGCATCAGATCAGCCTAGGTGGCTGGAGTGATGTAATCTTCCTTCCTTCCTTGTGCCAGCGCAAGGCTTTGATGGCACGTGCATGAGTTCAGTGTGTTCCCATCTGTGTGGCATGGCGTCAGGCCGGCAGGCCGACAGCCAGCGCAAGCCACGCTGGCCCACTGGCAGTACTAGTAATGCAACGCGGCCGGTACGAGCTCGAGCCTGAGCTGACTCAGTAGCTCGGAGCTACTGCAGTAGCGCTAGCGGCCCGGGGATGCTGATCATTCATTACGTCAATATGCCATGCACATTGTACAGTATACATGCATCGGCAAGCAGGCACTCCTGGGAGTGGTGGCTGCAGCCCGACGAGTCATGCTCGGTCCTTTAGCTGCAATTTTAAGCAACATTGAAATCATGACTTTACATGAGGGATCATGAAAGACATCACAGCACTGTCACCTGTCACGGTGCTATCAATAATAAGCAACAACCTCATTGCATTGACTGGAGGATCTCTCTTAGGTCTAAGGCTGATCCCACTGTCACTACTGTTTTAAAAGGACATGTCTAAAAGGACATGTCTGAAACCACAAGACAGTGACGTGCATCAGCAGATCAATAAGATAACACTCAAATAATTCATCAAATCTACGCTATGCAGATATCAATAAGGCACCTTCATCATGCCAACACCCTCGACACACCTTCACCTGCATCATTCTTGAGCCTCTTCTCGACACATACAGCCCATACTCCTGTTTTTCTGCAAGCCCCTGCTACTTGAAACACCCATGCTCCTTAAAGGTGTTGTGGGCACTTGCAGCACACAGCTTACCCAGTGCTAGCTCTGCTGGATCCTCTTGCTGTCAATGCCCTCCTCCCAACAGCCTCAATGCTTTTGCATGCCTTGATCTGCACTGTCGTCAGCCTGATCTTGGCACAAACAGCCCACAGACCCGTCCCCTGATAGTAATTGAAGCTGGCCAGCTGGATGCTATTCACCTTGACCCCCTCAACGTTCACACCTTGGCCTGCACTGTCTTGAGCCTTGATTCGATTAGACCCGTCCCCTAGAAGCCCCTCCCCTGGCCTAGTGCTGGCTCCACTGGATGCTCTTGATGTCGATGCCCTCCTGCACCATCTCCCAGAGGGGGCTCATCTCGCGCAGCTTGTCCACGTGGGCGACCGTCAGCGCCACGGCGCGGTCGACCTCGGCCTCGGTGGTGAAGCGGCCCAGGCCGAAGCGGATGGAGGTGTGCGCCATGTCCTCCTCCACTCCCAGCGCGCGCAGCACGTAGCTCGGCTCCAGGCTCGCGCTTGTGCACGCACTCCCGCTGCTCACTGCCAGGTCCTGCGCCAGCCAAGCCACTACATTGTGGGACCTGTGCTTTCACGGCAAAGAAATATACCGTCCTCTATGGTGAGGTGAGGGATTCAGAGCAGGCTGCTCTGCAAAAACTGTGCCGCAAGACAGCACAGTAGGGGGCTACTTTGAGAGTCCTTCAAGCAGCAGTGCAGGAAGTGACAAAAGTCTGAGAGCAAAAAAGAGGTGCAAATAGCTGCTGTGCAATAAGCTTTTTTTGTTGTTGTCAAACATCAGCAACAAGAGATCAATGGGTCCCTTCAACACGGAAGAAAAAGAAGCGGGCAGACACGGTCGAAGCCCATACAATTAATCACATCAGCGCTTCTGGCGGCGTGGAGGGTCACCTTGAGGCCCATGAGCAGGGACTCGCCCTCCACGTAGGCGAAGGACAGGTTGAGGTTGCCGATGTAGCGCTGGCGGCCGTCCAGGTCACCGGGGCCGTTCAGCACGACACCGTCCAGCTGGGAGGTCACGCCCTCGTACAACCGATGCGCCAGCCGCCGAATGTGCTCCGTGTCCGCCTGCATCTCCCTCTGCGCCAGCGCCGCCGCCGCGCCAAAGCCCACCACCAGCGGCGCAGGCACCGTGCCGCTGCGCACTCCGCGCTCCTGTGCAAGCCCACATCAGCTCATTCAACATCTCTGAGTTCCCTCGGAAGACCTTTCATTCCTTCCAAAACCTGGCGCCTCGCATGTGCTCGTGCCGGTAACAGTCTTTATGCATTGCTTGAGATGCATGGCAGCTTGCTGAATATGAGCAAACATTGCACGACCTTCACAAGTAAGAATGTACTCTTCCGAATTCTGGATTCTGATCATAATCTGCAAGGAGGAGGGGTGCAAGGAGGTGAAAGGCGGCAGGGGAGGCAGATGGGAAGGCACCTGGCCGCCGCCGCTCATTTGGGCTTCCAGGCGCACGCGCGGCCGGCGGCGCACGTAGAGGGCGCCGATGCCCTTGGGGCCGTAGATCTTGTGCCCGGAGATCGACATGAGGTCGATGTTGTCCGCGTTGACGTCCACCGGAATCTTGCCCACCGCCTGCGCCGCGTCTGTGTGGAAGAACACCTTGCGCTCCCGGCACAGCTTGCCAATCTCTGCCATCGGCTGCACAGTGCCTGCAGCAAGCCCATGCAGCGCCTTACATGCTGACTGAAATTTGTCCAAACAAGAATGAGTGAAGTGTTAGTAACTTAGGAGAGTACCTATGCACAGTTACAGAATTTGCTGATTGAAAGAGAGATAGGGCAGGAGTTGTCAGATCCATGTGAAGGGCAGTCTAGATGCGCACCAATTTCATTGTTGACGTACATGACAGACACAATGGCTGTGTCCTCCCTGATGGCATCCTTGAGCTGATCCAGGTTGATGAGGCCATCCTGGTCGACCGGCAGGTAGGTTACATCCCAGCCCCTCTGCTGCATATACCGACAGCTGTCCAGCACGCACTTGTCTGTGCAGCACAGACACCCCATGCATCAGCTTCCCCGTGGATGAGGATCACAGACCTTAATTCCAAGGCCAAAATAAGCCAAAGGCTGCTAGCTTTGGAAACAACAGCCGCGCTGATTGACTTGATTTGACGTTTGATTTGACGTGATTTGGCATGCAAAAGCAACTCACGCTCGGTTTGAGTGGTGATGATGTGCTTCTTCTTGTCCCTGTAAAAATTGGCTATTCCCTTGATGGCCAGGTTGTTTGACTCAGTTGCGCCAGAAGTGAATATGATCTCCTTGGGATCAGCGCCCACCAATGAAGCCACCTGTGCAAAATGTACCAGTCTTCAGAATGCCGCATTTAACAAACTGCTCAGCAGGAGCTGGACAGCAAGCGGCATTTTCCAGGAGTCGCATGCAATAGCTTTCAAGACCCACCTGCTTGCGAGCAATTTCCATGGCGTCCTCACTCTCCCACCCATACATGTGAGTGCGAGAATGGGGGTTGCCGTATTGCTCTGTCAAGAAAGGCAGTGTAGCGTCCAGCACTCTTGGATCGAGGGGAGTCGTGGCCTGCATGTCGAGGTACATCGGCGCTCCACGCAGTTTGATACCCTTCATCTCAATGTTACTGTCTGACGGATCACCAGAGCTGCCTCCTGTGGAAGGTGGTGGCTCCATGTCTGCACAGTGTAGGGACTCTTGTCAATTCTCAGCACGCATGCACGCCTCCGCATCCGAACAAGAGCGCAAATGCACCTAGTTTGGTGAATAATATGCTAAAGACTCATTGTTTCTACTTACACTAGTTGGAAGGCAATTTTCCAAATTTCTCACCGTGTTCGATAGGCGCTGGTTCTGCTGCATAGCCTCGAACAAAGGCTGTGCATGACGGCGGCAAACAACGCCTTACATCACATGCTGGCTCCTGGACGAATCTGCCGAGAGTCTTGTAGCCATCCCTGAAAAGCCTAGGCAGGGCCATCGGCCACGTGATATATTCTCTGAGCCCAGGATCCACCAACAAACTACTCTTTTCCAATTATTGTGCGCGAAGTTATCTTTGTATCACACATTGTGCGATGAGCGATGGATGCCTGCGCTTTAAGTTCGAATGACGTGGCAATCGACACAAGGTGGTCACGTGCCCGTGAAGGAAGCACTTGCTTGTGCAACTCGCTCCAGACTAACAAATGTTCATCTGCAACGTCTCTAGAGCAGTTCACATCTAGATAATGTCCTGAGGGCAGCGCAGCGCCCGGTATCAGTTGTTTTCCAAACTCAATCATTGTCAGCACATCAAGTTCAACACTGACTGGTGCTGCTCAGTGTTTTGCACACTACTTTTGCAATGGTTAGGAGAAGAGGGAAAGGTTCCCAAAAGGCTCCAAAGTACAGTCTGTCATCCTTGAGTGATGGGCAAGACGTGCATCGGACGAATATGCGACTCACTCAGGAGTTGCAGGAAATGTTCCGTGGTATCCTAGATGCGGATATAATTCTTGATGTTCTTGAGGATTCCAACTACAGCAAGGAGGCTGCCACGGAGGCTTTAATCAGCATGTGCCCACAAACCGATTCATCCACCTCACACCGTCGGGACCCAATTGAGCAGCAGCGGATTGTTAGTCATGAAAGCAACGGTGAGCCACTAAATTCAAGATGGTCTAAACCTGCCATACATGCAGTTGCTTGATTGCCACGAGTTTGAAGTGGCTTTCTGTGCCTCAGGCCTGTAGCTGACTGCGTGCTTCACTGCTACAGGTCCATGCTGGTGGGATGAGCTGCCTCAGGAATGCAAATTACAGGTAATGACAGCAAGGAGTCATGGCTATCTGCCAGTGCCTAACGGCAAAGATCGCTAAAGCGGTGCCCAAATGAATCCAGGTCTTGGAGCACCTAACTCTTCGTGACATTGCGAGAGCGGCTGGTATATGTTGTGAATTCGCTACCTATGCTCACGAGTCGCGGTTGGCTACACGCACCGTGAAACTGCCTGCAGGTTGGCATTCCCAATCGGAGCACCTGATTTAATGCAGACATCTGCCGGTCTCCCCAGAGCTGACAAGGAGCAGTTATTCTCATTACACAAGACCTTCTCCAGGTATCATCACTCCAATGTTGATGTGCCTGTGACAGGGCTCTCTGTGGCGGCTGTTCGGGGTATGGTTAAGGCTCACAGCCGTGCCGAGAAGGTGAGGGTGCACCCGTCCCTTGTGCAGATGCGCGGCATGAGCAACGCGATTGCACTGGGGGCGCATGCCCGTGAGCAGGGAGCCGCCCTGGAATCCCTCGACCTCAGCGGCTGCAGGAGCCTCTCCGAGCATGCCCTGCTGGATTACTTCACCACCATTGACACGATCAGGTGCTGCTCAAATTTAGCACCTGGCATTCTGCTGGTGCTAATTACTACTTCTGCATCACAAGCCAGCATTGTGCCCTTCATGCAGCAGCATGTTGCCCTGCAAAGCACTAATAGGGCTGCCCTTGAGTGAGCAGGAAAAATAGCGTGTGTGCAGGAATTTGGATCTGTCAAACTGCATACAGCTGTCAGATGACACCTTGGCGGCACTGGCGTCCTACATGAAACAAGCCGAAGCCGAGGCAGAGGAGGACGCACTTGCATGGGAGGCTCTGCAAGTGCGGGATGCTTCGCAACCCAGGCTGGTTGGCAAGGCCCGGCTACATGTGGAGGCACGTCACTGTGGCACGTCCAAAGCATTACAAGCCATTTATAATTGACCTGCAGGTGCAGCTTGTCTCTAATAATAATAATAATAATAATAATAATACTTGACCTGTATTATGTGATTGTGTGTGCAGGATGCTTTTGCAACGGCAAGGCATGCCCACAGCCCGCTGGCGGAGTGGCGCTCGGATGAGGGGAGCAGCACTCAGCAGGCGCGCATGTTGCGAGCGTTGTCAGTGGCCGGATGTACAGAAGTCACTTCCAAAGGAGTCCTGGCTCTCCTGAAAGCCTGCGCTAGCTCGCTGACATCGCTCAATGTGTCACGCACCGCCATCTCCTGCCTGCCTCAGGACAAATGGGTCCGCGCTGTCTTTTCTGCAGTCACATTTTTCATGTCTCCTGCTTGCTACCCCTGTAAGTCTGTACACGCATGGTAGCTTCAAATTGGCATGGTAGCTTCAAATAGCGCAAGAGTATGAAAGCTGAGTTTTTGGAGGGAGTGCAGGGCGTGCTGCAATCGCTGACAGCCAATCAGTGCAGCGGTCTGACGAGCGTCACTTTGCAGCTACCTCCTTCCGTGCAGCTGAGGGACCTACACCTGTCAGGTACTTGATCCATGTGCCTCTCAACATGCCTCCGGCCTTCTTCTGCATTCCCATATGCTCTCGTTGAACGCTACCTTTTCCTTCTCAGCTGTACCACTCCCATGCGGAGGATTTCTTTAAATTCAACTGCTTGATTTATAGTGTTTTGAGGTGTTGCTGTGGTGCAGGGTGCACCAACCTGGGCAAGATTGTGGTCACATGCGCGCAGCTGCGCAGCCTGAACATCAGCGGCAATAGCAGCCTCACTTTCTTGGCTCTGAAGTGCAATGCGCTGGAGGCGCTGTCAGCATCACAGTGCCTCAGGCTGGAGGGCCTGCAGGAGGGATGCCACCTCCCCAGCCTGCTCCATGCCAACTTTGCCAACTGCAGGAGCCTCGCAGGTGATTTGCTATAAAGAGTAGTTTCCAAAACAACTTGGGACACGTTACAGACTGCCAAGCTCTTTGTGGGTGCGGCGGTGCATTGCATTGGACCCTATGCTGTACCAGCTGTGAAGCTTCAATGCAAGTCTCTATGGTTTTGCAAACGTCCCTGCCAATGCGACAAATCAGGACGATTTATGCTTGCAGGACTGGACGAGTCTCTTGCCGCATGCACAAGCCTATTGACGCTGAACGTGAACGGCTGCATCAGCTTGTTTCGGCTGCTTTTGGATGCTCAGACAGAGATGCTGCGGTTGGAGGCTGCCGGTTGCAGACAGATGCGCAGGATTGTCTGTGGAAGTGCAGCGCTGGAGGTCTGCATGGTGCAGTCGTGCCAGCTCTTGGAGGTAGAGTTCGTTTCATTTCTTGGATGATGAGGAAGTATTGTTGAAGTCATTTCTTGGATGATGAGGAAGTATTGTTGAAGGTTTCTTGAAATTCGCCGAACGGTTGCAGTGAGAAGGTTCACCTCGCCAGCCACAACTTTGCTATCATATACTTGTACTAACACAGTCTTGCGTTGCGGCAGGTGTTGCATTTACAAGGGAAGAGCTTGAGGCATTTGGATGTTGGAGGATGCTCGAACCTGCACGAGCTGCAGATGTCCAGACTGGAGCGCCCTGTGGCCGACCTCATGGCTGCAGCACGTAGCAGCAAGGTGATGGGTGATTTGGTTCTACTAAAAAAACTGTGGTGGATTGCACATCTTCACATGGCAAGTGCCATCCGCTGAACATGAGGTTGGTGTGTTGACAGGATCCTCTGTACCTCAAGATTGATGACTGTCCGCGGTTGGCAGCGGATGTTGTGTCCAGGCTTGAGGCCGCTTTCAGAAGCCGCCGTCACAAATATGCATGACCTCCTGACTGACTGTTCAGGCAATTGATGAAGCAGATGACTTTTCTTGTTGCATCGTGCGTTCTGCATATGCATGCATGGGAATGGATCCGGACGTGCAGCATGGGTACGGTACTCATGGTTGAAATGAAGGCAATGGTTTGTAATCTGGACATTAGGTATGATGTTGACGCATGTTGAGGAGATAGATATTGAGAATTAGTATTTTATCTCGTCGGCTGCTCAATTGTGCGATAATGCCAAGTAATATACCAGCAATTTGCCTGAGCTGGTCTGAACCTGCTGGCCATATCTGCTGGATTTGCATGTTGTTCGCATGGAGCTCATGTATGGTTATAGCAATAATCATCTGGAAATGTCTCGGGAGCTGCATATGCATTGAAAAACTTTCATTCTGCTTTGCGGTGTCATTAGAATGCTAAAAACCACTACATGTACATTTCTGCCTTTCCAGGGAGATCGATCTGTCTAGAGACATGGTTTCAAAGTTGTAGTTGGATTGGCAAAAATGCCACAGCAAATAACACAAACGAGTACAAGACACTTCTTTATATGTACCTACTGTTCTACCATACTATGCATATCTACTTATCTACATATATCTACAAATACAACAACATTGGAAAAAACATGTGAGTCCATTAAATCAATTGTCAGGCACATTAGTTCCTCTTCTCTTCCTTCGATGCCTTTTCTCGAGCGGCCAACGCCTTGCGCATCTGCTCCTGGGCTTGCTCCTTCAGTGACGAAAACGTCTTCTTGCCCTGCATCCCCAGTGACTGTGCCTGTTCACAGCCAAGCGTGCCTGGTGAATATCGCCGCTTATGTCATTTGCATTCAAATGTCCGAACCTGCTTCAACCAAATTGGTCTTCATTTGGCAATCAAGAGTATGCATGCATCATATAGACGTTTAACATGCAAAAGTTGGTGCTGCAAGAAGGTGCAGAAGGGCCACCTGATTGTAGTATTTATCGTAGTACTTCTTTCTCACGGAGCCGCCGAGCTCGCGCCACTGGCCGGCCCCGCGGTTGCCACCGGGGGACCCCTCCCTGTCGGCCTGGGGGGACCAGGCCCCCCCGCCCAGCGACGCTGACCTGTCACAGCCGCCCCTGCTCGAGCTGTCCGGCGAGGAGCCCAGGACCTCATCGTCGGCAGCAGGCGCTCCCTTTGCATGCAAGCCAGGCGCTGGCAGCAGCTCCTGGCCGTCCAGTGACTCATCGCTGACGGATCCTGCCAGGTCTGCCGCCAACCTTACACTCCCGCCAGCTCCTTCTCTGCCCGAACTGGGCCCTGCAGCCTGCGCCTCTGCAGAGCTCCCAGGCTGCGCTTCCTGCTTGGCTGCACTCTCCAGCAATGGGTTTCCTGTGTCAGGTTTAGCCACAGAGGCCGGCTCGCCAGCTGTGCTTCCGGCGCTGCTGCCTGCCCCGCTGCTGCCGCCGCCAAGAGAAGCTGCGCTCGGCCGGACCGCTACTGCCGGCAGTGGAGGCAGCAGCAGCGAGAGGTCTTGCACAGGCGGCTCCTTGGAGGACAAGCTCCTTGAGGACTGAACGGCCTCGGCTTCGCCAGCTGTGTCCACTCTGCCGGCAACCTCCCCACCGGCTCCGGTAACAGCGGTCACGGCGAGGCTGCCACTGCCGTCATGCACGATCAGCGAAGTGCTGGCTGTCGCACCGAGCGGATCCGACGCCTCCGCACCACCCGCAGCCTGCGTTAAGAATATGAGCTTCAGAACGATCGGCACGGAATATTCTTGATATGAGTGCTGCTTCTGCTGGGAGAATCCATGTTCCTCAGGTCAGCCACATGCAAGGGCAACCCCAATGGTGGCAGGCAGACAAGATACGGGGACCGTGTTGTTTGGGGCGAAAGAGCAGCTGACCTCAGTGCGGCCGTGGGTGACGGCCAGGGTGCGCAGCTCCTCTCCCTGCTCAGCCTTCTCCTCAGAGGTCAGAAACGTGCTCAGCTCCATGTCGTGTGGGGGCTGCTCTTCACGCGAGGCCCTCCTATTCTTCAATGCAGAGGGAGAAGCTGCGGCGGCAGCTGCAGGAGCAGCTTCCTCTGGCGCCTTCTCAGCTGCCACCTTGGGCTTCCTGCTGCTGCGCCGTGGCCAGTGAATCATCGGCCTCAGCGGCTTGCGTTCCTCCTGATTCGCCAGCAAACACAGTCTTCTCAGTGAAGAAAGCAAGCCTCTGTCATTGCGTGACAATTGGAGTCGCGAGCAGCACACAGAAAAGGTGGGTGCAGGCGCAAAAGGTGTGAGGCACCCACCTTCGAGGCAGGCGGGAGCGTGCTTGCAGGCTTTGGGGCTTCCAGGCTGTGCGCGCGCTCGGCAGTGCTCCTCTCTTCTGGCATCGCTTCCACTCCCTCCTCTGCAATGGCAGACACAGGTCACTCTCAGACGCACGCAAGACTCTCTCAGACGCAGCAGCTTGATTGGCATGCTTTGGGTTGCTGAAACTAGGTTGTACTGGGAGGAATGTCTGTTGAAGCCACGAGTTATGCAACTCTACTGCAGGTCAGGACAGCTGAAGAAGAAGTTCATAACAGTTACGCAGACAAGTATGCTTGGCTTGATCTGAGCAGGCGACACACGATCAGTCAGGACAAGGCACATAAATGGCAGACCTTGGCGCAGGGCGGCCAGGAAGGCGGGCAGGGCATGCGCGGTGGCGGGGTGGTCGATGGGCAGCAGGTGGGGCAGGGGAATGTCGGCGCAGGAGGGCAGCGTCATGTTCTTGGTGATGGCGCTCTGCAGCTTGGCCGCCACCCAGCGCGGCACGTTGGTGATCTGGTACGAGTACATCAGCATGCGCCCCCTCACCTGCGCCAGTAATCTGAATGCATGAGGGTTTGTGCACATGTACTGATCCACCTTGGGCTATCTGTCCCACAGAGCAAGCTGTGCTCCATGAGACATGCGAAATAAGGCTTGGCGGAAATGACACCGGGTATTGACTACCGCCCCTGTTGAGCCTGGCTGGTCTTGTGATCTCATGCATGGCGCTGAGGGTGGTACAGTGCTGCAGTTATTCCTCTTCTTGACCAGATATACAAAATAAGGATGGGACTGTACTTCCATAGAATGCAATAGTGCCAGGAATGTCCTAAAAAAGGAATGCCTGCAGCGCGTAACCAACTACAGAAAAGTATAAGATCACACAGAAGGCCTGCTCTAGCCTCACAAATTGCCTCTAGAAGTGCACGCGTATCGTTGTTATGATGCCAGGGGTGTGATGCTGGGACTCACATCGTCGTTGAGGATGGGGGACGCTTCAGCCTTCAGTTCTGGGGGTGTGACAAAGCCAAACCACAGCCGGTCGTTCGGCGGCGGCGGCACCCAGGCGCACACCGTCCCCTGGAGAGAGTGTATCTCCACGCGTACCCGCAAGTGCATCCTGCGCAGCCAAATGGCCTCCGCTCTCTACACCGGGGACACATCTGCACCAAGGCACGTCATGATGCATCAAGTAAGTCAGAAGATCAGAGAAGAATATTCAAGACAGGAGGCAGGCACACTTTGAGATGTGCTCTGCGGTGATCTCTGCCAGGTTGCGGATGCCCTTGGCAGCCATGTCGCGCAGCCGCTGCAGCCGGCCCTGCCGCCTGCTGTGTGCTGGCTCATCGCCAGGAGCTGCATGCACACATTGTCACAATTATCACATTGCCCATCTCAAATGCAAAAACAATAGGTCAAATTTCTCCAGCAGCGAGCAGCTTCCGAAAAAGAAGACAAACAGCCGAGTGCGCCAGGTAGTGGCGAGTCGCACCTGTGGAGTCCTCGTCATCGCTGTCCCTGGGTGACAGGGCGTCGGGCGCGTGGGCGGCAGCAGCCGGCACCCCTTTGCCATTGCCCTCGACAACTGCTGCAGCGACGCCGCCCACGCGCTTGATGGCCCGGTCCAGCGTGTCCCAGGAAGTGGAGTCCCGCAGCTCCAGCTTGGCGTCCACTATCACCACTAGACCGCCTGCTAGGCACCATGCACCTGTTATTAGAGAGGCTTTTCAAACATACGCATGCACGCTATATAGCAGTGGCTGGCATTGTGGTGCGTTGCACATGGGCATTGCTAAAATGGTTCATTGGGACAGTCACTATCTGGCTAGCTCAGGGCACCGTGCGCTGTTATCAAGGAGTCGAGTTTTCTGTGAGTTAAGCTCACCAGGGTAGTTGATATCAAAGAGGAACTGGGGCCACAGGTTCGAGGATGGCGATGGGAGCGCCTTGAGATTGCTGATGGTGGGCACAGAGCACCCCATGTCCACATCCACTACCTGCACAGCGCATCAATGTATGCTCGAATGCATTTAATACATGGGTGCAAACTGGCTTAACAATTACACTTTACCAACAGAACAGAGTGACACTTCGCATCACATCTTGCCACATAAGATATCATAGCCTGCGTGCAAAGGAGGCACCTCGAGGCTGCTGATGTACTCAGGCACGCGCAGGAGGTTCAACTTGCGCTGGATGTGGGCCTGCAAGTGCCCTTTCACAGAGCTGCTGCGCAGCAGGTCAAAGCCAATGCGCGCCAGGAGCAGGTTCACGCCAGCTTCCATCGGCACAGATGGCAGCGAAGCAGCAGCCTCCCTCCGCTGGCTCGCCCTGCCTCTTCTTGCCGCTGACCTGTCGGTCGCATGCCCTGTGCAGCACATAACTGACCTTACGTAAGCCACATACTCAGTAAACATCAGGAAGACAGTACATCAACACGGATGCACTCTGATGCACCCTCACACGAGCTCGGACATGACTGCAGAGGTACCATTGAATTGGCCGAGAGAGGTGCGCACCTCGCATGTCCCTGGAGGGCACATGTGCCGAAGTGGAGGGGCTTCCAGAGAAGCTCCTGTCATCACTCAGGTACCCATCATCCTCCTGCTGGGCCAATTGTGCTCCTCCCTCTGTGTGGCTGCTGCTCTCCTCCTGTGCCGTTGCAAGCCAACCCACAATTCATCCTCCTCAAAGTGCCTTGCAACGACATAACGGCTGCCTGCAGCCTGTTTTAGTATCAGCAGCATGAGGGTTTGCTTTCAAACGCTGCAACAAGTCCATAGGCAGCTCATGCATCATGATGAGAGATCATTATTGTATTACCTCTTCAGCTTCAGCTTTGGCATGCATGACCGGCATGCTAGGGCTCACGGACACTGTGGGGTGCCTGGCTGCCGCCGGTGCTGCAGCAGGATCTTTCTGTGACTTGTCAGCTCTGGACATGTCTTGCAGCTCCCTGTCCGGCGCAGCAATTGAGGGCAGCGGAGCGCTGGCACTTCGGCCCTCTTTCTCTGTGACAGGCTGGCCTGCACAGTTCAACACTCTGATCATGAGCAGCACACTCTGGACACAGTATATGCCACAGCTCAACAAACTTATCAGACCTGCATATGCTTTGCTTGCAAGGGGTAAATGAGGAAAACTGCAAGTAAATATATGGTGCATGTCAGGACTGTCCTGATCTCACCGGGCAAGCTTGTGGGGCCATCCAAGACCTGGCTCTTGCGCTTGTCTGGGGAGGGACTCCCACCCTTGCCCATCCACAGCTGGTCCATGCACTCCGTGGGATTCAGCACTGCACGCAGGAACACCTTATTGAGGACTGTATGAGCTTCACATTGTGCACACCCTTCTATACTCCTGTCAATGATCAGGATTTTCGATCTAAAATGTTGTCGAAGAAATTGTTCATGCAAATTGTCAAAGTGCCATGCGGATCACCAACCTGCAGGCTTGCCGTCTGATGCCTTTGACCCCTGGTGCTCGTCCTTCTTGCTTGTTCTCTTGGCAGAGGGGGGCCTGGGAGGTGCGGGTGACTTCTGCTTGCCGTGCTCCCTTCTGTGCAGCCAGCGGGACAACCAGCGTCTCGGGTGCTTCTGATCGGCGTTACCGTGTACATCATTCTGTGGGTTTGCCTCAGAACTATCGTCATCCACCTGCATGCAATGCATAATTCGGATATTTGATGTTCACTTGAATAAGTGCACAGCATGTGCCATTCCTGTGCGTCAAGAGCGCTGCACTGAGTAAGTTTTGCACCTGAGGGTACTCCACTGAGGCAGAAGCTCGGCTATAGTCACAGAAGGACGAGTATAGGGCGCTGATGGCAGCGCCGCTGCCGCCATCAGTCTTGCAGGCACTTGACAGGGCAATGAACCACTGCTCCTTGGCTGCGCTGCCTGCTGCAAAGAGCAGCACCTCCCGCTGGCCCTCAAAGATGTCACGATCAGGATGCTTGATCTCCAGGGGGCTCTTGCGCAGCCAGCGGGACTTGCCTCTCAAGCCCTCAGTGAGAATGTGCACACTGCATGGCAGCATTCCACGTACTTGAAGAGGAGCAGATATGTTAAAGCCTCTTTAAAGCCTCGCAATAAACAGGGAGTGATCATTACAGAAGCAAAGACCTTGCATGCCCCAGGCAATAGAATACTAGAAGTGCATGCCAGTTTAGTGCTCTGTGAAGATACACACCTGCAGCCGGTGAGATCGACCTCTCTCACAATGAGTGCATCCTCCAGCTCATGGGCTGGAGCGCCAGCGGAGGACTGCCGCCTGCCGCTAGATGTCATCAGCATCTCCTCAGGCAGCGGCCTGTCCCTGGCAAGGACCAGTGTGCTTCCCTGCAGGCTCGCCCACCACCTACAGCTCCCAGGTACTGATGGCGGCCAGTTCACCAACGTCTGGAGCACCATACAAACCTTACTACAGTGGCAATGCTGAAGACTTGAAGGTAAGCACATACATGCGCATGTTGCATTCAAAAAACTGCGCAAGGAAAGTAGGGTGATGTCTCACATCTGCTCTGTCGAACTTGGCAGTCTCAAGGGTCCAGATCCATCCCTTGTATCTGCCGTTGCTCCACATTGGATAAGGTGGAATGTCCCCGACAGGAGCCTGCAACCAAACTAAGGCCGTTATGAAAGTTCCCACATAAAATGGGTTACAATAGTCTCACGAGAGCAACATTTCATCTGGGCTGCGTCCCTACCTGAGAGAGCTCTTGTCCTATTGTGTCCATGACGTGCTGTACTTCTTCCTGTGTCACGCCCATGTCCGAACTAACGCCAAGACCGGGAATCAGGAGAGACGCTTGTGAGGCAGGAGCCGCAGACAACTCTGCGGTGGTCACTGCCAGGACCAAGTACACCTGCAGAATAAAGTGCAACCAATTTCAGAGACCAGATGAAACATAAAAAGCAGGTGTTGCCCAGGTTGGTAGAAATGGAGTGCACAACAATGGAAGCATGACGGCGTGCAAAATTGCCAGCAAGACTTACCACAGTGATCACCATGAGCAGAATGGCTCCCAAGAACCCACATATGAACGGCAAGACTGCCCGGACAAACGCGCCAGGCATCAGGAGGGCTATGCCCAGAGAGACTGCAGCAGCCCCAACTGCTACCACCAGGACAAAAAACCCCTTGTCTGACGTGATCTTCTGCAAGGAGAAAGGCTTCATCCAATTTTCAATCAGCTGCCTGAGGTCTCTGAGAGAGCCCCCTGAAGACTCCAGCCCTTCCTGCAGGGACTTTTCTGGCTCCTTTGGTTGGCCCAGCGGAACACTCATTCTGCCTATTGATGAAACGAAAGTGACAAAGCCTGACGCATTTGCTGTGCCGAGAAGGAAACAGCACGATGACCTGATGGCCACGTCCAATGGGTAGATCCTGCTATCCACATTGAACAATTGTAACGTGGTCGTTCCCTTACATCAAGATTTGGTTACCCACATCCAAATGGTGATTCCAAATCGTCATACAAGGCTGGAATGTGCAAAGCGATTAGACATCTAGGCAACACAAAATCAAGATGTCCAATTCTCGAGTAAGACTGCATGCACCAGCATGTCCAGCAAGAACTGATCCCACGAATTGATTTGAACGGACCATTGGTTGTTGTGTGGTGGTTCCCTTCCCGAAACGTCAGTGTGATCAATTTGATGGAATGACTCATCTGTTAGTAACTCATGGGACTCGTCCAAGGACTTCGCGAAACACACTTTCGACGCAGAGAAAGGGCTTCTGAAGACGTAACAATGCTTCTCTGCAAGCATATTGTTTGGACCGTGAAATACTGATGTGATTAAGCACTCCTCTGTGCTGGAAGGTGTCCTCATCAATCCTGTGAGCCAAGGGTTCCGAAATACCCAGAGCCCCTGCCATCAAGAATGCAAACAATGGATAATGGTAATGGAAGGCAGGGAAGTCCAAATCGCGACCATTTCGATCCCTCTGCAAAGCGCAACTCATCGTGCGTTGTGGTCAAGTCCAAGAGGCAACCAGAGACGTACAGCCTTGTTGTATCGCTGTCTACCAGGTCTGATGTTTATCATGAAGCATTAAATAGTGGCGCAATTATCGAGTGTCCACGATGGCGTGTCAGATGCAAGTATCCAGCGCTTATGAAGGTATCGATTGCCTGGTGATTGATTCCTCACCGTTTGTGGCAGATGGGATACCCAGCTTCTTCAAATTGATCCACAGAACGGCCGAATTTTATTTAGAAACAGGAAAGGAGCCGACGTGTTCGATACAGAGGTATTTCAATTTTTCTTTGCTCCACATCCTTTCGAGGTGCTGATGTTTTTGCACCTTGTGCTGACTGGGAGATTTCGCCTCTGCAGGGTGAGGCATTGGATGTACTCTCTGCTATGGCAGACATAGAGGTATCCTCTCGGCCCTTAATGCAACTTTGTACAAACCTTATACTTCGCTCCTTGATGTTGCACGTCACTGGCAGACTTCAAGCAGGTCATCTTACAATGTTAATGTGATGTGGACATGCAGATCATGGAGCGTGGCTGCGCCTTGCTTGGGTATGTACCCATTGGGAATATCGGGATGCTGCTGCTTGCCACAAGGCTGCGAAATGCAGCAACTCTTCCTGGCGGCCATATCATGCGCCTGGTGACCGAGAGCCGCTGGTTGCAGCTCCCATTGCCGGTAAAGAGCATGACACTCTCAACCCTGTCCTTTCCGGCATTTACCTAGAACCAGGAGGTTGAATGTTACGCTCCCTGACAGACCCACCAATGCCTGGTTCTGACGTGCTGCTTTCCTGGTACTTTATAGGAGTCCGGGCAGCGGCTAACGCCAGAGGAGGTGGACCGGGTTGAGATGATGCCCAAGTTCACGCTGAACAACGCTCACTACTTCTGTGAGACAGCCGACATCACCCGGCCATTCCCCAGCAGCCACAGCGTGGACGACCCCAGCTGGGAGTTTGTGTGGAACCGCTGGCTTGCCGCATCTCTGCGGAATGTTGGACTGCTGTCGCACTGTCCCCACCTCTTGCAGGCATGCCATTCCTGCCCATCTTGTTGTGGAGATTGTTGTGATTAACAGCACCAAAACAAATGTCGGAATTTCAGAGGTTTAGACATCCCTGCAATTCATCTTGGGAGTCATAAACTGATGGGTATCCTGTGTAAAAGGGTGTGGTGGAGTCACGGACATTAGAGGACAACAGGGGCCTGCGTTACACCCTCGTGCTCTTCTCACGGCGGAGCAGGCTGCACCCTGGCATGCGGTACATTGCACGGGGGCTGAACAGCTTGGCATCTCCGGGCAATGAGATTGAGTGTGAACAGGTATTGTGCACACATCAAGCTGACGAGTGCTTGGTGCTGTCATTTGAATGGCATGGCTCATCTGTAACTTGTCACAGCAATGATGTGTATCGCTTATGATGTATATCTTTACTGTTTTGTGGCATGTGCAGCTGTTGTGGTTGGCGCCACAGAGCCCGGGCGCTGCGCTGTCTTGGAGCAGCTATGTGTGGCGGAGAGGAACGGTGCCGATCTGGTGGGGCGTGGAGATCAAGTCTGGGGGAGTGGGTGAAGCCACCATCGTTGTCAGCGCAGACAGACCCTACAACGGCACCAGAAGGTCAGCCTATGCTTAGCTCGTTTTATGCAGCTGGCACATGCAGGCCTCCTTTTCCTTTTGGTGATATGTGTAACGAGGCCTGTCTGTTGAAGTCCTTGAATCAGGTACATGTTCAGAGGGCAAATGTATCCAGAGAAGGCGCAGTTCTGACAGTCAAACCACTGCAGGTACTTCCGCCGCCTGCAGAAGCGATACTCGCCAGAGGACGCCAGCAAGAAGACTGCTTCATGCAACGGCGAAGATGTCGCCAAAGAGCCGTCTGAGCTGCAGGGCGTCAACACACCAGTCACTTGCATCAACCTGCTGCGGTGCAATATGCAGGTTGTGTATCCCAGGTTTAAGGCATCCAAGTCCCTGTACTCATGGTTACTATTGAGGATGGACTCTACAGTATGCCTGGATCATTTGCATCCCTCTGAGATTTGGATTTTTGCACGCAGAGGAAGGATGAGCTGCTGCTGTCAGAGCACTTCTCAGAGGGGCTGCGCACTGTGCGCAAGCGGCTGCCTGGCGCGCCTCTGCGGGTCATCAACTTTGACTGGCATGGCATGGTCAAGGACTTGCGCGAGAAGGGTGCTGTAGAGGGGCTGTGGGCACTGCTGGAAACCATCATTGCTCAGGTGCGGCTGTGCACATATCTGATCAATCATAATAGCTGTGCAGGTTCCTTCGTGTCGTTTGTATACATGCATATGTGGGTGGGACTGAGAGTGCCACTGTGCATGCAGAGCGACATTTCTGTCGGCACGCTGGAACCGTCTGGGACTGCTGCGCAAGAGGAGAGCGAGTCTGAAGAGAGGGCGCGCAGCGGTGCTGATGCCAGCACATCTGGTGCCACTCCCTGGGGAGACGAATGGAAGGTGAGGACAGCCAACTGCTTCAGCATGTCCTGGCTACTATATTGTTTTTGTGTTTGATAGCCTGACATACCCTGAATTTCTATCTTTAAGAGACACCGCTGTGCTGTGCGCAGATTCACTGGCGCAGCCGGCAGTGCGGTGTGGTGCGCTACAACTGTGCAGACTCTCTGGACCGCACCAATGCAGCCTCCTACTTTGGCGCAGTGCAGGTGGGCTCTTACCATTCGCCTTCCTCAGCAAAACAACGCGTAACAACTTGACAAAGACGTTGTCCATTTGTACAAGAAGGGACATCCTTTACACAGTAAGACTGTCCTGTTGCAATTCCTTTGTGAGTGATGTCAGTGGCTGGGTGTTATAGTCGTAGAGGTGTCCTGGTGCAGGTGCTGTCCGAGCAGTGCCGGCGGCTGGGCATCGGCATAGAGGCGAGCAGTGCGCACATAGCGGCGCTGTCAGAGGCCAGGGGCGTCGCACGCAAGAAGCCAGCCTGGAACTTGGACATCAGCAGCATCCACCGCCGCATCAAGGAGGACATGCGCACCAGCCAGCGCACCAAAACAGGCGCCGGCGAACCGCCTCCGTACAATGGCGACTCCTCTCTGCCGCCTGGCTGGGAGGTGCAGCACTTCACCATTTCCTGTTCTGTACTCTTTATTGGCAGTGCTGCGCACTCTTTGCAAGCGCTCATTCTGTACTCACTGGTCATCCTCGGGTTGTTTAAAGTGAATCTATGTGTTGCCAGGCAAGGAAAGATGAGGTGACAGGGCGCCACTTCTACATAGACCACAACACCCGGAAGACCACCTGGGTGCGGCCGGCATCGCCCCTGCCGGCCCCGACAGCGCGCACCCCTGACAGCGCCACTCCAGTGGGAGGCTCCCCCGACGGCTCCTCTGATGACCTCGCTAGCGCAGCCGACGCTGCCAGCGAGGCAGCAGTGGCGCCGGCAAATGCGGAGCCGGATGCAGAGGTTGCTGGCAAACCAGAGGTGCAGCGCTTTGGCCTCTTTGGCCTGAGCGTGGACGAGGTGAGAGCTTGACAGCATTCCTGATGTGCTTGCAAAGGGGAAGAAGAGCTGACATATTTAGTGCATGTCGAGCTGGCAAGTGTAGAGCAGAGCTGTAGAGCTGGATTGCTGCAGGGTACTTTAGAGCAGACATGACCACTAATACAGCACAAAGGGATTCAGGACAGTACAAGAGGTCGAAAATAACATTGAATAACGGCGCATGTCAGATGGCACATGTTTTGATCGCAGGTGAGGTCGCGGCTGCGGCCGGATCTGGTGGCGCAGCACGCGGAGATATTCCTGATCAACGGCGACATGAACAGCAACCTGTACACGTCGTCGCGCGCGATGCACAGCGCGATCCTGTCGCTGCTGCAGCCGGACGGCAGCGGCATGAGCAAGGCCGGCGTGGGGCGCCTGCAGAACATCAGCGTCTCCGTGCAGCGCCGCTGGAACAACGTCCTCTCCGACTCCACCCGCCAGGTGCCCCTCGCTGACATCAGCTCTTCTAGGAGCCGAAGTCTAGAGTCTAAGAGCTAAACGACTGCTGCTCTTCCTGACCGCAGCATTTGCTGTGTAGGCTTCAACTGAGGCAGGTTCAACGTGTTGCATTGTTTTATGATAAGCGCTGTGTGCTTTCACCACTGTGAGTGGAAATTTGTCCAAACATTTGGGCGGATTTTCCAACAGAATGTGGCAAAATATACAAGAATGAGAGAGATTTTGTGCAATGTGGCAGACCATTGTGGAGCTGTTTCTGGGCTTGCGGCTGCCCTCGTATTTCCCATCGGCGCGCCTGCCCTTCACCGACACGCTGCCGCTGGACGAGGACAGCGACGCCGCTGAGTCCGACACTGAAGAGCCATTTGTCAGTGCCGCCAGATCCCAGGTACACCTTTTACCCTTTCCCTTCCTGCATTCATTGCATGGAATCGGCTTTTTTGCCTTTATTTGGGTGCAGTTGCATGGGTTGCTCTATGGCAGACTGTTGGCATGGGAATGTCTGGCACAACTCTGCCTGAGGTGCTGTGTGTGGGGTGTGCAACAGGGGTGGAGCCCGGACCTTGTGAACCAGCACACGCTGTTGGAGGCATCAAGGGATGCTCCTGTGGAGGAGGCGCCTGCACCTTCGCCGTGGCAGCAGATCGGCCAGGAGCCGGGTCACATCCTGGACCAGCTTACTCTCAGTGATGTGCAGCAGGCGACACAGCCGGTCCTCCCGACTACCAAGGGGGACCTCCCTGTCACCGCCGTCGGCAGCGGAGCTCAAATGAAGGACATGCAGATGTAGCTGCCTTGCGCGCAGAGAGTGAGGGTCAGCAATGTATTCCCGGTCATTTCCGCGTCACTGATAGATTGAGTGTGATCGATCTTGAGTGCAACTTGTCTTTGACCTCTGTAGAATAGATTCATCAAGGAACCAGAGACTTGATCAAGCTGAGGCATTGTGGTATTGTGCTCAATGATCGTTCGAGCTCATAGTGACTTCAGAATGCATCCCTGCTTTTACAAATGTAAGTGCTATGGCCATGGATGTGGGGCTATGTGTTAATCTCAATCCAAGCAGATGCACTTTGCATTTTCTCAAATACAATCTCCAGTACCAATCTGCATATTTTCATGTTGCTCAAGGACAACTCAAGAAGCGAAACTGAATCTCTCGTCCGGCTGGGTCCCCTTATATGGTATATACGGTATCACCTTGAGGCTCGAGGTGATAAGTCGTAGAGCAAGATTAATATTAGTTTTGCGTTATTGGCCATCCATTGAAAAAGCTACATTAATCTGAGAACGGATTGAACAGTCACTGAGCCAAGCCTGCAGGCTGATCAGTCAAGACAACCGATTGAGTCAGCTCCAGAAACACCCCTCCCCTCACGAATAGACCACAGGCTACTGTGTTTGAAGTCAATGATCAGAAAACAAAAAGGTTGTCTGCAGGTGTCTCTAGTTACAGACAGGGCGGTGTGAAGCACTTGTCTCTGATCCACTTTGTTGCCACCCACTTCTCTCCAACCATCACAGGGCAGCCGCCATGCAGTGCATGCTTGTCGAAGGTTCCATTGGGGTGCATGGAATAAAACATGAGAGCATCTCCCATGCGGGGCTTGTACTGCACACCAGCACGGCACTCATCAGGGCTATTGGTGAGTACAGGGGCAGGCTCATCAGAGAAGGCAGCTGAGGCAGAGAAGGCACCAAACTGACAAGTGCACAACACCACTTGCCGAACACGTGCGCCTGCACACTTGCAAAATTGCTGTGTGGCCAATCAGTGAGCCCACCTTGAAACCTGTGGTACAAGACTTGTAATTGAATCCTGTCATTTTCAATAGATCTGGGCCGTATCGGCCCTCCAGCGGGAAGATGGTCTCGCCTCCCTCTTCCACATCTGTCAGGTAAAAGAGAATAGTAGCCATCTGCATGGCAGCATCGCACATCGTCAAGACATGTGTAGCAGTTGAGGCACAATGTATAAAGGTAAACGGCAATTCTTGGTGGGCTGATCTTGTAAAATTGTGTCTCCCATGCCATTCCTCACCCTTTGGCTTGGCTGAGGACCGTAAGATTCCGGCTCAAAAATGTCGTAGTGGCTATCGTAGTGTTGGCCGTCCTGATAGCGAAGTACATTGAAGGGCTGCAAACACAAGGAAAGTTGTCAGATCATATCTGCTCCATTGGACAGGGCAGAAGAAGCTTAGAGCTACGCCTTACATGACATGTAAGCTTAGCATTGCATATCCCAGGTGAGAGTACACACCTCTCCATGCGACACCGGCAGTCCAGTGACCTGCGCAGCTTTCTCCTCCACCCACGCTATGACGCCTGCTGGGTCATCCTTCCTACTCATGAAGGTCCCTTGACTCGTCCGCACATTCCTGCAACAAACCATAACCCCCTTGAGACCTTAAATATCAATGTCTAATGGGTCATCAGAAGCATGTTCTGTTTTTAATCTTATACTCAGCATGCAAATCGATGGGAGTATTGCAAACTCACTCCGTCTCCTGCGGCCCCTCGGTCGTGCGCAGGGCAAGACCTGACGGCGCCAGTCTTGCCTTTGCAACTTTCACAAAGTGCTTGCAGCGCTCTGGGTCTATGAATCCAGGATATAGTATTATTCTGCGCGACAAACAGCACACCCCCTCAGCTCCTTGGGCACCTCCAAAAATTCGATCCTAACATAAAGCAGATTGCAGCTTGATCTTTGCACAAGTCAATGGTGCCCTTGAGTCATCGCACGAGCACATCAGGCAGAGAATGCATGAAATGAATTTGCATGGCATGCTTTGTGTGCATTTGCCAAAGGGAGATGCTTCTCTCAGCTCACCTAGGGTACCAGCTGATGAGCTGCTGAGGTTGGACCGAGTAAAAGTCATTGCCAGACTCTGCACCTTTCACAGAAGGTGCTCTTTGAATCGCTTTTGTAGCAGCAAGTGCCTCCTCAAATGTGCTGAACAAAGGCTCCGTGCCCGGTGCAACCTGCCACGCATTCAACCATTTCAGAGCTCCATCAATTGATAGGACATATGAGTCACATCTGCTTAGGAGTGCACCCACCTCTCTAGGCTCCCCATTCTTGGACTGCTTCTCTATGGCTTGCCGCCGTGAAGGCTGGCTCTGGCTCTGCCTCAGACCCGCCTTAGTGAACTGCATGTGACAAATAGGGATTTTAACGATTTCCTCCACCTTGATCGTGCTAAAAGGAAACCATCAGAAGCGATCCACCGAGTACTATCCAAGGATGCCGTCTTAAGCTCTTTGGATACATGCATAGAATACATCGCTGAAAAGTTTCCTCACCCCACTAGGTGCCTGTGGTAGTCCAGGTATTTCTTGTACAAATCGTCCAAAGATGAAGCTCAACGCGCAGAAGCAGAGAAGAGTGGTTACAGAATATCCTCTGCTCATACTACTATGATCACAGTATTTACTGCTAATCGACACACTGCATGGAGAGCTCGAGCAGACCTCCAAGCATCCAAAAGAGGATTGCTTGACAGTCAACAGATAGTGCAATAACAACTATAACGACAGTTGCTGATCAATGGCCAACGAAGGACGGTACAGCGTTTGCACTCATGTGAACAGACCACAAGCCTTTGATTGCGTGATCGTGCGAGGAAATACAAGGTCTTCTGCCGAGAGCATGCGCCTTCATGTAGCAGTTGCCTGAATAGGAGCTCTAGTACGAATGGGCATCCAGCTGTCGCTGTGCAGAACAGTGAAATTTTCAGTGGTACGAATTGCTGCAATAAAGCAAAAAGCTTAAAAATGGCGGAGGGCGTACAAGTATCCAGCACCGTGGCGATAAAGGGGATGTACCGCAACATTGGAAATAAAGGGGTTGTAATGGTGACACCAGCACTGTTGAATGTGCGGCACTAAGTCTATTGCGTTACTGCGGAAAATCTTATTAAGTGAAATATGTGATACTCATTGCTGGTTTGCGGTCAGCTCGAGCGTACCCTTCGTGCTCATTGCCTGTCTAGTAAAACCCAACTCTCCACAAGTCACCATTTCCTAGTCCCTACATGAATTTACCGAAAAGGCAACGTAAAATGTTTCCGTTTACTTGTACCTCGCAGAAAGAGAATGTGGACTTGAACGGGCCTCCGAGGCAGGCGGTTGGTGCTTTGTTATCTGCTGTCCAGGTACTGAGTCACTCCATTGAAGGGTTGCAGTATCGCCTTGAAGCCACTGCCACTTCCAGGTCGACCACTGTTCGATTAAAGGATCTTTGGGACCCTGTGGAGTAAGCTCTCCTGCTGTCCTATACAGGCGTCCTTGGTTGACCTCAAACAAGAGGTGGCAGCAGCAAAGACTCTCAGCAACACAGCCAACATTGTTCTGCAGTCTTCCAAGACCAAAGGCCAGAACCAGAAGACCATCAACCCCACAGATGGTCCGGGAGGTCAAAAATCGCAGCTGTGCACCTGGCTCCTGCTGGGGGTGAGGAGACTTGCACATATCAGTTTCGAGCTTCCGTACGTTGGCCAGGGTCCTGATTCGGTGGCAGTAGTGAATCTTCTGTCTGTTTGCAGGTGGCTCTTGCAGAGGCTGTGCAGAAGGGGCAAGCTGGAAGCAAGAACAATGCAGTGCCAGTAGCATTGGCACTTCATGAAGAGACCCCGCAGGAGCCCGTTGGCAATGTCAGAGAGCTTCCAGGTGACCAAGACCTTATTGGCATCCCTGTATTTGGATATTAAGATCTCAGCTGGACGTTCTTGAAGCTTATCACTCTGCTCAAGCTAGCTTGTTCTATTTATCCCCAGGCCAGCTGGAGCATGAGGGTCGCATTGCTGCCCTGGAAGCGCAGCTGGCTGAGCTCCTGTCAAGGCAGCAGAATGCTCCTTGGCCTCCCCAGCAATCTGATCGCCATCTCATGGACGCATTGGACTGCGAGGCTGTTCGAGCAGAGGACCTCAACAGCTTCCTCGGACGCCTCGTGAGCAGCCTGTGCAACCTTCTTGGGCTGGCAACACCTCACAATCATGTTTGTGTCAAATTCAACCTGATGCTTCTCCAGGAGGACTCTCATCAGAGCTGTTGTCACCAGCATGTGCTGCTTATTTATGCAGGCATTAACAGAGGAGAAAGTAGAGAATCTTGCGACTGTCTCAGCGCAGATTGAAAGCTTCCAGGTATGCAGCCTCTTCCTCATTGCACGTTCGATTCAAAGTGGGTAATTAAATGCTGTGTTCACTGTATGTGCTTTGAAGGCGACTGTGATGGTGCAGTCATTTACCAGCACTGCATTCATGTGGCAGGGTGAGCTGGCGATCTGCAAGGCAAGCACCACCCAGCTTGAGAGGACAGCACTGGATGCGCAAGAGGTTGCACAGAGCATGCGGGCGCTGGATGGCCAAGTGTGCCTTCTGGGCAGGAGAGCGGATGAGACTGTGGCGGCCATGAGCAGGCTGGCAGCGCAACAGGCCGCCAACAATCACAGCATGGCAGTCGTGGCAGCACAGCAGGTGCAGCTGCAGGCCAGGGTGGACGCCTTGGAGCAGGCACAGGCAGGAGGCAATCCCCCTTCTCTCCTGGGCAGACTTGCGGAGGTGGAAGACCAGTTGAACCTCTGGGGAGCCACCCTTGCCATTGTGGAGATGGGGCAGGAACACCTCAAGCAGGCTTGGGAAGACCGGCAGGAGAGACAGGCGAAGGAAGGCATGCAGGATGCCTTTGCAGATCAGCTGGCACCACCGGAGGAGGAGCTCACACATGTGAAGCAGCACAGCCTGACCGCCACTAAGCATGCTAGCAGGGCTAAGACACAGCACGAGGATGTGCAAGCACAGCTGGAAAGCCAGCGCGCAACCCTTGCCACTATGACAGAGCAGCAGACTGCCATAGTAAGCAGCGTTGCCGCTCTCGAGGCTGCACACGCAGCTCTGGCAGCAGGCAGCGGCACCCGTACAGACACTGCAAACGCAGACCTGGCAAGCCTGGAGGGCAAGGTTGCTGAGGTGGCTGCAGACCTGCAAGCCCTGGCTGACAAAGGAGCCAGCCCACTGGCCCCATTGACTGACGCCCTTGACCAAGAGTCCAAGGTGCCGGCCGCCCAGCAGCACCTTGCACAGGAGCTTGCTGAAGTAAAGTCAGAGATCAAGCAGCTGAACCTGGCGATGGTCTCGGAGGCATCCAAATTTGCTTCCACCCTCGAGGGCCTGAGCTCGGCACAGTCAAGCACGGCGACGACAGTCAGTACCCTGCAGGCAGGGCTCAGCCATGCATCCGAGGAGCTCACGCAGCTGAATGCGGCCGTCAAGAAATCCGATGCGGCAGCGCTGGAGACGCAGCAGCATGCAAGTAGCTGCGTGGACGGCCTGCAGGCCCAGGTGGGTGCATGGACGTCCTCTATGGAGGCCCTGGAGGCAGACCATGAGCTGGCAGCAGAAGAGACCAGCAAGGCACTCAAGACGCTGGCGCGCGTCAATGCCGACAACCGGGCGATGCAGCATGCGCAGCTGGAGCTCGCGGCTGACTGCTCCTCCCAGCAGGCCGCCATTGCACAGCTGCAGGCCGCCTGCGACGGCACGACTGCTAACATGGTGAGCCTTCATTTTGGGGCATTTATTTTGTATTACGGTGTTCCATCACATCTCTGAATATGTGCTTTTTGATGGTCATCTCTGTCTGTCATTTTGTTTGATTTGTTCTTGAGCAAGTTGTGACGTCCTAGACTGGATCCATGATTCCTACTGCAGGGTCCCTCTGCCATTCGTATTCTTGAGGGCATGCTTCTGGCAATGCAGGGTGCTCTGGCGGCGCGCTTGGATGCACTGGACAAGCATACCCAGGAGGCGGCAGAAATCAAGAGCCTGGCGGAGCATGTGGCCCAGCTGGAGGCCGGCGCAGCGCAGACGATGAAGGCGCTGGCCGCAGCGGAGCAGCAGGCCGACGCGCGCATTCGGCGGCAGGAGTCGGAGCTGCACCTGCTGCAGGAAACTGTGCTTGAGCTGGGCGCGGCAGTGCACGTGGCTGAGATCAGCGAGGCCGCCTGGGGGGACTCCCTGGCCAGCGTGCAGGCAGAGGTGGAGCACGTGCAGCAGGGCATGGAGGACTCCATGCAGCGCATGTCAGAGGCGCTGCGCACAGACCTCACGCGCTACGCAGACTGCCTCTCGCAGGCGCGCGCGGTGCTGTCTGACCATGCACAGCAGCTTGGGCGCCTGTCCGTGCTGCCGACGCAGGTTGCTGGTCTGTCTGAGGAGCTGGTCCCCACCCAGCAGACTGGCGCTCAGATGAGGGCTGAGCTGGACGGCCTCGCAGCGCTGCCTGGGCAGTTGATGCAGCTGTCCCATGAGGTGACTGCGCTTGAGGTCAAGCAGGGTGCAGCCTCAGCAGCGGCAAAGGATGCGGCAAGCTCGTCAAGCAAGCAGATCGAAGGTGTCCGGGCCGAGTTGGAGTCTCTGCATGCGCAACTCTTGGTCGTGGCTCAGCAATGCAAATCAACTGGCAGCCGGCTTGCGGCTGCAGAAAAGCAAGTGGAGGGCATTGACCAGGTGAGGGAGCTGAGCGGATATGGAGCCTGATTCGGAAATCAATGCAGATTGCCATGTGTCACAGTGCTTCTGGCAAGGCTTCTCCTCGGCTTTGCAGGTGCAGAGGGCACTGTCTGGCATGGAAGGGCGGATCAGAGTTGTGGAGTGCACTGTGGCAGGTGTGCAGCCCCAGGATCTTTTTAGTGCTCTATTTTCTTCACTCAACACTGTTCTGCATGCCTGATACCAAAGACATTGCAGAGATGTCACTGACTGGGTGCTGCCACTGCAGATGCCCTGGAGGAGGAGGCAGCCCAGATGCTGGCTCTGCAGGAGGCTGTTGCCAAGCAGGCAACCAGGACTGCTGCTCTTCAGGCTGCAGCCTGCTCACAGAACAGCCAAGACACTGCATCAAGCGCAACTTCAGCGCAGGTGCCTGGGCAAGACACATCAAGCCTTCCTGGGGGCCAGCCAGCAGCCCTGCTATCAGCAGCTGACAGGGGTCGCCAGCAGAGGCAGCGGCTGCATTTCTTTGCGCAGCGCGGCCGCGCAGTCCGGAGGTCCGGCGCGGACTCTGCTAGCACCTCTTGATTGCCTTGTGGTGCCCTGGAAAAAAGCCGACAGGGGTTGTGTAGACATGTTTCTGACGTACTTTACCTTTGTAGGCAATTTACTGTTCAAGTGGTAAAATCAGTCATGTATGCATACACTGTTGCTCCAAGCTCAAGTTTGCAAGCCGGTATCCTGCATGTGCATATGTCTAGAAATGTCCAAGTACTTGACATGGGTCTTCTATACCAAGAAATTTTTCATGCATGTGAGGTGCTGTGATATTGCTTTGTTTCCCTTTCCTGTCTACCTCATTTCCCTGAATTGGAAACCTTGTGATTTCTTTCTCAAATGCTGTGGATCCATTCTAGTAGGAATATTATTCTAAGGGTATGTCTGTAAAATACTCGCCATCGAATGTTCTCGCGGTAGTAGAGAAGCTTTTGCCGAGTGTTGCCACTTTGATGCTTCGTCATACATGGAGTCCCTCAATTACATTGATACACTGTTCAAGGAGTACCTTTTGTTTCGTGGATTTACAACAACTCTGCAGACCTTCAATTCAGACCTTGCAGCAGACCGAGGATGCGGCTTTCAGGTCTGCACAGTGCTCTGGATGTTCTTTGTCCTGGAGCACTATTGGCAGGAGTACACGTTCTCTGATGCCCTCAAAGCATTCAAATACTCACCAGATGCATGATACCATTTGAAGTTCTGTCATGTGGGCGTTATGTTGCTCCAGGTGGACCAGATCTCGACGATGGTTTTCCAGAAGATCATCCGCCAGAACAGAGGCAAACAGCTCATTGACATGCTGGAATTTCTGGACTCACAATTGTACTGCCACCTTGACGCCAGCTATGAGTCAACCATACGCAAACTAGAGGTGTTTTGACCCTCCCTTGGATGGAACACTGAGGTACAGGAAGCTTGGATTCTACATGAGAGGACAATACCCGTGTACTGACATGGGATTTTCAGGTGTCCCTCATCAGGTACTTCCTTGTCCATGCCTTGAAGGCTGGCAAGCTGAACGATGTCAGATCATTCTTTGCTGACTTTGGAGACATGCTCATGAGCGGCCCTGACGCCAAGGAATGGAGCCCCTGGTTTGCCTTGCCCTATGTGCATTCTCCAGCAAATCACCCAACCTTTCAGGTGAGACAAAGAATGCACTAACTTTGCATTGGATGTTAAGGCCATGGGATTGTGCATCATTTATAGAGGGCCACATCCTGGGCAGCAGGTGTTCTTCACAAAGGAGTGGGCGCAATTGGTGGAGACGTCCTTCCGCAATTTCATTGCAGAGGTCATCCAGAAGCTACCGCTGCCCGCTGTGCTCCGCTTTGACACAGACCGGCGGTTGCGAGTTTCCCTGCAGCATCAATGCAGGCAGCTCCAGAAGGAGAAGGCCAGACTAGAAAAGGTGCAATTGGCGCCCCCCTTAGGACTGCATCTGCGCCTGGTAGATCATGAGAACTGCGTAATATGCTTGTCGCCTTTGTTCTATCTATCTTGAGATTCTAGTGTCCACTGCAGATGTTGCAGCAGAGGCTGCAGGAGAGTCCTATGGCTACCGTCAGTGAGAGCGGGCGATTAAGTTTGGTCGACCACATCCTCGATGATGAGTATGCACCCAGCAGCAGTAGCTCACCACTGCCCAGCACATACACAGCCAGTGCCAAGGTACAGAAACACCTTCAATGCTGCATCAGGCTGGTGCCTTTGACTTTGCCTCTGGCTCTGATACGGCGTGCTTCATCATCCCTAATTCGCAGCTTCTTTGTCACAGGCCAAAAGGCAGGAGTTTGGATCAGGTGTTCAGCCCACCCCCACTCAGAACAGAAGCAGCGCAACGCAGCAGAGTCTGCCGGCAGATGGACGCAGGCAGGCGGGCCAGAATCACAGGCGAGATGCCGACTTTGGGGAGTGGGCACCAGACAGGCGCACAGGGGATGCCAGGCCCCTCATCAGTCTGGAGGCCCAGTCAGAACAAGTCCCAGAGGTACATCCTTCAGTCATCTGCATCCGATGCTGTGGTTTGCTTTCACTCAGGTCTAGCATCCATTTGCAGGGGTGGCCCATGATTCATTCAATTCACTTGGAGCACCAGAAGATTGGACTGCCTTTGATGTGCAGGCGCCCGGCTCGCAAAGAGCATCCAGCAACAGTGAATCCGAAAGGTCAATTGTCCGGCGAGGAGCGTTGGATTACAGCGGCAGGAGCACGCCTGAGCTAGGTGTCCCAACAGCAGATCCTCCTGGACAGGCTGGCAGGTCTGTTTATTCTGCTGAAAAGGGCCACGATGTCTTTTGTCATTACTTTCACTTCTTTTGGAGTACCTGTGTGTCTGCAAAGTCACTGCTTGAGATCTGCCTGAGGAAAAAGAAGTGCATGTCACCGCAGGGCGTCAGGGGCCTCTACCCAGCAGTCACAAGACCAAGGCGCAAGCGAGCCATACAGCACCAGCTTGGGAGACGCAGTCGCCTCACTGCACCGCAGATTCTCGAGCGAGGACGCTGGCAAGGCCGACCTCGTCATGCAGGCACGTTTCAGCCTGCTCCGCAGGTTTTTTTCTAGAGGCTATAGCTTGGACACCCACTGAGAATTTAGCTTAGCGCTGGAGAGGTCAAGATTGCAGGTCTTGCAGAGAAGGCTGCCCGGCATCTAAGCTCACTGTGATGCTGTTGCTCTTTTGTCCGCCTTCAGTGTCCTTGCCACCAGCTCCCAAACCCACGCATGTTGACAGATATTTTAACGGCAAAGAAGAGAGAGTCTGAAGTTTGACCCACAGGCAGAGGAGCTGGCAGGGCATGACGCGGCGGTGGTGGCGGCGGCGTTTTCGCCGGGCGGCCAAAACGTGGCGACAGCGGACCGCGACGGAGTGGTGCGCATCTGGGCGCCGCAGTCTCTCGCGGCCGACGCCGGCCGTTCCGCCACGCTGCTCACCGGCGCACCCGTCTCCGCCCTCGCCTGGGACGCCCGCGCCGACAAAATCATGTGCGCGCCAGGCCATCCCTCGCTGCACCCTGTAGCTCATATGGACTCCTGCAATTTTTGTGGACTATTAGTAGAAGTACTGGTCGTTTGTTTTGGTGTAATGCTGCTTGCCTCCGACCCTCCCTGTTCTTCCCATAGCCTGTACTCTGTTTCCAGCAGCTGGAAGTGCACCTGTGGCGGCTGGCGCTTGAGGCCCCCTGGAGTGTTTTTGCGCAAGGGTGTGTTGTCTAGGGGCTACACAAAGAAATGGTACCTTGCCTAGAACATGTCATGCAAATGGGGGGATCAAGGAGTTTTCTGCTGGCCTGGGCGCAGGCTGGTGGGCACGGTGGGCAAGGGCATAAAGGCGTGGCACGTGGACACCAAGCGCATGGTTGCGCACGTGCGACTGGACCCCTCCTTCCCGGACGTGCGCACCGTCGCATGCAGCCCCGCCGACCCCTCCTTTGCCTGCGCATCCTCCTCCTCCCACAACTCCGGTACGCGCTCTTCATCCTGTCATTCCTGTCTGGTCATTCCTGTCTGTCTCACCGAGATCGCCGTGAAGACTGTTGCGGCAGCACGATGAGGATGCGACTGGGCACAAGTTTGCCAAGCTGCTGCCCTGCCCATTGCCTGCACCGTTAGGCAGTATGGGCGCCCTCTCACCACGGCACTGTCTTGATCCAGTTGGCAATCTTGCACCAGATGGAAAGTGAGGGTGGGAGGAAAAACTGTCTCAGTCCCATCGTCACATTTTGCACCGTATGGCGGGTGAAGGTCAGACTTATGCAGGGCCGGCGGCGGGGAAGCTGTCGGTATGGAACATGCGGGCGTTCAAGAAGGCGCACACGTTTGCGGTGGGCGGCGATCCGGTGCTGGACTCGCTCGCCTTCTCCACGGACGGCCGCCTGCTCCTGGCCACCGCCTGCGACGGCTTCCTGCGCCTTTTTAACACCAACGCCAAGTCCGAGGTGATACATTTTGTCAGTGCACTATGTTTCCACCGAGAGGCAGCCCTCCCTCCCTTCTTGGCGCTCGAACTGCCGTCTATATTTTGCATCCTAAGCTGGTTTAACCCATGTTTGGAGCAATGACTTGCAGTGCACGTGTCCATTGGCATTGGTCTACTAAATGCCCCTTGTCGCAAGGCTGCGTCCGTGTGATTTTGAGTCTTGTGCATCAAAGGTGGCTGCATGGGCCGTCGGCGGCGCAGGCGCGCCTGCCTGCGCGCGGTTTGGAGGGAGCGAGACGTCCGTCATTGCTCTGACCGCCTCTGGAGAGGTCCAGTGGTGGGACACAGCCATGCTGAAGGTCAGCGCCTGACTCCATCATACAATAATGCAGCCTGCTTCGCCCTGAGGCGGACATGCAAATGGTTGATTTCGCATGCTGGCAATCTTGCAACAACAGCAACTATGCCGCCGCAGGAGCCTGTGAGGACGGTGGATGCAAGTGCCCACTGCGGCACAAAGGCTCCCCACATGAAGCATGCCCTGGCCGTCAGCAGCGACACCCGTGCACTGGTGTTGACATCTATGACAAGCCAAGTGCCTGTCCTGGTGGAGGGTGCGGACGGCGAGTGGCAGTTCCAGGCCGCTGCCTCGCACAAAGGCCATGTGACAGCGGTGGACTGGCATCCCACCATGAACGTTGTCGTCAGCGGCTCTGCAGATCACAGCGCCAGCCTGACGCATTTGGATTTGTGAGCTGAAGCGAATGAAGCTCAGCTTTATTTTAGAGAATTCGTCGAGGGAGTTTGAAATGTGATGGTTTTCAGCTCATAAGTCAATGTTTGCGTTTTATGCAAGATTTGTATGTGCATGTCATATGGCCATATATGCTGGTGCCAGCATGATCGTGAGGTGAAGTGAGGAATGTGTTTTCCGCAATTCTCATTTAAGATCATTACAAAGCAAGATATCAGTTTTGCAATGCAGCACTTCAAGATATACAGCATACAAACTCAAAATTTTTGAATGCCATGTTTAACACTTGCCTTTCACAATACTGATGGCTGCAGGTCGATAGTCTCATCCTTGAAAACGATTGTCCGACTTGCTCTCTTAGGCTGGATGCTCAGAACACTCAATTTCTCCATTCCCTCTCGGATGACTGCTTATTCACCCTCTTGTACCCCTCCATACAATTCTTGCAATCTGCTACATAAGCAATTCGAGGACAGCATTGAAGAAAGAAATGTAGGCCAGGACATGCAGCAGTGGCACATTTCTTCCCTCCCATGCACAACCAGAGACACAGTGCATCTTCGTGAACCGTTCAGAAGCGCAGCACCCCATTGATCTGCTTCACGGACAGCGTCAATCCCTTTCCGTTCCGCTCCACCACCGCCTTGGACTCAGCCTGCACATTCATGTGTGAGTGGGTCATGCCACAAAAAATCACCCAAGGAACTCAAGCCAACAGCCCAGAATTCACCAGATGGGTTGCATTTGCTTCTGAAGGCACCCGTGTTCAAGTGTGCAAACTCACCAAAACTCACCAAATGGATATCATTTGGCGTACATCGAGTGAAGCTACAAGTTCAGAATATGGGCATGTTTGTGGCATGTGTGCGCACCTTTGCAGTGCAGGTGCCGGTCTTGGGCAGGGTGAACTGGAGGCCGCCGAAGCCGCGGCTGCCAGAGAGGGGCTTGCCCAGCAGCAGCATGGCCACAGCCGCAACCGCCACCAGGCCCTTGGGCTTGATGTTGTCCACATCCACAGCAAACTCGGGCTGGCCTGCACATTTGCGCACATGCACACAGTCAGGCCCTAACCATAGCCATCCTCGAACACTGCATGGACCGTGATAGTACTGTACTAATATCAGTACGCTGCCACACATACGGTATGCACAAGCTGCATGAACAAGCAGGGATGCGCCTACACAGATGAGAAGAGGCGCGGCCAGGGAGAGGTGGCAGCAGGGGACAGCGCTCACCCTTGTAAGACACGCCGGCGGTGGTGTGCAGGTTGAAGGAGACCCTGGGCGGAGTTATGGCAAAGGTCTTACGGATGAACAGGCTCTGACGCGTTGCGCGCAGCATCGCAATCTTCTGACCCGCTTTGCCCCGCAGCTGCAGTCCACAAGCATACTGTCTTGCTTGGAATACCTCCACAGAAAGGACTGCCACAGAAAGGACTGCCAAGGCTTACAGCAAGGGCAAAGGCGCGATTGCAACAAGGCATCTGCAGTGCTGGGTTGAGCATGATGTTAATGCATACCTCGTAAGAGAGTGCAGCATGCGGGAGGTAGGTCTGCTTCTTCACGTTGAGATCCACCCCCAGCTCAGCTGAGAGCTGGTCAGTGACCTGGAGGCCCTTCCGCAAGCGCAGGTAGTGGTGTAGGTTCTGCAGCTTCAGGAAGCCCAGGATGGGCTTGTCGACATGTTGTCCGCTGGAACCCCTTGCGCCTCTGCAAGCCAAAGAGAGGGGTGCTCAGCAGAGATGTGGAGCGTTCACCAGTGACAAAAATAGCTCATCTCAACGTTTGCACACCTGTTGCTGCTGCTGCTGGCAGGAGGAGGAGCTGCCACCACTTCAGCATAGCTGTGAGGGCCTGCAGCGGGTGGTGCAGCGGTCTGGACGCCTGACATCTGCTAGCTTCTCGGTAGATGCCTCACCGCCTGATTGTACTCTCAAAGTTTACAGTGTCTTGGCAGAGGGACCTGCAAACACAAACATGTGCATCTCAACACACATTCATCGTTCCCTCTTTCCCATCGAAGTACGGTGTCAGCAGGCTCCTCCCGCAGGATTCATCCCATGCTGTCCCCGCCAACAAATCTGGGACACACGCAGTTCCACAGAAATAGAACAGCTTTTCTCATACATATCAGGGCACGTCCACCATTACACAGACACGAGTAACTTTCTATCGGCTGTCGCAAGAAGTGGCCAAGGACTTGCCTTCAGCGCGGAAAAATCGCAAGTGACACTAGAGCATGCGCATGCAAGCCTCCAAATGTAAACTTTCGCGCAATAGCAGCGCACGATCCTCGACACTTCCACGATGCGAGCCAATGAGCTCACCAAAGATTTCCTGGTGCTGGAACCTCTCTGATCTAGCCTAATTTGGACATCTTTTTGATTCTGCGCCAGGCCGAGGTGTGCTCCGATCCTGGACACCCTCGGCAATCAATTGGATCTACACTTTTATTCAAAAAACAGATGCGTCATATGCCCTGATGAGGACCCCAGGTAGTTCAGTCACGAGGTGCGCACTGGTACTGGCGCAGTACTGCCAGTGCATGCGCAGTGCACGTGCACTTGCCACAGTGTGCGCAGTGCGCGCCGGCCGATGCATCTGATGAGTCTGGCAATACCGATACTAGCGCGCGGCGGCGGCGCACGTGCAGGTCATGATTGACTGCGGTTGGTGGGATTTGCGCGTGCACAAGAATCCCACGCCAGCGCCACGCCACGCCAGCGCGCTGGTGTGTTGACATTGACATGCATGCAAGGCATCGATTAAATTTCCCATGACACACACGGCATCTGCATGTTGTCTCCCATTTTATTTTTTGCGCACACCTAAAAGGAGACAACCATTATTATATGTACATGCATGCATGGCAGCTACCTGTTGAAATAGGGGTCCTTGTCCTTTTGAGGGTTTCCAAGTTCATCCTTTTGTTGCTTACATTACCTATCCTTCAAATACACTACTCTTTCTTTCCGAACTGCACTCACTGTGCACGGTGCACCACGGTTGAGGTAAAGCTCTTTCAGCAGATATTTGCAGAAGTTCAATGACTTGCATGGCATTCGCTTTTGTTTGACACTGCGAGGTCCTGAGGGCTGTTCACAGGTTCGTAGAGTTTGAATGTTCATTGAAGCGTGACCCCAAGGGCCCTTTGCCCGCTGCACATGGCAGTGGACACCTATGATCCTTGAACAATTGAAACCATCTTTGCAATACACGCTATTGCACCTTCCACATGGTTATAGGAGCTGGCACAGGCAAGCTGTGTGCCAGAAGGTTTTCTAGAAAAGCCCAGCACAGCTGCTTGCCGAATACCACTCCACCCAAAAATAACCAACCACACAAAACACAAACAACCATCTGTCCAGACCTTGTGACTTTCGAATTGGCAATTCTTTGCAAACAGAAGCAAGGCAGACATGAACAGTGAGGCGTTGACTGCTCAGTCCTATTGCAAAAACGGATCATTCTCGATCCTCGGTGAAAATCAGTTCCAGCGTTTGAGCTCCCCCACCACGCTTAGCGTTCCCATTGATGTGAATGCGTTGCAGCAATGCTGTGATTGCTGATGTCACCGCCCCATGCTGCGTCCTGCAGGCGGCGCCAGAGGCGCTGGTGCGGATTCCTCCAGTGGCCACCTTGTCGGCAGCAGGCTGTGCATCTCTGTCAGCGCAGAGGCAGGGATGGCTGCAGTGCAGCTAGGTACTCTGGCAGAGGCTCCCTGGAAGGCCTCAGGCAGCTGAGCATCTGCATTTGCCAGACCTTCATTCACTCAGCTGTGTGAACCTTTCTTGTATTCCACCTGAGGACATGGGTTTATACAGCACTACAGTCAGTCTGTGTGTTGTAGGGGACAGCATCGTTCCTGAGACAGGAGCATGTTGCAAGAGCCTCACCGTTGCAGATGTATCGATAGTCCAGGTGGCCGGCCCTGCCATTCAGCAGGCTGACAGCTTGCTCAAGGGAATGCAGATCTGGCGTCCCAGCCGGCTGCGGGTGCACACTCCAAGCTCAGTCACTACAGCAAAGGAAGACATGGGCGTAGCTGAGAACATTGCTTGACTGGCGTGCAGAGAACTGTCTTTGAGCTCCATTGAAGCACGTTGCACTGCAAGGTGAGTGGGAAGGTGAGCACAGCAGTCGCCGTATAAGAAGCTGCAGTCGGACCTGCATGGTCCTTTTCAAGTGGTCGTAGTAGCTCATGAGGTGCATCAAATCGACGCTCGACGCGGCTGCTCCGTGGAAGGCTTGGCCGTTGTGCATCTGCACCGGCGCGCACGCCATCGCATTGCTGACGGCCAGCATCATGGCAGAGCTGTGCAAGAGCATGGCCGCAGCGCTGCTCTCTGGCACCCCCTGCTGCGCCATGCGGCCGGCCCCCGCCGTGTACGGCTGCTGGAACGAGTGATTGGCCGGCTGAGCGTCGCGCGCGTAATGCTCGGGTGCGTAGGTGCGTTGCTGGCCCTGTGCGGCGGATGCCTGCAGTTCCCGCCAGCTCACAGCCGTCTGCCCGCTGGCTGTGCTGCTGCACCTGAGCTGGCTGAGCGCGGCTGAGCTGCCCTCAGAGCCGCCGAGGGGCAGGTGCTCCTGCTGCAGGGTCGCCTGCGCCGGGAGGCTGAACATGGGGTCTGCCCCGGCCTGGGTGTACAAGTCCGTGAGGCTTGCAATGCTTGGGGTGCAGGCGGGCTGGGCTCGCGTGGGCAGGGTGTGGTCCCGCCGCTCCCAGGCCAGCTGCTTCCTGGCCCGTCCAGCAATTGCCAGCTCAGCGGTCTGACCTGGCAGCTGCTGCGCAGTTCCGTCCTCTGCTTTGTAGGCGGTCGGCCCCGGCCACACCTGCATGGCTTCTGCACGGCCCCCATTTGGCTGTCCCAGCTGAGGCACAGCTGCATTGGGGGTGCCTTGGTGCCTGAGACTCCAAGCGCCCTCCATGGCGTTGGGAACAGAGTTGGGACCATTCGGGTGCCCATTGGCGGTGTCATGCGTTGGGGTGGCCACTTGTGCAGGCAGCAGCCGCGGCGGCCCGACTGCGGACCACGCATCGAGCACTGGCACCTTTGGCAGAGCGCGCGGCGTCTCAGTGGTAAGGACCGCCGCCAAGTCGTCTGTGCTGGGCTGCTGCTGCCCGTGCGACGCTGCTGTCGCCTGGTGTGGGACATGCAGCAGCCATCTCAATGCACCAATAAAATATTATTGGCATAAGACTTCATGATGACTGTCAAAATAAAGCCAGACGTTTGCAGACAGTATGTTGTTGAATGCTGGATCTCTGACTGAGGGTCATTTGCGTACACCACATCAGCAGTGAAAGGAGTTTGCTGAAGTATTCATTTGTGCTGAGTGACTCACTAGGCCAAAGCAGGGCTGCACAAATCGCCGCTCCCTCTTCGCGCGGGGCCCGGTGGGGATGTTCTGTGCTGACCGCTTCGCGCTGCCGAGCTGACAGGCAGAGATGGATGCAGCTTCCAGCAGCTTCCCGTTGGCATGCGGCGGGTCAGCCACACCTCCTGCTGCGGCCATGCGCGCCTCATGCGCCAGTGTCTTCTGGTTGCTGTTCACCCAAAATCACCAGATCATCAGCGTCAAGAAGTCCCAACACTGTGTCTTGCAATGGGTCACCCTGGATGCCCAAATCTCCTGTAGGGTTTGGGTCCTGTCGTGTTTGGGGAGGACTTCAGGCAGGCAGGCTGAAAAATGTTGGATAAGAATAGCGGGATGCTGAATGGTGGTGGAAAAAACTGGGTCAGGCTGCAAAGGGAGCCAGACATGTGTCATTTAAGGTTGGTGGAAACTGGGTGGTAGGACATTGTTTGGTGGAAATGAGAGGGTGGTGTGAGGGTGGCGGTCACCTGTAGAAGTCTTTGAGGGTGTGGGAGGGGGCGGCGGCAATTTCTGACTCGGTGCCCAGCCAGCGGAAGGCGGGCTTGCGCGAGTCAGGGAGCTGGGTCTTCATCAGCAGGTGCAGGCTGGCCAGGATGTTGGCGATGTCGTACAGCCGCCGCACCTTTGTCTTCAGCTTGTTCGCGTCCCCGCCTGCTCCCTCCGCCTCTGCAAGCAGCACACCACATGCTTCAAATATTGTTGTAGTTCTCAGTGCAGTAGGCGGCACACATTTCCACCGGCTTTGTCTGGTACAGAAGAATATGTGAAAAGGCAGCCAGTGACTTTTCAACCGATGCGCCTTGATTTTCTGTGCAAGCGAGAGAGTGTCATATATACTCCTATCATTATTTGCTTCCAAGCAAGTGGCGGGGCGGTACCTAGAAGCATCTGAGCAGCTTCTTCCAGGGCAATCACTTTGTCGCCGGGAGCCACCAGAAACATCTGGATGAAGCGCTGCGACAGCAGCCCCAGAGACTTCTCGCGCCTGTCCCCAGAACGGCCGATGCCAGCGTTGCTCCTGTCATCCAAGTTCTCCACTTCTAATCTTGCCAGTGTCGCTGGCAGGTGGAGCAATCCACACCACTTGTACCTGCACAGGCCACAGAAGCTTTAACATTCAGCGTGATGACCAGACTGTTCCAGCATGAGCTGGAGAGACCATCACCTCTCAATCCTGGCAGCTTGCCGTGTGCATGAGATGCCTCAGCCCTTGCTGACATCCACAGTGCAGGTTAAGATGTGGACATTGAATCTCAGTTGAAAAATCTTACTGGTTCTTCTGTTGTCGCTCGACGACCTCCACGCTCTCCAGCACATTCACAATGTCATATATGCGCCGCCTCTCCACACCCAGGCGAGTGGCAGCCAGGTCCAGGGAGATGACTGAGACCGCGCTCTGACCATACTCCCTCAAGAAGGCCTCGCACAACAGCCCCAAGGACTTGTCTTTGCGGCTGTAGGATACCTCTGGAGCATCCTGCATCTGCCCTGCAGCATGTTGCCCAGACATTATAGATGGTGGAGGTGCGCAAAAAGCACAGGCAGTCCTAAAGAAAGCGTCACCCAGCGGACTTAGGGTTCGAAGGAATTTATGTTTGGTCGCTGCATTTGTTTGAGGTCCTACACTGCAGAGTCAGCAGGTCACGTAGCAAGATTCCTCCAGATCACACCTTGCAATCTCGCTCAGCCCGCAGGTCCCTGCCCACCCCAAGATTCCAAGGCTCTTCCAATGCATGCAGCAGGACTTTCGCCTCAGGATTGGTCCCTCATGGGAAGCCCCTCAGTCCTTCCACGGTCAACCTGCAAGGACCAAGATTGCAAGATGTAGTGTTGACTGAGCCACATTTACACGAGTGGTGCACCTTTTCAGAGGTCTGTGAGATTAATCAGACACATGTTAAACCATGTATGGCGGTGTGCCTAGATAATGGCTCCGATCTCCTCACTCCCACTCTGCAACCATGGAGGGAATCCTGGCCATCGAAGCCCTTTTGCTTTGGATTCCGGTCACACTTATCGCAAGATCTGACATCGATCCAACATCAAGACAAAGTGAAGGACTACAGTAGCCTGCGCAATCAGTCAGAACAGCAACGAATTCCACGGCGGGAAACCTCAAAAAAACGGCTCCAGATTGGTCTGCCGCCAAGCTCAAACACTTCCCTCCCGCTACTGGAGTTCCAATCGGCCGGACTACTCAATACAAAAAAACTTGTTTATGAGATCCAATACGTCGAGATCGCAATTGGGACGCTCTGGAATCGCCATTTCGACGGATATTTTGAGACTCCTGGGAGAAGATTGTTCCTATTTAACCAAACGACAATGCCCGCCACAATTTGTGCAGCCATCAAAAGCTCGTTTTATGGATGTAGCGATCACAAAAGGACTGCTAGGTGCGCCAAACGATCAGAGTCTTCCTCCATCCGTTCCAAGGACCGCTCCTCGAGAAGGATTCCAATAACACCAGCCTTGTTTGACAAAGTGATTCCTGTGATAGCCTCCTAGGACTACGGTTTTTGCTTCCCGAAGGACAAGGGAAATTGAATCGCATTGATCACATACCCGAGTGCGCGATTATGTTCCGTCGTTGCTCCCTCCCCAAACGTGAATTTTGTGTATCCAACCTGGCTTGGCTGCCAATTGTCGTTTGCATCACTGCTGATGCTGTTGGACACTCATCTAGGATTGAGACAGCACCACGATCGGAGAGAGGATAAAGGCCTAAGGAAATGTTCAAAAGCGGGGAAAACGCTAGTTATGATGTGCCAAATCAGGCACCCACTGCGTAGCGGGTTTTCTAATTCAGGGTATTGTACAGGAGGATTCCAATCAAGACAAGGAAACAGATAGTATTTTGGGATCCTGGGCCCAGACGAAGACGTGAGCCGGGCTGGGGTGTCTAGATTTGCGAGATATTGCAGCTACAGGGGTCGCTGTTGCAAATCTGACCTTTGCAGTGTATTCAGATCGGGGCATGCCTCACGTCTGATTGGATGGAGGGCAATACCTTACTTGATGTCTGATGGTCTTTAAGGTTGCCGTCATCTTCTACAGCCTCCATGGGAGACTCGTGACCACTGCCAATGTCATTGCTGAAGGTGCTGCAAAGGTGAATCTTTCTCAGGACTCGACAAATTCGCTGATCGGGCTGTCCCAGGCAATCCTTAGCTATCAAGCATGACCTTCGCGGTGGCGGTAGTATTCTTCTCTGCGCATGGCTTGCTTGTCACACTAGCCAACATCATCGCTGAAGGAGCAAGGAAGGTCGTGCTTCTTCTCTTGACTTTGCCCTCTGCAAATCTGTCCTCACCAGCTGGAGGACCACTTCAGATCAACTGCCACATCAGATGAGAATGTCAGAATCTGTCGGTGGTTCTTCAGGTCCCTGGAGCAGAGGTGACAGTGTACCGAGTGCGCGACCCTATAAAGGGTGATGACCACTCGCTCTTTGATGAGGGTGTTCTGGATGCTCCAGTAGCCACAATTCAGGTGAGCAGCTGTCGATGCTGCTCCATGGTGTGAAAGGAGCCCCCAGAGCAGATGATAGTAAGTCCCTCTGAATATTGAATTTGATCCGGGATAGCTCAGCTCATAACCAGTTCAGGTGGAGCAAGAGTGACATGACCTTGCAGGATATAAAGGAGGCAGATGCGGTCATCCTTGGAGCGCCAGGAAGGCAGGGTGGCATGTGTGGCGAAATGCGCCTCTTCCTTGATTCCCTTGCGCCCCTGCAAGTGGAGAAGAACCGTAACTCTGCTGGAGCGTTGAAGGTATGCAACTGCCTCGGCCAGACATTGTCAGCAATAGCCATGGACAACAGCATCTGCTCAGCAGGCAGTCCGTGTAGAAGACAAATGCCGTGAAGGCAAGGCTGCAGCTCACCAGGCGTAATAGGAGGCGCCCGCCAAATGAGTGAAAAGAAATTGTGGTGTGCCAGGGGAAGGTTGGGAGCGCATTCACTAGTGTGGGCGGCCACAGTCGGGGGTATGGCGGGCATGAGGCGATCCTGCAGAGCTTCCACGCCTTTTTTCTGCAGCACGGAATGGTGCGTTTCCTGCCTGGGTGCACTCTCATGCATTTCCCGCTTCTGAAAGGTGGAGATTGTTGGTTTTGCTTGCACAGGAAGTGCTCATGTGCGTCTGGAGCTGTGACATCTGTGTGCTGGTGCAGGTAGTGGTTGGCAATCCACCCACTCACATAATGGAAGATGCAGCCCTGGCAACGCCGTTTGGCGTGGTCATGGCAGGCAAAGAGACAGCAAGGTTCCCTCCAGCGCTCAATGAGTACGAGGTCAAGCTGGCATACAGCATGGGAGAGTGGACAGCCCAGGTTGCCAAATTGTTGCACGACTCTGAAGTGTCCTGAATGGGCAATTCAAGTGGGTGCATGAATTTGGAGCGGGACAGGCTCTTCTGTGGAGCTCTCAGAGCTTTAACTAGGTCCAGCCTTCCGGAATCTGTCAGGGGACTTAAAACTATGACTCGATTTAGACATTTCCAGAACTTCATAAAGGGACGGGGAGAGATCAAGGTGCTTGTCTTGTATTCCCCCTTTATGGACTATTCTTCAGCAGGATCCTCCGGAAGTAAATGTCAAGACGATGTACTGACAAAGCTCTTAATGTAGCATGATACTGATTTAAAGTCGTGAGTTTTTAAATTGCCAATTTGTGCGCAGTGCGCAAGGGTACGCAAGCCATGCTTGCACCTTGCGGAAGGGTATGCAGCTGCAGGATGAGCACGTGCATGCCGTGATTGTAAGGTGCATACTGTGCAAACAGGTGCAGAACATACTTTTGACATGATTACATTACTTGAATATCAACCGGCGCAGCACTCGATCACCTGCCCTGAAAGTTATCGATATCCAGTAAGGGGTGGCAATAGAGGCCTCTCTTGAAGCGCTACCCCTCGTGCGTTTTCAGGCCTGAACTAATGGTGAACAGTACTGCATTGCAAATATCTTGGGGTCATGGTTCTAAACAGGTCTTGAGGTGTCACAACCAGTGCTGCAATGCAGCATTTTATGCAAAACAGTCCTTACCATCAGCAATGTCTCAATACCAGGCATATCGAATAATTTGTTGAAGGCCCAAGTAAGCAAGCACAATAACGATTTAGCAGGAGAGAGTAAGCCGTTCTAGTGGCATGATCTGGAAAAGTACCAATCCCAGACATTCAGAGCTTTTGTGTCCACACCCTGTTGGGACGAGTTCTTTCCAGTCTCTGGACGCTGTCTTCCAGACTGCCATACTGATGTAGCTGCAACTTGAAAGGGAACACATTTCCCAGATGCTGTTTGAGCTGCCAGGGCTCACAAGCTCAACACCAGGCATCATCTTGCAGCCGTGCTCACAGCTCCGCGCAAGCCATTGATGACTAGCGCGCTCCGAGATAAGCACCATGACCCGGGATCATCACAACAGGAGACATCCACCAAGAGAGAACTGCTCCCACATGAGACACCCAAAAAAGAAGTTTGCCTGATACTTGGCAGGTGCCCATAGGCTGTGAACGGGCGGCCTTGGCCCCAGTCAAAGTGACTCCGCCAAGGAGAGTGGCGTCTGCAGTGTCAACATAATCAGAGCAGGTGACGGCTACAGGACAGCAGTGGCTGCTCACAACTCCTCCTCCTCGTCAAACTCGCCCTCCTCCTCGGCTGAGGCGTCCTGGTACTGCTGGTACTCGCTGACCAAGTCATTCATGTTGGACTCTGCCTCTGTGAACTCCATCTCATCCATGCCCTCGCCTTCATGGCAGACACATGAACATCAGTGAATTGGGTCCACAGCAAGCGCATGCATGCGCTGCCACAGTCTGTAAAATGGTTTCGCATCAGCTCCCTCTTTCAGTAGCGAAACACAGCAGGGTTGGAATCAAACACTGTGCAGAAGAGCATGGGCAACGGATTGGGAGGAGGACTGCACCTGTGTACCAGTGGAGGAAAGCCTTGCGCCTGAACATGGCAGTGAACTGCTCGCTGACGCGCTTGAACATCTCCTGGATGGCGGTTGAGTTGCCCACAAAGGTGGCGGCCATCTTGAGGCCCTTGGGGGGGATGTCACAGATGGAGGACTTGACATTGTTGGGGATCCACTCCACAAAGTAGGAAGAGTTCTTGTTCTGGACGTTGAGCATCTGCTCGTCGACCTGCACAAGACACCAATGAAGGCGTCACAAATAAGCAGCGGAACAGACACAACCTTACAGAAGTATCTCAGTGAGCGCACATCAAGTGGCACAATCAGGACATTGCACAGTCCAAGATTGTTGCAGGCAAGGATAAACATTGGTACAAATACCGTAGTAGTCATTCTAAAACCCGCACCCTCCGCGGTGCGGGATATTATTCAAAGCAAATTTTAGGGGTCTTCCTGACTTCAAACATACCAAGGTCGTGCTCTATTGGATTGGGCTTTTCGACAGCTTTCCGAATCTGGTCTCAAAATTATCACAATTTTAACATTTTGGGAGACAGGGTCTCATTTATCCACCCTTTTTGGCCAAAAAATAATTATTTGTTGCTGGTTGGAATGACTACTACAGTAGTTTATAGAAGATAGAAAATAGGCACGCACCTCCTTGGAGGACATGCGTCCGCGGAAGAGGGCGGAGGCGGTGAGGTAGCGGCCGTGGCGGGGGTCGGCAGCGCACATCATGTTCTTGGCGTCCCACATCTGCTGGGTCAGCTCGGGCACCGAGAGGGCGCGGTACTGCTGGCTGCCGCGCGAGGTCAGGGGGGTGAAGCCCACCATGAAGAAGTGCAGGCGGGGGAAGGGGATCAGGTTCACCGCCAGCTTGCGCAGGTCAGCGTTCAGCTGGCCTGCATGTCACAGAACCAGTTGTTGTCAGACTCCGGTCCTCTCTCTATCCTGGGAGTCTGTGGGACTTCTTTTTCTGGATGCTGCCAATGTACAGGGCTTGGCATGAGCTGGTAATTCTCAGACAGAGGCAGTTTGCAAGGAGCCTGGATGGGGCAGCGCAGAGCAATGCCAGGGCTGACCTGGGAAGCGCAGGCAGCAGGTGATGCCGGACATGACGGCGGAGATGAGGTGATTGAGGTCTCCGAAGGTGGGGGTGGTGAGCTTGAGGGTGCGGAAGCAGATGTCATACAGGGCCTCATTGTCGAGCACCATGCACTCGTCCGCGTTCTCCACCAGCTGGTGCACTGACAGCGTGGCGTTGTAGGGCTCCACCACCGTGTCGGACACTTTGGGGGAGGGCACCACCGAGAACGTCTGCGCACAAACATTACTACAGTCATACCATTGCAGCCTCTTCGGATGACACTGTGCGTGCCTGAGACAATGACACATATATGAATGGAGATTTAATGATGATTCCACATGGGTGAGTCTGGTGAACATAAGCCTGTTATCACGACATGAAGCGGCAAAGCCGGGTCACAGTGGGTATTGCTGACTTATGAAGCTGCTTCTGCTAATGTGTCGTGTGCGCACCAGCATCATACGGTCGGGGTACTCCTCACGGATCTTGCTGATGAGCAGGGTTCCCATCCCGGACCCAGTGCCACCTCCCAAGGAGTGGCAGACCTGGAAGCCTGCATGCCAGGACACCAACCATCTTTACATCCTTTGATAAGCATGATATATTTTTTAGACGCACATATTGGAATAATGTAATTTTCAGCCTAAGAACCTTGGCAAAGCCAATGCAACTGAAGCAACTTTGGTTCCACACTGGATTGTATATAAACTAGATGAAGGAGCTGACCCATCAAACTGGCCGCAAATGCATGATCTGCTCCCACATGTTAAAAATGTTGACATGCGGCAAGCATACCTTGTAGGCAGTCGCAGCTCTCTGCCTCCTTCCGCACAACATCCAGCACCGAGTCGATGAGCTCGGCACCTTCGGTGTAGTGGCCCTTGGCCCAGTTGTTTCCCGCTCCAGTCTGCAAGGCAACACAGACATCCATAAGGTTCTATTCCAGCCCATTTCACCCGGGCGCGGGCCCATGACCATCCAAGACACCCGGAAGTCCGAAACGGAAGAGCAATGGGCGCCAAGCGTTGAGCACACCTGGCCGAAGATGAAGTTGTCGGGCCTGAAAATCTGTCCAAAGGGGCCGGAACGCACGGAATCCATGGTACCGGGCTCCTGCAACCCAGACAGCACTCGTCAGAGACGGCTCTGGCCCAGTCTACAGCTGTTCAACCGAAAAAGCCGAGTTGGGCTAACAACAGGAATACAATAGGTCACCGCACGCTCACCAGGTCCATGAGCACCGCACGAGGCACGTAGCGACCTGAAAAGACACAGGAGGTCTAGTGTTAGCATTTTGATGTCTCCAAGCACACTCTGCTGCAGATCAGAGGCAGCAAACATCCACCAAAACGCCGCCCGTATCCTGCTGCACACCCGCGAAACAGGGCCCAGGACTCCACTGAAAACGCGGAAACGATACATGTGGGTAATTGCAAGAAAGGTGCATGAGGATCTTGTGCATGACGACCATGAAGGCCCTATTTCTTAAAATAAAGCTGCACAGCACAGCTCACCTCCGCTGGCCTCATTGAAGTAGACATTCATCCGCTCCAGCTGCAGGTCGCTGTCCCCCTGATCACAAATGGAATATATTAGGATATAATTGCCCAAAATGGCCGCACCAGGCTTCGAGCAGTTCATCACAGTCAGCAGCATGTCTGGAGCTATTTAAAAGCTGGGCCCTGCTCACCTGGTAGATACCCACGGGATCCACGCCATGCTCGTCGCAGATGACCTGAAACATAGAGAAATTCATCATTTTGTGTCCTGAGACCGTGCAAACAGCGCATAAGAAAATTTTCAAGGGCCAATCACCTCCCAGAACTTGGCACCAATCTGGTTGCCACATTGCCCGCCTTGGATGTGAACGATTTCTCTCATCTTGAGCTAGAGGATTTTTATCTGATTGCAGAGCTTCAAAGGAGTCAAGCTGAAGAGAATGTTGTCAGAGAGCCTGCTTCCTTCAGTTATGAGCCCGCCAATTCGACACCCCATCAACCCCTGTATCGCGGCCCGTAGTGTAGTAATCTTTCCGGGAAACCTGGTCTGCACATGCACCATCTCAACATGGGCATTTGCTTGTCGCGCATCCAAAGAGGGCTCAATTGTTGCTACTGTGGATCAGTTTTCTAAGACCATTTGGCACTCGGGCTTGCAAGTTGTGCGATGCGCACAAGGAAGCATTCTTGTGATGGGAAAGTACAAGATGTACCGGTGCAAACGTTGAGGGAGGTGGCTCTGGAGATGGCTGCGATAGTTTGGAGGAGGCATGAAATCTTTTTGTACCTGTAAATTGTCGAAGGAAGGTCATGGCGGGCGCCACAGATATAGTGCAACAGCTCCCTCAGCTCGAAGCGCTGTGCGAGAGGTTGTACAATTCCAAGGTGCGTTTGCATGTCGATGTACATTATCGCAACACTATCCTAATTACGCATTCACCAGGATGTCAATTGGCCGTACTGTATACTGAATTTGCGGAGGACGAGAGTCATCACAAAACTGTGATCTGTTGTGAAACGAAGGAGACAAGGCACGGCATCGATGCATCACATTGGCATTTACAGCAGTACTAAAACTCGAACTTTGTTCGATCTGACAGGACCCCCAGGAACGCGCTCAGGCTGAGCAGATACTGAGAGTGTTTGGTCAAACGACTGAATACATAGCTCACTGCAAGGTGGGGAGGAGGCAATTCAGTGTTTTGGAAGTCCTAGAACCTATATTGGAAGTACTTGTGGCAAGTACCTGTGGCAAACACTTGTTTGATTGCACAGGCAATTCTGGACAATTCTCGATCGGCGTATGCGCAGCTCTTCGCCTCCGCCAGCCTCATTAAAGTTGTCACCGAGCATACCATCAGGTCAGCTTTCATGTTGGCATTGTGCAAGGATTGTGGGGACAATTGCCAGAGACATGTCCCCGCTCTAAAGGTCTGGAAGTGACGCTGAACTGGTCTGTTGCAGTGTGCCGGTGAAGCTGGAGATGCGAAACTACTTCATATCATACCTGGACAGGTGACGCATTGCTCCCACTGGTGATGAATATGAAGATATCAATAGCAAATAAAATACAGTATGCGGCATAGTCTTTATGAGAAGACCGCACTGACTAGATAATTTTCACCTGAGCGCAGTCGAGGCACACAGCTGGAGGGCTATGTGATCACGTCGCTGGTGCAGCTGCTGTGCCGCACCACCAAGCTGTGCTGGTTCGATGACGACAACTTCAGGAACATCGTTGAGGATGCCAAGGCGTTCCTGACCAAAGGGACAGGAGGCTCCCCGGTGAGTCCATGTGGCACTTTTCCACCTGCCACAATCCAGAATGCAGCACAGTGCAAGGCCATTGTTCAGGATGTGGAGGCTTGAGATGTGCGTACTATACTCTGTAGTACTGCACGGCACTGAGTACCAAATGAGTCGCATATTGACCTGTGCAGGGGCACTATCTGCTGGGCTTGAAGATCTTGAACATGCTGGTGGTGGAGTTCAACCAGCCGACGCCTGGGAGGACGATGACGCAGCACCGCAAGCCGGCGGTTGCATTCCGCGACACAGCGCTCTTCAAGGTCTTCCAGACGGCCATCGCGTCCCTGCAGCTGCTGCAGTCCAACGCTGCAGCAGAGGAGAAGCTGAGGGAGCAGGTGCACATATGAGCCTAATGTTAATTGTACAGTAATCAACTAATTTTATAATGCTGCAATATGATGTTTCTGCGCTGTTCTGCTCATCGGGTGGTGGTGCCATGTCTGCAGGCTGTCTCCCTGGCACTCCAATGCCTGTCGTTTGACTTCGTGGGGACTTGCTTGGACGAGTCATCGGAAGATTTGGGCACGATCCAGGTGATGACGCCCTCCAGCACGAAGTCACAGCTGTGCTAAGTATGTCTCCCCTCGTCAGAATTTTGGCAGAGACAAGAAGGCCTGCTGACAGTGACTTTCTGCAGGTACCGTCCACATGGAGGCCGGTGATAGAGGACCCCAAAACACTGCAAATCTTTCTAGATTTCTACGCCGCGTCAAAGCCGCCGCTGTCCTCCATGGCGCTTGAATGCCTGGTGATTCCTTTTGCTTTCTGTCAATAGTCTGTGATGCCTATTATCTTGCGCATCACTAACTCGTGCACTCTCTCGGGCATTGTTATCAAGCAGATTGCCTGTTTTATCATGTCCGGCATGGGATGATGAGAAATTACGCGATCAACGCCTAATCTGGGGCATGCATGGCAGGTGCGGCTAGCGTCCGTGCGGAGGTCTCTGTTTGTGAGCGATACGGAGCGCAGCAAGTTCCTGAACCACCTTGTGACTGGCACGCGCGACATCCTGCGCTTGCAGCAGGGCCTCAGCGAGCACAGCAACTACCATGAATTCTGCCGCCTGCTCGGTCGCTTGAAGACCAATTATCAGCTTTCAGAACTGGTGAGTTATTTTTGCACCTTTGCTTTCCGCAAGCTCATCTGTGCCATTTCCCAAGATTGCTTTGCAACCCCTCATGACAGTCATGGCAACTCATTCACTTGCATTGGCGGTTTTGAGAGTGTGCTGCCCACAGGTGAATGTGGACAAGTACCATGAGTGGATACAGCTGGTTGCAGAGTTGACAGTGAACTCGCTGAACTCGTGGCAATGGGCATCCAACAGCGTGTACTACCTGCTGGGCTTGTGGAGCCGTTTAGTATCCTCCATGCCCTACCTCAAGGGGGAATCCCCTTCGCTGCTGGAGACCTACGTGCCCAAGATCACCGAAGCCTACCTCACATCCAGGTGGGCTGCGCTGCACCAGCCATTGTTTTGAATGGGCTGAAATTGCTCACCAGAGGTTTAATGTTTGACCGCGAGTTGATTGAATTTGGCTCTCAGTCAGCCAGAAATCAAAGAACTATTGAATCGGGTTGATGTCACGGTGTCTGGGATCCCCTCGATCTCAGCAGCCCCCCGTGGGTGCACCATTGCAGGGTCGAGTGACCATGCGGCTGCCATGGAGTCCGCATGTTCTTCATCTTCACTTGGATATTGGGTGATCACTTGCACTCCTTTTGTAGGCTGGAGTCGGTGCGGGCGGTTCTGGCAAATGGCATTGCGGAGGACCCCTTGGAGAGCGAGGAGCAACTGCAGGAGCAGATGGACAGCCTGCCCTACATGTGCAGGTTCCAGTACGAGTACGCGGTGGAGCTCATTGTGGGCAGGATGGACCCAATAGTAGCGGCATACCAGAAGGTGCTCCCTTATGAGCTGCTGCTCTGTCCATTTTCAATCATTATCCTATGGCCCAGTTCAAAACCATGGCTGTGCACTGAAGAGGCTGTGTGTATGGCAGGCTGGAACAGAGGGGACGGCAGATGGGGCGAGCATTTCACTTTTAGAGGGGCAGCTGACATGGCTGACACACATCATAGGGGCGATCTTGCGAGGGCGCCTCAATCAGAGCGCCTTAGACACACAGGTCTGCCACCTCCTCAATACATGCCAAAGTGTCAATCCTGCTTTTGTCCAAGGAGGTTCAACAAGCGCCTAAGCAAGCCTCATATGTCCATCGCTGTGCTGACTGCAAGAGTTCATGGGTGTATTGCGCAGGAAACAATAGATGGGGATCTTGCGGTGAGGGTGTTTGGGCTGCTGCAAATGGTAGATAGTGGGTTCCACCAGAGCCGGTATGGGGAGAGGTCGCGGCAACGGCTCGACATTGCAATCCTGTCATTCTTCCAGAGCTTCCGCAAGGTCTATGTTGGAGAGCAGGTCATGCACTCCTCCAAGGTGAGCAGCCACCCCACCATCCCTCCTGTCGCACACATGCAAAGCATGCAGACCTCGTTGCATGTGGCTGTGCGAGAGTGAATGGCTAAGCATGCGGTGGGTGCGCTGCAGGTGTATGTGCGGTTGTCAGAGCGGCTAGGGCTGAGCGATCACTTGATGGTGCTGAATGTCATGCTGTCAAAGATCGCCACCAACTTGAAAGTGTACGGCTCCTGTGATGAAGTCATCACCTTGACCCTGAACCTCTTTCAGGTGGGCGATCCCCTTTATCTTCTGCTCTTTGTGATATTGCAATTGGGAAACACACCTGGAAATTCTCAAGTGTCTCTAATGTGCATGTAGCGCGCCCCTTGGTTTATTTGCAATTTTCTATGCGAGAGTAGCATATTTGTGTGCCTACCTGTCATACAATATCGCGGTGGACGGTAAGTTGGCATGTAATTGCAGGATCTAGCGGCAGGGTATATGAGCGGGAAGCTACTGCTGAAGCTGGAGGCCACGGCTTTCATTCTGCAGCACCACACAGCGGAGCACTTTGCGTTCCTGGACGACCCGGCCAACAGCAGGAGCCGCACCAGCTTCTACTGCACGCTGGCGCGCCTGCTCTTCATGGAGGACACCCCTGCCAAGTTCAAGTCCTTCGTGGCTCCCCTGCAGCAGGTGCGCCTTCTGCTCCCATTTAGCTTCCACCACCTTAAATGCCGTGTCACGTGACCGACAAAGGCACAGCCCGGCGGCAACTCAAGCATCTTCAGACTTACAGAGTTGCTGGCCGAGTAGAATGTTTGTGGGTATGAGGTACACCTATATCTGCTTGTAGTGTGGGCGTATCGGTCTGGCAGGGTGACAGTCCTGGTCCGTGATGACTGTAATTCTGGAGGCACCAAAATGGATATTGATGGATAGTCAATGTATGGATTTATTGATTGATAGTGGGCTTCTAATGTGCAGGTGCTTGTGGGAGTGGCGTCTGCGGCCAGCAGCTCGATGGCCCTGCGCCACACAGTGCAGCGGCAGACAGTCATCGGGCTCATGCGCGACCTGCGAGGCATCGCACAGGCCACCAGCAGCAAACGCACCTACAGTGAGCCCTGACACCTAATGCTCTTTTGCACAGCTTCTTTTATTGCCTCACATTTACATGTTCTGCATATGTGGGTCTCTGATGATTGCCGTCCTATTATTCGTATCCCATGCGTACGTTCAAGAGAGCAGGGTGTGAATCAGTTTGGCATTGCACATCCACCAGTCTCTTGTCCTTCGTGTTTCCAACTCTGAGTGCTGCTGTGCATCTTGTTGCTGCGCTGAGTTGAGCTCCCTGCACAGGCTTGCTGTTCGAGTGGCTGTACCCTGCGCACCTGCCCACGCTGCGCTCCTGTCTGGAGGCATGGGCTGACTCGCCGGACGTCACCACCGCGATGCTCAAGTTCATGGCAGAATTCGCCCTGAACAAGACGCAGCGGCTGACTTTTGACTCCTCCTCCCCGAATGGCATCCTGCTCTTCAGAGAAGTCTCCAAGGTCTGTTCTGCGCTGTCATCTCTCGTCTCCTGCATGAACTCTTCACAGTGGAGTACTCACAGAGGAGTACAAATACAATGTTTTCAGTACCCCTGCTCTCAAAGGAATTAAGAGATGGTTGTGGGGCTTTGGCGAGGTGGCCTGCATGCTGCTTCCATTCTCTTGCCTGAGCCCTTGTTCTGGCAATGCTGCATGCGTCTACGGCCATGCAAGGATCCTCTCTTGAGTTTTAGACGCCCGACTTGTTTAAATTCACAATTTGGAATGCACAGGTGCTGGTGACATACGGGTCGCGGGTGGTGACGGCTGGGGCAACGTCGGATCCGTACGGGCTGAAGTACAAGGGCATCTGGATCTGCCTGGAGCTGCTCAAGCGCGGCCTGGCCGGCAACTATGTCAACTTCGGCGTGTTTGAGCTCTATGGCGACCCCGCACTCAAGGTATTTCTGAGTCCTTGCTCCTATCTTGCTCGTGCATGCGCCAGACTGAAGTCCAAACGTACACTTATCACCTCAAGTGCAGCATCTTGATGCGCCCCAAGGCAAGCTCTCTACTTCTGTCACAGTCAAGACAGTGGAACAAATATGCAGCGCTCCCTAGCAGGCCACCGAGATACACTCCGGGAGAGAATATGTAATATTGCAGCGAATGACAGCATCAAAAGGCAAGAAATATGAGATTCTATGGTGGTGTGCGCTGCAGGACGCGCTGGACATAACGATGAAGATGGCGCTGAGCATTCCGCTGGCGGACATAATGGCGTACCGCAAGGTGGGCAAGGCCTTCTTTGGGCTGCTGGAGGTGCTGTGCGCCAACCACACCGGCGTCATCGCAGCCTGCGACACCGCCACCTTCGCCTTCCTCATGACCGCCCTCGACTCTGGGCTCAAATCCCTCGACGTGGTCCGTGCCACCTCCCTCTTTGCACAGATCTGTTCCTCTGTGTAATGGTCTAGCCGTTGCTTGGCTTGATGCCTCGTCACTGCTACTACAAGTACCACAGCTTCACCATGCGTATGGATGTACCTTTGGGACTTTGGGTGCCATTTGCATTACTCTAGTATGCTGTACGAAGGGCTGGAGAGCATGCTACACTGCATGCCTTGGGACCCTGCAGCCTCAGATTGCCTCTTCAGGGGGGCATCCTGTTAGGAAATGCAGACTAGATATGCTCCAATACAGTCCAGCAACTAATTTTCTGCTGCTATTTTACGCGCTTGTATTATGTAAGTCAGGGCTGGCACAAGTAAAGAGAGCGGCGGGTGGTGCAGGTGGTGAGCTCGCAGTGCGCGGGCGCCGTGGACAACCTGGCCGGTTTCTACTTCAAAGCCGTGCAGGCCAGCAACGGCAGCCCCCAGCCCGCCGCCACCCAGGTAGCTTCCACAGTCAGTTTACTGACAAATGTGTTTGCTGCACATCCTGACGGATCGGTTCCACCTCTGCAGGAGGAGGGTTCATACTTGTGAACGGAAAAAAAATAGAAAGCCCCAGTCCAGCCTGTCAGTGGGCCTGTAAGAGTGTTCTTTCGCTTGCGAAGCCACGGGACAGTGGCAGGGGGATGAAGTCTTTAATCAGTTAGAGAGGGCTGCAATGGGATTGGAACAGGCGTTTGCGGAGCATTTGCGGCAGCGCCCTGAACTGCTGCCCACGCTCCTGACGACGCTGTTTGAGATCGTGCTGTTTGACGACTGCACCAACCAGTGGAGCCTCAGCCGGCCCATGCTCAGCCTCATCCTAGTCAATGAGCAGGCACGCCCCATCCTCTGTCCCTCACCTTTGCCTTTGTAGCTTGCCCTCTTGTCATATGCACAGCAAAGAGTGCTCAAATTGATACCTCGGACCCTGGCATCCAGATGACTGCTAGATCTGCGGTATGCCAGAAAGCCAGGGATGCAAGAGATTTGGTAGCATGCCACCGAGACAGGATTGCAACGGACTTGTGAAAGGAGGCCGGCCTGCTGATTACAAATAAGTTGAACGCATAGAGTGTTTGGGAAGTGCAGATCTACACGGCGCTGCGCAACAGGATAGTGGCAGCGCAGCCGCTTGACCGCCAGGCGCACCTGTCCCAGTGCCTGGACAAGCTCATGGCTGATGTACAACGCAACCTCGAACCCAAGAACCGAGACAAATTCACCCAGGTACACTATCCTCGCTGGGACAGCCTGTGGTGTGCTCTTCTGTTGCTGCCCTTGTGCCTTCAGGCGAGCAACTGTGGACTTGGCAGTGTCTTTGTGGCAATTTGGGCACCCAATTGAGATGATCTGTGATTTCTGTGCGCGCAGAACCTAACGAATGTGCGGCACGAATTCCGGAGCAAAGTTTGAGGGCGTGCGTTTGAAATGCTGCTCAAGTCTACCATGCACTGCGCCGTGTTTGGCGCAAATGGAGCGTGATCCACATGTGTTGCCAAGCCTTTAGCTGAACTCACATGCAGTTATGTGATTTATTGGGGTGAGTCTTCAAAGAGATTTGACAAGGAGGGCAGGAGTTGTTTTTGGTCTCCTTTTTAATTGGGCCACCATGGGACGATGATAGCAGTGCATTGCTGTGCAGAGCCAAGAGGCTCTGATATACCTAGGCAATTTATGATAGCCCGAACAGGTGAAGTAACATAAATCTTGAAGGCCAAATTATCCATTGCCGCAAACAACCCCCCACCATATAATCTTGTGCATGTATACTGCCTTGCACACAATTTTTCAGAGTCAACTGTGCGGACTTTGACAGGTTTCCCACTAATGTTGCTGCAGCTGCACATGCCGCCGTGGCTGGCCGACACCTCAAGCATGAATATTGCATATGCCACAGATGCCCATGTTTCTGAGCATGTGTATACGCATGGCTTGTAAAGATACTGTATCACCTTTAGAGCAAGAGACTTGAGCCAAGTGTACAAGATTTCCCAGACTATTGGAGGGATCCTGTGGGCATGGTTATGGTCTGCCAGACTAAATTTAGGATATAGACTGCCCGGACAACGCCGACACAGGAGCGATGAAGCACGAGGTTTCACCTGACCGCCACGAATGGCACTCCATGATCGCCTAAAAATTCCAGTCTGACATTACACATCGTAAAAAAGAGATGCCATCAGCTGGCTCGATCTTATCAAGGTTTTCCAACAACACTACTGCCGATCCAAAGCCCAACGAGAAAATCAGTCGGACTGCAACGTGACATTCAGAAATTTGACAATTGGCATTTCTTAGTTATGAGTGTATTGTTTGGAAGATATTTTGCTTACTAGAAGGCCTTTGAAGGGAGCGCCGCTCCATCCAGCCGATGCTGGATGGCGCTTCCGAAAGGCATCGGCAGGCTTGTCTATGCAGCATTGCTAAGCATGGTCATACTACCTCTGCACATCCATGTATCAGGCGGTCGTCCAGGTAATTTTCTGTAAGGGAATCGGCAAGTGAGGGACCTTGAAACAAATCCACAGAATTGATAAAATGATGGGCACCTGCAGTGGGGATCTCCTCCGGTGAGGAGCTATTTGGTGGCTCAATTCAATCAAAGGTGAGCATAAAGTGAGCCCAGAGATGCGCGTCACAATCAAATGATTAAAGGAAATTCAGGGATTTGATGCACAACGGTATGCGCAGGTGTCATTATCACTCAATGAAGTGCATGAGCAGAATATGGGCTGGTGAGTACTTGCCTGGTGCATATGATTAGCTTGTTCACAGATGGAAGATGATTCTCAACACCCCTTTTCTGTTGCAGGGTGGAGCTTCTTTCTTGGAAACCTCGCGCGTTTGTCTATCACAACTTCATGAGCCCAGAGGAATGTGATCACATCATCCGCACAGCAAAACCGATGGTATGTTCCAAGCTCCGAAAAGTGTTGCACATTGGATGTGGAAATCGTCTTTTTTTGCATCTTTGATTGACAAGGGTTTCTTACAGCACAAAGCACAGCTTCATTTTGTGCAATCTCCAGATGCGGAGGTCAACAGTGGTGGGACCGGGCGGCTCGAGTGTGACAGACAACATCCGGACCAGCTATGGGACCTTTTTGATGCGCAAGCAAGATCCCATCATAGAGGGAATTGAGAATCGCTTGGCATCCTGGACTCATTTGCCCCTTGAGCACCAGGAAGACATGCAGGCGACAACTCCAGCTCATACCTCGCATGCGCCTTGAACAACATGCAGGAGGCAGAATACTATAATCAGAATTTCTTCCCAAGACAAATCTTTTGTGGAACAGGTGCTGCGCTACTCCAATGGAGAGGAGTACGGGCCGCACTATGACTCACTGCAGGATGCATCCCCACGGGTGGCCACTGTTCTGCTGTACCTCAACAATGACACCTCACTGGTCGGTGGAGAAACAGCATTTCCAAAGGTGTGTGACACATCTGAGCTGCTTCTGGGCGCACTCATGCAAGAGCGGAGTTTCATGAGGCGCAGTCAAGTAGGGAGTGTTTGTGCTGCAGGCGCCAAGCTTGATATCCGAGGATCGCAGCAGTGGGGTGTCATCCTGCGCGAAGGGCTCTGTTGCAATGAGGCCAAGAAAAGGTGAGAAAGTCTTCAGATGCTGCAACCATGCACGCAGAAATGGAGAACGACTAAGAGAAGTGAAATTTGGCAAATGTGTCAGGGGACGCTCTGCTGTTCTACAGTCTGAGTCCGGATGGCCAGCAGGATGTGGCTTCAATGCATCAGGGCTGCCCAGTTGTCCAAGGTGTCAAGTGGACAGCGACAAAGTGGTACAGTTCTTGCTTCATTACTGATTGCCGCATGCTCTCTTTTTCAAGTGGATCTTCATTGGGCATAATCCCATGCTGTTCTGGTGCAGGATACACACAGGTCTGTTCCACCCAGAGTGGCTGGAGCACGCGGGAGGGGATACACCTTCGAGGCAGCTGCAGTTGCCAGAAAACTGCGAGGACTTTGACAGCAATTGCAAGGGCTGGAGTGAGAGCGGTGTGCTTCTGCTTAACAAGGACTTACAGTTTCTCCTGCTGTTCACGATATTGTCTGCCCTTCGGTACATTTGTTTCCTGTGATTGTTGCAATCTGAGTGCCATTGTGATGGTGGTGCAGGAGAGTGCCTGAAGAATGCTGGGTACATGGTTGGGGATGGAGTTGTGCTGGGCCAGTGCCGGCTGAGCTGCAAATCTTGTGAGAGCTGCGCTCCTGGAGACAGAGCCTGCAGGAACAGAAACAGGGAGCGAGGTGGCTTTCTGGTCACAGATGAAGGCACGGACTAGTTGTATCAGTATTATCATAACATATTTTTCCTGCCAAAAGGCAAGGTACGCCTTGCAGACAAGCTGCAGTTACAAGTTAGTAAAGGTTGCCACCATATTACCCCTTTTGGACTCGCCAGACCCAATCAACTGCGGGCAGACTAGTATTGCAGGTGTAAAATTACATTCAGGTGGGGTTCTCATCCAGCGTGCAGGATTGACGAAAGTCACCCACAAAAGAACTGAAGCTGCCAGCTTTGTGCGGCGCTGAATTGTTTGGCAGCCAATCGCCTATGAACTTGATACCGCCTTTTAGGACTGAAGTGAATTCTCGTCCGATGTCGCATCACACAAAGTTCCCGAACGTGCATGCAATGCCGCGCTTGCATGCGCAAAAAATGGCTGATCTCCAGTGTGAGGCAGGACACTGATACTCAGCTACTCACCCAGGACTGCTGCAGCTGCAGTGCTTGGAAAGTAGTGATGTGGGATGACTCATATCGGATATCAACATCGATTGTTGTGCACACGGTATTTATAATGAAATTCAAGGGAGCAAGAACTTCTAGTTGAACTAGGATAAACCATTTGCCATGTGTTCATTGATCATTGCATCAGTGCAAAGCACAGGGATTGTCATAAAATGGAGACAAGGCACAAAAGCTTCCACTTAAACACATGATGGTCATACTAATGCAGCATCGTCACAATGCCACGGTGGCATCATGATCATGCGCATAATGATGCACATGCAGACATAGTCATGATGATCTCCGGGAGGGTGCGCCTCGTGAAACATATGAAGCATTTGCAGATCTGGAGTCGTGCCTGGATTGTGAGATGAACTAGCTACCATGTTCCTGTTCCTTTCCACTGTTCCATCTGTGAAGGTGCAAGAACCGATGACTCAGTTAGACGTCATGCGCCACGTCAGGAGGGCAGCGGTGCCGCATGGAGACGATGGTCGTCTCTCTGAGACAGAATATCAGCAGCTTAAACCACAACGCTTGTTAAACCACAATAACTGCCCCACCAGTCGTTGGGAGAATACAATATTGCGCTGCTTGACTGCAGGACTTTTATCTAGATCTATTTTACACCTTCTACAGTAAGCTGAGGCAAGATGTCTACCGGGAGATTGAAAGCGTCTACAAATCGTGTCCGCACGAGGTATGTCTGCCTTTTCGTTCCCGAATGCCGGCTGCACAGGTCACCCTCAGATCTTGGTTGACTTTCACCTGGGAGAAGGTTCACGAAGGCTGCTTGTTTGGCCCTTAGCAGGCAGTGACTGTGCAAATTAGACAAATCTTTGTGTATGCAGCACGACCTTGCAAGGGAACTCCATGTGGACGAATACCATTGGTTCAGTAGATCCCCAAGCGGGCAGCAATTCTGTTATTGAGGCAAGCCTCAACGCCCCACAGTTTGGAGGTGGTCGGGCAGCGAGGCGTGCAGCAGCACAGGAAGCTGTATTACAGACAGGTGTGGATCTCCAGGTTTCTTTTGCTGGAGCCAAGTCACCTGCAGCCCTCCACGTTACAGAAAAGTATATTGTTGTCAGATATCCTGATTGCTTCAATCGTGGCCTGCAGGTGGATTTGACAGTGCTGTGAACAACTACGAGAGCCTGCTGTCTCTTGCCCGCTCACAAGGAGCTGTTGGCGGTCAGAATCGGGGTGCCTGTAAGAAATGTGGCCAGATCGGGCACCTCACTAAGCAATGCTACAACAACATCTCAGTCACAGAGACGCCCGCCCAGGCACAGAATGGAGCCAGCAACTTGGCCCCTGTGCTTCCACCTGTGGCTGAGGGCAGCGAGCAGAGCTCAGACCTGAGCTTGAGCAGCTACAGTGATTCAGAGAAGAGTTCATCATCAGAGGATGAGAAGAAAAAGAGGAAGGAGAAAGCAAGCAAGAAGCGGAAAGAGAAGAAGGAAAAGCACAAGAAGGACAAGAAGAAGCGAAAAGCGAAGAAAGAAAAGATCAAATCAAAAAAGAAGCGGCGGGATTCGCCGAGCAGCAGTTTAGATTAGCTCTCTTGTCAGAGTCTAGTGCCCTTCCTGAGGCGAGGAATAGTAAATTTAAAGCTTACCTTTCAAGAACCTCCATAGACATCTATATTTGTACAATGTCTTCAGGAAAGAGGAGCGTCTACTGCTCTTGTCAACATGGTCAGCTTTTGCAACTTGCACGGATTTAATGTTATTTTATTTCTCAGTTGGCATCTCACCACTACGGAAGCGCGTCTGTGAGCGCACTGTTGAAGACTCAGTGTTGAAGCTCTTAGATGAGAGTCAATTGTTGATGATGAGTCAAGAAGGACACTGGCAATTTTCAAAGTTCAAGTGGAATTGACGAGGTCCTACTACAGTCTTGGCTTGCTACCGTATAATAGTGTGACTTCATATGTTTGAACTTCAAACTTTGAAGGCACTGATGGTATAAGCAAGCAGCAAGACTGCCCCAGTGCCATGAGCTTTTGCAAGCTCTGCAGTACAATGGTGAGCATTGTATCTTTTGAAAGTAAGCTCTGCTCTGCGGTTGAGTAGGATTGCTGCTTTGCTTCCACAGCTTCAACTTGAAGCATCATGGTAATGTGTTCATATTTAAAAGCTGGAACCGATGCAATATCACCACAAGCCATTACTTAATTGCCTTATCTTCATTGAAGAGCCCCGCAAGGCCCACTGGTGGCCAGAGCACCGGGTCAAATCCGCCCTTAGAGAAAGGGTTGCACCGAAGGACTCGCCATACGGTCAGAGCACTTCCTTTGCAAAACCCAAACTCCTGTAAACCAACAAAGCAAAATGTGTGGTCCATTCATAGTTTCTGCAGAGGCATGCGCCATTGGCAAGGGGGCTATGCAGAGCAAGAAAGCAGTCAGCACATTGACAGGGCTGCATTGTCATACCTTGTATGCCTCAACAGAGTATGTTGAGCAGGTAGGCACAAAGCGGCAGGATTTCGGCAGAAGGGGAGATATGGCGTTTTTGTAGAACCAAAGCACCCCCAAAGCTGCTTTCACTCCTATGTCTGTGTGCTCCTCCTGTCAGAAAATTGAGCAGTGGCAGGTGAGGAACACGTCAGTGCTAAGAAGCCAAGTAGACCTTCACAGAGACTGCCATCCTATCACGGACCTTGTTTTGGGTATATGGCCGTTCTACTTCACCGATGTCTTCTGCGTCTACTCTCTTTTTGGCTTCTGTACTCAACGTCGAGTGATGGTTTAGCAACCTTCTCTGCCGCAATATGCTAGCTCTCTTGCCCTGCTGCAGTCCACGAAGTGCCACCAGTCTTTCCTTTTCACAATGTAAGCACGAACGAATCGAGAGTGTAATGCATCCCTGCGTGCATGATCCCACAATTACCCTCAGCTGCAAGTTGAGAGTGCTCAGGACAGCAAATTTCCGAATTGGAGTCGATACTTTTCATAGAATACGATCTTCAGTGTTTCTGTTCCTTGTCTTCTACGATCACACTCACGGCTTGAGGTCTCCCCATTGTGGCTGGAGTTGTCAAGGAAGGATGCATAGCAGGCCTTCATAGTCCTGGCACTATAACGCTTGACGTGGGTTGCATTCGACAATGTCTTCAAGTTCTTTAAAGGATCAATAAAATGATGTCGTGACACAGGTAATTATGGCTCCTCCATCGATCTGAGACACATCTGCACTTTCAACTGCTGATGTGGCGTCCATGTCACGCCCATGTGGCATGCATGTGACTCGTTCCTCGGAAGCTTCGTCTCAACTTCGCCCCAGTCATCATGATGAATTTCTTAATCTAATCCCTAATCAAGAGTTGCTTTGCAAGTGCAATCGCAAACATTTTGCGTGTCTTTAAATAGCAGCGAGGCCGATGGTGGGTCTAATGGACCTACTCCCTTCATGGGGCACCCTGCTCTTTGTTTCTTTGTTAATATTCATGTTCGCCGGGGTCTGGATCCTTCAGGGCATCAGCATGGAAACTTTATCTGCTATGATACGGTTGTATGTCCAAGGTAGGCATTTGCATTGGTACAAGGTTGCGTGCGTTGAAGTCACCTGCCACCCATCCTTGCCAAAGACTTATGATTTCTTGCAGCCTTCACTTGCAGCCTTGCTACTTCCTAATGCAAAGACAGTGGTTTCAATTGTTTCAACCGTTTCTATCGTCCTAAGGCCTTCTTGAGCTGATTGTCCTGAATCTCTTGAATGTTCCTTTGTTCGTTCTGCAACATCCCCCCTTCCATTTTCCTAACCCTGGCAGTGTTTCTTCAGGGTCGGTGCAGGTGGGAGGCCTGAGCATCCGGCAGCTGGCACTGCAGGATCTCGTTCTTGTCCAGCCACAACACCTGGGTGGTCGTGTGGTGTTTAAGGCCAAGAGCATCTCTCTCCACCCAAGCTGGAAGTTGCTGCGAGGTATCATTTCAAAGAGCTCATCACCAACAGGAAATTCTTTTGTGCCTTTGGCAGCGCCTCTGAGCTGATCTGAATTAAGCTTTGCCCTTATGCTTGTGGTCGGCACCAGGGGTGCCCCTGCGTGTGATTGTGGATCGACCATGGGCAAATGGCTTAATTGATGATGAGGGCCAGCTGCACCTGCTCAGTCTCTTCCTGGTACTTCCATTCCCTTCCATGCACAACACACTTGGCCATTCTTTGACGGATGGACATGCATTATGATCACAGCAAAGTCAGCTTGGAATCCCAATGCGTCGTGCAGGATGTGGGGCTGGTGAGAGAGGTCAAAGCCATGAAGAAACCAGGATGCCCAGTGTGTGGGCCCAGAGGGGTCGCATATGATCAAGGTGAGTCATGCTGTGAATACCTGCGAATGCCAGTCTTTGCTGGCCCTCATCCATATTGCTGCGATGCAGAAATTTCCTCCAACATTCACCCTGTGCCGCCTGAAAACTGGGATTTTGTGCGCAGAGTGCCACTGCACTGCCAAACATGTTGACAAGGACAATAAGAACCTACACCACAAGGAAGCGCCCAGCAGCAAGAAGAAGGACAAGAAGCAAAGGGAGGAGGCTGTTAGTAAGAGCTGCACCTCTCCAAGGACCCCCTCAGATGGTGACAGGGCTCTGGAGGAGGGTGTGGATGACAGGAAGGTCAGCTTTTTCAGGAAGAGGAGGAGACCGAAAGAGCCTGATACTGGGGTGCCAGAGGAGGATGAACAGGTAGGGACATGTTTGATCAGCGCAGCTTCCACTCAGTATTGTGACTTGGAAAGACCAATTTTGAAGCATGTAAGGACTTGTTCTGTGGTCTTAGGATGGCGATGAGCATCTGCTGGCTCGTGACTCAGAAATGTCTGGAGGCACCGTGGTAGAAGCACAAGAGGACCTTACTGATGGTATGCATACCAGACCATTTTCAGCTTACGTCTTGCTTCAATTTGTGCTTCAGATCAATTATTCTACTCGTTTATGAGAGCTAGGCATACGCTTTCAATAGGGATCTGCCTAAACTGTAAAATTGCAGGCTTTGGGCTGGGAGCGGAACCATCGGGCTCAGATGAGTGCCTTTGTGAGCAGCAGCTTTCTGGAGAGGTCAAAATACCCTTTGTTAATGTCCAACTGGCAGATGGCACTCTGGTTGTCCATGAGGAGATCGGGTGAGTGCCTTGCATGCTCGCCAATCTGCAGGACATGGACCTGCAATTAGAGCATTTCAGTAGCAAGAATGGAATGAACAGAAACGCTTTCAGATTAAACGTCTGTATGTGTGACACAGCCAAGTGTTTGGAGGGTATGTGCGCTTTGAGGCTGCAGTGGGCGTCTCAGTGGTCCGCCAAGCAGCAGAGGCCAACGGTGTTGACTGCAGCTGGATAAATAGTTGGCCTGAGGAGACAAAATTGACCGGTAAAGCTTTTGCCATCTTTTTTGCTCAACACCCCTTCTCACAACGGTTGAGGCGCCACGAGGTACGGTACTGCTGACCCAAGAGCACTTGTGCTCCTGGAAATTGAAGCAGAGTTGGAATCATGATGTGGCCTGCATGCATAGGGCGCCCCATACAGCCCTTTGGCCTGAAGCTGGACACAGAGCACCTGGACATGAAAGCCAGCGGATGGAGAACCACGACTGGGTTCCTGCTGCGGCAGCCAGCCTCTGCCACAGTCACCTTCACTCCCGCCCTGGCCAAGTAAGGCTTCTTTTGGCCAGAATCCAGCCCGTGATTGTTCCTCTCATGCCATGCCTTCTTGAAGAGATGATCAAACACCAACATTTCTTTACATGCGTCACCATTGTGGATCAGCTACGGTATCTGCATGCCGTACCATCTTTTTCAAGGACTTGATGGCTTCAATTGAGGAAATCTCTGGAGGAGTAGGTTACTGAGGGGATAACGCAATGGCACTGCAGGTATGGGCTGGCGCGGCTGCACCCGTTCCTATCGCACGTCATGGCGTTGAAGGAGGCGAACAGCGTGACTGCGGCCGTGACCCCGCTGGCCATGCACATCCCCTTCGAGGCCATGACCATTCGCGTGTCGCCGCTCAAGCTGCAGATCAAGGGCAGCCGTCTCACTCGTGGAGCCATCCGCCTGCTGGAATTCAGGTTGGCTGCCACTGGTCTTGAACAATATAAAAATTGTGTTAACTTCTCCCTCTGACAATCACTGTCTGAATTCCAGACTGTGCACCCATGCTAAAGGCGCAGCATGAAGTCTGATAGCAGGAGAACAACCACCGTGTTCTGATCATGTGATTTGCTGCACTCGAGGTGAGGTGTGTGCTGCTCAACAGGAAGAAGTCGGGGAAGGGTGGCGGCTTGGAGTGCTGGACGTCTGCGATAGAGGCGGATGTGTACAGGTCGGGCGAGCTGGTGTCCAAGCGCATGGACGTGCTCATCAGCAGAGACTTCCGCGTGTCCAAAGGTGCGCCCTTGGCAGCTGCACAGAATGCCTGATTGGCAAACCCTGCATCTGCTTACAGGCTCAGCTAGGCCCAGGCATGATGTGGGCGTGATGCATGCACTCCGGAGTGGCATGCATGCTTTCCTGGATATTGTATGCTCTAGGTGCCTGGCTCTCTGACATAGAGGTGCACAGAACATCCCATGCATATATCCTGCATTTGCTTGTATCCTTCGTTCTTGCCGAGGCCAAACACAGCCATCATGTGTAGCAGGTCACATGCAGTATTTCTTGGAAAGAGGCAATGTGTATGGCTGTCTACTTTCAATGTGCGTGTGTCAGTCCATTTTCTGACGGAGGTAGGGCATGCATGCAAGACAACTTGTTGTGTCTGGCTGTCTGTTGGATATGGTGCACTTCTTATGCCAACTTTTACGGAGTTGGCATGCATGCGATGCAGCGCCCCTGCACATGGCCATGTGGGGCCACGGCCGAGTGGACGAGGAGGAGGGCAGCATCATCGATGCCATTGTGGCCATCCCAGAATACACCCTGCACATGGCAGGGCTCATCGGCCTGCCCAAGGACTACATGATGCAGATCAGCGCCAGGGGCAGCGCCTTCCGACCCGTCATCGACTGGTTCAAGTGATCCCCTGTGCTCGAGTTGTCACCACTTTCATTTCCATTTGCTTATGGTTTCCGCGGACTTGCATGTCCTTCAAAATCTGTTTAATAATGTCCTGCTATCCTGTCACATTGCCATGCATGTCCTAGGTAGCTTTGTACTCCTGCGCATAACAGGCTATTATAGAGAGACAGTGCATTTGCAGACATGACATCTACCTGGCAATATCTGGGGTGACATCTGCATGCAACCAGGATAGCCAGGCATGCACGGCGTCTGCAGACTCGCAAGGCATGCATGACACGTGTCACATGGTGGGCTGATGTCTCCCGTGGTGGCATGCATGCAGGGCGACCAAGACGTTGGGAGCGCTGATGGTGGAGCGCAACGTGCCCACTCTGGGCATGAAGGGAGTGCGCAAATGGCTGGACAAGCGCTGCGAGAAGAAGGTTGCCAAGCAGGGGCCCGTGCCGGCCCCCACGCAGCCGTTGCCCTGGGACTACTTCCGCCGCATGCCCCAGCGCCTCCAGGGCGGCCGCCGCCACTACGACCCGCCCCTCCCCAGGGACAGCGGCCAGCCCGCTCCAGCCACCGGTGCGCTCTACATGCCCTGCTCAAGTTTGCAGCTCTGATGTCATGAATTATAATTTGACTGCATGGTTCTTTGGCAACCGTAAAGCCAATGAAGGGGCTTGAACATCAATCCCTTGCGCAATCTCTCTGAGATTCCGAGACTGTCCCGTGCACCGAGCCTCACAGTCAGGGCATTTGTGACGCTGTGCACACCTGAGGCACGGTGTGGAGTAAGCAATGCACGCTAATGCAGTGCCGCGTATAAGATATTTGTGCAGTGCGATGTAAGAGAAAAAGTCTCATGCACTATTTGTGGGTTACAGCAGGACGAACAGCAGAGGAGGAGCAGGCAGATATGGGCACAGCTCCGCAGCAAGAGCACCCTCATGCGGACCACGCGGCTGGCGTGACAGCCGTGCCCATGTCTGACAACGCCCCTCCATCGCTGGGCGCCTCAGATGCCAGCCAAGGGAGCTCGCCAAGAGATCCGCTTGAGCCCAGTGCTTCAAGCAAGGGACCTGCAACATGTGAGAACTTCATGCTGCTTCCTTTCTCGTTGCAATGATCTAACATGATGGAGAACACCTGCTATAATTGTTGCACATTGGAAATTGTGCAATTAATTTCATTCTCGTGAAGGCGGTGCGCAGCGTCTTGTGCATGCAGTGTGCCAGGCGCATTCTTAATCGCCTCTGTGTGTCTGCGCAGCTGCCTCAGGCAGACCCAGCGCAAGGACCCTGCATTCCATGCCCACCATGACGCCCGACCTGGCCGCTCAGCTGCGGCAGCAGGCGATCGACCACGGTGGCAGCATAGCATCGGAGGACGAAGGCGATGATGAGGGGACAGAGAATGACAGCGATGGTGATGAGTGGCTGGTGGAGGACGAAGGCCGCCTGGTGCCTGCCAAGAACACTCTGCGCATCGGACACCTCACAAAGCCAGAGGTCTGATGTGGGACATTACCCTGGGAAGAGGGGCGTGTTTCTATTGCACACTTCCTTCTAAAGACCTGCACCTGGGCCTGAATTCGTGTGTGGCCTGATGGTTAGTGCCTGGTAGACTAGGTTTGATTTGGGTATTTATTTGGGAGCTGTGGCAGCACTGGGTGCAATATGACAGCTGATGGGGCAGGGTCCCTCCAGCAGAATTGCACTGCTGTGTCCTCCCATGGAGTGATCTTCTTCGTTATTCGCCTTTTTTGCCTGTGTTCTAGTTATCAGTGAGTCTGTAGTCTAACTGTATGGGTGCGGTGGAACATGTGGAGGAGGTGGATTCATGCCATTTCCTATCTGCTTATTTAATTGAAGGAGTCCTACACCGATCTAATGATGACTTTTAAAAGGAACTGTGAAGCATTGTATGCATGAAATGGCTGTGCAGGTGTAGCAGATTTTGTAGCAGTGATCTGTTTAGATGTGTTGCAATCAAGTGTGGGATAGGATCATGATCACTTAGCACATCCGTTTGTGTATCAAATATGTACGTTCAAGTGCAGCTTTTGGAGAGTTGGCCTTCAGACACCCAGGAAGGACAGTGGAAGTTGTCTACTGAAGTGTCAGCTGCCTTTCTTAAAGGCTTTTACAGTGTGTGGGCAAGGTTTTTTAGAAACAGGAGATTGGTAATGCCCAATTTGGAAATAACATATAACACCAGGTGCAACATATATGTAGCAGCCAAAAATGCAAGAACCTCAGTTGCAACAATGGTTTTCAGCACACCATCCGCCTTGTCCTGCACCCTGATCATAATGACATTGACTAACACTGCAGCACATACCAAAATTATCCCTTCGAGCTACGGTGCATCCCTAGGATCAGTACAGTGTCCTACATCAGTCTAACCGCACTACAATTGCAGATACACCTGGTGCTGTTCAGCATTGCTGCAGCACTGCAAGGACCTTATTGCATTGTTCTACCGATGACGATTCCTCGGTGACAGCTGCATGCAACAGGCAGCCTGTGCCACTAAGTGAATATGCACGCCTATAGGACTTCTTAAATGAAAGAGGATTGAATCATGAAGCCGCACAGAGCCTCAATACGAACCTAGCAGACAAATACATGAAAATTCCCTAATGTACCTCTGATGTTTGTATTTGACACCCTTTCTCATTTGAAATCCTACAGATACTTCATATCAAGAAGTAATAATGCTACTCGGATCCATTCACACGAGTCCTTTGCTGAGCGATTTGTTCCAAAGCCTTCAAGTGCGGGTCCCTTGAAGATGCTCAGCAGGCAAGTCCTGTGACATGCTGCGTGTTGTGCGGCAAAATTCAAGCCATTTCATTAAGTTGAGTTGCTCAGCAATTATATTCATGGCAGCATCTAATGATCCCATGCAAACGCTTGGGCTGCCGGACAGGCAGAAGCACACTGAGGTACGCTGGCTCAGAATATAGAGTCTCAGCACTGCTTCAGCTGTCACATCCCCGAAATTTTCAAAGGTGTCAGATTAAAGTAAGTCCAGCGCTGCAAGGTGCATGCCTACTCCATGGCTACTCAGTCAGGCAGCGGGGTAGAAAGTGCTCAGTCAGCAGTGATCTTGAAGCAGTCTGAGGCCCTGTTGGGGTTCTGCGCCTCGGCGCTGATGGCATATCGGTACAGAGATTCCTTGAAGGTGCCTGTTGTGGTGTCCACATTGTGGGCCTGGTCTGTGAACCACCTGGTGTAGTGGCCCAAGTGGGGCTCCCCCACATGCCAGCTGGCCTTGATAAAGACCGTCTCAAAGGGGTGCATGGAGATGCCGTCGTAGGTCCCATGGCGCGAGGGATGCGCGTTGTTGTTGCAGCCCCAGTGGCTCTGCTCCCTCCAGTCCACGCCTGGGGAATACCTGCTCGATCATAGAGCCAAATCATCAATAAATATCACACCCCCATGGTGCATGATCCCAGCATGACTTGAACAATCTCACTCACTGCACTGACAACAATATGACGAAATGCTGATAGGCAAAGAAGACATGCAGACAAAACCCAATTCGTGAAGGTTGTCAACCATGTGCACAAGGCTCAGCAGCACATGAGCCTGTAAGGGAGATGCCTTATAGATAAAGGAAGATGCGCACATGGACATGAGGGTAGCAATGTTGTAGCCAGCCTTCAGCACAGCGCTTGACATGCCATACTCGCCCATGACCACCACACCGTCGTTGCACAGCTTGCACTCGCGCGTGTGGAACACACCACTGCCTCTGAGCAGGTCCATGGCTGTAGCATCCACAGCAAATGCCCACGACTCCACCTGCAGCAGCCATGCACATGCTCATGTCTCTCTTGCGCATCACAGCGTCTGGCAAGCATGCATGATACAAAATAAGAATCAGTCTCAGCCTGGTTTTGTAGTCAGCAGGTGTCAGTACTGAGGCTAGGGCCAGTGCATGCCATGATGCATGTCGAGTTGAGCAAGGTCAATCATGCACACCTTGGGGCCAGGGCCGCCTGCATCCACCTCTGGCAGGCACACCAGGGACGAGCCAACAAGCTTGATGTCCCCCACGAGGCGATCTGTGTAGGCTTGCGTCCACTGCCAGCCTGGCGGCATGTAGGAAGGGTAGAACGGCCCCCGCACTGAGCTGTTCAGGAAGATGAAGTATCTGTACTTCCGGTACCACCCTGTCTGCATTGTCCACTCGATGGTAGCCTGCAGCATTGTGAAACACCGTTCATATATCAATGCCTTCATTCAGTAGCCAAGGTCTGGCCCAGGTTGCAGTGTTGGAGCTTGGAGAAGAAGGCACTGGGAAGTGCAGTGCCGACCTAGAATTGATCAAATTGCACCTAAGAATATCTCAAAGCGAGTGACAAATGGCAAAGCATGAGCAAAGTTCCTGCAACAAGAGTTTCTATCAACGGACGTGATGCATTGGAGTTGACTTCGTACGTTGTGTGCTGCAAAGTCCATTCCCTTGTTCTCCCTCCGGTAGAGCAGGGTGACATTGTCGTTGCTTGTGCTGTAGATGTCCGTCAGGTCGGGCATGTATCGCACACGAAAATCCTGTTTCAGGGCTTTCAGCAGTGGCGTGCATGGCGTGCAGATCTCTCCGCTGACCACCACTACGAAGTGGGTATCGAGCAGAGGCTTGAATCCCTTGGAGTATCCCATTCCCACTGACATGAAATACTGCATGTTCTGGTTCTGGATGGCATCCTTCTCGAAGTAAGAATACGACACGAGGATCGGGCTTGAAACGGCAGCGGTCAAGCTACGGCGGCCACCCACCCCAGGCGCATCCCCATCCCCATCAGACACAGAAACATGGCAGAGTTTTACTGCTAATGCCAAGCAACAGATAGCCACGATCAGCCGGAACCACCTCTGTGACAGCAGCGAGCGCAGTGGACCAGCGTTTATTTGCAAGCGTTCTAAGGATGGATTCTTGCGATGCAATCCAGGCCCAGTCATTCTGCGCTGTTTAAGCACTATTCTACCATGGGTAGAACATGCAGAATTGTACTACTTCGGTGTGAATGGCATCAATTGGGGAGAACTGAGCGTCCAAGAATAACCAGGTCTAAGACGGCGAAATGCCTTTCCTGATTCTGCAATTTGCCTTGACATTCACCGCCATGCTGTTCATTGAACAGTGTTCAATTACTCTCGTTCCTGGGAACGCAGAAACTACAAATCGGTATTGTTGGACTCAGTTGGCCCCTGGTAGACGCTTATATAAAAGGGCCAAGCCCAAGCACATGTTCCCCTGTTCTAACTCCAGCCTGAGCAAATGGAATTGTTATTGGTAAATAACTTAGTTAAATCTATATATTCTAGCTCGAAAGGTGGGACCTCTGCGTCTGAAGAGCACTATCTATATTCAGAAACCAATGCTCTGATGAATAGAGACGTTTAATGAGCATTTGTTAATTGTATGGAAGCTCTGTGGGACCGTTTCTAACTGTTGTAATTTTTCTGCAGGCGGGTGCCATTCGAAATTCTCATGGCAGAGCTGACAATTCAGTGGCACACCGTATTGGATCACTTTGCTAAATAACTTCCACTCCTTCTGTCAAAGCAAATCGATATTGTAATCATGGGAGGATAAGGGGTTGTCTGACTTCTAGTTGGTGTCTGGTTGGGTGAGACGCAGCAATGTCCAACCACCCACAGTGGCTGCCAGCAAAGCAGAACCAGCAATCCTCCACTGCAGGCCCGCAGCCTGCCCGGGCAGCATTCGTCCCTCAGGGCGCGGTAACATTTCAAAGTCCTTGGGCGCGTGCTCCGGCACAGCAGAAAGCACAACCCCCACAGCCAGCACCTTCAGACCAGCAAAATGCCGCTCCAGCCTTTCAGAGCTCGTGGCAGCAGGCTCCTGCTCAACAAGCTGTGCCAGCGTGGCCTGTCCATAATGCACATCACCCTGACAGCCAGTCAGCACATCAGAATGCATGGCAGCAGGCACCACAGCAGCAGGCACAGCTGACAGATCCCTCTGGAGCTCGGGATGAGTATGCGCAGCCACAGTATGATGGTCATGGATATGGGGTGGAAAATGGACATGGCAGCAGTCCTGTGCAGCATGCAGGCGTTGATGCCCCTCAGGAGGTGGCCCCAGTTCCTCATGAGCAACAGCAGCAAGCACACCATGGGTCAGTTGCAAATGCAGCAACGGATTTTACATCCCCCACCTTCACTGCCGCGGCCCGGTTGCGGGACCTTCAAGACGAAATTGCCGCGCTCCAGGTGAGCATGTGTGCTTGTACCATTCCAAGGTCATCTGCTGTCATTGTTTACAGCACACCGCGGAACAGTCCCCATGAATTGAGTGATGATGTGGAAGGACTTTTGTCTTGCAGGACAAGGAAGCTGAGGTCAGGAAAGCCATAGCTCACCAGTCTGCGGTGCAAAAGGATCGATTGAGGCAGTCGTCAGCCGGACAGGCAGAAGCATCTGTGGGTCCTGGCTTGCCACAGGATGCTGCCGGCCTGGCTGGGGAGCTGAATGCTATTGAAGGGGCCCAGAAGTATGCTCACAGCCTCCAGGTGGGTGTGTTTCATGTCTGCAGCTTAGCAGGTGCTTATACAGGGATCTGTTTTCATGCATGTATCAGTGAACGCAAGCAGGAGATTGACAAGATAGGGCACTCAATAATAAGGCAAAATCATTTTGCAGGAGCTTGTGGCAATCACAAAGCATCTGGAAAAGCTTCTTCGTGCTTGTGAGCGGGCAGCAGCTGCCAATGACCTAAAGGTATGACCCTTTCTGATCTCCTCATTCCTTTCTGCTCATTCTACAACATGGAACGCATGCATGCATCAGCTCAGAAAGACCTCTTGAAAGTGCAGCTTTGACAATGCACAATGTTGCAGGCATTTCTGTCTGGAGTTTCTGAGGCAGTGGCTGCCCACTCGACGGCGGCGGAGAAGTGTGAATCGGTGGCGCAGCTGCCCTCTGCGGGAGTGCCTGTTCAGCTCTGTGATCTCGCAGATGGCTCACTGGCAAGAGCTGCTGGTGCCCAGGTACCACCTGACACCCATGCACCATGCATGCAAATAGCTGGTGTCGAGGATCTTTCGGCATGTTGCATGCATGCATGGACATTGTGACGCTGGCCTCATGCATGTCTATTGCTCCCTCAAAAGGCATGACGAGGTTCTGCTGTCTGTGCTCAGGAGAAGCTGGTGATATGTCTGAGGGGGGTGCTGAGGCAGCGGCTGGAGGCTGTTGGGTGGCCGCCGCCAGTCACTGTGGGATTGGGGGCCTCCCCAAGCAGCAGGAACAGCAGCGAAGAAGAGTGGCAGGGCTTCACTCAGGCAGACCCACAGGCATGCAGCCTATGTCCACCATATGTCTTTGCCCAGCTTCAAAACTACTGTGGCTATTTGAATGTCAACAATTTTTTTGTCGTGCACTGGTTTAAGGTTGACATCGTGTTGTTTCTATGGCAGGCGCTGGACGATGTGAACAGGATTGCGGCTGCTTTCATCGCTTTGCAGCGCTCCGTGCAGCGCTCGTCATTTGAAGCGGTGAGTCCGTTGACTCCCATGCATACACGCACATGCACGCACAGAAAAAGAAGCCCCTGCGCTGACATGCATGCATGTACAGGGCATCCAAATTTTTGCAGAGAACTGAGGCCCCTGCGCTGACATGCATGCATGCACAGGGCGTCCAGAGCTCTGCAGAAACGGAGGCCCCTGCGCTGTGGGCGATTGAGGAGGTCGCAGCGCCGGTGGCGGAGCGGCTGCGCGCGCATTTTGCGGCCGGCCGCCCGACGGACCGCGCAGACCGGCCCGAGTGGCTCTTTGAGACTGCGCTGCGGCTGGTGCGCCAGCTGGCGCCCGGCACCGCGCCCCTGCAGGCTGCTGTGGAGGTGCATGGCCTTGGGGAGGTTTACCACGTTCCCTTGGAGTTCGCGCGCGCCATCAGGGGGGCTGTCAAGGTGGGCCTAGAGCATAGAGCATAGAGCGCGCCCATCTCATCAGTTTTGCTTTGCTTTCCAGCATGCAGTTTCTTTCATGTCATAATGTGCATGCATGGCGGATGTGCATTTTCAATACACTGTTATCGAGGGAATTTGCAAGGTCAAATCGTGGGCAAATAACAGTGGTAAAGCGTTGTTTTTTGGGTAAGCTTGACATGCTGGTGGAATTCTGCGCAGGGCGTACTGCGAGACCATGTGTACCCCCGGCTGGCGAAGCTGGCGAATACAGCGCTGTGGCTTCATGCGGTGGAGCAGGCCGTGTCTTTTGAGCGTTCCCTGGCCCCTCTGCGCGGCCTGACCATGCCCGTGACCAGCCCGGAGCTAATGCAGAGCACAGCAGAGCCCTGGAACCAGGGGTCCTGCCTCGAACTCCTTGCCACCCAACTTGTGAGCCCTTCCTCCTCCTCATGTTAGACCTGCACCTGTGACGGTGATCCAGCTGCACCAGACTGTACATGCGCGAACTCTGCACTGTGCTGCAGTATTTCCTCATTGGGTGATGAGGAGGTGGAGGAGTTCTAGCCCGGACCAGGCATATCCAGGACAGCAGTCTGGACTATAACAAACTTGCGTATAGTATCCCCTGAGGATAGGTGCAAGAGGGTTGAGAGGTTAAGGGGGCTGTGCAGGCATGGAGCACGGGGTGGTGGGCGGCAGAGAGGGAGGAGGCGGTGCGGCAGCTGGATGAGCTCATGGACGCCCCTGACGCGTGGCAGACCGCCCCGAGCGCCTGGGGCGCACCCACAGAGCCCGGCATGGACCTCATGGAAGACGACGAACCCAGGCAAGCTCATCTCATTCTCGTTAAATTCTGAGCGATGACAACTCCACACATCCCCTAAGCTTGTGGAGAGAGATTTGCCTCGTCCTTGTTTCAGCAGGTACATGTTGGGTCTGATGGCAGTTGAGCATAACTGCTGATGGGTGCATAATGCGTGCGCTGATCGCAGGTCGATGGAGGCGTGGCGGTCAGAGTTCTGGCCACCAGCTGCCGCAGAGAGCGCGCTCGCAATCGTGACAGACCTGGCGCGCAAGTGCGCGTGGCTGGCGGACTCCACCGCCCGGCGCCAGTTCGCAATCGCCGTCCCACAGGTGCCTCATCTCACCCCCCAACCTTCCCACTGCCTTCACTTGGTCGCCTTTCCATTGCAGGCATCCTCGAGTTGAAGAATGGAATGAAGGTGCTCTTTTTCAGCTGCATATTTGCTGGAGCAGCTTCTGGGTGGAGAGTCCGATCCGGAAATGTATGATGCAGTAGCCGGGATACATTGAGGATCCAAAATTTCTGTGTGGATCTCCCAAATGTGGAATGAATGTGGCCGTTTTCTGTCTTTGGTGTGAGGCTGCAGTGTTGTGGGAAGGGTCTGCAGCGGGTGTGTCTGGTGGCTTGTGCAGGAGGTGCTGCGGAAGCTGCAGTCGCGGCTGAGTCGGCTGGCCAAGGTGGCGGAGGACTTCCGAGCGCTGGCCTCGCCCGGCTGGGCTCCGCGCATCGGCGCCTACATCAACGCCGCGCACTGGCTGGCCCACTCCCTGCAGGAAGCCGCCGGGCCCCTGCTGCTGCTCGACCTTGAAGGTGCGCACTTCTTTGACTTTCAGTCACATGCAGCCACCCATGCATGCATGTCATGTGAGGCAAAGTGGTGATTTGCCTGAACATCGTCGTTTGCCTCTTCATGCGTGGGACACAAGCAGCCAGGCACGCATGCATGTCATGTGCAGCCTGCAAGTGGCATAAAAGGAAACCGTTGTCAGCTTTACAAGGCGTGAGACACGCAGCCACGAGTAACATGCATGTCATGAAGCCTGCCAGTGACAAGCGAGAATTTACTGCACAGTTCTTGGGCATGGGTTGAGGAAGTAGGCCTTTTTATGCAGACTCGTCTGAGGGCCATGGGAGGGGCAGCGTGCTGGCGACAAAGGCAGAGGCCTTCTCGGCCTTCAAGCAGAAGTGGACCCTGAGGCTGGCCAAGTCTCTGGCCATCACCTTCAGCGATGCCACGTCCGGCTACCGCAAGCGCACCAACCTCGAGCAATTTGCATCGCATGGCTCCGGCCGCAGGTGACAGTGATAATTCTGGGACGCATCTGCTTTCATTGTGCTGTGATGGGCTTGCAGAGGGTGCCTTCCTGCCGTTAGTGCTGTGGATCATAGAAAGGTTTGCCACCCCTGTTGCTCCTCGCCCTCAGCCATAGGAGCATCAGGGGTGACTGGGTCCTCTTGCTCACATTTTGTGAGCTTCGGCTTCTGCGCAAGCAACTGAAACAAGCGGCGCTCTCATGAGCTAATTCCTGCGTTGCCATGCAGGGATGGTGAGATATCGCCGCGGCTGCAGCCTGCGCTGGAGGCTCTGTCCGCCTCGCTGCAGACTCTGAGCGCCAGCCTGGACGCCGTGGTATTCTCTGACACCTGGCGCGCCGCAGCAATCGCCATCACGCGCACCATGTTCAACGATGTTGCCACAGAAGCGCATTTCTCTGCCGAGGTGAGTGCCTGCCCGATGCCTGAGCTGCCAGGGAATCTCCAGAGCAGTAATCATTCAGGACATCTTACACAGGCGCTTGCTAGACTTGTAGTTCTGGCCATTTTGTGAAACTGTTAGGGACACAAGGGAGTCTCGATGCCAGGTGCATTGACTGTGCTTTGCTGTGGCAAGCGTTACTTGGAATTGCTGGGCGTAAAGGGCATGTAGGCCAGCAATAGCCACTGCATCTTGGGCAGGTTTATAATGCACTCTGACCTCCATATGGAATATCAGTGATGTTAAGACTCAATTGGGGACAGTCAAGAGGCAGAATTTGATGTGCAGGGGGCAAGCCAGTTCCAGACGGATGTATCGGGGCTGATAGCAGTGTTCCAGCCGTACACGGCGCGCCCGGCCGCGTACCTGCGCGAGCTGGCCGAGGCATGCACGCTGCTGACTCTAGACGCAGACCAGGCCGCCTCAATCGCCGCCAACCTGGCTGCCATGTCACCCCAGGACGGTACTGCGCAGTTGAAGGCGCTGAGAGTGGCGCGCCTGACCCCCGACCAGGCGCTGTGCGTGCTCAGGCAGCGGCTGTATTGAGGGGAGTGGCCGGAGCTAGACATGGTAATGAGAGCACTTTTGTCCATGCATGATGAGTGTGTCGTACGCCACAGGGATTCAAGGTTCAACAAATTGTCGGATGGCCAAGGGCCCGTAGCTGCAGTGAATATGTAGTGCTGTCATGGACTATGTCTGTGAGCAAGCATTGCGACATGTAGAGTTGTAATGACTCTATTTGCTATATTCCTTCGAAGGGCCTGATCATGAGGTGCAGCGTGCAAATATAATCAGATAGAATCCATCAGACTGTTCCTGTCTTTTGCGCTGGTTTGGCGTATGACATACATTTACAGAAGAGTCAAGCAGATGCGTTCATGATGCTCAGCTCAACACAGCCATAACGCTTTTTTGTGCAACAAACATGACCTCGCCATCAGGCACCTTCACGTCAGTAGTATTGTACTTTGAAAAGATGACAGTGTCGCCCACGTTAACCTCGATGTCCACCTCTGAACCCTTCGCCAGGACCTTGCCAATGTAGGAATCCTGGATTGCTTTTGTGGCGCCTCCAGTCAACATGAGTCCACCCTCTGTCACCTGTTCAGATCAAGCAGTCCATATCAAATACCAGATTTGCTTCACCGTTGCCAACATGCATGTTCTGTGCGCTTCAGACAGTTGCAGAGAGAACATTCAGCAAAGGCATGGTCAATCGATGATTACCGATTTCTCTTCCTGAGGTTTAACGAGGATTCTGTCACCCAGGGGTTCCATCTGCAAGCAGGAGAGATAGATAAGTCCGTGTGCATTGAAGAATCTGGCAGCAAGATCAAAACACAAAAGACTCCATTGCTATGTTGCTCAATGTAATCCCACCTTCGTCACGTCAAGAGAAGCAGGGGCATCCAGGACTGCAGCAGCTCTGCAGACTCTGCCGAGCCTTGATCCTCGCCCTGCATCAACATTTACTGTTTAAAATTGGCCAAGTAAGCTCATATGCTGTGTAGAATGCATCTGAGCTCAAGCTTCATCTTCTTTCGTGCATAGTAAAGGTCCCAAACTTCAGCAATTATTTCTTGAAACTGGGGTCATGGAAGTGACGCACTTTGTGTCTTCAAAATAGTTGCATCCGCTGCATGTTGCTGAAATCTTGCCGCTCTTGAGGGCAAAGTAAAACTCCGAGTGGGCAACGGGTTGCAAAGGTTCTTGCTGCAAGATACAGAAGTCGAACACGCCAAGTGCGCCATCCCAGGGGTTGAAAGCCTGCTCCTTATAGAGAAAGTCAATTGATGCAAAGAACGCTTTTTGAAGTTTCGATGATCTTTGATCTGGCTTCCTTAAAAAAGCTTCTGGAAGGCTCAGACGGCAGTGAGATGACAAGCCAGATTTGGCTTCATCCCGTAGCATGCATGCACCTTCTCCCTTCCTTCTTCTTCTCGATTTGCCCTTTGACAGAGATGCGATGACCGGTGCCCCCAATTTTCTGCAGGCATACTGCACTATCCAAGATCCCGAATTCCCTTTTGGTTAAATGGTTGAACAGGCCCCTTCGATCAACTCAAAAAAATTCTTGGTGTCTGTCAAATTCGAAGTCAGCTGACTGCAGGTTTAAAGTCAGGCACTGCATGCACATGAATGGCCTCGTGGTCCCGGCCTCGGAAATTGCTTGTCGATGATCATTTCGATGTCGGCAATGCCACCATTAATTATGTACAGATCGTCAATACAGCTTCAAACTTCAAAGGCTGACAAAACCAATACACCGTGCAAGTGCGGGAGTCTGCTTCAAATAACAAACAATGCCTTGCAGTCGCGTTGCCTGCGCAGTAACTCATATAGCTCAGCGCTTAGATGTCCCCAAACGCATCTTCACACCCACCCCAGCAACAGATAACAGAACAATAAGTCAAAGATCGAAGCCATTGTCAGTTACTCCAGGACTGCATCAGTTTGTTGCCAAGGAAACCCACTTTTGGATTTGCCACACAACAGGGTCCCATGAGAGACAGGAGCAAGCACCACTTTTGGCTGCACGCCTTAGCTTCGACCTAGTCAGACAAGGGCGCAGATGCTGCATTTGTGCTCAGCATGCGCCTGGGAGTTTTCTCCCAAAACGGCCCATCATCTGCCGCCGGTGACGAGGGCGTGGTTGATGCGCCAGCCGCCGTCGGGGCCGCGAATGACCGTGTACTCTACTGTGTAGGGGTTGGAGTAGCTGTGCAGCTCCGAGCGCTTGCCGGAGTTTGCATACAGGTCGCCCTTCTCGTCGATCCAGGCGCTCACGACTGCGTGGCCCCCGTTCTCCGTCAGGTTGCTCGCGTCCACTTTCAGCACCTGCGCACAAAAGACTCAGTGTTGCTACATATGCGATGGCCTGGCCGTAAAGATTTCTTTACTCAGCAATGCTTCTTGTTGCACCTGTGATGCAGCATATTCGCCCTACGTTCGCGCTCATTCTGTCCTCATGTCTGCCTTCTCTCATAGTATGACTGACATTGTCTTGTTACCAGATGATGGCCCAGCATTGTACCGATAGAGGCTGGAATCTCGTCTAATGAAAGCATAGAGGATGGGGGTTCGTGGCCACTTGACAAAGGTGTGAGAGGTGCGCACCTTGACGGAGTTGATGGTGAATTGCCAGAACCAGCCGGCCTCCTGCGCCTTGGCCGCGTCAGCCTTCACGGTCGACATCCAGGGCTCTGCAATTGTGCTCTGCAGCGCTGCAGTGCTGTGCCGCGGCCCCAGCACATCTGCTTTTGCCGCCTGCATCACAAGGCTTGTGTTTGTCCTGCCTTTCCTTGTGGGAAGTACATCCAATCACAGGAGTAGGCATCATGTCAGTCTGCTCAAGAGGTATGTGACCCTTTTAATCGCATTGCAACCATAATCAAGGCCAGGGACACACCTGCCACCTGCGGACGATCTGCTCTGCTTTCTTGACAGTCAGCTCCTGGTTGGAGATCTTCTTCCAGGGGAACTTCATGCGCTCCACCACAGCTTCCGTGGCAACCGATGTGCCTGGCCTGCACACATGTGCATGTATACTTTTCATCTCAATGCTGTCCTGGAAGGTACAATACCATGTCTCAGGAGATACAGATTGTGATGCAGGGTGGCAGAATGAGCCTGGCTGGATGCTTACAGCGATGAAACTTGGAGGGGTTTGGGTGAAGGGCGCAGTCTGGACGCAGCAGCAACAGCGCCGAGCAGTACAGCAAAGCCCATGAATGCGGCCGCCCCTGCGCCCGGAGAGGGCAGCCAGCCGGGCAGCCAGCCGCGTTGCCGCCTCTGGATTGTGGCTGACGCCAGATCTGGCAGCCGAGTCTCCTGCAGACATTTGCCTCTTGTCAAATTGTAGTGGTGAGACATGGAAGGATGCATGGACGGGCAACCTGGCAACAGCCCCTGCAGTACAATATCTTTGGCGCCGAGAGCAAGCTTGTAGTTGACCTGTCTGTGTCCTCAACCAAGATGCTTCAGCTATCTTTACACACAACAACAGTAGCAGAAGTACCAGTCATTTCTGATGGCTTGCACATCGCTGCAATGACATCTGCTGGATGTCTGGGGCTACTTAAAGTCTCTGCTTCATGGCAGCAGTGTGACTGACGGGTGATGTCAGAATGACACACCTTGGCGCCAGCTTGTCTGGCAGGGGCGCTGGCAGCACTGTCCTGGCGGGCGGCGTTTTTCTGGGGGCTTTTGGGCATGAGGCGGCCCAGGGAGCTAGCCATGCCACCGCCAAAGCTGGCAACCCTGCCCAGCATGCCCTTCGCCTCCTCCCCGCGCAGCGCCAGGAAACTCGTCACGCGCTTGTCCTGCAAAGCAGGGGCACACAGTGAAGCTGTCCACTTCGCTTTGTAACTTTGGATCATGCCACACTGTCTTGTAAGCTTTTGGAGCCTCAAGCACTGGTCTCAGTAACGACAGATTGATGGTTCTATGCAGAGTCACATAAATTGTCAACAGAATATAGAAAAGCGCAAGAAGGGGGAGAGCACAAGTGGAAATATAAATAGAAATGGGAAGATACTAATTCGAGAAAGATAACAACCTCTGTTGACTCTTCTTCTCGATAAAAAGATGCTGGATCCAAACCATCCGCTTTGTTGGATGGCAGGGCACTCAACACATCCTTGTCCTATGAGCAGGACCACGGTCTCATGGGAAGTCAGGAAATAATGATCTGTCGGCTGACCACACAGTAGCCTTGCACACAACAGCATGTTGAACAAGAGAAAGAATAAAAGAGAAGGACAGGGCAAAGCAAAATGTCCTGTGTAATGTGTACTCAGAATAGGACAGGGTTGGGGCAGCGCACCTCATAGTACGCATGCAATGAGGGTGAGGGCTTCTTGTCTGCTGTGTCCCTGAACTGCGGGAATGCCACCTGAATGCAGATCAATTCAGCCCCCTCACACACGCCAAAATACGTGGAAAGCTGCCTTCCACGAATACTAGGCTTGCAGGTGCATACATGCACTTCTCAGATCTGAACAAGTCTATCACTGCTCCTGGAGTCTGGCGCCAGCAACCACACCTGCGTCAACCATCTCTCTGTGAACTGGCACAGACCCAGCAGAAGGTCCTGGTCGCCATCTGGGGAGTGCGCACGAATGAAGGCCAGCGCCTCCTTGCCATCAGGCTGCTTGATCTGGCCCAGGAAGGGAGCTGAACCGTTCAGCGCGGCACCATTGCTGGGTTCGCTGCTGCTGGCATCAGGCTGCCTGCCATACCTGCATGCCCATCACAGTCTCAGCAAAGTGCATGCTTGCACAACTTCCCTGCATGCCACATGTCAAGACATGCGTAGCAAAGCTGTCTCTCACAAACTGACTGCAATTTGCAATGGGGCCACATGCAAGCCCCGTCAAGACAGCATGGGAAAACTTCTGAAGAGGCTCTGCCATTGGAGGAACACGTTTGATTGGCATGGTGTCTGAGAAAAAAGTTTGTAAGGTACACGCACCGCAGGTCCCCCCGTCGCTCTGCATCCAGCAACAACTGCACCGCCTCCTCTGGTGCATCCAGCAGAGACTTGGCGACCACCCTCTCCACAAGAGCACTGTTTTCCTGCGATCATAGTTACTATGCTCATATGTGAAGGTCTTGTAATTTGTTCTTGTTGTGGGCGTTCATCATGACTTCTTATTCATGCTGTTGGTGCAGTGCTTTGAAATCAGCTTCATTTGCATGCTAGGTCCGTCTGAGCAGATTGGATGGAGCACCCACCGGGGCATACGCCACCATCTTCTCTGCCAAGCGGACAAGGGACGGACGCCTCTGCGCGAAGCCGATCGCAATGTGGGCCAGAGCCGCCTTCTCCAGCATGCCAGGGTACGCCCTGTGCACACATTACCCTAAGAATCAGCCACCCCTTTTCCACTCCCTTCCAATCGATGTCACCCAATGTACCATGCTCGCCAGGGCTTCACAGTGAGTGGGACAACCCCCATTCTATGACATAAAGGAGGGTGGCGGAGTGGCAGCAGCTTTTGTACCATGACAGCTGGGGGGTTGTGGGTGCGACATCTGCCCAGTCCAGCAGCTGCACCATCTCGTGGCCGGTCAGGCGCGCGAATGCTGTGCGCACAAAGTCGGGCGTGACGGCTGGGGAGCCGTCGCGGCGCGTGGCGAGCTCTGGCTGCGCCAGCATGGCCTGCAGCACCGCGATGGCCGCCTTGCGCGTGTTCGCATGCTCACCATCCAGCGGCAGCTGCACACCCCAGACATGCTGCTCAGTGACAGTGTGGACCACTGGAAGACTCAGCGCGGCGCCTTCCTGCCTTGACACTGCACTTGGTTCTGATCCAGACATGGATTTGTTTTCTCTAAAATTCAAGTTAGAGCTTCCTGCCTGGCTGATCTGTGTAAAAAAATAGTTTTTCTACTAGATGGCAACTTGTTGTTAGAAATGCAGGGAAAATGCAGGGAATGGGGGCAGCTCCATTGGTAACCACCTTGAGGTGCTCCAGGGTGCAGTCTGGCTTGAAGTCCGCGAGGGCCTCCTGGATCTCCTGCTCCAGGATGGGGGACACGGGCGGCTGGCCTGCATCCTTCAGCAGGCATAGTGCCTCCTCCAGGTGCGCAGAGCCCAGAGCCACCTTCTGCAGCCACCAGGCACCCGGGGAGTGAGGAGTGGAATCCATGCATGCAACTGCACTTGTCAGCAGCACTGCTTGATACTGTCCCGAAGATAAGCAGTAAAGCTTATTGCGTGCAACTGCACTTGTGAACAACACTGCTCAATGCTCTCTGCTGTAAACTGAGGAAAGGTTGGGAGCGGTTTAATAAGCAAAGGTGAGGCTGATGGGATACCTTTTCCTTGGCTTCCAGGGCATCTGAAGCCAGGCCCAGGTGTGCCAGTGCCATCGCAAAGAGAACGTCCCTTCTCATCGACCGAGCCTCCCACTTTTCGAGGGCCTTGCTGCCATACTCCAGCACAATGTCGCACTCCCCCACCTGTGGATCATTGTGTTCCTAGTCAGCACAGCAGAATGGGACCCAGCTGGAGCAAAGAGGGTGCGGCCTTGGATGCTGAGCAATCAAGGTGGCATGCTTGCACCTCTTGTAGGAGGGCCAGTGCGCCAGGCAGCAGGGCCCACTCGATGTCGACCGCCCTGTCTTGGATGGTGCCCCTGCCCTTGCTGCGCCGCAACTCATCCACAGCAGCCTGCAGCAAGCATGTGCGGCCCTCTGCGGCCCGCGCACTGAATCCTTCTTCAATAGGCGCCGCTGCCAGGGCCTCATATGCACCAAGGATCTGAGGGTCCAGGTATGTTTCGCGACCCCTCAGGCCCAGCAGCTGCACAAAGTGAGACAAGGATCAATCCATCTGAACAGAGCAGATCAGAGAGAGCACCTTTTCGAGGGTCCACATCGGAAATATTGAATCAACTGCTGATACCGAAAGCATTAAATCAATGTACTGGTGGAGTTTCGTGCTGCTGATGAGAAAACAAGGAACAATCGTCCATTGCTTATTAGCTGCGTCTTGTGGTCATGTCGCTAATCCAAATCCACGCTATTTTTTGTTGCACATATAGCAGGTATGATGGAACATCGCCAATGTCATTCTGCAGATAGCAGAGGCTGCCATCAGTGCCTCTGATGGATGTTTCGCAGGAATCGACATCTCATGTGATTCTCGTGGAGATTTACCTGGGTGTGATCGATTGGTAGTGTGAAAGTTGCTCCTCGAAGGGGTGCCACAAAGGTCTTCTGGTAAGAAACCACCAGGTTTCGCGCCGAGGAATGTGAACGTTGAAGGTGGCGCTTGTTGCGGAACAGCGGTGTCACGGCCGTTGCGCCATGCAGATTCTTGAGCAGTGAGAAGCCAGCATTATTCGCTGGGACAATGCGAATAGCACTCCAATAGGGAACTCTAGCTGCCTCGATAGCAGTCCCAAGATTGTGCTGCACCATCGCGGAGGAGTGCTGCGCCAGTCAGGCCAAATTGCCAATGCAATCTCTCATGGGATGGACATATTTGCTCAGTCCTGCATTGACACTTGCTTTAATGACAGCTGAAGAGTTTTCGCTGACATGCGATGATGGTCAATCGCAATCCTCGAGTGAGTCAGCGCCCACTCCTGCCCGAATGGGCAGCTGCAGGACACCTTGCATGAGGAACGCAAGCTGCAACACACTAACGGCGTCTTATTGCAGCCTTTGCATGATCGAGCGCTCTCTACGCTTGTTGTTGCTCCTGTACAGCCAGGTATCGAGGCGCGCCATCAGCTTTCAGAGTGAGATGCCACCTTGTCTTATCAACAGTGCTTCACACTTGAGGACTGCTTATGAATGATCAAGCCTCACCTTCCCGTTTTTATTTTTGATTGTCGATCTTGTTGATTGCAGGTGGTTGCAAGCATGTTGCACGACCTGCCAGAGGAGCTACTGGAACGTGTGGCAGGGTTCGTGCCTAGCGTCGACTGGGCCCGAGCATCTGGAGCTTGTCAAAGATTCTCTCGAGTCCAACCAAGGCGGATGGATGTGATCCCTCGGAACATGGCTGCTGTGCGCTGGTACACCAAGCATTGGCAACGGGCAGAAGCCGTGTCACTCAATCTAGATATGTTGGATGTTGGAAGCTCCGAGCTGTGTGAGGTCTTGGATAGAGGAGCAGAGTCCTTGTGGCTTACCAGAATTGATGAATTGTGTATCAGAGGCCTTGCTGATGCGTTCTACGATAGGCCAACATGGCTTGAAATTATGCTCACAGGGGCCTGGAGGGTGCAGAGGCTAGTCCTCAGTGCATGGAGCATTGACGGGCTCCCTGCCTTGTCCCACTTGCGACACCTTGTGCTGAACATCAGAGATGAGTTTTCCAGCCAGGTTTGCTCGTGCATAGAAGGACTGAAGGAGTTGGAAACTCTCAGCATCGTTGGTGGCAGGGAGTGGAGTCCCTCGAGCATACCAGCCCTGGATCTGTCTGGCTGCCGCAGTCTGAGGGCCGCCCACTTTGTGTATGTTGCGCCTGAGGAACTGATAGGGGCGCCAGAGGGCTCCTGGATAATGCTCCACCGCGCTGCCAAGCTCAGCTTGCAGCGGTGGGCAAGCTACGGCCAGATATGCACTGCCGCGTGTATGAGCATTTTGACTTTGCGATCGTCTACTTTCAGCTTCCCATGTCCCTGGCTGACATTTCTGAAGATAGAGACCGGTGGTGGTGGCGTGGGCATAATGGGTGGTCCACTTGTCATCAGCGGCGCAATGCCTAACTTGCGTGTGTTGGACATATCGTGCACCCAGGTGTCGCTCAGAATTGAAGCCTTGCTGCGGCTGCGGAGGCTCAGCATTGATGTGCAAGCCATTACAGGACTGTTTATCAGGGACATTACCCTTCTGACTGAGCAGATGGTGGTCCTTGAAGTGACAGGCCGGCCTAGCACAGGCACGAAGTCTACATTGGATGATCTATTGGCTGCTTTTAGGGCGTCCTCAAAAAGTTGGAGGGCGCTCGAAGATGTAGGTTGGCGGCATATTGACTCCGTCCGCAAGTTGCTTAGCCAGGACGAGCACCCACTGGCTTGCACATGTGGAGGAGCATGCCTAAACTGCCTCAAGGATGCGGGTCTCCTCCAATCATTTTGCTGAGCTTCAGGCGTACATGTCTTTTCACAGTTTCATTGCATTTTTGAGCCTGCTCTACAGTCCGATATAATGTCGAGCCATTGAGTAATGTGTGTGGCACATGCGTCTCTAGGCATTGGATGATTATTATTAGGAGCACTTGTGGGTTTAATATAGGTATCAGTACGGTAACCAATATTAGGTGGCCAGTGCTAAGAAAACTCTGGTGTGATCACAGTATTGGTGGCTGCATGCAAGCATGAGAGTGCCTGTTCACATGTGATAGCATGGCATGCGTGCTAGGTGAACTGTGCAACTGAAGGTAGTGTGAAAGAATTTCAAGGGCTTCCCCTTCACCATTACACAGCGGGCGACCAGACAATTTTGGAGGTTGCTCAAAGCTCACAGGCGGTCACAGGTTGATAACATCACTCACTGCAATATTTTTATTCCACAGCGACAGTCCTACATCACTCTTGAACAAACAATTACTCCTCTGCTACTCATTTCCAACAGACACATCCCATTCGGTGTCCAGTGTTGATGCCCTAGCGCTCATAACCTATCGAGACACACAGAGGTACTGTGCAATGACGATATTCTGGTGATCCTTTACCACCCAGGACCTGACCCTTCTGACTGCTTTACACTGCGCAGCACCTAGTCCAAACCCCCAATACTTGCGCAAAGTGAATGACATGACCTCCTTTCTTGCTATTATACCAAGGACAGCCAAGTTGATGTATAGATACCCTCCAAATAAAATAGCAAAGCATTCAAAGCCTACAGACATTCGCTGAAACTTCAAACACTATCCGCATTGTAACCATGCGTCCACAAGCACATTGTGGCCCCCAAACTGATGCTTTACAGCACAGTATGCCGGCGCCAAAATAAATATTCGCAGGGGACCACGCAGCAAAATTGTCCGCAGCACATGTACAAGATGCTGCCAAAACTTTGATCATGGCTTCATGATGCTGCCGTCTCTGCCACCTTAACCCTGCACATTGGCTAAAACATTCCGCGAAATTTTTCCGCGAAATTTTCCCTGCTTATCGATCAGTCGATCACCGCCTCCTAGTCCTCTTCCATGCGGTCCGCTTCATCATCGTATTCAGTATTATTCTCCAGGCAGCTGGAGGCTGCTGCTGCGGGTGGAATGCAGGCCACCCGACCAGATGCTGCATGCAGAACTGACGGCAGGCAGGTGAGGTTTACATTTCGTGGCACTGCCGGATCAGAGGAGCCATTTTCCTGTTCGAGCGCTGGGGAGTCGTTGTGACTCTGCCTCACAAACCCCTCATTCCTTGCCTGAGCCAGCATCTTCTCCACTTTCAATCTCTGATTGGTCAGGCAGGCCTCTGCAACCACCTCCTGCAGCATGCCAGCACGTTGTCAGACACCGAAAGATCATTAACGGCCATGATTCAGACTATTTATCACAATCCACACGACGAAAAAACAACATCAAGCTTGCTGGGGCTATGGCGTACCCGGGCCAGACTTGGTGGCCAAATGCTGTCTTAATAAAGCATGCTCCCCTGCAGGACATCAAGGGAAAATCACGGAAGAGGATGCCCACTATCAAGATGTTGGCATGCCTTAGGTATATTCCCCACTCCTCTGGCCCGGGTCGGCCCAAATTAGTGTGCAGCAATCCGGATCCAGCACAATTCAATGACAGCAGTACAAGCTAAAGGGTTCCCATACCTCGGGCGCTTTGTAAGGAACCAGGGCAAAGGCTGTGGAGGAACCGCCGAAGGGAGGGGGCTGCTGATGCAGAACTGCCTGAGGGACTGCATTCAAGGGGCCAGAGAGCAAAATCCGAAGGTCTGGCGCTGAGTTGCTGCGGTTCAGGGGCAGACCCGGTTGGAATGCAAAGCGTGATGCTGGTTGTGCCTGCACATGCACAGCAGCAATTATGTCATCCACAAAGAGAGAGCTTCGGGCACCCTCAATAACACTGGACAGGACATGGGGACAGCTGTCTTGATGCCACACCTGAGAATGTGGAGTCCCAGCCTGCATGGCCACCTCAATCTGCTCCCCAGCACTGCTATGCTGAAAGCTCTCTCCGCTGACAAGGCTCCCAGCAGGTTTCTGCTCTGACATGCCCCAGGCTGCAGGGGCACAAAGCGGTTCATAATCGCTTCACTTGTGGCAAATGTAGAGCATGGAGCATCATTACTGCACAGACACGTGCTTGTCTTTCTTCCAGAAATGCACACCTTGTTGAGGCCCCGATGTTGACGGCTGTGGTGAAGCTGCGGAGTCCATGGCATATGTGAACCCGCAACTGCTTCCAGCAAGTGACGTGGAGGGATGCAAAGGCGATGACAGAGTGTGATCGAGCACAGGCGACGTAGTCTGCATCACAAAACATGTTATTATTTTCATCTAGAACGTTTGCATGGCCGAAATGATTATGACAGTGATATTTCAACGATGACAGAAGATGACATAGTGGAGTTCCCAGCGCCAAACCTGGTGGTGCTGCTGCCCGAAATAGAAATTATTTGAGTAAGTTGGTTGCTGCTGATGGATTTCCTGGCCGCTCATTGAACAATCCTGTAGCAGTGCACGCCAGTCAGCTAATTACAAGCGCAATTTGGGACAGCGCCGTACTGCACGCTCTTATCCGTGATCAAGGGCGCCCGGAGCCACAAAAGTACCAATCTACCCAAATCTACTCTCAATTCAGTAATGACGGGTACACCATATTTTCTGTCCTGTTAACCACAAGAAACCCTAGACGTTCAAAAGACATCTGCCGTGCAGAAAAACGTACATGCCGCCCTTTCCGGCTGCATCTTCATGCATGAAGTATTGTTGTCATGTAGGGAATCATGAGCCACCGAGTGCTCACCTGATCCGTTCTCCTCCGCTTTGCAGCGCCGAAGGTTTCCACACCTGAGAGCGTCGAAGCACAGCTTCCACTCGTCTCCAAGGCGAAGGGCTGTGGAGGCTCCTCCATGTTCTTCCTTTTCTGGCGGAACACCGCCATGATGGCCACGCTTCGAGTGAAGACCTGCTCAGCTTTGACTTTGAGGCAGATCTACATATGTGTGGCGATGTACTACAGTTGCAGCGACCTATTCCAGTGCACCCCTCTGCCGCAGTCCTCGTGCCTTGTTGTCTAACAAGGCCGACCAGACGAATCAGAGGGCGCACACGACAAGAAAAGTGGTTCTTTGCTCAATTTTCGAGAAAGTTCTGCAAAGCACGTGGGAACGGGGTCGACTCACTAGGTCACCCCTACGATCGCATGCAAGACCTGGGGGCCACATTTTTCTTGTGGTCTCTCAGGTCCAGAACTGCTGAGAAGTGAAGAGCAGCTCATACTGACATGTTGCACGGACAAGGATCTTCTTGGATGCCTCATGACCATGACCATGACCACGATGATCACCTGCCAGTGCATGCGCATGCCATCATGCAGTGCAGCTGATCATGAATAGATTCGCGAGCACTCCACTTCATGTACGTGTGACTGTTTAAGGAGTTGTGACAATAAAGTGCCACTGGCTCTTGTCATTGCATGCACCCAGTCAGGTGCAGCATGCCAGCTTTGCTGCAACAGCAAGCCAGCATTGAGCAGAGGAATTCTGGAGCAGCCTGCCGATGTGGCCCAATGGGGGGTGAATCCAGAAACAGATCATTCCCCACAGCCTGCAACCTGAGGTCCTGCCGGACCACAGAACTTGGCTTTGCTATTATAGATCGCTGAGGGTCTCTTCCCTCATTTTGGGAGCAAGTGTCAAAGATGCAGAACTGAACATGGTTTGGGTCCCAAACTTTGGAAACTGATCATGATTTGAAATCACTGATTCCATGGCATGCCGCTTCTGATCAAACCTTGTGACTAGCTTGCGTAAAGCATCAATCGACGAAGATGCACTTGTTTACATATTTGGATTGACAGCATGCTGAGTCAGGCCACAAGAGAAACGCAACCATCTCCAGGGTACATCACTGCCAAAGAAGAGATTTGCTCGCCCAGTATCAGACCTTGACTGATGCACCCAGGTCAGTACGTTCCCCAAATCCGCTGCTGCCGTGACACGGCAAATACAGCAGATAGTGGCTGTCCACACACTCTATTCCATGGAGTCCGAACCCCTTCCCTCACATGAGCTGCTGCTGCTAGATTGCTGTCACTGTGTCCATTTCAATCAAGTAGCTGCAGGCCTGGGAGTAGGCTGAGTACCTGTGCAACAGGAACAGCGCACAACATCAATCACTTGCTCCACGCACACTTGGCACAGCTGGTCATCCTGCTCGATGAACAACAGCGAGCGCCACCGGTAGAGCAGAGGAACCTCCCAGAAAAACACAAGGGAATGCTGGCGGCAATGTTGCTATGGTCTTGCACTCACCCTCCCTGAAGCCGTTCTTGAATTTCTGGAGCACGACCTTGAGGTGGCGCATACGGCCAGTTCCTGTTGTTTTCCTGCGGATTGCCTTCTGGCTCCAGTTATCTGCAGACAGCCATACACAATTCAATCCACTGCACCGACACAAGCACGCAGTACGTCTGATATCCAATCAAGGGCCAGTATCAAGTCCCGAACTGACTTCCTTGTCCCCTGAAATCCTTTGCCCCCAACCTCCAGTAACAAGAGGACACAGTCTGAAACCAGGTATGCATGATCAACGTAGGAAAACCGCTTCTACACTTCATGTAGTCCCTTGCATTTAAGTTCATTTAGCAAAGATAATTCTGGGTAAAATGGAGCGCTGGAACATACACTTGCGGATGCGAGCTGCTGGGTAAGCACATGATGAGCAGCGGCTCTTCTGGATGTGGAAAGACCGCCTTCCACAACGTCTGCACAGAGTGTGTGTCTTGTTGTGGCGCTTACCTGCATGACATCAAGCGACCAAAACTCAGCAAGTGCTATTTTTCATCGAGCTTTAGGCAAATCGATTGCACTGAAGCAGGGACTCACCAAAACTTCCGGTACCCTTTCCGGCCTTTCCCATTGTGCCAAGATCTGCTTCTAATGTGAAGCCAGGATCCTGCTGGCCTTTGCAACAATCTCCAGCGTTGAAGCCGCCTCTCTATGAGACCTGCGCAACGCGTTCCCTCCCGGTCAAGGGATTCACGATATTTGGATTGTTCTGCCACTATCATATCCCTCCTGAATTCGATGTTGCGGACTTGCACCGACTTCAACCTTTAATGTCACATTGTGTCCTCCTTTGGATTGTTAGGGAACAGACTGGGAATCCAGGACGATGCTGGCCAATCGAATCACATCGTGGAGAGAATTGAAAGGTGAACACCGTACCCTTGGAGTTTTCGGGCTGCCTCTCGTCTTCGGCAAGCCATCGTAACGATCCATTCTGAATTATTGAGTTGCGCAGACCTTTTTAATGCACAAACGTGTCTCGGCGGGACTTTGGTTGACTGCATTTTTTGGGCCGAGGAGTCGACAATCGCTGGATTATTCAGTATTCAAAATCATGAGACTGATTCTGCGGTGCGTCGATGCTCAGATGGGCACCCGAAAGGAAGACTGGGTGTCACGATGTGACTTTGGCCCTCCGGACTTGGTCTACGAGCCAAGGGACAGGGACAATCTTGGTTCATAGTCCTGGAACGCTACCCTATCTTCTCTTGAGCAGCCAGAGAATGAGGTACGTAAATGGCAGTCTGTTAATTTCCCTTAAGTCACTGAAACAGCAACCTCCCTATTCGTACTCATCATTCTGCCAGGCATACCAGAGCCGCTCTGCGGCTACTTGTCAGTGCACTGGAGCGAGTGCTTTGCGGTTCTCAGGACATCACCAACCTTCTGCAGCATTGAGGTCAAGCATGTATCTGTGACGGTTGCCTGCTGTGCCAGGGCACGCCAGTGATTCACAGGGCAGCAAGCCACAAAGTAAGAACGGCTGTATTGAGACAATGAAGCCACGTCCAGTCAGCGTGAGCCCACAGAAACGACCAAGCTTGAGCGGACAATACCCTGGGTACGCGCAGCGCTTTGCCAAAGCTTCCATCCTGAAACAGCAGGACAGAAGCGATGCGGCACCGCCGACCACAGGCGCTGTAACTCAGGCAGTGGCGACAGGAGCACACGCACAGGACTGCTCTCCCTCGCCGCGGCCCAGATCTGCGCCCAAGAGCGAGCCCCTCGCAGACAGCGCTGATTCCCTGTGTGGCCACACAACCTCTGAGGATGAGCCCAGAGATGCTGCAAGTACTCAAAAGGGCTTTCACAGCGATCAGCCAGGCTATGGTGCAGGTGTGGGCAGCACAGCATCTGAAGATCCCACTGTGGATGGCAGCACAGATGTTGCACCCTCAGAGAAACCAGAGCCAAGCCAGCAGACAGGCCTCGCTGAAAGCCATGGCCCGGCAGAAAGTGTGCCCAGCAACAGTGGTAAAAGCCCCAGCAAGGCGCAGCCCACTGGGGATGCCAGCCGCCATACTAGCACTGCAGAAGAAGTTGAGATGGAGTCGGAAGCCAGCACGCAGCTTCCCGAGCAGCTTCCTGAGAAGGAGACAGCCAAGAAGAGGTTGTCCTCGGCCAAGGTCAGCATCAAGCGGGTCTTGGCAGAGAAGCGATCAGTGGCAGCTGCATACAGAGGGCGGGCCACAAAGAGGGTGGGAGTCTGGGTGCAGAGCCTCAGCTGCTTCACAAGCGCGCAGCCTCCAAGCCCGCAGGCGACGCCAACCAAGCTGCCAGCTGACACTGACGGGGCCAAAAACGTAGATGTGTTGGCTCATGCATACAGCATGAGGGACCAGGGAGGAGGGCAGTGGCGCATCGGCACCACAGCGGAGCCTGAGGTGCGCACACATCGATATCACCTGTTATTGTTATAGTTGTTATCATAGGTCAGCAGACCCAAAGCCAAAGGCCATAGGGCATACACACAGGGCATCTGCAGCAATGAAGCTACAGGCAGAGAATGCACAGGAAAGCAGAGCTGGTGAGGTGTCCATGCACACAGCAAGGAAATTTGTTGTGCAGGTGGAGGCAGCTGTGCCGCCACTGCTGCCACGGCGCAACAGCAAGCTGCCACGCCTGTTATCGACGGCAGTGTCAATCGCAGAGCGCATCTCCCTGGCCACAGCGGCGTCCCTGGGCAGGAAGAGATCCTGGCTGCCCCCAATTGTGTCGCCCTTGAAGACTGTGGCTGAAGCCAAAGAGGCACCGCCTGCAGAGGGGTGACTTTGACACACATCCTTAATGACTTTGCTTGGGTGAATGCAACGTTTTGGCTGATTACTTTCCTGCACCATTGGATTGCTTTAAAAAGCATATGACATGTATTATGAGCGGAACATCTAAGGCAGTGGCTGACAGGATTGGCTTCTGCTCTGTAGCTGGGACGCACCAGCACCTCAAGGCGTCCTGGGCGATGTTCCGCCGAGCGCTCATCGCAGCGCCAGGGAGCCTTCTCTCAGCAGGCTCCTTGTGCCTCAGACCTCCGCCGGAGAAGAATTGAAGCCGGTGAGCACCTTATTTCCTACCGCAACAATTTTAGCCCTGTCTGCAGCAGGCATGTGACTGCTTGTCCTGCAAAAGGAGGTGGGTTGCAGGACCCTCAACTGCCCCATTGCATTCAAGATGAGATTGTGACTTTGTTTGAAATATTTTCATCAGAAATGTACTCATGAGCATTGATGTGCATGTGTTGCAGAGGGAAGAGGTATGGAACAAGGTGCAGCATACGCGGGTGTCACTGGCGCAGCTGCTGGACGAGTGCGGCCCTGCTCGCCCGGCTCCCGGCACACAAGCGGCAGTAGCCAAGGCCAGGCCAAACCTGCGTGTGGAGACGCACAGCCGCACACCCAAGAAGGCCAAGCAGGTCACTCCCTACACCGCTACTTCTACACAGCCCCCTTCTGCAAGCTGGTGAACATGCACATTCCTGGGGGTAGTGGCAATAGCGAGCTTGAGCTTCTGACTGACTGTGTGATGTGGCATTGGGGAGGCCGCCGCTCCCACGGAGGACATAAACCAGTGGTTCCTGCCGGGTTCCAAGCCGGAGCACACGCTGAGCGCATACCTCACCCTCAGGAACCCTATCATGCCCCCCGCGCTGCTGGACCCCGGGTCCCCAGCGCCCTGGCGCAGCAAGTCCCCCCCCTCGCGCGCCTCGACTCCCCTGGGATCCCCCTCCAGGGCGTCCACTCCCAAGCACGCGACCCCCCACGGTGGCGCCGCTGTCGGCCGCGCCCTGCACCTGTCCCCTCACCAGGCTGCTGCACCCTTGCCGGGGGGTCCTGTTGGCCGGGGGGCCGCCTCCCCACTCAAGCCAGTGGCTGCCGCGGCTCTGGCGCACCTGAAGCAGTCGCGCATCGCCTCCGCCGCCCAGAGGTGCTTTCTTGATTCCCTGATTGCGCCCAATCACCAAGCCCATGCCTGCCTTTCCATAGGAGATTCAGATACTCTGTGCAGTTTGCTGTTTTTTCGAAGAAATTTTGGGGTGCAAAAGGGGTGAAGAAGGCAATTATGTGCAGGCGCGCCATGTCAAGCAGCCCGCAAAGGTCCGCGAGTCAGGGCAGTGGTCGGCAGCAGTCCTGGGTGTCCCTACCGGTGGACCAGACGGCTGCGGCTGCCGCCTCCTGGAAACAGGTGAGATCTGTGCATTGACACCTGCAAGCAAGGGAGTTAACATTAATGGTCAGCCAAATATGACTCCTTGAGTTTAACAGCAATGTCGCAAACTTTCTAAGCGCATGCTAGTTCAGCATTTGCGTACGTACACCCATGAGGAACTCCTTGTCTGAATGGTGGCTTGTGCGTGCGGACAGGCACAGACATCTGAGCAGTCAGTGATGGCGGACACCCTGGCCGTGCTCCACTCTCACACCCACAAGGCAACACAGAGACCCGGTACAGTCCAGACGGCTGCCGGGCACGGGTACGGGCAGAGAGCTCAGAAGTCAGCTGCTTTGGACAAGAGACGAGCACGACAGGAGACAGGCAGCCAGAGACTGCATGCAGCAGGCGCCGAAGCTGCAAAGCGTGGCGCGAGCAGCTCAGCAGCGCAGGGCGCCTCTCCTGCCAAAGCCATGCAGAAAACCGGCCCGGCGCAGAAGACACCTGTGAAAGAGGCACGCCAGGGTAAGGACTGACGTCCCAGTTCACTAGATTACCTCATGCACAATAATGGGCCTTAGGGTGCATGTAGGTATCATTGGTGTGCATGGCATGTCCCTGCGCACAATTTGAGGACAGCTATTTTCTGGAGGCAGGCAGCAAGAAGCAGGGGACTGCGATGGAGCGCGCGGTGCTGCAGCAGTACCTTGCAGCCAGGCGTGGACGCGGCAGCTATGCCGCCAGCAACCTGCTCAGGCGCGGTCGCATTCCTGGCACCGACTCTGCGGCTCAACGCAGCCCTGCAAAGACCGGTGCGCAGCCATGATTGTCCCTCAAGCTTTGCACCAGAATTGCTATAAACCTCCCATCCTCATGTAGTGTTGAAACGTGTCCAAAGAGACCGCATTTGAACCCTGTCATCTGCATCCCGTCAGGGTGACCTAAAGCGCATTGCAGTGCACTACATAACGGCATATCTGATGGTGGTTTATGGCCACTTTCAGGGGAGCGTGAGGCGGCTCAGGACGAACTGAAGGCCGTGCAGCACACCACCAAAGGAGCCCCCGACGACGAGCAGGGTCACAGCGCGGACGAGCAGGAGCGCGAGTGGGAGCGAGTCCACAGCGAGATCGCCGCCTCGCTGGACCCTTTCGGCACCGGCGGCCGTGCGCGCAGCGTTGACAGCGGCACAATCCTGGCAGCCGGCCAGCCGCCATCGGGTGAGGGAACCCCGCCGCAGACCGCGCGGCCGGAGGCAACGCCGTCCACCAGGGAGTCGGCCGCGCGCGTGCCGCCGAATGTGGCGCGTGAGATCGTGCGCTGGGAGAGTCGCAACGTCATGGGGCTCGACCACCAGCTTGCGGCGCTCGCAGAGGGTAACCCCCCTATGCATTATTGCTGCAGATATATGGATGCCAGGGGGGTCCAGATAATTGACATCAGGAAGAACAGCATTTTACTACAAGGTCCTCTCTCTTGGTATTCTGACATCTATAAGGCCCCGTTCCCTGACTTGTCTGACCCCCTAAGGGTTGCAATTTGGATTGATGGTTGCGCAACAGGAGCAGTCGAGGGGGACGGCAAAGGGCGCGCCGTCGTGGACGAGCAGGCAGGCCACGCGCCGGAGGAAACGCTGTCGCTGGAGCTCCTGGACCAGCTCTTCGAGAGGGACCTGGCCGGCGGCGAGAGCGTGCCGCCCGGGCCCATGGAATCGCAGTGCGTGCCAAAGCCCCTGCCGCTCGCCGACGCCTGGGAAGGGACGGAAGTTAGCAATTGGGAAGGGACGGAAACAAATATTCCCTCGGCGCAGACGAGTCCGACGCAGGTCGCCGACAAGCTGCCGTTCTCGCCGGGCTCCCGCCTCTTTGCTGCCGTAGCCGCCAGAGCAGCCGCGCCGTTGTCCCCGGCACAAGCGCAAGTGCCCCTGGACTCGGACCTCAAGCCCCAGCGGCTGTCTCCTGCGTTTGGGGAAGCTGCCGCGTGCGTCCTGCCTGCCCCCTTCGGCGCCGGCCTCCTGAAGAGCGCTGCTGAGAATGCTGGGGCTGATGCAGCTCATTGGACCCTTGAGGGTGACGGCGCAAAGCAGGCAGCGAGTGCCTATGCTGGCGAGCTCAGAGGTGAAGAGGATGAAGAGAAGAATGATGAGGTTGAGGCAGAGGCAGCCACTTTGGTGCTCGCAGCACGCACCGCTGTCATGGTAGAGCCAGGTCACAGCGTTGCAGGCGAGGCGTCAGAGTTTATGTGAGCAGATATTTTGTGCGTGTTTCGCATGCTGAGCACGTCAGGCTACTGTCAAGCTCAGATATTGAAGTGTGTCCTGAAATGAATCAAGATACAGCAATATTGGTTGGTATTACTGGGACTGGGACCTTCATGCATGACGTCTTTTGGTTGTTTTGATTTCTGACAAGCAGCCCTCAGGATGCTTCTGATATGTCCTTTCAAGACTTCTCAATCTGCCTGTGGGGCTGATTATAATGCTATTACCGTACTTTGCTGAAGCAATACATAAAGAACTGGTATTTTCATCTGACGAATTGATGCAGGGTCATTGATGACAGGTAGCCTTATTGTTTGGGGTTGTACAAACGTTGTCCCTGTTTCAGTCGTGACATGTGAGCTGGGGTTGCTACTGTGATATGTCGAGTCTTTTGTGGTTTTAACTTGTCAAGTCGTCTCGCTGTGTTGCTTGCATCTTGCCAGCCTTCAAGACAAATATGGGTTGGAGTTCGCAGTACTAGTAGCTACTACCAAGCAAGCTTGCTTGGTGACTGTTACCACCGTTGACATTTGGTTCTTCGCCCAATCAAATGAAGCGCATTTCTTTCTGGCATCAAGGCACATTGCATCTGGGCCCCACATTTGATCTAGTTCAGTAGCAGAGTCGCCAAAATACAATCTAATTTCACTGCAGTTCATGCGCTGTGCCAATGCCGGGCAAAAAGCAGTCCTAATTCAGTTTTACTGTGGAGTGAATGTGCCCCTAGGGACCACGAATGAATCGGACAGCACCAGAAATGTACAAAAGCAGTCTCCTTGCACAGGAATCGTCTACACTGCGTGCGTTGTTGAGCTGAAGGTTAATGGGAGCGTTCACAGCATTTCAGTCGACGGCGGGCACCGTGCAGGGTCCACAGCCACACTGTAGAAGCCTCGCCTCTGCGCAGAGCTCTTGTCATGCCGCCCCCTATCTGTCTCCTGCAGCACAGCACATCTCCCTTGAGACCCTGCTCCAATAGAAGAAAGATGAATTTCCCTCCTGCATCACTAGTTGACCGCATGAAGACCCTGCAAGTATCTGCCAAACACTGGCGGAAAGGGATTGTCAGCAATTTCACTCCGTGCAACAGGAAGTAGAATGTTCAGCGTACCAGGTCGATATGCCTGATGCCGGGCATGATCTGCTGGATCTCTGTTTCTAGCCTGTCCACTTCTGCACCCAGCGCCCCAACCATGTCCCGCCCTGCCATCAGCACCAATAAATTTCATCATCTCCACAGGCGAATCGCCACCTCCTCCAATATTATAGCACACGTTTTGCATGTGTACAGTGCAAGACCACACAGGCACTGATTGTCTGCAATGCAGCACTTCTTTGCAGTCAGAGGCATGCAAGATGGGTTGCATATCTAGGCATGCATGCACCAGCTTGCATGCCAGAGACAAATGCACTGCGTTGTATGTCTTGCATTCGCTCAAATGCTCAAATGCACACCGTAGGATCTGAGGGCAAGGTCGACGGTGTCGTCCTTCTTTGTGGCCATCGCACTGTACATCTGCTGCAGCAGCTGCTCGCGCCCGCCAATCCGCTCCATGTGACCCTCCACTATCCGCTCCCCATCAAACTCTGCGCCACACATACGACCCGATCAGCACGTTATTTGCATCAACCGCATCATGCATTGACCGACAGAACTTTGACACCGCAGAAAGCAGGGGAGCGGGGAGCAGGGCTGCTCGAAACATGGAGTGGAGGGGAGCACCTATTTCGGCCTTGAATCTGAAGATGTTGGGACCGATCTCCTCGGACTTGGCATCATAGACCGCCTTGACCACCGGGTCCTTCCTGAGGTGATGCAACACCTTCTGCATGTCCTTGTTGTTCATTGCACGCCCTGCAATACCAGGCAAGAAGTTACAGCTCTGATCTTTGTCTTTGTCAATTTATTTCATAGTTTTGAAAGCTTTTAGCAGTGCTTGGCAACAAAAAGATAATTCCAAGCAAGAGGCACTTCAGCAATTGGCTTCGCACCCAGCAGGAGCGAGCGGTTCTGCTGTATGAGGAAGACAGCTGTGCATCCCAGGAGGCCGCCGATTGTGATTGAGCCCATGGCATCGTACACTGCATTCCCCGTCAGGTGCACTGCCCAGGTGGATGCGCCTGCTCGCCACCCACACACACCAATCATAACACGATCTTCTCTTTACGCAAGCTCAGATACTCTCTCTCTCTCTACCAGATCCATCAGCTGCTGCTTCTGGCAATGCTTGCACAAGACCCAGCTGCCATGGGGGCTCTGAAACACAACAAAAGGACTGTCCTCAGAGCATCCCTGCCTAGCAAATCATGTAACAGGGTGCCCCGACTAGAGGTTGTCTTAGGCCTTGCGGTCCACAGGAATGCAATATTGAAGCCCCTTGCACACGCAACTCAACTCCTTGTCAACTACACTTTTGCTTGCATGTCCGCCTAAAAGCATTCACTGGCATCACAATAAGTACTCTGCAGGTCCCAGTCCGCTGCATGCGCTCTGGGAAGGCTCTCACTGGTTTCTACGCGCAAGCAAAGGGGCAATACCTGCGATGGCGAGGCCGGCCACGGCGGCGCCGTCCTCGAGCATGACAGCGACGGTGGTGGGGTCCATGCCGCGGCGTATGTATTCCGTGAAGCTCATGCCCATCGCGTGCGCCCCCTGCAGCACCGCGCGCGTGGCCACCAGCAGCGAGTAGCCCTCCACCAGAAAGGACACCCCCAGCACTGCACATGCCAACCACACACGCTGTCAGTATAACCTCAAAGTACCCTTGCGATCTGACACCATGCTGTTGTATCCTTGACCGTATCGCAGTTTCCTGGTTCCTAGAGCATCTCCAGGAACCTCGAGATGTAATGCAGTTGATGAGACATATCAAGTGCAGGATGGGTTTATGAAGAGAAAGGCCAGGCAACCCAATCGCTACTGTCAAGGCAACACAAGCAGAGCTCAAAAAAAGTGAGGTTGGTCTGCACCGTCTCTGCCAGCAGAAACGACAGAAAGAGCTGCTTGGATGCAATTACCTGCCAGGCCGTAGCCTAGATGCTCGAGCTGCTGAGGGGGGGAGAAGAGGTTTGAGAAGCCGTGCGCGCATGTGACCCCGGCCCCCAGGCAGAAGATGCCCACGGCAGACACGAGCGACCATACAAACTTGTCCTTCATGTATCCGTACGGGTGCATCTTTGTTGGAGCACGCTTTGAGCGCACAATGCCCACTCTCAACAGCATCTGCACAAACACATGCGAGTAGCTCATGTGACGGCTCTTAAGCCTTGCATCGTCAGTCCAGCTACATACACAGCAACTGCATTACTAAATAGCTCAGTTGCGACATTCAAGAGAGGGATCCCAAAATAGGCGCTTGCCTGGTTGAAGGTGTCAACCACAGAGTGCACTGTCTCCGCAAGCATCGTGCTGCAAGCAGGCGGCAGGTGGTGAGTATTAGCGATAGTAGTTGAACATGAGGAGTGCCGTTTCTGGGAAATGAATTTAGGAAATGAAGAAGTGTTCTCACCTGCTGCCTGACATCAGGTATGTCACGAGCTTTGCAGAGAAAATCACCATGTTGGCTATGATAGCTGCCCCAAAACAAACACACTTCTCAGACTTGCACGAAGCCTTCTCTTGCAGACAATTATGGAGCGGCAGGGCTTTGCATGTCCAAAAACAATGCTCACCTACTGTAACAGTGTGCAGTTCCCTTTCAAATGCCTGCTTCTCCTTGACTGTGCCGAGGGTCAGAGGGAGGGGCGGCACCACACCGTTGGCACTTCTGGCCACCCGTAGCTGGCCAGCTTGCAAGCTGTGCAGCACCAAACACACGAGAGATCAAATTTCATGGCACAAATGTAGTCATTGCTGAAGCACAGGCTCGTCTGGATGCCTCAAGAATATTCCCATCAACTGTTTCAGGTTCAAGGTATTAGGGACAGTCCACAGGCATAGCTCACTTCGACTCATCCTCCTCCTCCTGTTTCGTTGAAGAGAATCCGAGCCAACGTATTTGAGGGCGTAGCTGGTGCCAGCCATACTCCTGTTGTAGTGCCCCACACCGAGATCGATGCAATCTGAGGCCGTGCTGCAACACTTGTGGCCTCAAGATGGCCGATGGGGTGTTGCAGGAGCTGTTGAATGCCATTGCAAATATGGCTTGGCTGGGCGGGGCTCTGGGTACAAGCGATGAAGCTGCTGTGGGAAAGGTGCCTGGATTCATCTTCGCAATCAGGCTACTGCTAAGTGTTTTGCTAGAGATATTCAGCAGCCTCGAAAATGCCACCAGCATGCTGCCATGCGCATTTACACCTTGAATGCTGGAACACCCAGAACCATCACCATTACGTGACTAGCTTTTCGTTGAGATCTACATTGCTACTTTAATTCATCGTGGCACCTACACAATATTATAAGCACATTTTCGGAAAGAGAACGAGCCATTGTTTTTGGAATTGGTCAGCATCTTCACCTGGGAAGTCAAGACAGCGAGACGTCCCATGCACGTGATTTCCATCAGACGGCGTTCCAATCGGAAGGCTCCCTCCTAGCAAATTCTCGTGGCGCGCCTCACAATCCATTCTCACAATTATCGTGCATCCTTTGAAGGTAGGTAACGGATAGATTATTGTCAACTTTGACGGCTGTATTGCATGTGATTCTGCTTGGATCGCGTGTGCAGCAAGAAGGGCCTCCAGCGCCTATGGCTTCTTCTGTTACAGCCTTAAGGCGCTGGCTGGTCTTTGTGGCCTTGCTTCGGCTATTTTCAGGTGATCTAAGTCATGCACTGTCTCGTTGAAGTCAAAGCTTTGCCCCTTGTGTGAACTTGGACTTCAGCATTGGGCGCATGGGACCGGGGTTCCCTACATACTATGCTGATCCCCAATCGTCTTTTTTGGAGGAAAGTATGCACATTATGAAATCTCCATTGGAATCGAATGACTGGTTGACCTGATCTGACCTGTGGTGTGTGTTTGGCCAGTTTACCTGGGCGTCTTCCAGTACAAGTATTTCCAGTCGAATCTGTTTGATCGGCGACCAGAGCTAGGTGTGGCATGCCTGGCTCTTGCGATTTGGGCATTGCAGACCGGAACAGTGCAATCAGTCTCTGTCTCTGCAGCACATGTCCTCACTATCCTGGCTCTCAAAGTTGTGCAAATGCAGTCAATGAATTATATGGAAGAACATTTGCCACATGGACGACGGTGACATGTGCGCTGTGCTTGATATGCGCAAAGAATCCTCGAGTTCCTGCCATATATGGTGAGTCACATTTCGTTCTTTTCTGCTTAAGCCTCTGCTGTCATCATTGATTTGGGAAGATACCCTGCCCGCTCCAGACAAACCTGGTGAATGGCAGGACTGATGGACTCTTTGCATGGTGTGCTTTCAAGTGCCTTCTTTGCGCCCAGGGGCTACACTATTCTCCTTCCTTGCCGCCCTTGTGCATTTCACAATGGAACTGCTGGTGTTCAAGACAATGAGCTTGAAGAGCGCAGCAAATCCTCTCATCATTGCAGGTGCACTCCCTCACAGCATGTGACTGCTTTGTGGAGTCAGATACACTATGTTGTGACCTGTCCAACAGTCAACAGGGTTTAACTTGTGGTATCTGCATCCAGGGTTGTCAGCGCTTTGGATGGGGGCTGGATGGAATTACTACACAGATGTGGCCACTGAGATCGAGTATGTCACCAACCCAATCTTGGCTTTCTTGAGTGGGATCATTTCACCTTGTTGTGGTTGTAGCATGTGCAGCCTTGCATGCAGAGAATTCATGTGGTTCTCCTGCCATGGTCATGCAATCCGTTGTCATGCAGGTTCTCGGAGACTGAGAGCATTGAAGAGGCCAGCAGGCTGGTTAATGCGCAGAAGCAGGAGTGAGCGTGGAAGCCGAGTGATCATGTACTAAAACCAGCACTGATGCCCATGTATGATGCATGGTGTACTATACCAGATTATTGAATCGGAGCAGGCCTGTTGTTGATATTGCTGCCTTACTACTCCATGGCAGTCATTCTCGCTTGAGGAAACATGGTGATGGTGAATAGTCCGCATAGCATATTCCCAGGGGATTTGTGTTGAGAGGTTTTGTCCTCCCATTGGTCATCATTCCTCTCGAGAGGATGCCCACACAGAAGGCTATTCACTGGCATTCCAGGCCGAAGTCAGCTATGGCAGGGACTCAGGCCTTAAGATTCTAGCTAGCTCTGTGTCCAAATGTGGTTGCTTACTGAATTGTCTGACATCATTGTGGCAGATGTGCAATTCAGACATATGGTAGAGATCATCTTGCTGCTACTCTGCTCAAAGCTCATCAAAGTTGAAACATGGGTGTCAGCACATGATGTTCACCTACGAATCTTGCAGGGAATGTGAAATCCTGAAGAGAAAGTTCCTTGCTCACGTTGTGAGCTGGCCATGGCAGCTAGCAGCGCTGCCGAGCTTCAATGCAAACAAACAACATACCGTACAATGGCTTCCAGACATTGTTCAAGTTACCAAATATAAAATCACATCTCCCTGAATAGAAATTTGACTGAAAGCAACAGAAAATTCAAATTTTGCAGTTTTCCTCAACAGAGGCGCTACACACAGACTGCTCCAATCAGAAAAGCAGTCTCTGCGGTCAGAAACATTCGTTCCTACAAAAATTGTAGGACCACAATGGAGATCCCTAAGCTTCACTTGAGCTTCTCATCTCCCTTGTTGAGCTTGACAATGTCATAATTCAGCTTTGCTGCAATGGTCACCCATATCTGCATGCACATGAGACTTCAGAGCTCTCTGCAATATTCCTCTCTCACATTGCAATGTCAATCTGCCAGACCTATAATGCACCCTCTATTACACCAATGGTGTCAATATTGGCTCAGTGATTTGGCAAGGAACAAAGTGATCACAAGGGGGACATCATGACACGAGGGGGACATCACATTTCTGTGTCAGTGCATTCACATTACCTGTGTAGGAGACACGAGCAGTCCTGCAAGCGGGTTCACTGAGTAGAAGGAGAATGCAGTGGCTGCGCACAGCCATGGATCATTTCAGCCAGCATGCGCATTACCTTTTCATGCATTGAGAATTTTTGTCCGGCATAGTGTGCAAACTCGATGCCTTATAGCTCGCCGCATACCTGCTACCGACAACCAGAATGCACCCATCCATTTGAGACTCCCTGGCATGTCACGGCGCCCAAAGAACACCACTGCATGACGATGCAATAGTAAGGATCATGATATCATGGGAAGGATGTGGAAGGATCAAAGATCAGCAGTCTTGTACAACATGAAGAGGGCAGCGCACCATTCCACTGGTTCCCTAGGAGTGCATGCACACCAAAGATAGCCAGGGGTATAGAAATGGACGCCTTGTCAGCTCCGGCAGATTTCCACACCAACCATAAGGCAGCCTGTGGTCAATAGCTGGACATTTTAGCATGTGAGCCCAGCGCCAATCAAGGACTGATTGCCCTTGGTGAGATTCAAGCACCTACCGATTGAAGGATCTTCAGAGGTATCCACACTGCAGGAAACACCCAGGAAGGAGGGTTCCAGCTGCATGCCAGATCTCTTGATGAGTTAGTCAGAGTTACACAGCAATAATATTTATGTCAAAAGCAGAAAGAAAGAACTGCCTTATTAAGTTGATAATGAGCAACTTACGAAGGTTTCTTGAGTTTGGGATACCAGAGCTTGTAAGAGTCCTCATAGGAAGGAACCAGTTTCTGCAGGCCGAACACTATGGCCCCAGCGGCCAGGAGGCCAAGGTCAGCCCTGCAAACAATCAAGAAAACCTCATAGTTGGATGAAGGGCTCGAAAGAAAGCAACTGTTGCACACTTCTTTTTCTAATGCATCATCATGGAAGCTTGGCTTACTCTGGAAGTGCAGCCAGCAGGCCTTGGTGCGATTGCTCGAAAGCTGAGGCGATATTCTGAACCATCTCGCCAGTTTCAATATCAGTTGGGAATCAAAGTTGGAGGTTGAGAGGACGCAATATGCGTCACGCAAACTAGGATTTCTGGGCAGATGCATTCATATCGGAGATGACGCCTGATCAGGCAGCTGCAGCGCTGCTCCACCTTCCACAGCCGGCTTTGAGAGTGCATAAATTTGCCTTTCTTTCATCTCACGAGAAGTGACATAAAGACAAGCACGCCCCAATATTTGATCGATATACATAGCTTCATCTGAACAAGAGATCAACGCCAGCAAATGGCTGAAGGAGACAGCAAAGTGGCTGAGCCAAGCACACGTGAGGAGGGCGAGCTTCCACAGCAGGTAGAGCTCTTCACTCTCTGCATCAAGTAGGGCTAAGTCAATCGCTGGCATGAAACGGGGGGATTGTTAGGATGCCGAAACTCTGCTACACCTGTTGATCATCTGATTCTGTGTGTGGGAAGGTAGTTCTCGATTTTGTACGTGCTTGGAAGCAACATACTGTCTCCACTTGTCAGATGTTTTCATTTTATGATGCAATTGTGTCCATTGTTTCAGGAACGCAACGGGGAACCTGATTTCTCAAAGAAGCATCCGCTAGAGTATAGGTGGACTCTGTGGTTTGACAATCCTAAGGGCAGCCAGAAACCCAGCACCTGGGGTCAGACGCTGCGCGCCGTCTACACATTTGGCACCGTGGAAGACTTCTGGTGGTAAGTGTCCTCCTGCAAGACTGCCTTCCAAAGTTCCTTTGAGACTCCCGCACAACTGCAGAGGACATGCACTGCATTGATCATGCGACGTGATGATATGCATTGTGTGTGTGCAGCTTGTACAACAACATCAAGCCTCCTAGCTGGCTGACAGTGGGCACAGATTTCCACCTCTTCAAGGAGGGGGTGGAGCCAAAGTGGGAGGACCCCACCTGTGAGCATGGCGGCAAGTGGACGGTGCTTGTTCCCAAGAGCCCAAACTCCAAGCAAGTCCTGGACACATACTGGCTGAATGCGGTGCGCACTACTCTTCCCATGCACACATGATTCCCGTCTGGACATTTATGTGCTAATTGTCGGGCAGTCTGCTGTGGATGCAAAGCAAGCTGAGCCAAGCCAGTGGATATGCATTGCAGCTGATGTTTGACTTTGCTGTTGGCGCAGCTTCTGGCCTGCATTGGTGAGCAATTCACAGAGGGGGATGAGGTCTGCGGCATTGTGGTCAACGTGCGCGCCAAGCAGGACAAGCTGTGTGTCTGGACGAAGACGGCAGCCAACGAGGCAGCACAGGTACTGCCTGGCCATTGTTGCAATTGCCTGAGCCGTCCCAAGGTTGGTAAGGTGCCATGCATGAATGTAGCTGGTAACGAATGCCTCTTAAGAGATGGTGAACCATGTAATGGGGATTTATTACAGGTGAGCATCGGCAAGCAGCTGAAGCAGATCCTGGACCTTGACACCTCAGCCACTGGCCGCATTGGTTACCTTGCCCACGTAAGATTTATCTGCCAGCTGCACCCCTTCTGTCTGCCTTCACGTGGCGCTCATGTTCTTGCAGCACTGTTGATTGAGCAGTTCCCAAATAAACCCAGTGTTGTCAACTCTGTCGTGACCCTGATTCTTACTGCTGTGTGGTTGCTGTGCAGTCGGATGCAAAGCGCGATGACAGGAAGGCAAAGGACCGCTATCTGGTTTGAGCGCATCACGACTGCTGGCCTGTGTCAATTTGGAGATGTGAGATTTCAGCAACAGAGTCCTGTGATGCCAAATGATGCCTCGCTTGAGTGTTGCACAAGTTCGCATGCCATATGCGCCATGTGATCAATGGTGATGCGTTGCCGTGTACAAATGTAACATTATGCTTTAAGCAGAAATGTTCTGACAGGATGTCGTTCTCTTATTGCAACGGAAGGTCCCAATGCATCTACAACATTCGCGAGCCACTGCTAGCTAGCACAGGAGCAGCGATGCACAAACTTTGTTTTGCAAAATTGAATTGCAAGGAACTTTTGCCACCAAGGCAGACTCTTGAGGTGAAAACATTTAATCAGCTGCAAGCATGAAAGCGGCATTGCGTACAGCATCTGCATGCAAGGACATGCAACAATCAACCTTCACCGAAAGCCTGCAGCTTCAGTCTGCACAAAAGCCCACAGCAACGGCTGTTCATTACGAATCTTTGGAAAGGACTGCATTTGATGAGCCTAAGCAAGAACTAGCAAGAACCTGCTGTACTTGTTGCAAGGGATTCATCATGCCCCGCGTACCATCCATTTTGAAATTTTTGGTGGCATTCGAGACTCTGAAACAAATCAGAATCTACAGACTGCAATGTCAGCCTACTCCGCTGCAACAAATGCAGTCAGAGCACCAAGAATGAACTCGTATGCAGTGAATGTGATGGCTGCAGAGGGCGCCGCTTTCAGAATGCTGGGCAGGCTGCCCTTGTAGAGGCCTCTGAGGCCCTCCTGCCGCCAGATGTGTTGCAAGCAGGCTGGCAGCGACTTCACTGACTCTGCTTGCACACGTGCCCCATACTTCAGCGAGCGCTGCAGCCCAGCAACCTGCACAGGCACCACAGTCACCCACTTTTTGAGATGTGGCGCAGCACCTGTATCATGATGAGTGTACAACAGAGAGAGCTCGGTTCCAAATAACAAGATGCTTGACTGGAGTGCACCTGAAATCGTTTCTTGCAGACGTCCAGAGGATGTGTGCCGAGCTTTGCAATTGTGCCAGCTGCCAGCCCACATACAAACCTCTCCCACCTCCTTGTTTCCTGTGTGCCAGCACATTCACCTCACTGCTCAATTTTACAGCATCTTCTTGTTGCACAGATTCGTTACAAAGCATTCTTAGGAGGTCTGGTCCCCTGCCTTTATACCAGCTATGTACATGAGGGACAAGGGACCGGCGGCGACTTACATCTGCGCTTGGAGAGTTGGCATGCCGTTTGGCCGCAGCAGCAGTGAACAGATCGTAGAGACCAAACTGCAACGCGGCGTATGGCACAATCTCAACCAGGGTCACGCTCAGGCCGCTGTACAGTCCCCTGATGCCCTGGTTCTTCACCACCCCTCTGCCCGCATCCAGCATCCCTCTGTATACCTGTGAGAAAAGACGAGCTTCACTTGTCCGATCCTGCAAGATACTGCCTGTGCATTCCCACTGAAACAGTCGCCGAGCAATCAAGTGCATTTCTTACCCCCAAATAAAGTATGCTTAGATCATCATGCAACACGAAGTCCAAGCCATGCACAGAAGGCACATTGGCTGCATAGGCATGCTATTGGATCTAATCAGGTGTTATCTAGGCTACTACTGTTGGGTGTAAGATCAGCACCGGTGGCTTCCCCTGGGCGGCCAGGACGGTGCGCAGCACATCAAATGGGTACGAGGCGACTGTGGCAGCAGCGCCCGCTGCTGCGCCGCTGACAAAGGACAGCAGGAAGGCCCAGTCGCCCGTCAAGAGGCCATGCCGCTTTGCAAAGGTCCTGCACTGCTGCAGCGCGACAAACTGGACTGCTGTGTACGGGACTGTCAGCAGCTGCCCCGGCACAGTGCCTCGCCAGAGCCCCTGCACAGATGATCCCAACATTCAGATGTCTGATGCACTTCAGTGACGTGAGATGAGGCATGCGTGGCAATGTCTGCTCTTGCATGGCGGTAGCAATGCTCACTAGTGGCATCAGGTAGGTATGTATTGGAAGTGGGGACAGAATCTTGCCTGGATGCCTTCCTCCCTTACGATGGTCACTAGGGCCTGCCGCATGCCTGTGTACTTTGAGCCCATGCTGAGCTGGGAGGTGCTCTTTGCTCCCTGACTCCTGGCTATGGGCTCCAGCTGGACCTGGAACCTGATTTTCAGGACGTCCAGCGGCCCCACCACAAAGCGAGCTATGGCCCCAGCCAGGGCGCCTGCTGTCGCGTCCAGCAGGGCCCTGTTCTTGACCTCCTTCTTTTGTCCATCATCAGCAGGTATATGTACCATGGAGCACTCTGTTCCAGCCCAAAGCAAGCCTTTTGCTGTGTTAAACGCTCATCAGAGTTGAGCAAATTTGTGCTTAGGTCCTCAAGATCCAGCTGACTTACTGAGGGAACAACACACCACTTCGATCGTCAGCATAATGCAGTATAAGAGTTGCAAAGACTCAATTGACAGAATGGAAGAGGCATGGTAGAACTAATGGACATGCCTGTTGCCAGTCACTTTTTTTCTCTTGAGCGTTGCCCTGAACGAGATTAGTCAATAATATCTATCTCTGTTTGATACTGTACTTCCCAATCTCTGCTGTCCTTCGTGCTTGTCCCGAAAACGAAAAGGAGCCGCACGGCAGCACGTCCTCACGTGCGATGATCTCAGTAAGAAATTCCACATCGGGCATCGAGATTTCTGATTGCTGATGTTCCAATTTGAGATGTAATTCTACCCCAGTGCTGTAATTCGGCCTCAGTGTGTTCATCTAGTGCAGCTCTCTTGTGCAAACATGCCACATGGGATCAATTTGAAGGACCACGCTGCCCTCAATAATGCGCCGGTGTCCTGGATCATTTAAGATGTCATCCTAGCTGATAGAAATTATCTTTTCACGAGAAGCACTTCCACATGTATCCAGAGCTTAGCTCCTAGATCTCCCAGGCAGGCATGTCTGGGGACCGTGAGGAGCAGCTGCTATTGCGGGTGCAAGACAAAGCCCTTGCGGATCGTATCCGACAGGTCTTGAGAGAAAATGCCGATACTTCTACAGCCCCAAAAATAGAGATACACTTTGACGGTGAGCTGCCAGAGACCCTGGGTCAAGAACGCCATTTTTCTGCTTCTTCGTGAACATGGCTTGATGCTCATCAATTCGTATGTTTTGCAACTACAGAGAACGGATCAGGCAGGAGAGGCACATTCAGAATGGGCAATGACAGCTTCCCTCTCAGTCTGCAAGACCTGCCCACCATTGTCGAGAGCTACAAAACATACGATGACATCAACTTGGTCAAATCCGCAAATATTGGCCAGGTGAGCCGGGAGTGTTTCTCAACAAGCATGTACACCCTTCCCTTCAGCAAGAAATCAGTATGACGAGCAGTACATGTGCAGGTGTTGGTCGTTGGCAAAGAGGGGGCCAGTCAGTCGCAGGCCACAAAGTGCAAGGATGGGGTAACTCTGGTGATGCGTGACGCTCGCAAGCGGGTGTTTCAGAAGCCGCACAATGTTGACCTAGCCACCATGCGTCAGCTGGAGGAAGATCTCCTGATCCTTGCATCGGTGCGCATGCTTTCAAGGACACCCCTCCACAGCCAGACATCCAGAACCTGAGACAGCCACGCTCCTTGCTGCTTGACTTTGCAATAAATGCCTGTGCATGTGGCATACTTCTGCATGCAACTGAGTTGCAAGACCCGTCTTTGAGGGGCATTTGAGGTAAGACGAAGAGTGGTGCTGGCATAAGCAGAATGGTGTCCTTCTAAGTTGGGCTATTTGCTGAGCAGGGACAGGCGCCACAGAGCATGGAGATCATTGACGTTGAGGAGGAGTATGTGGTGAGTGATGATGGCACTGGAAGCTGGCAGCCTGTCACAAAACAGAGAGCGGCGGCAGCGCCCACCACAAAGAAGCAGAAGACCAAGCAGGCGCCCAGCACCTCCTCAGGCCCAGCAGAGATAGAGGAATTCTGAGGAACTAAGGGACTGTACCAATATTATTGGAACTGCAGTGCTGAACAGCATCGAACCCCAGTAGGAATGCACACCAATTGTTTTGGCGTGCCACAAACTGTTATCATAAGTTCAAAGAGCAAATTGTTGCAAGTAGACGAACCTTTTGCCCTAGTACGCACATGTCGTTACACGGTTTGCCGTTGCATGCACTGCTCTTATAAGGTATGATGCAGGCTTCCCATCATTTGCACTCGGCTAGTCAATGTCTTCTGTTCAGCCCCACCAAGTACATCTCTCTCGATTCCTGTCGGGTGGCTGCTGGCTGCACCCATGTCACCTTGGCAAAGTGCTGCCGCAGAACTTGTGCAAACTCCTGAGATCCTGAGCCCTGGAGCAGCTTCACCACAAAATGCCCCCCTGGCAGCAGCACTCCCGGCCTTCCTCCTGCAACAGAGGCAGTGCGAAACAACTCTCATGACACTCCTGAGGCAACTTCAGTTAGCTGGCACCAGCAGAACTGCATAAGGAGGCGGCGCCAATCAGCAAATGTTGACACACTTCTCTTTCACAAGCTCCAATCTCAAAGGTACATAGCCTACCGGCAGGCCCTGTGGAATACCACTCCTCAAGGGACTCTTTTTCGTCTCTCTCCTCCCGGTCTCCAACCGCTATGGCAGCGGCAGTTTGGGCGAGCTCCAGAGAGCGCAGGACATCAGCGGCGGAGTTCCCAACTGTGCTGTGGCACATGTCTGACAAGACAGCGTGGAATCCTCCTGACCAGGGAGAGACCGCCGCGCTGTGCACAGAATGCATGCTGACCAAGTCAACCGGCCTGAGTTCTCTCGCATCCGCTTGGAGGATGCGCACACGATCATCACAGAAGCTCCTTGGGACTGGACAGGCCTGTGCCACAGGCCGAGAACTAAATTCAGCAATACTACAAGCAAAGCCGCCAAGCTTTGGGTAGCTCCTATGATCAGCAGCCAGCATGCCACGTTTGTGGACAGGCTATTGCCAGCATGCAGTACAGTAGCACCTGGATGTCGAGGCCGAGCACAAAGCCGCTCTTTTTTCCGAGTGACTGGCATGCGACCTGCAGCCAGGCTCCCGGTGCGCATCCAAGGTCTAGTACATGTGCACCTGCTTGCAGGAGTGATCCAGTCATGACAATGCATCATATGATCATGAGTATCACTTAAATGTGTGCTCTGCATGCAGAGACAGAGGATTTGTGACCTGCACCTGGTCTCACCACTCTGAAACGTTCCTGAATCTCCAAAAGCTTGAAGGACGACCTTGCAACGTATCCTTTAGCCTGCATGCAACAAATGGATCAGATAAACAATGTTTATCTCTATCTCAAAAGCACCTCCTTGCTGGAAGACCAGCAAACACTTCAAGAGCGTGCAAATGCCGCGGACCTTTGCTAGCCGAGAAAAATGATCATTCAGTGAACGTTTGGCCATGGCTGCGGAATCTGCTCATTTGTCTCCAGGGTGAGGATCGCCCATCCATGACGTTGAAAGAACAGGACCTACATCATGTACACTTATTGCACTGCAGAGCACCAATCGCGCCAATTCAAGACTGGACAAAATACTGATGATGCTATCTGTTGCTTCGGGAGAATGAGGAAGAAGGGAAAGAATCCACAGATGTCCAGCTCGCCAAACGATTGTGCCCTGCCCGCGTCCACCTGGATCCACTGAACTTACTTTCCGACACAAGTCAGCCGCTCCACCTCCTGCACCACTGCTCCGCACGCTAGCAGCTGAAGGTGCCCAGCAAGAAGCACTGGGACGGAGGATATTGCTTTGCGTTCCCGAGCCGTCACAACTGGATAAAGGTGCAGAAGGTCTTCAACGGCTCGTCCAGTCTCTCAGCCAGAAGCTCGACGCAGGTACACTCCAGTTCGTGGCTCCGTTTTAGGGTGGTGGCTTCTCTACCAGCTATACAGAGGTGTGTCATTGCCACAAGACAAGGCAGGGTAAGGGATACTCAGAGGTGGGCTCAGTCGAGGATCTCGGGGCGTCAGGGTGTGGCATGTTCTGAACCGGCCCAGTAGGAGTCTTGATAAAGCTAATTATAGTGACTGTTTCGTCGTCGTCCATATTCTTCTGCTAATAGACGCCTTAGCTGCTGCCGTTGAGCTTGTAGAGGCGGTGACGAACTTCACGACGGCATGCAAAGCCGTGCGGTGAGAAGGCAAGCAAATTTCTGATCAGAGGACTTTTGCGTATGGCAGTCCTTCGAGAGTCTCTCTTTCTCGGAACACAAGGAAGCATGCAGACGAGTGAAGCTTCAATCAGTATCTCGAAACTCTCTTGGAAGTGCGTGTGAGAGACCTTTTCGGCGCGTCAGGAAATTTGAGCTCTGGTAATCAGAAGCAAGAGAAATTTCAGCCATCCCTGACGTGCATGTACTGCTTTTGTATTTTACACTTCCAATATGCATTGAAACAAATAAGGTGATTCCCGTTAAGCACCAGGGATCTTTGAGTCAAGTGGTAATGCTTGCTGATAATGGCAGTGGCCTTCTCAATACGCCCAATGACGGTGACTTTTGGGTCAAAACATTTTGGTATTGTAAGGGCCTTTCATTTAAAAATTGGGACAGCCGCTTTCCCAAGGGCTTCACTTTTCTCCCAGCGTCATCCTGTTATATACAAGCATCCTCTTGACATATTTGAATCCCTGACTCCACCTGTGCTGCAGGATTACCCTGGTACTGCGCTGCTTGCGCTGGAGGGAGAGTTTTTGAACATTAAGGAAATCTGTCTGTGACAGCAAAATACCAGCACAGACCCATTAGCGTTGGCCACGCTTATCTGGATATCCAAGGGCAGCAAGGGAAGAAGCTGCATATGCTTGCTGGAGCTCAAATATTTGGACGCTAGAAAAAGGTGCAGAGCTGCAACGTCCTGCTGAGATGGGTGGGGAGAGGGTCAGCAGGAGGGCCTGCAGCAGCAGCATGGCATCTGCACGCCCTCCTGAGACCAATTGCCCCCTGCTCACCAAGCAGTGCAAGAGCATGGAGGAGATGGCCTCCCCTGACATTCCAGAGATCAGGTGGGGGCTTGTGCACATGCTCTGTCTGACATTCCCAAACCAGCTGTTCAAAGGCGGCTTTATCTTGTGATAGAGTTGTATACCTGCCTGCTGCATATGACTTGAGAGTCACAGAGTAACAGGGAATATTGGCCTGCTGCAGGGCATACAAGCTTGGCAAGAAGCGGTGGTCGTACAACCAGTGCGAGCTCAAGATATTGCAGGACGGGGGAGACCAGAGGCTGGAAGTTGTCGAGGCTGTCCAGGTCAGCATCTCCTTATATTCTGCTCTGCTACCCCTGCACTGATCAAAACCTGCAAAATACCACCCTGACCGCCATTAAAAGATGTCTTCAGCATGACCATGCGCTTCAGTCCATACTGCTTCTTTGTCAAAAGTCTCCAAGAATGAGCGAGTCTTCCTGAGATGCACATCTGGTGGCTGCAGTATGGCAATGCGTCGCTGGCGGAGTCCGAGCGCGAGTCTGGAGTGACGTACCAAGTGCGCCTCACCAACGGCTACCGGGTGCGGGTGCACGTGTTTGTGGTGTACGACGAGGCGGTGGAGGTGTCTCAGCCCGGCAGCCAGGCCAGCGCTGACAAGGCGCAGAAGCTGTACCGGTGGCCGTCCGTGTCGCGCGCCCAGTGCAAGAAGGGCTGCCAGGTACCCAGATGCTCCAACAAGCCCACGCGACCCTGGTGTGACTTTCATGCAATACACGGCCCCACGCAGAGGTCAACCTGGTGCCTTGGGGGCAACTGAATTGCAATTGCGCGCTGTAATTCTATAGGCAATTCAGTATGAGCATCAGCAGCACCATGGTCCCATGCTGGGTACAGGACGACTCACTCACATGCGCACCTTAGATTCAATGCGCACAAGCCCACGCATGCATGTCAGAAGCTCGTGCTGTGCTTTTGCTCAGCGGCAGGGACTCAGATGATCGTGTATCTGTGCATGCCTGTCGGGCGATCGATGATGAGTTGCCCTGTGTGCCGTTGAGGAGACAATTATCGCCATGTCTCCCATGCATGAGCTGTTCAGCAGATGAGTGTGGACCCAATTGTGTGTGCGTGCGGCAGGGGCCGGTGCTGCGGTCGATCCAGCGCTTTGGGCGGCTGGGCAAGCGGTCGGGCAACGTGCCGCCCGAGGCGCGCCACTCCAAGGACAAGATCAAGGAGGCCAAGTACATGTACCTCTCCATCGACGAGGCCGGCACCCACGTCAACGTCCGCCGCTTCAGGTGCCCATCCTTGTCCTTCCCAAGTTTCCCAGGCACCGATCCCTACGAAAGAATGGGCAACACATACTACCGCTGCACCCCGCATTGCTTGAATTGAATTGCCAGCGCAAGGAACCACCACATGCAATGTCAGGGTGACAATACTCGAGACTCTGGGCCACTGCTGGCTAAGTCTGTCATCACAGAGTCGCAGTCAGTGAAGTATTGAAGACTTGCAACGAATCCAATGCGAGTCAGTCGGGAGCAGGAACATAGCGAAAGACTCTGCCAACAGAAACATTGTCCAGGATGCTACTGCCGATCCTGTGGGTGACAAGGGGTGCCTTGTGCAGGCTGGTGATGGGGGCGTATGACCAGGTGGGGCACCAGCTGCTGGGCTCAACGTGCAGCGCTCCAATTCGCGTGCTGGCCAACAACGACGTGCCCAGCGGCGCAGCCTTCATCTCCATGCACCTCCCCATCCGCGCCGACTGGGAGGGCTGGCTGCCCCACAACATGAAGGTGCCCTTCTCACCCTCCTCTGGGATACTATATCTTAGGCCTTACGGTGCAGAGAATCACATGCCTTCTTAGCAGCCGGCAGGTGCAGTCCACAGCCACAACGCTACCACCAAGACTTTTTGATATAACAGTCCTTGCACTCCCGGGAATTGGGCGCATCAAGCAATACCTGGGATCCATGCTACCTTCCTGGTCTTTGCATTTCCTCCCCTGGTCATGTGTAGAGACATTGCTTGCAGCAGAAACAAGGAACGCAGATGGCTGTAGAAGTGCTTGCTGACAAGATGGACGCTCTCATGTGGGCAGGGCGCGATGCGGGCGCTGCACCTGCCGTCGCCGCGGCTGCCGCCTTCTCCGGCGCTGACGCACTCGCCGATGAGCCCCGGCGGCGGAGCTGACCAGCACGCGACGCGTTCCCTCTCCTCCAACGACACCTGCTACCACCTCCACGACGGTGCGCCATTGTACACAGCCCTGCACCACCACTCAGTATCTCCATCTCCCCGCAAGCCCATGGCCAAGCAGTGGACTGGAAAGCAGAGGCATGATCTTGACCTCTGGCATGGTCTTGAAGTGTCCTCATATCAATTGGGGGGGCACCTTGTTAGCTCAGTCTGGTGCCACTGCGATGGGTGCAACCAAGTTGGGTGCAAAGCTTCCAAGGGTCTGGTCAGTGTCTGTGGCAGCTGCTGACTGTGGCTGAAAAATGGGCGCAGTGGCAGGCCCGAGCAGCTTCATGGGCGGCTACGGCGGCGGCGGCGGGCACATGCAGGGGATGATGGGGCTGGGCTCTCTGCTGGCCGAGGCAGGCGCGCCGGCGGCTGCGTCCGTGGTGCAGACTGGTGCGGCCGGGATGCACCACGGCGGAGGCAGCACAGTGCTGTGGCGCGATACGGCAACCTCGGAGCTGCCGCCGCACAAGCGCTCGCGGCTGCTGCACCACTCCTGCGCCGACGACGTCCTCGCCGCCTTCTCCGAGATCAACGATGTCGAGGTGCGCCGCCCCTCGACAACAGCAATCTATTGCTAAATTCCTCCACTTTCTTAGCCACTATCACACTCCTCCCAACACAGAACCAGCTCTCTGCAAGACTGGACTTCAGCACTGCAGGAGCTGATGGAGCGGATACTGTGAAGCTCTGACACTTGCCCTTTTGTGTGCTGCCATTTTATTCTCTGCCTGTTAGACAGCGAGCATTTTGTATTTCTGAACATGATCCTGCTGACCTTATGCTCTCAGCATAAGCCCAGAGACAAATGCCCCAGGCTCAAGGCTAGACGTGTGTGAAACTGTTGCATTGTGTTCAAGAAGTAGAACCAGATCTGGGCTGTCCCCTCTTAAGGAGTACGTTGTGACCCTTGAGGTTGTATTGTGCAGGGTGCGGCGGCGCTGCAGGCGCACTTGGACCAGCTGGCAAACCTGCTGCCGCCAGTTAGCCACCCCCTGGCGCTGCCAGCGCAGCTGCAGGACCTGCACCGCGCGGCATCCCCTCTCCCGCTGCACCCGGGCAGCTTCCTGCAGCCCCACCACCTCGGCGGCCACAGCCACCACAGCCATCACCAGTCCCCTCAGCTGGACCCCCCTCCCTGCGGGGGTTCCATGCACTCCCCCCACCTGTCCGCCTCGCAGCCGCTGCCGCACGCGTCCCCCAGCCAGTCTGACGGCTTCTCCAGCCGCCACCACTACTACCCCATGCATGTGAGCCCACAACCCACACAACCCTGCACCACTGTGCTCATCTTAGCAGATGGTCTGTTGGCTTGAAGGTCGTCTTGCCTGACAGCATTCTGAACATCTGCATGCAGCCCTACTGTTAAGATGTCATGGCAGCAACATAGTCTTCAATTGTCTAAGCAAAGCAGCAAGAGGACTTGTTTTCTCCATTGCATGACAGTCCAGGATCTCACCAGCCGTTAATCACTTTTGTTTCTCCAGCTTTAGGAGAATCATGTTTAGCATGATCAAACTATGAGAAGCAGGTCAAGCCGGTGCCTCATCATTGGACCCTGATGATAATACTCCTGTGTTGTGGCAGGACGGGGTGGTGAAGGTGGAGGCAGGGCTGGAGCAGGGGTGCATGATGGGCGTGGCAGGGGGCCTCGATGAAGAGGACGAGGAGGAGGTGCAGAAGGTGGAGCACTGGACCAACTCCCTCATCAACCAGGGCAGCTTTGATGCTTCAGCCCACGTCAAGGACATCCACAACTGGCAGCGTGAGTGCCAGGGTGCTGCTCTTGCTCATTCTCTGCGTTCAGGCTGGCTGCGCTCTGCATGCAAAGATTGACCTGCAATTGCCCTGCCGCACACCATCGTGCTCCAAATGTGCTCACTCCATGCTTGCAATGTCATGTGCCTGAACGTGCATGCATGCCGTGGCAGGTCACTTTATAGCTTTAAGCTCTGGACTGTGATATCAACTGCATTCTGATCGTGTCATCCATTGACATTAAGCAGCCGGGGAAGTTGTGGGGACCTGTACCTTAGGTTGGACACATTGTCAAAGCCCGGTCATGGTAGCACGTGCATGCTGCTTTGTGCTAAAACCAGCCTGCCTGCCTGCGGTGGTGCTTTAGATGTGGTGTCGCACTCACATCACAGTTCCACGTGCTTGCTGCTCTGTTGTGCTGAATGCAAATGCGTGCGCCGGTGCAGGCTGGCTGCTGCCGCAAGCGACTGGCAGCGATGAGGCGGAGGAGGCGCCGTTGGCAGAGCCCATCTCGCTGGGCATGCTGGGGGGCGAGCAGGAGGGAGGCAACGCGCCCGCAGACAAGTCAGTGGCCGAGAGCCTAATGCAGACCTTTGTGCACGCGTACTGCGGCGAGGCTGCTTCAGGGCTGGCCTTCGAGGCAACTGCGGTGAGCGCCATTCCCCCTTGTCATGTGCAGGACCCTTCCATTATATGGTGATTGCAAATGAGAGTTCCCAGGCATCTCCCAACTCCACAGGTGGCAGCAGAACCATTGTGAGAAGTGTCCTGCGTTCAATTCTGCATGTATTTAAGCCGTCTCTTAGTAGAATCATTACTGTACAGAGTGGTAAGCTTGAGGTGGCCAAGACTGTGCCAAAACCTGCCCCCTCTGGCACTCAGTGGGAAGGCGCTTGCGCCCTGATCTGCGCTCTCAAAGTTGAGCTTCGATTGGGGTGCAGGGTCTGAGTCCTGTGGATTTTCTTCACGACCACAGCCAGCTGCAGCACCAAGAATCCCCAGAGTAGAGCTGCAGCAACGCCAGCAACCCCCCACAACCCCACATCAAGAGGGACAATGCCCAATAGGAGAGGGGGAATGAGCCTTAGGCAAAGCAGCATCGCCCGCATGCAGCAGCAGCAATACACGCATGCTGCCGCCTTGTTGCGCGCACGACTGTTCCAAGCGCAAAATGAGAGAAAAGAACTGGACATGTGCGATTTTATCAAGCCCACTGGATGCTGTGCTCAAAAGGCCTCGGCACCACAACGATAAAGTTTTCGCTGGGCTACCCTTTAAGGAAAGGGAGCAGTGTGTTGACTTCATTGAAGGCAATCCCAGCATGGCCTTGTTGAGATAATACCTGCATTGCAGTGTACTTTTCTAGTCAGGCACTCTTACTTGCAATTGCTTACTCAGGACCTGCTTCTAACACTTTGTTTCTCTCTGGTCTGGTCTAACACTGACTTGCACTCTTTTTTGTAGCTGCTCTATGGAGATGGCCTTTTGTGCGTCTCAGAGCCTCACAGTGGCAGCCATCTAGACTCTTGGAGTGTATGCAGGACTTTAGTGTCATGCACATGGGGCGCACTGCCCTTACATAATGATGCAAGATGACACATTGTGGACTTACTGGAGACCCTGTCAGGACTGCATGGAATAAGGCGACTCGTCATTGTGGGAGCTGTATTTGCCCGCATGCGCAATACATATAATCAAGGAACCTGATCTGGAGCACTTGGAACATTCTATTGTGTCTATAGGTTGCAGGGCCCGCCCCACATGATGCTTTGTGTACACATGTCTGAAGCTGTGCTTGCTTGAGCCGCTCAAGCTTCTGCACAAGTACTGTGGATATATGGTGTAAAGCTACAAAATAGGACTCCGGCCTTGCAGTCTCCACATGCATGTTTAATATTAGTCATGTCCCATGCAGATGCACTGTCTGGCACAGGCCTACCATGCCTTCCAGTCTGGGGAATGCCTTCCAGGAAGTTCCAGATAAGAATATGAGATGTCAATCATCCTCCGGCCGGATCCAGGCAATCAGGTTGTTTTGGATCAAAGTTCTTACTGCAGATGCTTTTTACATATGCAAAGCGGAAATCCACAAAGTCATCATCTGTATCTCGCAAAACCCATCAAGAAACTGGGCTGTACAGAATTTTCAAGCACCATTATACACAGATTTGAAACACCGTGTGTAGCATAAAAACAACATCAGATCTCTCCGTTTAAGGATGTCTGCGTTATCTTTCCAATTGGCAAATAGAAAGATTTGCATCATGGCAGCAGATGTGCTCCCATGATACACTCAGAAGTACCAAATCTTTCTCACATGCTAGTTCCCATATCATTGCAGGAAGTTATGTCCAAAACCAGTAACAGAAGAAACACTTAGAGACCCTGCAGTCGTAGTAACGTACCCTCACACCTCCCACACCATGGTGTATTCATCACTGGGGAGGGGCTCATGTCTGATGACTCTCAAAGTCATAGTCCCGCCATCGTTTTGCAAAAGCATTCCAGCTCAATTTCTCCACTCTGTATAATTTTTGTGCCATGTACACTTCTGCTGTTGTCTGTCTGCACACGGTGGAATATTCACAGTCAGCCAAGTCCCTGCACTCGATGGCGACCGGCAAAGGGTCGCCATGCGCTGCAGGGAAGCATGCATTGAAAGTGTCCAGCTAGAAGAAAAGAGCATGCGAAACGGCATTGCCGCAGTGGGGAACATCGCGAAACAGACAACGGCGGCGGCCGCCGCTGTTTTGCCGCGTCACCCTGTCAGAGCATGGAGCTGGAGTGGGCGTACACCCCGGGGGGCAGCAGGGAGGCACCATCCAGGAAGAAGTCATGCATGGAGCCCATGGAGAGGCTGCTGCCGCTGGCAAAGCTGGCGCCCTGGCTGGACAGGCTGCCGGCCAGCAGGGACTCTGGAGACGGGATGCCGCCGACAGCCTCCAGCAGGTCCAGAGAGCCCTCCCTCCTCAGCCCCTGCGGCCCCTCCACCTGGCACGCCAGCTCCTGTGCAGCACACGACACGATCAGCACCTTCGGTTCTCGAGAAAATGCACGCTAGTGCTTTCTCACTTTGTGGGCCAGAACACCGGCAGGGTCTTGATACCAGACAGGTGATGTGCGACAATACGGAATTGCTCTTGGCATTGAGAAGGCAGGCATAAGACTGATGGCGCATTGCATGTGCATGGTGACATTGATTGGCGAGCAAAGGAGCTTGCTGTGTGCTCTGCTGCAGGCGCAGAATGCGCGCAAATGGTGCTCCTGTGCGGATGCCCCTGACGTCGAAAGCGCAGTTGCAGCGCACCTGCTGATAGCGCAGCTCTGACAGCGGCAGTATGAGGGGCCCGCCGAAGCTCTCGGCGCTGGGCGGCGAGACGCGCTTCGCTTTGCCGCCGCGCACCGAGCGGCTGCGCTTGGGGTGCGGCGGGAACGCCCCCGGCGTCGTGTCGACGTCCGGCTGCGCGCGCGCCGACGCCGGGGAGCCGCCACGCGCCGTCACACCGGATTCATTGACCGCATAGCCGCCAAAGCAGCCGGCCTCCGCTCCCTGCAGGCATGCTTCTGTTCAATTCTGCTGTTTTGCGTTGAAGGATCTCGTGAAATTGTCACTCTGACGCCTGAGTGCACAGCTAGCCTGAGTGCACAGCTAGCACGCCATGTTTGAGTTTATGAAGCATGCAAGGTGCAGCTCCTCCGATGCAGACACCGGAGAAGGCTGCATCTAGGGACTGGCTGGGCTGCCAGATTGGGTGCACCACGTTAAAGCTGTGCTCTCAGTACATGTTCCAAAAACTTGTCGTACGGATCTCGACAGAACTGGGCAATCGTCACGTCTCTATATTGGGATCCATCAAACGCTGTAGTGAGAAATAAGTGGGTCTCTGAGATGCACCTGCTGGGGCACGGGACCCAGTCGGCCGTCGTACATGGCACTGGGCTGCAGGGTATCACTGGCGCTGCTGGGGCGGTCACCCCTCACGATCTCCTCTGGGGTCATGAATTGCTGTGCATAGGGGTGGATGAACGATGACTGCACCGTTGAAGGGATCCCTTGCCAGTGGGCTGCCTCAGCATTGTCCTTGCTGCCGCTCCCACAGAATGCCCCCGCCACATGGCTTTGCATGGGCACCTGAAGGCAATCCTTGGTAAATTAGGCATGAGACAAACGTGGAGCAGGGCTGGCTGGATTGTGCCCTTGGCTCTTCCCAGGGGTGCAGAGAAAATGATATGCAACCTGCAACCAGGGAGCTGAACGGCAATACTATTTTTTTTGCGCAAAAAGAGCTCTCGTGTGCACTGCCTCATACCTGTAAGGGAAGCTGATGAAATTGTGACTGCGACTGCGAGGGCAGCTGCGCGTTAGCCATCGTAATTGCATTGTCGAACAGTCTGTCGATGACTTGCCTGTCCACTTGTGATGCTGCCTTGGCTCGTATGGCCTGGATTTGCTCCTGCAGCATGTGTACGCTGTTCAATTGATCACTTGTCACCTTCAAGAACTTCAACGCCGCTTTAGTGGTTGATAGCTTAAGGCCTACTTCAGCAATTTGCAACAGTGATGACATCGTGGATTGTCCCTATGATCTCCCCATACAGCAGAAGAGAGATGGGATGAGTCATGAGAAGGTCAGGATAGGACCTTTGTCAGCCGTGTCTCAGCCTCAACACTGGCGCGTTGCTCACTGAGTTCCTGGATGCACTTTGACAGCAGCTCGTTCTCCTTGGTCAATTCATTCACACTGGTCGTCAGATTGTCCACTCGCCTCATCTTCCTCTCTCGCGACTTCCTAGCAGCCTCCCGATTCTTGGCTTTCCTGGCAAAGGTCACAGTAGATCATCAGAGGTGATCATGTAAAGCTGCAACCATTGTCATTGTGATAGTGTGGTGTTGTGTCCTAGTATGGCATGGTCCCACAAAGCGCCTAAATGAGTATCAGGAATGATGAGACTGATATTGCCTTATGTAACACTGATCACCAAATCGCTATGCACACTGGTTGAGCAGTGCCCGAGCCCCAGCTGCAACTTTAGACAGAGTTCGGGCAATGCATTTAGGTGTCCATGCAGGCGCAACGCTTGCTTGACATCTTATCTGGGGTTTAAGTTGGACTCAAGGTGATTATTAATTGCTGTGAGTGACTGGATCTAGGCGGTCATTGGAGTAACAACGCCTGGCTTACACCCACCTCAGTGTTGCCTCGCGGCAGTCGACGTCAAGCACTGACAAGTCATCTCCGCACAGCTCCCCAGACCTGGACGGCGCTTTTCGCTTGCGCCGACCCGAAGACTCCTGTGCGCACAGTCAACAATCTGTCAAGCGGCGCTGCCGAGATGCATGACTTTGGACAAAATATTCTCCGGTGATGAAGACTGCCTCAGACTGTGCGCCCGGAATCATGCCCAGAGTCGGTGATCACGAGATCACACCTGTGAGGCTTGTGAGCTGGTGTGTCCCATGTTCTGCATGATGGGGATGGCAGGCATGGTGTTGTCAGTAAAATGCAGTTCATCCAAGCTGTGGTTCTGGCATGCTGATATTCCCAGGTCTGATCTGCTGCTGGAGTGGATGGCATTGAGGCTGATCTTCTTTTGCTTGTTTGAGGCATCCATATCTTATAAACAGCCCTGTCTGCATGTACCCAACACACTCGTCTTGATCAGCTCTCCAAGACTTCCAGTAGGTAAGTTGACACAAGCATTTGCTTACTTCCGCTGTCATTCCTACACGAGCTGCCAAATCTCCCATTAGCATTGAATTGGGTCAGTCACCTGTCTGGAGTCATACCAAGTGCTCCCTTGCACTATGGCAATTGGTGACATGGAGCGCGTGCAGAGGCGTCCCTTTGACAGGCAGGGAAACATATTCAAGGCTAAGTTACGATCCACGTCATGCGGGATCATCTCATTCATTCTGGGAGAGATTTATTGGGATCCCATGGTGTTATATATTAGGTGGCACTCCTCCTGATATGCCGGATCATTGACACTGTTATTCAATTAGAAGGCTAGTCTCTCAATTGACGTTGTGCTGTCTGTACAATCATGATTGTTGGGACTCTCATCTAAACAAAGTTAACATCCGACAACAACGACTGTCATTACTGTATATTGACATCGGTGCAGGCTAGATCAGGCTCATTGCAAAGGGGATAACACATTGCAGATCCATCAGAAATGATCACACAAACATTGAGCACCGTTCCTGGGCCAGTGATTGGGAAAAAACCTTGCAGTGTTGACAAGGGATTGAAATAGCTTTATAAAAGACTCACCCATCGCCGATTACTTCCTCCTGATCCTGAATTTGATGCTCCAGCGGGATCGTCGACTTGCGCTCAACGATCATAAAAAGAGATCCGCGCCTTGCACTTCCGATTTTGAAATATTCCTTTTAAAACCTAAGCATCATATTTATATATCTAGATCTACTCCCCTTTGCTTATAGAAGACCCTTCTAGCTTCCCCACTCATCAAGAAATCGCGAAGCTAAGCGTGATCGCTTCCTATTTCCCTGCCCAAATTCATGTTACTTCACCACACTAAGTCGAAGAAGTGTCTTTGAAGTAAAAAAATCAGAGAACATACGACGGATCAGAGGCGTATCTGTAGCCAACAAAAGGAATCCACCTGACAATGTGGTACAGTGACGTTGTGCTTTCCAAAGGCCTTGTTGCTGCAGCTCTACTGATCGTCAATTGCTTGACGAGCTTGCCACCAAACACGCTTAAGACTGGGATCGACAAAAGGGCTGACAAGGCACGTTCTCCTATTCCAGTACTAGTTCCCAAGCAACATTTCCATGCCCTACACCCCATTCATCCCAGACTTCTTGCTAAGCTGTGTCATTTTCATTGCAGTATGTCAGGCCGGGATCTCTGAGCGGAGTGAAGCTTTGTGTTGCTATTGTGCTGGTGTCTGGCCTTGTAGCTGGCTTGGACGTTGCACTAGGTGCCAAGAGGCTTCAACAAGCTTGGAATCCATATGAGGTGGGTCTGCTGCCAGCACCGTCCATTGCAGGGTATCTTTATTACAAGCACCATGCTTTCACAGCCAGTCGTGGTGTGGTTTTCCGTTTCACGAATGGGACCTGCCGCTCGGCATGATCTCTTGACTAATGCTGCCAGGTCGCGTATGTTGCAACAGCATTTGCTGGGAGCTTCCTGCGGTTGTGGGCAATGACCACCTTGGACAGACATTTCACCTTTGAAGTCGGCATTCTGAAGGGCCACAAGTGCGCGATATCTCTTCTTCTGTCTTGTCTTTCAAAGTCCAGCCGCTTTCCCTCTTACATGTCAAGCCTGCAGGATAGTCATTAGACAATCTGTGAAATTGTGTTGACTCTGTGCTTGCGCAGGCTTGTGCAGAGCGGTCCTTATGCCGTAATTAGGCATCCTGGGTACACAGGGGGCATTCTGGCTTTCATTGGGACCTTCTCCTTCTTGGGATTGCAGCCCTTCTCCCTGTGGTGGTGGCTGGTGCTGGCGCTCCCCCTCACCATCTTCATGGTACGATCTCCTTATCTCAAGCCAGCAATTGCATCTGTAACAAACAGGGAGAAAACGGCTGCCATGCATAAGCACCGTAAGTATGGAGCCCATTGGACATGCGCAAGTTGACTTTCTTGATAGATGAGGTGTGACACTGCAGGTGCTGCGTATCAGCAATGAGGAAGAGACTCTGCATCAGCACTTTGGCAAGGAGTGGGAGCAGCATTGCAAGCGCACTTGGCGCCTCTTCCCTCCCTTCTTCTAAGTTTGCTGATTTTCTGGTTTGAGTAGTTTCTGCCTGTCTCTTTTGCTGTTGAGAGCCAGATTTTGGATCGATGAAGCTGAGTGAGGCGCCTGAGGTCACCTGAGGCACGGTGCCGCATGCATAGCAGCCGAATAGTTTGGCGCATGGCAGTTGGGCAACACCAAGCAACATTAACATGATTTTTGACTTATGAGTGACTTAGCGACAGGCAAGTCGGGCTTTGTGGTTGTCATTATTTTCGTGTATTTCTAGCCTATAGGTATAAGTAGCTACTAGCCTAGTATGCGAGTCTCTTGTAGTATGCGCATATTTGACGCACATAATGCGTGGTGTCGGCCACGCGTGTCACGGCCACCATTCAATGCAGCTGTTCTGCGAGACCTGCTTCGAAAGCAAAGTTGCTGATGGCACAATTACATGCCATCTGAGACATGCATGATGCTTCTGGGCACGATCGCCGATCCGGCAGATCAACAAAGAAATTAAAAGTGCGCATACAGCAGTAGCATGTAATGTACATTAGAATATGGTTGGTACCATGCCACCAGATAAGCCCAGATCTATGAGATGGTTTAGTTGTCAGACTCTGTGATGTCTTATACTACGATTGCAAACTCAATTGCAAACTAACTTAGGCTTGACCTTGAAGGCTTCAAGCTCTGTAAGTTACCTCTGATGTATATTAGATCTATATATATCGATAACATGAGTCATGAATCATGATTCATGATACAGGTGTGTGCAAACGGCCGCCACGGCACCATACCGGTGCCAGCAATAGCATATTCTTCTTATTATTACACGCTTTTCCTGCCAAAGGCAAGGCTCTGCAGACAAGCTGCATGTAAAGGCTGCCAAATTCCTACCCCTTGTTGGACTCGCCAGCTGGAGATCCAAGCAAGACCCAATCAACCGTGGGCACGGTGCTCTATTTGTACCGCCCCCCGCCAGCCGGGGCCAGCATATACTATAGTATATGTCATGACATGGTGTGGCCCATGGGGTGCATTAGGTTAGTCTGGCTGGGAAGCTTATACTGTAAGTCCTGTATACTATGATATATACTCAACTACTATATATTCAACATATATGTTGAAACATGTTGATTGCCCAACTTAAGTTGACCACCCAGTTGAGCACCCTTGTTGAACACCCACTGGGAGTCACTACGGTAGACCTGTATTTTTGGACGTCCAGCTGGATCCACTGGCCCATCGGGGATCCATTGGCAATTGGCAGTGGAGGCTGCCATTCAACGTGACGGGAGGCGCCGGTGGCATGTGGCATGAATAAGGAGGAATCCCCACGATTATACGTCTCGCTTCTCGCTACTCGCTTCACACGCAAAGCGGACGTCCGCACTGCAGCTCACGTCCGCACTGAACTTCACCCCACGTGCGGATATCCCCACGTGCACGCAACAGTATACTCCCCACGTGCACGCATTATACTCCCCACCCCGCAATATGCACCCCTCGCTGACTTACTGACGCGATCATACCAGGGGGAGTAACCTAGAAGAACCCTGATCATACTTCATGGTGCTGTCAGAGTTTATATAGCAAGGGGGCTTTAACGATACCCTTCAATGGGGGGCTACCACCCCGGGTGGCGGCTTCATCTTCGCAAATTCTCGACTATCTTCGACTTTCACCGTTTCTGCCGACGTCTCACGAATGTCGGCAATGCTTGGAGGAGCCTGGATCGGAGGGGCCATGCTGACAAACAGGCACGGGACCCATCATATCCTTTGTGAATTCTGTGAACATGGTATGAGCTGGTTGTCCAGGAAGGCAGATGATGAGTCAATACACGCATAGTTCATATGAGACGGCAAAAGCCGCTGTGAAGATACCTAGCAAAAGTCTTTCGCTCCTAACTGATGCCTTCCTGGACAAGTTTTTACGTGCGGCTCTTTGACGGACATTAAGTATTTCTGCCCTTTACCCTTGACCGTAAATTTATAGTAAGAAGCTAGCTAGCATATGTCAGTCTTCTCAGTCCTCTAGGGTTGCCAAACGTGATGTGGATCGGCGACTGATGATGAACCTAAAACATAGACAAGCATATATCTGATTGTTGTTTCCGCAACATTGAAGATCCAATGTGTTCTGAAGTCACCATGCTTTGCAATCTCATGGCTTCGCTGTTGGTCATAGGAGACATCTGAGTAGGGATTTTTGGGATCGTGCAGGCCGTGATCCTTCCGTCATGCCGCCACTCCCGCATCCGTACGGCCTCTTGAGAGGGTTGCCATGACATTTGCCATCCATCATCATGGCCCGATCCATCGCTATGGGTGCAGTTTGGTTGCACCTGTTTCCAGGAAGGTGAGTAGGGCGTCAACATGCAGCACAAATCTATATTCGAAGAGTTTGTCTCGCCAAGTACTGTCAGGTTGTGCATGACTCACTGCAGGATTGTGGCCTGAGCTGTGTCGTTGGTCATGCAACAGGCTGGCAGCCCACGGGAGCAACAAACCGTAAGAACTGCAAGGCAATCTTGCAGAGCTGAAAGCCGTCGGAAGCCTGATATCGTCGTCCAAGCTGAAGGCGTACCCATCCATGTTTTTGGTGTCGAGCACTGTGAGGCTCAGGTACCATATCTCTGCTCCCTTGTTTCCCGACTATTTTCACATTGGATGCTCATGACAGATGCAGAAGCTAGAGCATTTCTGCTAGTCAGAGTGATTGTCCCTTCATGCTGCCTGTGCAAGCTCATGTGCAAGAGCTGCAGCTGTACTGAGTGGTATTGCCTGCTGCTGCAGCCGTATATTGGAGAGCATATATTGCACGAGCGTCCCAATTTTGTTGTTGTGGAGACGGCAATTCGGCCCGAGCATGGGGCTGCTTCTGGAAATATCTTCACTTGCTCTGATTTGGCCCCAACGAGCAGCTTCTTCGAGCGCATGTTCTGCCAGGTCTCAATGCAATTGGCCCAAATGCCAGAACCTGGAAATTCCCGACTCTGGCAGGTATCCATACTTGCCCCTGCAATTTCATTTTGCTGCCTTGTTCAAGTCAAGTATAATAGCTGCATTTTCATGCGCCGGGCGCGTGTGCTGTCGATGATGTTCCCATGTTACACACAATGACCCGTCCAACAAAGTTTGGGCGGGGCCCCTGATTACAAACTAGCGGGTTTCTCTGAGACACCCACATGCGCCCGTTCATGCATCCTCTGTTGCATCTGCCAGTACCCTCATTGTGGAAGTCACGAATTGACGGCATGTTCAGAGCCGTTCTCCGGTCTGATGCAATCCTCCTTGACTCGGCAGGGCTTGGGTGACAGGACCTTCAGCGCCAGTTCATGGGCGAGCAGCTGGTCTACATTGCCGGCCTGACGGTGGGAGCGCAGATTGTCTTTGGCGACCAAGTCAAGGCTGACACTTACAGGAGACTGGACACACTACCCGATCTGGTGGACCTGGACCAAGCATTTGGCCAACAGGTGCTGCCTTGCACACATTATATCTCCTTGTTATGCTCCTTTCCAGCTGCTATGGTATCAGAAATCAAACTGAAATGTCTTCCCCTGTGTTTTGGCCAGAAAGAAATAGCCACATGGAGAATTGTTCTTGAGGCATTGTCTGTTGTTTGCAGAGCGCTCTGAACTATGAGGAGATGGTGAGTGGGAGGCCTGCAGTGGCACCACTTGCCAAGCGCGGCTGTGTGGAGCACATTTTGCTGACAGAGCGGGACGCAGTGTTGTGTCGGTCCCTGGCACAGGCTGCTCGGGCCCAAAACCCCAGCGCACGGCCTCTTGTGGTTGGTGCAGTTGGTGAGGCCCACCTGGAGGGCATTGCAGACCTCTGGGAGGGCCGCAGATGGCAAGGTGTGATCGACGAGATGGGCACAGGTGTGTTCTTTTGAAGACTGCAGGTCTGTCCATGATATGTTTGTCAAGCTGAGGGTTCTTGTCCATTGCTGTGGCACTTTGTTGAACACTCGATCAGCTGAACTTTTCAAAAGCTTTGTCTTTAAAGGTGATTGATGTCAATTGCTCTTGTGCTGCAGGAATAGGCAGAGCGCAAACAATCAGGCATGCAAAGCCGGGAGCAGAGGGAGTCCGGCGGGCGCTGCTGGAGAGCGTGATACGGCTGTCCTGCAGGGACTCTGTGAGCTCTGATCTGGCGTCTATTTTGGGGCCCCTGCCTGAGGATGAGCTGGCCTCGTACCAGTTTACCCATGAACTGTACGGCAGCACCAGGATGCTGCTGGCTTGCCTGACAAGGGAGCAGCTGACTCAGGTGCGCCACACTAAGATTCAGAGACAAACATCACCAATCTGTGTGTCTGCTATCATTCTGCGCATATTGGCAAATCCTTCGCCCACAATTGTGCTACATTGCATTGTTGTCTAGCATGACAAGGCCTTAGGCTGTTGACTGTTGTGCAGGTGTGCAGCGGCTGGCGCTGTGACATGGAGGAGGTGCTTGCCCCTGTCAGGCAGGCAAGGCCAGTGAATGGAGGTTGCGGCTGTGACCTTGACCTGATCCTTGAGCTGCGCACGCTCCATTTTGAGCTGCCAAATTAAGTCCACTCCATGTCTGGATGGCACTAGAAAAGTTCAATTATTTGTAACAAAAACTACATTCCAGAATGGCATGTTCACCATCCATCAATACAAAAAATTTGACTGCAAGAAAAGCATAACAGCCTGAATTCTATTTAGCAGCATTACTCTCAACTGTGTCAGCTGCTAGCTTTGGCAATTGCTTCCTGCGCACAAGCCGCATAGGCTGACACAGTATCCGCGCACTTCAGGATGTCCTGCAACGTCAAAGAAACTCCCTTGATACCAGTGTCGTCAATCATCAAATGGGTTCAGTGAAACAAACGATCAAATTTGCATCCCCAACATACACCAGACCTTGCTGATCTCTCACCTGAGAGTTGGTCTTGTAGCACTGCAGACAAGCCTCCCTCTCTCGCAGGCAGGGCGGCTCCCTCAGTGGCGCTCTGAGGAAGGGCACAGCAGAGCATCAGGCCCAGTCATGTCAACAGGAACCAAAGATTCTTAAGGGCAATAAGGACAAGATGAATTTGCAGCGTACCTGTAATCCTGGCCTAAGAGGTCATCCACCAGCTGGTTGACCTTTGCCACCTCCCGCTCCTCGTTCTTCAGCAGCATGTCTCCCACCCTGCGGCTCTGCTTCAATGCTTCCTGTAGCTGTGGGTCTCTCCGCAGTATCACAACAGACTCTTCCTCTGGCAAACTATCGCTGCAGCACAGCAATCGCGCTCATCAGCACAGGCAGCGCATAGGAATGAACTGGTTCAGGCAATGTCGGTATTGAGATCAGCAAGTCATGCACAAGTAGAGTTTGCCGAGAAGCAGTATGCAAAGGTCTCACAAAGTAGAGGGAGCCCTGGCGGGGCCTGGTGACTTTGGACGCGGAGTGCCTGACAATTGATTAAGCAGATCCATGGTCACCTGTGTTGCAAGCAAGGCGCATTAGTGTCAGTTCTGGCTGCAGCCAGCAAGATATCCATTTGGAAGCAAATCTGGATAGTTGTCCACCTGGATTGTAGAACACATTCTTTAAGCTTTCCATCATATTGGAACAGTTGTGCTACATGGGCATCTGTCCTCACCCTGACACCAGATTCGATGCGTTCTTCAGGCTGGGAGTCGTCTCCCACTCTGCTCTGAGTTTGCCCCATCGCAATGCACTGATTTGTCCAGATAAGCCAGATGAAATCTTAACCAATGGGACTCGTACAGCTCGTTGAAAACGTTTGTCTAGAGAACTTTGATGCTTGACTGATCTGATGTGAAAGCTAAGCAAGCTAAAGCGAGGATCAATCAGACGATGGGCAGATAAGATGGCGATTTCTTTCAAGCTTGAGTTTTCAGGCAGGATGTTATGATCTAGTGTCGTCGACAGCTCTCTGCAAATTGAAGCCCATTTCCTTGGCAAGGACCCAGCGCTGACTCATCGAGACACATCACTCGACAAGATCAGTTAATGGGACCTGACAGTCGTGTATGCATATTGCAATCCTGCGCTAGTGTCTTCAACAAGAAATCCTGCGAGATCGAGCATTAAGTTCCGTTCGAGGTGTAACTTCGATGTGTATGCCAGCATCTGGACTCTGAAAGATGGAAAGGTTGGCACAATGTGTTAGGGAATGTCCTGTGTCTTGCAATTTGCTGGGAAAATCCACGCTAGCGTGCCGAAAGACACAGCCACGGCACAAGAGGGGCTTGGGCTCTTCAACATCATTGAGCATCGGGCTTGCTCATGCTCAAGACGTGACGAGCAGAGGTGTAAACACCCCAATCTGGTTCAGGTCAATCGGCTTCAAGCAGCCAAGTGGCAGGAATCATTCCACAGTGTGCGCAGCAGGTAATCTTTTGGAAGGGTTCTCACGCATGCCAGTTGTATCAAAAGTGTTGGCTTACAGGAGCACCTTCTTATCAGGATCTTGTAGTGTACACCTGTAATACAATAGGAAAGGGATTAAACAGATGTTTTATTGCCTTCACGTATACTTTCCTCGCATTCAGAGGCCAAGCACCAAGTTCTGAGCAGCAGAAAGACCTTCTCAATTCGCCTCATTTGCATTAATGCAAATGCGTGCAGGATTCGAACCGTATTCTTTTGACGAGGGGGACTACTACAGGTGCTCATCTTGACCCCAAAAATAGACCTCTGTCTCTTGTTGGCAACCCTGTCCTAGACGGTGCTAGTGTCAGTTTCCTTGAAAAGAAACGAAATGTCCGACACTTGAAATGGCGCGGTGTGCCTGCGCAGTGTGAACATGCAGGTGATTGTCAGCCAGACGAAGCCGATCTCCGGGCACCTGGTTTTGATGCGGGACTCTGACAGAAGAATGGAACCAGGAGCCTCAGCCCTGGTCCTTGCTGTGGGAGGTGACACGCTCATCAGCGTGGCTTCAATTCTGGAGGACCACAAGCGCGATCGACCAATGGCCCTGGATCTCTTGTGGCAGGTGCTCTTCACACTCAAAGTTTCTTTAGACCTGCAGGGCATTCACGGCGCGGCGTTCTCTTGCATGCATGGTACGCGGCGTACTTTTGCCGGATGCTGACGTCTGCTGGAGATACAGGTGCTGCAAAGGGGGCAGGAAATCAGCAAGCGCGACTGGAAGGTGCTGAGAGTGGCGATAACAGAGCTGCGTGACAGCACATACATTGGGCGCCTCTTCTTTGGCGATGCTGACACTGGAAATCTGGTGTGGGACTGTGACTGCCGCCCCAGCGATGGCTGCTGGCTGGCCCTCAAGGTGACCCTTCTGGCATGCTGCACTGTTCGGCAGAATGCTGATTTTGCCGCTTTATGTCTGATAATTTGTGGGTATTTGTAATACTGGCAATGATCACCTGACCCTGCTTTATTGGTTAATCTGGTGGAATTTCAGAAGTGAGGTTCAATGATGTTTCCTTATTGTTGGGGGTGCAGTCAAGATGCCCTGTTTTCGTACGGAAGTCAGTTTGGGAAGACAACGCAATGCCTCTGAAGATGATGAAGCAGTCTGGAAGCCCCGACTCCATTGTCATCGCTGCTGAAGAGGCTGTCACAAATCCTCTGACAAGCATCAGGTATACTCCCCATCCCACCATTTCGTCTGCATGCATGGAGATTTCTGCTGGGACACAGTGCAACAGAATCGTCTGCATGCACGAAAAATATTGCTGGGACGATTTGCAGCAGTTTTGAGTGACGAACAAGCTTGCTGCCGTTGACAGGGGAGATGAGCCAGAGCCCCTGAAGCGGCTGAAGCGTGAGATGGGAGTCGCGCTCCATGAAGAGGACTATGCAACAGCAGGTGCGCATCTGCCCCTCCATTTGCTTGGCAAACCGGCACCAGAAGCCCACGTATACCAATGTTTGGTGCACTGCTCTGCCCGCTCTGCCCTAGTGTCGGCATTTATCTTCCTCAATTCTTATGTGGACTTGTCTCATCTGGCGCAATGCGTGCATGCCAATTGTGCATGCGCAGCAGCCATATGGGTGTCGAATATGTTGTGTGGATGGCTGTGCAGCGCGCATCCGTGATCATCCCTTCATGCAGCTGCACATGCGGATCTTGGAGCATCGCAAGAACAACAGAGTGGATGCAGCAAATTCCATGGAGCGCGAATTGGAGGATCTCATCAATCAGCAGAGCTCACCAGATCGCCAAGAAGGATGATGGCCTGGAGCATGTAAAGTAGAGATCAACGGCACTCTCATCTCTTTGCTGTGGTATCTCCTTCCGTAAGGACTATGTATGAACAGAGACTGTGAGCAGCAAAATTGAAGCGCACACAGGGCACCCGAGTGTGTACACAGTGTGATTGTGATTGTCAGATTGCTCGTGCGTTGCATCAGTAAATCCAGTGTATTGCTCAGCCCAAGAATATCTTCAAAGGAGTCCTCCTGCTGACTACAACGTTAATCTGCATGAAGTAGGGATCCGATTTAGGCAGCTTTGAATAGATTCTAAGAATGGCTCAGGTTTGCATGTCCAGTTGAGAAAAGTGTTCGTTATTCGAGGCAGAAGATAGTTATGTGGACAGAAAATATAGTGGTGATCTCTTGATAAGCACACAGAAACATGTCATTCCTTTGATTTTTTTTTTGCAACATGGGCATTAATTGGGCAATACTAGGTGGGCACCAACAGTATTACAGAAGGTCAGTTCACTTGGTACGGGAACACTTTGTATTGGTACTTCAGTTTTCCAGAGCCATCATAATGCATGGCTTGATAGCACTCAATGCACCAGAACGCCGGCGACTCTGGAGCGTGCTCATCCTCGTAGGTGACCTTCACCGCAATTCTGGTCGCACACAGGCTGCACCTCTGTCGCCTAAACTGTGCCTGCGCAGCACGTTCTGTCTTTTGAGTAGAATTGCACCTGTCACTTCATCATGTACCTCAGATGCTTGCTGCATGTCCTGAAGATTAAGCATAGCACTGCTGTCACATCGCACAGCCTAATTTAATAATTCAATGCAGCATGCCGTATCCAATGGACATTACAGGCGCGGCAATGTTGATGGGGGTGGAAGGAAGTCCTTACCTGGTACACCGGTATGGGGTAGTCAGAGAGGCTGTGGGAGTCATCAGGGTGGATGCGCCGGATATCTTTGAAGTAGAGGGCATGCTCGCAGCAGCCTTGGTGGCAGAAGACGTAGCCAGGAAAGGAGCCCACACGCAAATTCACGAGGTCCATGAAGCGCGTGCTGTGCATGTCTTCCGTCTTGTAGGACGCCTGTGGTGCTTCATCACGGCTTCCTGCATGCATGTGCAGCCTGAGCTTCAGCCAGGCATGCTTACTGTGATTCCCCTGACAATCTGTCCCATCAGCAAAAATCACGCCAAGTGCAGGGTCACAAAAGGGCTGCATGAAGCATTCGACCACAATCAAGACTTGCGCTATATTCGAGAGGCCCAAACCGACCTTCCTGGTCTGCATCGCCTCTCTGCCTGGCTTCAGCGTCAGCCTCTTCAGCTGCTGGGGGCAGCAGGCTGTTCTGCTGGCAGAAGCTGATGATGGGCTGAGAATAGTCCAGGCTGCCAGCGGCGCGCAGGTCATTGTAGAATGTGCCCTCGATGTAGAAGTAGGCTGAGGGCACTGCCATGCCCAGCGCCCTCAGATTGATGTCTGCAGGGCAGGCCAGCACATCGCGCAGATCTGTCATCCGCTGACTGCCTGCCACAACGAGCTCCTGCAGGCATCACCCGGCAGTTCACGGCGCCATGAGTGCTGCTGGGACGACAGACAGCAGCTGCGCGATTGCCCTCAGTGGCAGAATAGATTGACCATGAGTTGCAGGAGTGGGGGGATGAGCCATGAGCAAGACCTGCAGACGGTTGGAATGCCCGTAGCGCAGGATGCCCACAGTCAGGAGGATCTCATCGTCTGAGAGGCATAGTCCCGTGTCTCGCTCACTGCTTGCGCTGAGGTGCTGCGGCGGCCGCTGCTCTCTGAACCGCAACCTGGCATGCCCTTTCTTCGACTCCAGCCGCTTGCCTAGCGCCTTGAGCACCTGTGCACCATCATCTTGCTTCACATTGAATTTTACAATTTCAAAAGCTGCACAAATTGTAGTCGCCATCCAGATCAATCCCTTCATGCATTTTCAGAAGTGAAGACTGAAATGCAATTTGTTCGGCCCATCAGAAGTACCAACCTGTCCTGCCAATTCAAGCTGTTGGTCAAAAGGTATGTGTGACGCATTGCTGCATGAGGCAGCAAGGTCCCCCCTGGACTGTGCTGAGTGGGGATGGCAAGGCAGCTGCAATTCTTCCACACTGATGTCAGCATCAGCACCCTGCACGCAGGCACAACCGTCAGGTTCAGCCCATGCATAATCAATACCATATTGTGTCAAGAAAAGTTGACTTGATGAGCTGCGCAAGTTTGCTCATCCGCGAGATTTAATGTGGACTATGCGCGCACCTCCTCCATTCCTACTTGTCTGCCAATCTCCCCAACGAGCTCCCCTGACTTCTCCTGAAAGAGAGGCAGCCTGCAAACGCAGTAGTATCGTCAGTGGCGTCGCTTCTAGAATAATTACATGATCATGCTGCAAGAGGGATCAGCTTCTCTGTTGGTTCACAAGGGAGATGACATACGAGACAAGATTGCTGGCTGGGAAATTAGGTGGCAGAAGAGCTGCTGTCACGGCAGAGATTGCAGCCTTTGGCAGCTCCTGGAAGCTAGGGCCTTGCGAGCCTGCATCGGCCTGCCGAGCAGGAAGATGCTCGCCAGAGCAGCTAGCTGAAGCACGACGTTGTCTCTTGGCCGTGCTTACTGCTCTGCCTTGGGTCAGGCGCCTGCTGCTTTTTGGTCTGCTGGACTTCATTACTGCCCTCCTCTGTCGTGATCGAGGACTACTGGGAGGGTCTCCATCCTCGTCATCAGAGGAATGAGAGGATTGGCTTTCCGTGGACTGAGTAGCCTCTCCACCTTCGCGTGTTTCAGCTGACTGTTCAACATCGTTCCCATCATTGTCTGACTCTGAGGAATGTGATCCAGTCGGTTTCAGGCCTTCCCCATTCCCAGGAACCAGTCTCGCAGGTGCCCTTCTGATTCGGCTAGTTCTGCGAACGCTGACATTGTCATTCATTTCTATAGATGATTTATGTCTATGTAGGAAGCATTGTTCTATTAAAATCGACTTGAAAGTGAACGATCCAAGACCGCCATCCCAAGTTCCATCTCTACGCCAAAGATCGGTTGCAAAGGGACAAGAAATGCGGGCGCCACCAGTTCTAAAAGTGCATTATAAACAATAGCATTGGCATTTGCTGAGCACTCTCAGAAGCAGATTCTCGCACGTGCATTTTATGAACCCCACGTGCCGAGATATTACAAGGCTCTTGCGTGGCCTTGGCCTTTGCGTTGCTGTCGTAAAGCCTGGGCGTACCAACCTTGTCCGCCGTTGAAATCCCAGTACGATCGTGAGAGGATACCAAGACGATGCAAATCAACTCAACATAAAAGACCAACACGACTACATATCCACTTTGAAGTTATCCGTTAATCCGTGTCAGTGTATCCTGTTCTTATGGGAAGTCCTAGATTAGCAGCAAGGTATTGGTGCCGATACATCCGTCCGTTCCAGCAGGCCTGCACTGTCTGCCCAGCAAACGAGCAGTGCACATCTTGGAGACCTGCATCCCCCTTGCAGCAGGCAAACGCTCTTTTCGCTTCCTGTGTAAGTGTGTCAGTCTTCAACGATTGACAACCTTGTTTGCGTATTTGATAGCCCTTTCCTGATCCCTGCTTCAAACCTAAACTCCGTTTCTGCTGTAGGAGTTCGGATCATTGTTACCCCGCAGCGCGAGCACATGGAGCCAATCATCCGTCATGAAAAAGCAGAGTACCTCAATTGGGAAAGATGCTTGCCTGTGCCCACATTGCTCAGTGGCAGTTTCCAGGGCGAGCAAAAATCACGCAATTCTTTCCACTGCGGTGCGCAATGAAGAGCCTGTGCTAGCAATAACCTGTGTCCTGACAGGCATATGATTAGTTCAATTGTGCACGCTGCTGCTGTCCAAGTGCTAATGCGCATTACCAGCTGTAATGTACTTTTTTATGAGTAGGGCCTTAAAAGAGTCATATCCCAGAGTTGTTCCACTGAGTGCGCTGTTTTGCGTGCAGGTTTCTGGAGAACAGCAGGTAGATGATGAGCACTTTATGTGGTGCTCAAGTTGCAAGGTGCGAGGGATTGCATGTGGCAGCATAAGTGTTGCTAATAAATAACCAAAGGCAACCCCTCTTCCCTGTTAGGCTTGAACTGTCATCAATGAAGGAGTGCCACCAATGACCGAAGCTGATCACTGCAGAAAATGGTGGCACCTGAAATGAGGGCGGTGAGGACCACCCGTGCCACTGGCTCTGGTGTGGACGGAGGCAACATGCCAAGAGGCATGGGAGGAGCAGACTCAGCACAGAAGGGGCATGCTGCCAGCTACCAGGCATCCCAGGTCTGTGATTGCTCTCAAAGTGCCCTCTCTCTACCAAAGTAATAAATTTGGGAAATCGGTATTGAATAACAGCTGCGTTCTGCACTTCAGGCTGTGTTGTTGTGTGCAGGGCCACATTGGTCAGCAGCCTCTGGATGCGGTCCCATCGTTTGGCGGCAGCACCAGCTCCACGGCTGAGGGCAGCTACCGGCTGTGGGACCCTTCCAAGGTGCCGACGCCCAGAAAGATCGTGGCGGCGCTCGACAAATTCATTGTCGGTCAGGAAGCCACCAAGAAGGTGCGCACAATTACCGCCCCTGCATGGCTGCATGCGTTGTCACTCAATGCACCATGGTGTGCTCTACAGTTTCAGTCAAGTGCGGAAACTCTCTCTGAGATTTACAAGGGCTCAAAAGGTGGATTGCAGCGTTGCTAGGAAAGGAAGGGGCAGGGCGTACATGTTAGCGAAGGTTGTCAGAGCCCTGAATAATGCGCTGGATGGTTGCTGCAGACACTGGCAGTGGCTGTGTACAACCACTACATGCGCGTGGCGCACGAGGAGCAGCGGCGCAAGAGGGCGCACGAGAGGCAGGTGGCGGCCGACGCGGCCGCGCGCATCCGCGACGCGGCCGCCACCGACGACGCAACGGCCGCCGCCGATGCGCTGTCAGGGGAGCGGCCGCCGGGGCCCCCCGCCGCGCACGGGGACCCCTCCCTGGGCCGCCGCGCGCAGGCCGCAACCTACCCTGCCGCCATCGGGGGATCCTCACAGGGCCATCTGGACGCCTGGGGGTGAGCTCCTGCACTCCGCCAAGCCAATTTGTCCATGTAGTGATGGCCTGCCTAGAAAATATGCAGCCTAGATTGAACCCACCAGGAGTCCTACCATGTGTGCCACATGAAGCTGTCAGGCAGATACTGTACCCGAGCAGTGACATGCAAGCAGCAATGATCTGAAGCGTTCACTGAAGAATATGTCTTTCAGTGCAATTGTGATGCATGTCTGCACAGAATGAAGCACCTCACCACAAGCTCCTTCTGCACTCCCTGTGCGGACTAACTGATGGTGCTGTGTGTGGTTTGAAGGGATGGTCACGGCTACCCCTGCATTGACCAGGGCCCATCGCTGGCCGGTGCGGGCGCCGGTGATAGTGGCGACCCCTCCGACCTCTTCAGCAGCAGCGGCGACCACGAGGTGGAGCTGGAGAAGAGCAACGTGCTCCTGCTGGGACCCACAGGTGCGTTATCCACCCCTCCTGCGCCCATATCTCTTTACAACCTGTTGTGCTCTTCGCCTGTGCCGCGACACACTAGTTCTGAACCTTGGCCCCTGTAAGTCTTTGGGAACGTCTTCACAGTCCCTTATGTGCATCCACCAATCTATGAGTTGCATGAGGTGTTGGTGCTTGTCACTTCTTTCCATAAAGAGAAGAGAAAGAGGACCTACACTGAACTTGGGGATTTCAGTTGAACATGTTCTGCTCAGCTTCTATCCAGCTTCTCACCACAGGCCCATACATTATGAAGCAAGTTAAAGCAATGGGCCATCCATCATGCAGGATGGCTGAGCCATCTCGTGAGCCTGCTGTATGCTCCATCCATCATACTGTGAGCCCAGCAGTGCAGCATTAAGCAGTGAGCTAAATAAATGGGTTCCATCCATCAAACAAGAGTAACAGGAACAAGACATTTAGCAAGTGGTGGGTTTGCAGGCACTGGCAAGACGCTGCTGGCCAAGACGTTGGCGCGTCTGGTGGAGGTGCCCTTTGCGATGGCAGACGCGACGACGCTGACCCAGGCCGGCTACGTGGGCGACGACGTGGAGTCCATCCTGTACAAGCTGCTGCAGAGCTGCTCCTACAACCTGCAGGTCGCCCAGCGCGGTATCGTGTACATCGACGAGGCGCGCACCCCACCCACCTGGACCTACTTATTGTCTTTGCATGCAGCATCTCCTGAAAATTTGCTGCCGCCTGCTGCCCAACAAGCCTGAATTGATGAGTTTGACAACAAGCTGAACTTCCATGAATGGTGAGTGCTTTTGCTTCGTCTAGTCAGTTGTAAGATGCATTCAATTCAAAGGAACCAAACCTTTAACATGCATGAGAAGCTTTGGCAAAGCTGAACTTCCATGGATAAGCATTACTCTTGCTGTGGCTGTGTCTAGTCAGTTGTACACGCAGGAAAAGTTCCTCACAAGAAGTAGATGCTGTGACACTGTCCTGTATCTTTGGGAGTATCCCATTTGAGTACCATGCAGTGGTGTGATGTTGTCACGGGGTTGGTGCGCAGGTGGACAAGATAGTGAAGAAGAGCGAGAACATCAGCATCACGCGCGATGTGAGCGGGGAGGGGGTGCAGCAGGCGCTGCTCAAGATGCTGGAGGGCACCGTCATGAACGTCCCCGAAAAAGGCGGCCGCAAGAACCCCCGCGGCGACTTCCTGCAGGTGCGCTGCCCTGTCTTAATACTCCAGCTTCACTGTTGTTTAGGCTGTCAAGCAGACTCCTGCTGGTTGCCCCTTCTGCAACCGACCAAACACGATTGTTTCCCTGTGTGTGTCTTGCTCAATACCGGTGCTGTGTCAGCTCAATGCTGGTGCTCTGTCCGCTGTGTACGCTTGTGAGTGCATGTGCACATGGCGCAGTTGTGAGGTATTCAAGGTCTCCGTGCTCGGCTCAGGTGGACACCAAGGACATCCTTTTCATTTGCGGTGGTGCCTTCATTGGCCTGGATCGCCAGGTTGCAGAGCGGACCGCCATGTCATCCATTGGCTTTGGTAACCCAGTCAGGTGGGTGCCATCTCACGCCCCTCCCCGATGTCATTCGATATTGTAAGATCACTCAGTCGTGCAGAGTGCTCGTAAGTCTTCCCTGGCATTTCTACATGGAAAGGGAGCCTTTCAACAACCATCTTCTGGCATTTCTTCTTTATCAAACGAACAGCCTTTTGAAGATATGTTGCCTGTCTTTCTGCAGGGCCAAAATTCAGGGCTTTGGGCAGCCCAAGGTGTCGTCCAATGTGTTGAAACAAGTGGAGCAAACCGACCTGATCCAGTACGGCCTCATCCCCGAATTTGTGGGCCGCTTCCCCATCATCTCCAGCCTGCAGGTGGGCACATGACTTCTGCAGCTTTGGTAGCTGCATACAAAACACACTGCCAATCACTCTTATGACACAATTATGACACAGTCCTGAGGGCCTTGAGCGTTTCAATATGGAGAGTTTTATCTTGCAAGTTGTCTAATGTTCCCGAAGGTGCCATATTTGCTGCAAGGGTTCCCCATGGCCATTTGATGCATTGATAATTCTTGCATAACAGTGAGAATTCCAACATTGTCAAATCACATACCTCCTTGCAATCGCATTGAAGGAGGTCTTCAGATGTGTCATGGTTCAGCACACAAAGGCAGCTATGTCACTGGCAGATGAGAATCAAGAGGTGGCTAGCACAGCCGCCGGGCCTTCCAACTACTAAGAAATCGTTGCCTGACTCTGGGGAATGGTTTCTGTCTAATCCTTTGAGATATGGGCATTATCTGATATTACATGGTGCATGAAATGTAAGTGGTGGCTGTCACAGGCGCTGACAGAGGATGAGCTGATGGAAGTGCTGACTCGGCCGCGCAACGCGCTGTCGCGCCAGTACGAGGCCATGTTTCAGATGAGCAGCGTGGGGCTGCACCTGACGCAGGCCGCCACGCGCGCCATCGCCCGCGCCGCCCTGGAGAGGGGCACCGGCGCTCGCGGCCTGCGCTCCATCATGGAGGGGCTGCTGCAGCCCGTCATGTACGAGGTGGGTCTCTCACTGCTGCACTCGTTGGCCTGGGTGGTCATGGTTCCCTGCTGTGTGACTGGGGTGTCTCCCTGCAAAGTTGGAAAGTTTTGATTCCCAGGCCTGCCTGGTAGGCTTGCAGAGGCAGATGTGGATGCAGTTGGGACATCAGAAGCATGTGCATGGTGGCGCGTTCTATAATTTGCTCCTCTCGCTGCCCTTGCCCTTGCAATCAAATGCGCCTCTGCAGAGGCTTCCTCGCTGAGCAACAAGTTCCTGGGAGCCCGTCACTGTGGTCCGCGGTTTCATGTGCATGCATGGATACCTGAAATCCTGACGGCGGTATTCTTTGTGGTGACAGACCCCTGACGCGGACGGAGCATTCAAGTATGTGCTGCTGGATGAGGAGGGTGTGGTCAAGAAGACCGGCGCGCGGCTGTTCACGTCCAAGGCTGCCCTGCTCGATGAGCTGCGCCGCCAGGGGGAGCCCACTGACGGCCTGAAGCTGGGCGCAGAGGGGCCCAGCTCGGGCAACAAATATGACTTTGCGAGCGAGCAAGAGGAGCACGCCCCTGCTGCAGCGGTCGTGGGGTGAGGCGGGGAGGTCCATGCTGCTCGCACAGCTGTACACTAGGAAGGAAGTTCCATAAAAGGGGTTTGGACCCCTTGTGAGAACAGCCCGTTGCAGAGTGGCTGGAGCGCCCCATGCTAAGTGAGACACACAATGTGGGCTGCGTGCCAGGTCTGTGCCACAGTGCAGACTTGCCCTAGAAGAAGACAATGTTGCTCTCGCGTGGTGTCAAGAGTTGTCCCTCGCTGCATGTACAAGGTATTACAGAGGGTTACTGCATTCCTATCGTGTTTGCCTTGTGACACAATACCTATTCTTTCTTGGTCGCTTTTTTCAATGGGGCCCCGCAACTGTACTCTTACGTTGAAGAGAGGTGGGTTAGCGCCAACCGCTCTTGCTTGTATATCAGGGGTGATCTCACGCACGCGGGATGCAGTAGTGAGTGATGATATATTGAGGGGTTGCAAAAATTTCTGTTAAGCGTGTGATCAAGCATATAAACTGCATTGTCAAGTTGAGGATTGCAATCTGATGTCATCTAGCCTTCTGCTGCAAAAAGAAATTGTGGGGATAAAGAGGAGATGTAGCATCATTATATGTGTAGTACTAGGACATACAAGCGTGCAAAACGCCCTAAACATGGGTACACATCAAGAATTGCACTCTTGCAAGCAATGAACTCATCCATTTGACGTTCTACAACACCTGACCATAATCATGACAAGCTAGCAATTTCTGCAGCAATGTCTTATGCAGACATGCATTGCTGCATGCAGTCCTGTACAAAAAGACTGAAAACAAGGGACCCCTGATAGATCCCACTAACAAGGAACCTCGACAATCAGCCCTCTTAGTACGGTGGTGCACTTTGCTAGCTTATACTCGCATTCACCAAAAAGGCAGTGGCAAGATCTCAACGTTTTGGTGCGCTGTCCCATTTGCTTCTCTTGGCGCTTGCAGATGTCTGCGCCCGTGCCTTGGCAGCTATCGTGGCGGCGCTGGCGCTGGTGCTCGATCCTGTTTATGATACACGGCATCTCATCAGCTGCACTTAAAGTCAACTAGAACAGTGATGCAGCTCTCATCCGCAGAGCAAACACCCCCTTCTTCAAGGGAGATCAACCAACAGGCAAGGGTGCTGGAGAGACCCTGCAGGACAGAGACCCATGGCAGCAACAGCGCTCACCAGTAAGGCCTCTAGGTAATGCCGTGGGCTGCTCTGGAGCGCCCCTCTGAAACTGAACGCCCACCCTGTTGCGTTCAGCCCTCCTTAGACTCTCTTCAGCCTCCCACGCTTTGATCAATCTGCCGATGCAGAGCATGTTGTCAGTGACTTGGGCAGAGCAGCGCTCATCCGAGATGTATTGAGGACATGCTCACCCATTAACAGCGCATCAACAAGTAATTCTTATTGAATTCTGTGTGCAGGTCTGGTAGCATTGTGCGAGAACGCCAAATGACTCACTCCTTGTAGTAGTCTTCCTTGGGCAAGTGTGTTGGGTCAAAGACTTCTTTTGGATAGCAGCTCCCAATATCCTCAATGCCAAAATGCTCCACCATCTTCTGCAGGAAGTCCGGGTTCTTGTAGGCCCGCATCCTCTTGAGCTCTTCATTGAAGAGCTTTCCTGTCTGTGCCTTCCCCCTCATGGCAGAATCCACATTGGCCTGCGCACAATGAGAGCCATCAGCCCTTGGCCAAGCAGACAAGGATATGGCTGATCATTATAATTATGTATATTCCAAAGAGCAGATTGTTGCGCACCTTCATTTGGGGGTCCACTTCGCCCGGAGGGCGTTCTGCCAGCTCAGGAGGCAGCTGAGGCCTGTTGGTCTCTTTTGATGTGCTCGCTACTCCACCAGAACGCGCTGCTGCATCTCCAGGCTGCCCATCTGGTAAGCTGCCGCCGATATTTCCAGGAAGAAACGCAAGCTGGCTCATCGACTGGACCTCTGGCAACCTGGAGGGTGTCAATAAGGCTGACAGATCAACTTCTTCACCTGAGTCCTCCTTCTCTTCGCCTTCTTGCATCTCGGCGTCCCCTTCCAGCAAGACCACACCTGCTCCTGTGCCTGCTGCAGAGGAGAGAACAAATCGTCTCAATACATCTCCTGCTGACATCTGTGAACTATAGGAATTCAAGAAAACCTGACGCTCAGCCTGACCATACAAAAAGGGAATCTTCCGCTGCAAAATAACTTCTCTTGCAGAGCCAGATATCTTGCCTGCTCCATCATCACTGCCCAACCCTTCGTCCTCATCGCTTCCGTACGCTCCAAATAAGCCAGTCAAAGCCTCATTAGACATGAGCTAAAATATAGCACGATCTTGCTGCAACTAGTTTACGGCAAATCTCTCTTATGAAGTTGACACCTTTCTAATGTCCTCTGTATGTGTGAAGAGCAAAGAAATTGATGCGTTATCGCCTTTGAGACAAGTTGTGTTGTAACATTTGGCTTGCGTTCATGCATGCGGAAGCTTCATGGAATGGCAGGGGAAAATCGCAAGCCTGCAGGCCTGTTCTCCATTTTTTTGCATTCTCTTGCCTGCTTTTGTTTGTGTCATACACAATATCACCACCTTCTTGTCGACTTCTCAAGAGGATGAGCTGTAGGTTCAGACCATCTTGTTCATAAGTTGTCCTGTAATTCGTACCATCAAGCTCAGACAGTGTTGACATGCTGCGCAAAAAGAAGAGCGAAGGCAATCCGCGTAAAGCGCGGCTTGATATTGTAAATGCTGAGGATTCTGAGGATGCCCCTTTTGATCCGATTGCTGCCGCGCTAGAAGAGAGAAAGAAGAAGCAAGGTGGGGAGGATTGGCTGGCTTGACTGCCGTCTGCTGACGTCAATCTTGTTATTTGAGAGCATGCGTATTTTCAAGGACTGCAGACATCCCTGCATTTCGTGCTGAAGCCCTGGTGTGACACTTAACAGAGGAGAGGCTGAGAGCAGCAGCAGCTGCTGCTGCCAAACAGGCCGCAGCAAATTTGACGACTTACTTTGCAGACGATGTTGAACCTGCTTCATCTTCTGCTACCAATGGAGGTGCGTCGTGGGTGTGTGACTGCAAGCTTGTGCAATACATCCGCTGCAAGGTCCAGGGCCAACAATTCAACACCACTCCATTAATGCAGGGCTGCACACCCTGCCTCCTGCAACACAACCGGCTGTCGTCCAAGCACCAAGTGGGAGCGGTCTGCAAAGCGCTGCAGTGCCTGCGTCCAATGCTATTCACCTGGCAAGCGCCGTATCAAAAGCGCCTCCTGCACAGCCCACCTCAGCAGCAGCAACGGAGGAGGAGGGGCCAGATCCTGCACCTGCAGATGAGCCAGGAGACTCGCTGGCGTCTTTGCTAGGCTACAGGCGAGCTAGATGACAGTCGGCGACAGTGTTAAATGGCTTATTTCTCAATCAACAGATGGGAACATTGTGTCATGCCCTATACCTAGACTTGTGAGATGGTTGTGCTCACATGCAGCTACGACGACGGGTCCGGCTCTGAGGCTGGCGATGAAGAAGCGCATGAGGGAGCTTCCGGAGCTCGGGATGATGGACGTGCGTCAGAGGATGGCGACAGCAATATGGACGCAGAGGTGTGCATACTTACCTTGGAAGGACTGGACGATTTCAACTAGGCGCGCTGATTTGGAGCTGTACTTTGTTGCACTGAGGAACACGAGCTCAGACCCAGCGGCATCTCGTTGTTAAATTCTGCAGGAACTCAAGATGTCACCTGCTGTTGCAGCTCGCCAATTTCATGGAGGAGCTTGAATCGAGCGGCCTTTTGAAGGAGGGTGACAACCCTGGGCACCCTCCATCAGGCGAACAGGAAGATCAGGTCACTGCTGCTCCAGCCGAGGAGGCTCCCAGCAGCTCGGCGGCTGTTGAGGAGCCGCAGGCAGAGAGTGGGCACAGCGACAGGGGCCCGGATGCTGAAGCTGCAGCAGGAAACTCTGGCACTGTACAGGCAGAGCAGCGCGTGTTGGGGTCGCTGGAGGGCTGCCTCGGCTGGCATGAGGTCATGGACATGGGCAGTGGCAAGGTGTATTTTTGGAACGAGGACACTGATGATGTGGCCTGGGACCCCCCAGAGGGCTCTGTGCCGCGCAGCAAGCAGCAGAACGACGCCACCTTTGCCGCGGCACACGCGGTGCCCGAGCCCGACGCCATCAGTGGTGACGCCCTCAGCTCCCCGCCTGACGCGGAGCCAGCAGTGCGCAGCGCAGAGCCGGCTGTGGGTGATCCACCTGATGAGAGCACGCCGGCTGAGGCAGCCCGGCCTGGGACGTCGGGAGGCGCGGATGAGCTGCCGGATGAGCCGGCCGCTCGGAGTGACCAGGAGGAGGGAGAGATCGATGAGCGGGCTGCTGCAGTGGAGAGGCCGGCCGAGGAGGTGGGCACAGCTGGGGAGGAGCTGCTGGCCAGCGCCTGGGAGGCGGCTGAGCGCATCTGTGGCCCCATGCCGCTGCTAGTGCGGCTGGCCGTGGAGGTCGAGGTGCGGCTGCGCGATTGGAGGGCGTTCTCGGACGCGCAGAGGCGTGCGGCAGACTCCGGTGACCTCGGCGGGGCGTTGTCGTGGGCGGTGTACCAGCGCTCGGTGCAAGAGAGCTGGCGCACCCTGCAGGCTGCTATGCCCATGGCCCTGCAGGAAGCAGAGGCCGGCCTGGCTGCTGCGACTGCGGCGATGGCGGATACAACCGCAGCGGCCGCGGGCGCATCCCAGGCTCCTGAAGCGGCGGAGGACGGGGAAATTCCTGACGGCACAAAAGCCCCCGCAGCAGCTCCCCCGAATATCCCAGAGCTGAGGGAGCTTCCTGCGCCGGCCGACCCTGCGGAGCCAGCTGACTTGCCTCAGCCGTCGCAGCCACCACTTCCAGCGAATGAAGCAGACAGCGACGTTGACATGGAACTGGACGACACTCCGGCACTGCCACAGCCCACCAGTCAGCCACAGCTGCCGCAACCAGCTGCAACAGACCCAAGCACGAGCGCGGCGCTGGCGCAGATCAACAGCAGGATCGCGGCAGCTAGCGCGGCAGCCGGGGCCCAGCCGGCGGTGCCGGCAATGCCGGTGCGGCTGCCTGCGCCCGCTGCGCAGTGGCCCGGCTACTACGTGCCGTACGCCCACTACATGCATCCCCAGCCGTTCTACGTGCCGCAGCCGCTTGTAATCCCAGCACCAGCAGCAGCTGCAGTGACTTCCTTGCCAACGGAATTGGCTGAGCATGGCACCGCGCCACCACTGCCCACAGAAAGTGATGCGCAGCCTCCCCTGCCAGGGGACGGGACAGTGGCAGGCGTCCAGTTGACTGATGGTCGCGTCAGCCCGCCTGTTCCTGCCGCGGGGGCAAGAGCAAAGGAGTACAGAGCAGAGCCAGTGTGCGCAATGACTCCCCCTTCTACTCAGGGCTCCCAGAGTAGTGCAGATGCAGGAGTGCTGCAGCCGCCAGCAGGAGAGCAGGAGGGGAAAAGGAAGCGCGAGAAGGCCACTGTGGGGATTGGGCCGCTAGCAAAGAAGAAGAAGACACTGAAAGGGAGCAAGGCCACCTCCTCCCTCATCGACAAATGGGCGGCCGTGCGCAAAGATCTGGTGAGGCAGGCTCCTGTGAAGACAACTTTTCTGTATGATGATTGGGATGTCTTCTAGGGAGCTATTCTGGGCTGACAAGCAGGAAAAGTGACAGCAAGAAGTGTTTTGAGGGATGGCTGTGGTGCAGGTTGAGGCCGAGGAGGAAGATGAGGTGCTGGATGCTGATACGCTGGAGCGGAAGAGGCTGCGAGAGGCTGAGGAGTGGCGCTTGAAGCAGCTCAGGGCTGGAGTGAGCTCTGAGGACAACTCAAACTTCCAGGTGCCCTTGCCCACACATGCTGTCAGCCCACCTGACATGCCATGTCATTCCTCAATCGAGGGCTGGGATATCTGATGCAATGTGCAGCTTCTGCATGCTGCTTCTCATGCACCTAATTCTAAGAAGGGCAATCTATGTGTGCAGCCGCTAGCTGTGGACTGGAGGGAGAAGCTGAAGACAACAAAGGCTGCTGCCGAGAAGAAGCGGAAGCCAGTCAGTGCCCAGCAAGCGCCGGTGACCTACAACGAGAAGCCAGACCTGGAGGCCCTGTCAGTGGGCCTTCCTGCCGGCTGGAAAGCTCTGTGGGACAAGGCCAGCAAGGAAGTCTATTATGCCAACCCAAAAACAAAGGTGGGCATGCTCTTCTTTCCTCACAGCAGGATGCAACGCCACAGTGTTGTCTGCGCCCTGAGAGACTGTATAATTCTCATGGTGGAGCAACCATTGCCAGACATGTGCCCTCCTTGGGGCCGACTAGAGGAGACAACAGGAGGTGCAGAGGATGGCGGACTTGTGCCAATGGGACTCTTCACACTGGGGAGCGCACACTGGAGAAAGGGAGGGAGCCCCTCTGCTCACTGTTGTTTGACACATAAATTTTGGGCGCCTGCTGTGTCATCACAAGCTGTTAACACGACAGCCAAGGTTTCCACCAAGCAAAACTTCCCTTGCAATGCAGAGCTTGGTCCTTGTTGTATCGTCACTCACCCGCATGAGGGCAAAGGTTTGTGCATCTCGTATAGCAGTACTGTAGTACCATGTGTGATATGGCTGTCCTCACTGACGCCCAAGGAGCAATTTCATGTGCCCTGTTGATGCCTGCTGGACGGAGCATAACCCCGAGTGCTGGTGCTCCTCACAGGAGACTTCCTGGGAGAAGCCGACGTGATGCCCCAGCAGAATGTGGAGCCTGGGCGATACTGAGGGCAGGTGTCAGGGCCCCTGTGCAGCTTTAGCGTCTAGCTATTCATATATTCCAGCAACAGATCTTACATGTGTTATCTGTGTCTGTTTTCAGCAGCATTTGCCTTGATTCTCATAATATTGCATGCATCTTTGGTCCAAACAGATTTCTGGCCTAGATTCTAGCTTGCAGTCAAACACTGTTGGCATAGGTTCTGCTTTGAAGTGTAATCTGGTTCTGAGTTGTTCTTCAATTCATCAAGGTATTCTGCGGGTATTTTCCTGGGCTGATTTTGCATTCAGCTGAGCCACTGCACCATTCGGTACATCTTTGCCCACATGTAGAGGAGAAAGAAGACAGCTATGCAGAAGACAACAAGGTAAAGGAGATGATTGCTTCTGCTCTGCTGAAATGCCCGATTTAGTCGCCGCATGCCCCGCTTTAGGTCTGTTTTTGCTCTCTCCATCAGCTCCTCCAAAGACTCTGCCTGTTGTCGCTGCAATGTATTCTCCTCGCCTATCGCGCGTGACATCTGCAGATTGGCAAGCGTAAGGCAACAGCATGCCAACTGCAACAAAAAGAAGTAGCACCCATGTATTGACAGTGTTTGTGAGACACGATGAGCCCTCACCTCCTTCAAGCGGCCAACTTGTGATCGCAAACCATCGATTTCATTATCCAAATCGAATCCTTCACCCAGTTCTATGCTGATCTGAGCTTGGTCAGATTGGCCATATGCTCTAGCGCTCAACCCATCCCTGCGATTGCACATTTATTCACTTTGAAGCATTCAGACAGATGACGTCAGACAAGGACATTTCACCTCTTCAATGTGTCCATGGAGCACCTCGAAAAGCCTCCAGTACGAGAAGCCATCAAAGTGTCAACAACCGACAGAGCACTCGCGCTGATGACGTCAAAGCAATCAGCAAGGTGTTCTTGATTGATAACATGAATGTTCCATGTACTTTGGTGTGTCCTTGCAATTTAAGACCAGACGTTCCAAAGCATCAGCAAACTTCACGGAGGACCGAGATCGAAGCAACTGTCGGAAAGATTTTGATTAGTCTTCTCTGCTCTAGTTTTTAATCAATTAGTTGACGATAACAATGGAGGTCTTCGGTGTGTTTGCTTCCTGACCCATGACAACCATGCAGATTTCTGCACGTGCGCCCTTTCTGTTTCCTGACGATGCGGTTGTTCCTGGACTGATGTCAACACCCGCCTAAGGGGAACATTCATGTAACATTAGAATACTTTGTTGTCAACTAGGGAAGAGCTGCAAAGAAGTTTCGGACCACTGCGTATTTGTGGACATCCAGGTTGCGAAAGAGCTTGGTGACCTCGGCACTCGAGCAGGACGATGCTGCGATAGATCGATGTGTTGTATTATGACTCTGGAAGGTTAGAAGGTAGCATAGTCAGTGATTTATAGCGTGTCCCTGGTTGCCGTGGGTGGGTTCAAGCGCATGCCACAAGTACCGGATCCCGCACAGAGACAAGATCTCCGACATCGACTCGCCTGCAACCTCTTAGACCTCGTGCATAGCAGATATGTGAGTGCTGGGATTGCCCAGGTTGGCAGTGGCCATGCAAACTTGCCAGGCTTTGAATGTGCACAATCCTCTTGGAATTTTCTGAAACACTGTTATCCAAATGGTGTTGATACTCGCAGGGCCGCCATCTGCAGCAAAGTCAGAGCGAAATCCTGGCTGGTGAAATTGAGCGCTCTGCATTTGAGGTAGCATTACGCCAGCCTGAGGGGCAAAGGGCAGCGAGTTATGCTCAGGCTGCCAGCAGACTGCTGCTGAACGCTGTCCTAAAGCTGGTAAGCATGCAGGGTTCTGCTGCCAGGACATTGCTTGCTTGCTGATCAAGCCAGCATTTGCAGCAAGGACCAACCATGTGTGTTTTAGGAGAGCGACCAAATGGCTGCAGAAAGAGTGGGCGCAGCAGACATCCTAATGCAGGATGAGCCGCCCTGGTCTTCACAGGTGAGGCCTCCCACAGCGTAACAACACTTACATTATCCCAGGCAAGGAGTGGTTCCAATTCACCTCGTGGTGACCTTCTGTGCAGGGCTTGGCCCTAGACAAGGACAGCGCCTCAGCGCAGGAGGCTTCTCAAGGCTCACTCGATGAGGAGGAGCAGGAGCTTGTTGCCTCATCAGCAGGCATGACGCAACCGGTTGATCAACAAACAGGCCATAACCCTCCGCATCCCCCTCTCCGGCAGATCTACAGCGCTCCTGTTCCGCGCGCGCGCTGCATCAACCGGCAGATGTCGCTCTCTCTGCGCAAGCAAGAGGTGTGAGCATAACGCAGTGCCTAAGGCACAAGCTCAGTAAATCCAACGGCTATCGCGCTGTGTGCTGCATAATGTTGGAGTGTCACAGCGATGCTCAGAAGTCCAGCTGTCCGACATGATGCTGCATTGTGTGTCCTGACATCGATGGGGGATATCCCTGCTTGTCCGAGATTGAGATGGAATAGATTGCCTCAACTATGGGATACTCAACCTGGTAGCATAAGGTCCTCTTCATCACATGTGTCAGATAAGTGTGTAGGGATACTTGAAATACATTGGATGTTTTAGCCCTAGCTATTGTGCAGGTGCAGGACATCTTCACCGGTGTGTCAGCGAGCGGGAAGGCGGTCAGGCTGCCAGTGTGGGGTTGGCTGGAGCCGGGTTCGGCCGCGTTGCCGCATGTGCTGCTGCAGGGGGACGAAGTCGCCCTCGGGCGCGGCATCGGAGAAGCTGCAAGCAGCCAGGCGGCACATGCAAGCATGCTGGTGCTGCCTGACTCGCCGCCGAGTAACTCCACTGGCACTGCGCCCCCTGTGGCGCCTGCAGGGTAGGCTCCGTACTGGCCCGATGACTGCTCTGGACATGCTATCTGATTTTTGAAAAGAAGAAGCATTGGGTGTGGAATGCGGGGTCAAGGATGAGGCAGAGCTTGTGCTAATGTTGTTTGCATTGCTTTACTTGTGGATATGTATAGATGTCCTGCCTTGCAGGGTGCTATCCACAAGGCTGCTCAACTTTGTGGGCGTGAACGATGGGAGGGTGTCACGCCTGCACTGTGTCTTCCGGCCGGAGCCGAGCTCAGCCGATCCTAGCGCACAAATGGAGCAGACCTCTACCGAGTCAGATCCCCTGCGCAATGGACAGCAGCAGGCACGGCAGCTGCATGAGAGGTCCAGCCTGTATGATGTGCCGGCAAAGCAGCCCAGAGTCCTGCTGCTGGACTGCAGCACTAATGGAACCTTCATCAATGGCGCGCGGGCCTTCAGCCAGGGACTGGGGACGCCTCTCAACGACGGAGACAGAGTGTCTCTTGTGCTGTCTGTCACACCTCTTGTGGAACAATACCTCATATTCCATGCAGGTGAGGCACCCTTCTACCAGGCAGATCTGAAGCATCACCCCTGAGGGATATGCAGGCGCATGATGGTTACTGGTACTGGCCATGATATTTTTGTGCGTGAGGCGCAACTTGGCCAGCGTCTTGTGATTGGTCGCGCGTGGGTGCAGGCGAGCCTGCAGACAGTGAGAAGAGGGCGTGGGCGCCAGTGAAGAGAATGGCATGCTTGCCGGCAGAGGATAAGCAGATGCTCGCCTCTCCAGCCGCTACCAGGCTCAGGATGAGAAGTCTGCAGGTGCGGCTCCACAACCTGCCTGTACACATTAGGCTCTATTGAGCATCGGAAATTACAATACTCTTGAACCTGAGGCCCTGACAGGAAGACTTGCATGCCGTAGGAGCTTTCAAGGAGTAAACACTTTTTCTTAATCTGATGTCGTCATAAGACTGAATTGAGTGGTCTGGTGACTGCAGCGGATGACAACCTCAAAGTACACAACCGCCGACTCGAGCACGCTGGAGGATTTCCAGTGCCAGATCTGCCTGGGGACCCTGCGGTCCTGCGTTGCCCTGGAGCCCTGCGGCCACAATTTCTGCGCTCCCTGCCTCTCCCACCACTTTGCCTCACAGCTCATGGTCAGCCCAAAATGCCTGCCCTAATTAAATGCCACTTGCCTGCCCTCTGGAGTTGCATGATGCATATCCTTTTCATCCTGGGGCTTTGTAGACAGCACTGTGCGGTCATAAAGGGCACGTTTCACAGTATTGGAGGATGAGTAGGTGACTGATCGATGGTGATTGTTCTCTGCAGACAAGCAACACCCTGTCGTGCCCGCTGCGATGCGTGGCCCCCAGCAAGATCGTGGCCAACGCGGCTGTGCGGAAGCTGGTCCACAGATTCAAGGTGCCAGCGAATGTGCGCTCGAGGCAGCCACAGCTCCCGCAGCCTCCAGCGCAGCCAGCCTCCTTCCTGCAGTCTCTGCCACGCCTGCCTGTGGGCGAGCCGCCTGAAGAAGAGGAAGAGGAGATACAGATGTCGCAGCTGTGTCCCCTGAACGATGAGATCCTGCCCATCAGCGCCACTGGGCTCAGAATGAAGCAGGTCTGCTGCTTTGAAAGGCACATGATCCCAACTAATTTTATGTTCTAGGAGACAGGAAGTCCTCTTATTGTGACATTGTTTGCATGCATGGTGCCATTGATTGTGGGTGCATGTACAGGTGGATGCGCTGCTGCATCAGGTGGAGAGCAGTGAGAAGGACTCTGAAGTGCTGATCAGCTCCCTGGAGACGCTGGCAAAAATTGCCTGGAACGATGACGAGGTGGGCATTCAACCCTTCAACCCCAGCCAACACACCAGCTATTCATGGCTGTCAAAACTTCATGAATTTGACGCATTACAGAGCAGGCAGCAAAGAAAGATGTGGGTGGTACATGCGAGCTTGAAGGTGTCGAGGTGCTGGTGCATGTGTCTGTGCAGGTGCGGAAGGAGATAGCGGACCGGGAGGGTGTGTCCACCATTGTGAATGTCATGAAACGATGGACGGCGTCGGGAGGCGTCCAGTGCAACAGCTGCCTCGCCATCGTCAGCCTGGTCCGCTCCGAGAGCGAGATCTGCCAGGTACAAGCCAGCACTTGTTGCCTTCCCCTTGGACCTCAACGTACTATAGTTCCCAGTCCCCTGCAGCACATAGGCAAATTGCTTAATGAATGGCTGCCTATGTGCGCTTTCTCTGCTTGCTTTGTAAGCTGTCACCAGTGTCTCATGCAACAAGCGCATGAGTGAAGGGAGAAGTGGGTGCATTATGCGTGAAAGGCCATGCATGCAGCCCAATTACCGGCGCGTGTAGAGCGTGCCGGAAACAAGGAAGTATATCACAGTACAGGCAGGGACTATCAGGACAGATCCCTGCATACTGCACAATAATTAGATGTGCTGTAATCCATTGCCGCAGTCCAGCCAACCAAGGCACAGCATATTGGAAGCAAGGGAGAGCATCACAAGCAGGGACAGCAGGGTAGACCATGCATACAGCACATGACGTCTGCTAACTGAAGAGACACCGATGAAATTCACATTCATTGGTCCTTCGTTGTTCCCAAATGGGTGAAATATAAGCTTAGCGCTGCTCTTGACCATGTCCGCAGAGCAATTGTTGGCGTGTGCCAAGGCAGAGCTTAGCCGGTAGCAAGGAAATGCATTGTATCGCAGGCAGGGACAGTAGGATGATGCCTGCTTAAAGCACAGTACTAAGCAATGCTGTTGTCCATGGGCGCAGAGCAACCAGTGGCGCGTGGCGCGGGCGGGGGGCCTGGAGGCAATAGTGGGCGCGATGCGGCGCTTCCGTGAGTACGCGATGGTGCAGCTGTGCGCGCTGCTGTGCATGGTGCCCCTGGCGCTGGAGAACAACATCCTGCAGGCCCACCTGGCCGGCCTGGGCCTCCCGGACATCTTCCTCGCGCTCACGCAGCACCTCGACCAGGTCGACCTCCAGGCCAAGGGCCTCGTCGCTCTCGGCGTCCTCGGACAGGTGCATGCAGCCGCCCCACATCCACTGCTATTAGTAGATCGCATTTCTTCAGGACTTGGAGTGCTTGGTCTACCTCGAACAGGGTGTAGGAAAGCCAAGATACAGCAGGTAGAGAGGCACATTCCTACTTCCCTGTTTGCATAGGCATGAGTCATGTAGTTAAAATGCAGCACCTCAGCCAAGGGGGTTTGTCAGGGCGAGGTGTCGGCATTGAAATTTCCTAAACTCTGATTGTGTGCCACAAAAGCACCGTGGATGGTCGCAGTGCATACCTCTTGACATGATGCGGGCGGGTGTACACACTCGGGGCATGACAGTCAGCACTGACGGTGAAAGTGGCTTGTCTGTCGGCACAGGGTGAGGAGCCGATGCACGACGCCATCCGCGCCAGGCAGCTGCAGCTGGGGGCGGCTAGGGTCATCGCGCGCGCCCTGGAACGCCACGGCCGCAGTAACGAAGAAGTGCAGTTTCCCTTTCCTCTTTTGTTGCCGCCATGCCCTGGAACGTAAAATTACGACTACCTGCGTACTCAGTACTGAGTCACTGCTGTCTCTTGGTCATGCATGCCTGGTGATCCAGTGCTGCTCAAGCTGGGAGGGGCAGTGTTCTGATCAATGCTAGGGCGAAGGTGCTTAGTGATGTTGCTGATGCATCCATTGTCACTGTGGCAGGTGCTGTGGGCTGCGCTGTTTGCGCTGGCAGTGTTGGTGCGCGAGGGGTCTGCCCCCCACTCCCTGGCGCTGCGCTCCACCGCAGCAGCTGGCATACTGCCCCTGTTGCAGTCCTGCATGGCCGCCTACAAGGTGCGCACGGCCTGCCCCCCTCCTTGCTCCTGTGCTCCTATCTTGATTGCCCTGGAGGCATGTTTTGTGCTTCAATTGTGCTGCTCTGGGTTGAGAGTTAGTGAGAAGCAGACATGAAGGCAGCGCGAGTGCCGGATAAAAGAAGAAGGGTTGCCGTGCAAGCAGATAGTGCGGTACTGTGCTGAGAAATCGTGAGTGGCCAAGGAGCAAGGGTATAAATGGTAGTCTGACTTAGGGGTGTTGCCATAAGTGCAGGCAAAGGCAGCGGCTAGACAGGAGGAAGGCGATGAGATGATCATCTCGGCTGGGGACTTCCTGATTAGGGCGCTGAAACCTGCAGCGGCTCGTCTGCACTGGGAACGGGTAGCACTTGTTACTCTTGCGGGCGCTACGCTTGGTGAGTCTCTTGCTCTGCATTGTTTGCCTGTTGCGATCATGAGATGCTTCCCCTGTTCAACTCTCTTAAGACTCAAGCTTGACTCGGAAAAGCTTCTGTTATTACAACACATGTTATTACAGTGTGCAGCCAAAATATCCTTGTCCTTCTGGGAAGAGCCCTAAATGATGGTGTTCTGCTCTGCAGGTATTGTGGCTTGGAAATGCCGAGGCCTAGCGTTAGAAAAACCATGAGGCATCTGCATTCAGCGACTGGTGTGAGCAGACGTTTGATAATCTGTGTGTCACTGTGTTCCTGTACATGAATATTGATGATATGATTGCCACTGCTGAGTTTCCCATTGGGGTTTCCATAGTGTTACATAGAGTAGATGAGCGTTTGAATGTACTCTGGTTTCGAGGGGCTGTTGGAAACAAAACTTGTTGTACATAACACTTCAGTCGACAACTTCCAGCACTTGAGATAGATGTTAGAAGCCTGCAATTGTCAAGAGTGCCACTTGCAAACTTCTAAATGCTGTACCAAATGGCCTGTTTCTGTAAGTTGAGGTTATAACATTAAGTGTGACTGGCATATTATCTCGAAGCTCAAGCTACCACCAATGACATGTTAGACTTCTGATTCCAACTCCAAGAAAACTGGTTGAGACGCTGCATCCAGTGGGCGGCCAGAGCTTGGAGGGAGGCTGGCTGCTTTCCATCACCAGGGTTGTAGACTGCCGCTGGCTTTGGTGGGTATGGAATGGGCACCGGGGACTCCTCATCCCTTTCAGGCTGATGCCACCAAGCTTTGGGGGCGTAAGGATCCTTCAGCTTCCTTGGCCGCGTCTGCAGAGCAAGCATGACGTTGTGGACCAGCAGAAACAGTTTGGACACTGTGCAGCAAGCCCACTTGTCACTAGGTCAGCAAGGGCACATTCTGGTTGCTCCCTGTGATGATGTATCTTGGTAATGACTACTTATTCTCACCTTCCCATGAGTTCCCCGGAATCTCTGCAAGCAGCAGTAGGTGTTCAGCAAATATACAATTGCCTGGATATGCTGTGCATGAATGGCACGAAGTCAAGGAAATATGATTTACGAATTACAAAGCTATTATTATGCGCACCTTTCCCCGCTTTGTGCGAATGTCACCCCTGCCCATCAAGAGGTATGACTCTGATGCACCACTTGGCAGTGTGTCAGAGCACTTTTCCTGCGCTGCATTTGCATTTTTCTCTCGCAATTCTTCAGTATATGTTACCCGATCTGTAGTTGATGCCAAACTACCAGAGAGCACTCGACCAATCGAGCTGCTAGACTTATATACTTGCTTGGCAGCCCCTATTGCCTTGCTCATGCTGCAGGGCTACAGGAAACGCAAGATCGTGATAACAGATTAAAAATCCATATCAAATCAACAAGCACCTAAGAACAATAATGAATTTATGGACATTTTGCAAATTGCAGTGTTCAAGGATATTTCGTGTTTGCCTGTTAACATTGCAACAATTGTCGGCCCGCGGCGTTCCATCCTGCTGGGCAGTTCTGATCAGCTTCTCAATCGCAATTTTCTCAATCTTGCACAAAACGATTTGCAACAGATTATATTCACCATGGGAGCGGATTGTTGTGGAGGCGAGAGCCTTCCAGCAGTGCAGCACAGACTGAATGATTTGCATCTGAACACATTATCAAATAATGGTACGAAGGCGGCAGATCCGAAGTCTCACGAGGAGTCTGCAAAGGAACTTGAAGCTTTCATAAAGAAGAGAATCGAGCTCTTCGAACAGTACAACGCGAGGCACATTGCAGAGGTCTGATCATATCCAATCAATACGGCCACAAAGCTTGTGGATTGTTCCCTTGCGTTTGCACATGAGATGCCTGGACGGGCTTCGTTGAACCTTATATCCTCATAATGATAATCTAAAATTCTGAGCTGGTTGCAGGTGGAGGAAGCCAAAGCGAAGAATGAGCCCATAGTCGTCAAGTTGCCTGATGGCTCTGAGAGGCAGGCCATCAAGAATGTGTCCACGCCGATGGATGTCCTCAAAGAATATGCGAAGGACCTCTTGAAAACGGCGGTAGTGGCGAAGGTGAACGGAGATGTATGGGACCTCTTCAGGCCCCTGGAGGGAGACTGCAGCCTGCAAGTCTGCAGCTTTGAGGACGAGGACGGCAAACATGTGATTAATGACGCAGATTCCCTCTTGAATTGATGCAAGCCGATGAGAGTATTTTAATTGCTCTGAGGGGCACTGTCGCCGCAGACCCGTCCATGAAAATTACTCATGTAAGCCATGATAGGTTAGGAGAGACTTGCTTGTGCAGACGTTCTGGCATTCCAGCGCGCACGTGCTGGGAGAGGCTCTGGAGGCCTGCTTTGGCGTGCGCCTCACGATTGGGCCTGCCATCGAGGAGGGCTTTTATTATGACTGCTACATGGGCGATCGCACCCTCACGGACGCTGAGAGACCCATCCTGGAGAAGAAGCTCGAGCAGGTCCATTCGCTGCCATGCTCTGTCCCCTCGCCACTTTGGAGTCAATGGTTTCTCAGTCTCGTGTGCTGCAGCCTGCAATAATCATTGATGTGTCGGGTGTGTCCTTGAAACATTCATTAGAATGAATTATATTGTGAATGGGTGCAGATCACGAAGGAGAAGCAGAATTTTCAGCGCGTTGTGGTGACGCGTGAGGAGGCGCTGTCCATGTTCCAGGAGAACAAGTTCAAGGTGGAGATCATCAGCGCGCTGCCGTCCGAAGCCACCATCTCCCTTTACAGGTGCGGCGACGGGGAGTGGCAAACTTTCCCCGACACCTTTTGTTTTACTTTGAAGGCGGCAAAGTCAAGTTAACTTCTTTGTGCTGGAATTAAATGGTGCTGGGACATGTAAAATGCGCAGATGTGGCCCAATGGTGGACCTCTGTCATGGCCCGCACCTGCCTAACACGGGCTACCTGAAGACATGCGCAGTCAACGCCTTGAACCGCGCGTTCTGGCGAGCTGACGTCACCAAGGAGCCGCTCCAGGTGGGAACCTTCTCAGTGTCCTGTGTCTGGCACCTGCAGGCCAATTATGCTCGAGTCATGAGCCATGCATACGCTTCTGCATAGCATTGCCTGCTCTGGACATATCTTGTTGACCTTGATTCTCAATGCATGCCTACATTTCACTGCATGCCTACAGAGGCTGGTGCGACCTATGGATGGTTTACCTGCAATCAAAGAGCAACTCGGTCGCCTTGAGGTCCAACACTGGAGCCTCCAGTCAGAGAGACAGCCATGATGGCAAACCATCTACTCCTCTGTTTTGGGCCCGTCTCAACCTGTCTGATGGGAGATGGTTGTGTGCGCAGAGGGTGTATGGGGTGACGTTCCCTGACAAGAAGCAGATGGCGGACTACAAGCACCGCATGGAGGAGGCCAAGAAGCGCGACCACCGCAAAGTGGGCACGCAGATGGAGCTCTTCATGTTCCATCAGCTCTCCCCCGGCTCCTGCTTCTTCATGCCCAACGGCGCCCGCATCTACAACACCCTCATCGAGGCATGCATCCTCCTCAAAAGCGCTCTGACATACTGCTCTCATATACTTAGAACTCGCTTGCAGGCAGACAATCATCATTTGTCTGATCACTACTTGCTGCATACCTGCTTGCATGCAGATTTGGCAGGACAATTGCAAGACGGAGTTGTCATCACATGAGCAAGTCTTCCGTCGGGCTCGTGTAGTGTTCCAAGGTATGAATTGGACCTGCGCAGTACATCCGGGAGCTGTACTGGCAGTACGAGTATGAGGAGGTGGTGACGCCCAACATGTACAACTTTGACCTGTGGAAGACGAGCGGGCATGCAGACCACTACAAGGAGCACATGTTCCTCATCAACATCGAGAAGCAGGAGTTCGGCCTCAAACCCATGAACTGCCCCGGTGCGTCGGCTTGTCATTTTACTCTTGAAATGCATGCAATGCAACTTCTGTGCCAAAAGCTCCGTTATGTTTGACGTTTTACATGCGACCTGTCTTGACATGAATTGCATGTCCCTTATTTGCATCAGGACAGGATGCATGCAGACTGTCCTGCACATTTGTTCGGTCTCACCTAAGAAGTCAGAGCTCCTGATCGTTCAGCTGACCTTCCCTGTTGAGGCGCTGCTTATTCTGTTGGTGCAGGGCACTGCCTGATGTTTGGCAGCCGCACGCGGTCGTACCGGGAGCTGCCGCTGCGGCTGGCGGACTTTGGCGTTCTGCACCGCAACGAGTTCAGCGGCGCGCTCCAGGGCCTCACGCGCGTGCGCCGCTTTCAGCAGGACGACGCCCACGTCTTCTGCAGGCGAGTGTTTGCACCAACACCCTCTTTTTATCTGTCACCGGCCACTTCCAAGACCATACTGACACAGAATGATTCTCACCCCATACCTCCAGACTATATCTGGGTGCCTTGATGAGGGGCTGACACCCTGGCATGACTTTATCCTCTTCTTTCATCTGTAAGATTACCTGTGATACATGCCACTCTCATCAAGATCAGCGCACCCTACACTGACAGATGATAATGTGAAGGAGAAGTCAGAGTCCATTGGATTGTGGTGGAGGAAAAGCCACAACCTGCTCAGAATGGAGAAATATGATTCACGTGTTGCTGGACCTACCTTGATCCCTGATTTCTAAATCTTGGAAAAAAAACTAACAGTAAGGATACAACTGACAGGAGAAGTGCTGTGCAGGCCGGACCAGGTGCTGCAGGAGGTGAGTGCCGTGCTGCACATGTTGGACGAGGCGTACCGGGTGTTTGGGCTGACCTACAAGATGGCGCTGTCCACGCGTCCAGAGTCCTACCTGGGCACGCTCGAGCAGTGGGACGCCGCCGAAGCCAGCCTCAAGCAGGCCCTCGACTCCACGGGCCAGCCCTGGGAGGTTTGCCCCCCTTCACAGCATCTGTAATAAGCACAATTGAGAGGAATGATGAGAAGCGTATAAATGCCTCAGCTGAGCCTTTAATGAAATCTGGGAAGACTACTGGAGCTGGGAAAGCTGCATCTCGGTGATTGCACAGAGGTGACACTTGATGCGGGTCAGTGCTGATGGCAATGGTGTGGCATGCGTGCAGCTCAATCCAGCAGATGGCGCATTCTACGGGCCCAAGATCGACATCACGGTGTTTGATGCCCTCAGACGGAAGTTCCAGTGCGCCACGGTGCAGCTGGACTTCCAACTGCCCATCCGCTTCGGCCTGCAGGTGTTGCATTCCCGCCATTGCTTTCCCTTGCATAAGTGTACCCTGTTCATGCTGCCCAACTGCAACTTGTCCTTCTTCTGCAGCTGCAGCTGACTTCCGCATGTGTGCTGCGGTGTACAGTATGCAACGGACAAGCTGAACGAGTTTGAGCGGCCAGTCATTGTGCACAGAGCCATCCTGGGCTCTGTCGAGCGCATGTTTGCCATCCTGACGGAGCACTATGCTGGCAAGTGGCCTTTCTGGCTGTCCCCACGGCAGGTGAGGAATCCCAACACTCTCTTTATGACACTAGTGATGTGCAGGGGTGTTTCTGCCTTGATGAGGTTGCAGAATAAGTCACATGGAGGGGCTCAGGTAATGATCAGAGCATGACCTCCCAGTGCTGAGCAGTGCCGCTGCCAATTTGAAAAGACCAGGGGCACTTGGGGAACTCATGCTCTGAAGTTATTGAGCATCAGTCAGAGGAAACCAGTTTGAAGTTTGGGTCTGTGCTGAGCAGGTGATGGTTGTCCCCATCTCAGAAGCGAGCGCAGAGTACGCACAGGAAGTCAGGAGAACGCTCAGGAACGCCCGCTTCTTCGTGGACGTGGACCTGGCAGACAACAAGATGCAGAAGAAAGTGCGCGAGGCTCAGCTGGCGCAGTACAACTACATCCTGGTGAGCTCTTGGCCACTGAAGCTCTGTCGCGGTATACCGCCTGTCGAACAAGACCCCTCACAGATGCATGCCTGTTCAGTGCCCTCCAACGAGGTCGACTGCATGCATGCAATGGACAGCACCTGGCTCTTCTTGCAATTTCCTGGGTGCCCTGTTGATTCTGCGACGGTCTGCAAGACCTGACTCACAAAATAGTGAGGATCTGAATTGATGGTCTGCACTGTGCAGGTGGTGGGAGAGAAGGAGAGGGAGCAGAAGACGGTGAATGTGCGCACGAGGGACAATGTGGTGCACGGCGAGCACGCGCTGTCAGAGGTCGTCCAAGTGCTGCAGGAGGAGAAGGCGCAGCGCAGCCTTGTGTCCCTATTTAAGGGGCATGACAATGGCTCATCGAATGGTGCAGCGCCAGCTCCTGCTCAATGATGGTGGGGCCGTTTTAATTGGCTGGCCTGACGTTTGGTCAGTGGATGGTCACACATTCTGTATCAGTGCCTAGCTAGGTTGGACCAAAAATCGATTCACTGATCAATACGGATGTTGCGCTTGGGGTCAATTTTCACCTCACAAGGAATCGAAGTACGTGTAATTGTATTTGCCAAAATATGTGCTCAGGTCAGGACCTCAGAATACATACAAACCTTGATGTTTAGGCTCTTGCAGTGCAAACTTGCCAGGTGGAGCGTATCATGCATTTCGGAGGTGAGGCGTTTCGGAAAGAGAAATAAACACTGAGCTGGTTCCAGCACCTTTGATTCTCTGTCAGAGCCCAATAAATTGTGTAAGAGTCGCCGGCCTAAGGAGAAGAGCGCCGCGATCTTCAATCCGTGCGTGCTCTATCGCGATGACAGTGTGTCAAGATCATGGCCTTTGTTTGTAACTCAGTCTGCCGTCTCTGGAGGAGTAGAATATCACCATCCAGATTTTCTTGTCACGATGTGATATCTAGCACGTCGTTGGAGCAGTGCTTGCTCCGAACAGTCTGGAGTGATGCTCCATCGACTGAGACATTACCAGGAGAAAGGTTCTATGATTCAACTATCGAGAAGGTGCGGCACCCAGTCATTGACTTTTCATCATCACACCTAGAGTGACAAGGCCCGAATGCAAGCCTAAACTCTCGGGATCTGTGCAGTATGCTCTCCAGGACATCGAGGCGCTTTCTCTCCAGCAAATGCTGGATTTTGGCAGAGCTGCGCTTTTCAATGAAACCAAGATCCTCACAAGCGCAAGACATGCGCAGAGAGAGGTCTGCTGTCTCGCTGTTTCTGTTCATTGACTGGACACTTCCCATCATCGTGCAGAGGAGGTGGTGCCTGAAGTGTCATGAACTTAGCCTCGAATCTGCCCCTGCTGGCTGCAGCTGCCGAAGCGTCTGGCACGGCGGCTAATGGACCTGCAATTTCTTCCATACATTGTTGTCACAAATCCCCACATCAAGCGGGTGTACGATGCATACTATCACGCGTTCAACACACTCCGCAACATGCCCCAGGTGATTCATGTCACCTGCAAGCTGATGCGCAGTGGCTTCTCTCGTTGTCCATAAGCACTTGCCCGTGCTCAATGCTTGATCAGATGTCTCAGGATGGATTTGACAGCTGGCTGAGATTCAGCACTTGGGGTGCTACAGGTGCAAACGGCTGCAGATAATGACAAACTGACGCAAGTCTTGCAGCGGCTCGTTGATGAGCATGGTACGTGCCTCGGGCATCTGTGCCGACTTGAGCAATTGCATGTTGACACTGGTCCCTTGAAGGTTGCAGAGTTGCAAGTAATGGGCTTTTGTGCCTGTCATGCAGCCCCCATGCTGGACGCTCTGGCAGCTGGGTTCCGTGAGTGCAAGATGAAACCTATCGTCGGCCCAAAGCTGCAGATGGACAGTTTCTTGGACAGCATGCTCCGCAGGTGATACTTAGAGATATCTTGTAGCAAGAGAGATAATAAAAGCTGATAGTTCTGGTTTTGTGCCAGCAGCAGTAAAATTCATGCGTCCAGATATGCAACTGAATTTTCTTGCATGTGTCTGGGTTGCAGCCGCATCAGTCGCCGTGTGATGGCCGAGCAGCACATTCACCTGGCCCTCAGGCGGCCAGGCTACATCGGAATCATCTGCACTGATCTGTCCCTGCCCGACGCCATCTCCTTTGCAGCCCAGCGAACAAAGCAGGTGTTGGCCTTCGAATCACTTCCTGAGCACTGTCCTAATGACTTCTGCATCACTTCCTCTTTTCTATTTTCCATCACAGCCAAGCGAAGCCAGCATACTGAGGACTCCACCCTCATGCAGGTGTGCACAGAGACCTTTGGTGCAGCACCCGAGGTGCTGATCAGTGGCACCAGCGCGCAGCTGGCAACGATGCCCTACATACCGACGCACCTGGACTACATGCTGTACGAGCTGCTCAAGAACGCCATGCGCGCTGTGGTTCTATCACACAGGGGGCGGCCGCTGCCGGCGCTGACCGTGGCCATTTGCAAGGCGCAGTCCTCCGTCACCCTGCGCATCTCCGACCAGGTATTGTCGTCTGCTGAGAGGATAGGTCTATCTCATATTAAGATACCGTAATAGTAAGAGAAGACAGATGCAAGACACACAAGGCAGTGCAAGAGCCATGTGCGGAGGAAGGGCTGCCGCGCAGTGTATATGCATTGCTAGTGACAAACAAGACTCCTCCGGCTCAGGTGCGCAATATACTTTATTGCATGCATGCGATCAAGATTGCACCTGCCTTGACTAGCACTCTAGCAGCCTGCGATCACAATTGGAATGACTCTCGGCAGTGTACTAAAGTCTCATGTCTACTTTGCAGGGGGGAGGCATTCCTGACGACCAGCTAGACAAGGTCTTCCAGTATGGCTTCACCACTGTTGGTGCAGAGGATGCCAGCATGCCGGTGGGTTCCTGAATGACTCCTTTTACATTGCACTGCCACATGAAGACTTGCCGTCAGGGTGATGTATTACTTTATGTGACTACTGGTGTATTTGAGAGGGTCATTTCATGCGGATCTCATGTGGTCTGCAGGAGAGTCAGAGTCAGGAGGGTATCAACATGTGGTCGCACATGACGGAGAGGTCGGCCTCTCCTGGTGGCCCCTGGAGGATGGGCGGCCTTGGCTTTGGCCTGCCACTCTCCCGCCTATACGCCCGATACTTTGGTGCGTGCAAAGAGAGGCTTCTCTTGTCAAGACATAGCTGTTTCATCTCAGCACATCTTCAAATTCTACTGCAGAACTCATTCATTCGTTTGAGCTGTAAAGATGCTTCATAAAAATCTTGTCAGCCTTTGCAGAACCATTTCATTCGTTTGAGCTGTAAAGATGCTTCATTAAAATCTTGTCAGCCATTGCAATACTGAAGGATTGCAGCATGTGGCTGCAGAGTGGCTCATTAGCCTTGTATTTTTTTTCTCAGGTGGGGACTTGCGACTGGTGTCCATGCCAGGATATGGAACTGATGCATATCTGAGCATACAAGATCTTGAAGGAGACTGGGAGGAGCAGCGGGTGGAGCCACAGATAGCCACTGTGGGCAATGAATCCACTTTGCTGCCTTCAAGTTGATTATGATATATGCCAGGAACTGTTGATATTAAATTATTATAAATCCCCTCGAGGAGCTCCAATCAAACTGTATTGTTTTGCTACATTGGGAATCTCAGATTGCAAATATTGCAGCAAGAGGCATGGCAGTGCTTTCACTACCGTATCCCTGATGAGTAAACTCTGTCAGCAGACGCCTAGACAATCCTCAGAATTGTCACTATGGAATATTACTAGTGTGCTATAATCTCTGTCTGTCGTTGTTCTGCAATGCGTCCCATCTCCGCTCTATGCCATCCAAGTGGGCGAGCCCCACCACTCCCACAATGCGGCCCTCCAGCTGCTGCAGGCAATTGACCATGTACTGCAACACACCCCCATGAGATCAATGTCATTTTCGTCAACACCGGTTGCAATTTATGTCAGCTGATCCTGCTACATGACACAGACGTGGGCCAAATCTGCCAAAGAATTAAAAATGCCTGAGCATATTGAACCACTCACCTCATCCCTCTCATCTGTGAGGGCGCTGGCAAGCTCTGGGTTCACCTTGCGCATGTACTCAGTCATGGCCCGAGCCATCTTCCTGTTCTTCATGGCCTCAACCTGCGCTCACAATGACGATTATCATTGAAATGCCACACCCACACACTGAGAGTTGGCGCAGCAATTACAGCACCTCTCGAAGCCCAATAACTAAGTATTGCCGTTCCACACGGTATGATAGCATTTTGATGCGCAGAGAGTGAGGAAACTTGCCTGGTCTGTGAGCTTGCCGCTGCCATTGCTCCGCAAGAAATCCACAACCTCTGCTGGTGGCAGGCCTCCGCCCATCACCATGCTCAGCAACCCCTGGAGAAGCACATGCACATTTTCCTGCGTGATCCTTGATAAACAGACTTCATGTCCTCTCATTCTCCTGCAATACCTGTTGCATGAACACAGTGGTGAGGGAATTAGCAGGTGGATGGGCCTGCCTGCACGGTTAGGCTTTCTGAGATGCGGCGCATGGTCCGGTCTTGGTCAGCATCACCGAAGACAATGCGCGCTCGCAGCAGCTCCGCCTCCTCCATGGCCACCTTGAACTCCAGCCCCGGATCCATCCCCAAGCTCTTCAGCAGCCGGTAGAACCCTGTGAAATGTAGTATATCAAGTGTTGAACGGGCTTGACAATGGGCACACATACGCTTGTGGAAGGCTTTCCCCATCAGAGATTGCATTGCTATGCTGACCAAAGCAGATACCTTGCATGCCCATCTTTACGAACTGCTGCGGCAGGTCGCGCCCGCCTGCGCCTAGCTGCCGGAGCAACTCCTGCACCAGATCTTTCGCAAAGCCTCCCTCCTGCAACTGCACACACCAAAAGCAGGTGTCACAAGTCAATGTATGTAGTTAGCTGTGTCATTGACTTGGGCGGGGCAATCAAATTATCACAGATCGCAATCAGGTTACAGCAGATGCATGACAAATTTGCCTTACCTGTGCAGAAGCGCGTATTCTCCGTGCACGGGCCTCACAGAGCTCCACCATGACTGATGTGGGCTTCACCACGCGTATCAGCTCCCTGACCTCCTCAGCACTGTTGCGAGACACATGCGCTGTGCCTACCAAGAAAATCTGCAGGAGACCCCTGATAATGTCAGTTAATTCGAATAGCAGATACACTTCTTTTTCGGTCCATCTCAACAAGACAAGAAGGAGTATCAGGGCAATATTGTTCTCTGTTTCATGTTGATGTTTTAACAATTGTTGAGCATCATTGCACCTCTGCTCCATTGTTCAGGTTCCTTAGCAGCGTGGTGGTCTCTGACAGCACAGCGCTGCTTGCAGACGTATTGGACGACTTCCTGACCGGTGTGTACCAGCACTGCAAATACAATAAGACTCTTGAGATGTTTTCTGAAGGATGTCACATCAGATCATGATCGAAGGAAAATTTATCTTGATATCGCAGGTCTTGTACCTGGTTGTTATGGGCAACATGTAGTGAAGACTTGGTCAATACATTGGCATTCTGCGAGCATCTCAAATTGTGCCATTGGCGTAGACTTGTGAGCTGTGCTATGTGGAGACTTCTAGGCAGATTGTCATCAAAAAAGGGATTTGGGAAATTCGGATTTCCCGCTTTCAGCACGACAAATGCCGTGCGAAACAGTCTTGTATACATTACCTCTTGCTCCTATTGATCCTAATGACCAACATCACCACGACATCGGCGAGCATGCCTTCTCTTGTGCATAGGTTACTGATATCCTGATAAAATTGCGTAAAGATCACGTGCCGCCGTGCTGCCATACTGTTAGTAACTACCTATCCACAAGACGACAATTTGGCTCGATCCAATTCTTTGTCAGACAGAGCTGAGAAAAACGCTTCTTTTAGGAATTCTCGGACTTCTTCGAGGAACCAGTCAGTAGTCTGACGTAGATTGCCAGCTTGAACGGGAAAAGTTCCTACATTTTAATAGAAGAAGGAATAGCTTAATGAAATGTAGCGTCTAATAACTGAAGATGATGTTGGGATCAAGCATCATGTATTTTCAGTCTTCCATTCACAGTGCTGATATAATGCCTGGCTTGCGTGGCATACCGTCTTGTCCTAGGTGCAGCAGCCGGTCAAGCATTCCTCGTGGAGGTCGAAGATGGAAAAGGGAAGGAGCTATTCAGAGATGCTCCAGAAATACACTTGATCAGGACCGATCAAATTCCAGGTCGAGAGCGGCAGAGCAGGTGAGATTTTGATGAGTTGTCCTTTTTACCTCAGCATCCTTGGCAGCCTTGGCTCTCCTGTTTTGTTACATACTTTGCAAATCTGTCTAAGATAATAGGTCAGTTGTTTTCACATCAGAGCTTGGACCCTAGAGTAAGCCACACCAAGTCCATGTGATGTATTTGCAGTCCCTCTCCTGCGAAGAGAGGCCTGCTCAGCCTCCTGATGCCGATTGCTGTGAGGCGTCCACTTCAGACAGACGTGAGGATGGGTTGCCGGGAGACACGGTGCGTGCACTCTGGCTCTATCACTGCCATCACTGATCTATCATCTATTGGACCGCAGTACACCAGCAGAACTGAATGGGGCATCTGGCATGTGTGCAGGCCAGAATGCTCCTCGCAGGAGCCCCTTTTGCAGCGGTGAATCTCTCGAGCGTCTCGCCCAAGAAGGTGACGGCGGCCTTCAAGTCCCTGAAGGACAAGATCTACTATGGGGACATCCTGCCGCCCGTGGGCAGCCAGCAGATCAGCTACGCACGCTTCATGGACCTCATGCACGACAAGAGGATCAAGCGTGTCATTCTACTGGGCGATGCCAAGATTGCCATGGTGGAGGTGCCTGTCGAGGGCTATGCGTCAAAGCTGGAAGAGGCCAGATACGACCGCAAGGACGAGGAGTGCGTTGCTAAAGTTTCCATAGAGATCCTTTTGTTGTTGACTGGCGTGTTCTGTCGCATGACAGCCTAAAGGCTTGTCAATACCCAGCCTCCGTCTTGCAGTCAAGTGCTGATGGGAGGGACAAGGAGTCATGCCTAGTGCCTCTGCTCAGTGCATGATGCAAGGGTGGATGCTGATAATGACATTAAGAGGCCTCAGTAGCCGTCTGAAAGTGGCATGTTCCACTTCTGTCATTGAGAATTCCTTTATGACTGCACAAATTCCTGGCTGGCTGCAGCATAATGTATGCGCCGCAAAACCCGGAGCAGAAGATGGAAAAGTACCGCTTCTATGTGGAGCTGCCGGGGGACTTTTGGGAGAACAGCCCCTTCATGGACGAGCTCAAGCGCAACATGGCACCCCTGCGGAACGCCGAGGGCCGGGTCGCCTACAAGGACATGCTGCAAGTGGGGCAGGTCCACCCTGAATTGGTGGTCATGGACCCTGGCGACGCGTGAGCCCCTTCTCGCCTGTCTTGCCATTCTCTGGCCATCAGTAATTAGAGTATCTCTGAATGGGGCACTCTACTACGGCATGCACAGCAGGGATGCATAAAAGACAGGCCTGGCACGGGCAAAGGGGCGCTACAGACACTTGAGCACTGAAAGAAAGGAGTTGCACATCACCTTCACTCAAGCAGGACAGCTTAAGCGCAGTACACGCTTTTTTTAACATTCCATGGTGGCACGGATCTGATGATCTTGCTTGAGATGTGCATGGTGGATGCGTGCAGCCTGCTTGAGTTCTTGATCATGGGGATGACGTGGGTGTGGGGTGCAGGTTTGTGTGGCTGAATCAGTATGCGGATCAGTTCCTGCCGATCGTGGCGCTGGTGGGCCTGCGCGTCATCGTGGGCCTGGGGGACAAGCTGCTCAAGGCCGTCACGCGGCCCAAGAAGGACCCCATGCAGGTGCTCTCTTATGCATTCAAGTGCTCACGTCAGTCTTACTTATTTTGTTCACCTTGCAAGTGGTCTTGCCAGCTGCAACCGAGTCCAGAAAGGATGTTTGCTTCACTCATGTACGCCAAGCAAGACAAGATGGGAGTTAAGGCCATAAAGAGCACTCAATAAAGCAGGATGTAGAGGGGATGCTTGCTACTGTGAAGATCTTGCTCACAAGATGGGAATCGCTGCAGGAGCTGGCGGAGGAGTTTGGGCGGCACAGGGCGAAGGAGTTCAATGTGGGCGTGGAGAGGAAGGACACGGGGGTGCGCTACGAGGACGTGGCGGGCATCGACAGCATTAAGGCGGACATTGAGGAGGTCATGAAGATGATTCTGGGCGCCGAGGAGTACCAGGCCATGGGCGCCCGCGCCCCCAGGGTGAGCCCACTGCAGCCCCCCAGCCCTGTGATATCTCATGGGTAAGATGGCAGTAGGGTGTGAAGTGGCTGCCCACACACCCATTGCATCGCACAATCTGGGGGACCATTTCCCAATGACAGTTCCAGGGGCTTGGCCCTTCTGCAATATGCATGGGCAATTATATACCGAAGACTTCCGTCCTTGTATTTCAGTGTGTGTCAGCTTACATGCCACAGAAGGCATGGGTTGGCAAGGATGCTAAGGTGCAATGCGCCCTAACTGGCAAGTGCTTGTCGGGTGCAGGGAATTCTGTTGGAGGGCCCTCCAGGTACGGGCAAGACGTACCTGGCCAAGGCCATGGCGGGCTCCTCCAATGTGGCCTTCTTCTCGGCCAATGGCTCCGAATTTGTGGAGATGTTTGAGGGCGTGGCCGCCGCGCGCATCCGCGACCTCTTCCGCGTCGCCAGGAAGCACGCCCCCGCCATCGTCTTCGTCGGTGGGCACCCCAAACTTTCCCACACGCCGCATGCTGTCCACCTCGATACACCATCCTCCACATGCAAAGGACGTGCCGACTTCCTTGCTGGCGTTTTGTTGGTCCGCACAGCAGACGTAGTGAGAATGCCTGCTCTGTGGGGCGCACCCTAAAGGGCTAGATTTGGGGCTACAAGTCACAGCAATGCACCGACTAATCGGCGGCCTGCATGCATGCGCGCAGACGAGATAGACGCAATCGGCAAGGCGCGCGGGCGTGGCAACGACTCGGGCTCGAAGGAGCGCGAGCAGGGGCTGCTGCAGCTGCTGTACGAGATGGACGGCTTTGAGGCAAATGATGGCGTTCTGGTGGTGGGCGCCACGAACAGAGTGGCACTGCTGGACGATGCGCTGCTGCGCAAGGGGCGCTTCGACATGGTCATCTACATGGGCCGCCCCTCCACCAGCAACCGCTTCAAGATCCTCGAGGTGATTTCCCTGCTGCCCTGTGCGTCCTGCTGGTGCTTCCCACAGGGATGTGTATTCATGCGGCATCTTGCCAAGGCCTGGACAGAATCGCTGTTCGGAGAGTAGATAAGGTTGCCATCGATTGCCTAGAGCAGGCTGGCTTGGGATAGGTTTGAGCTCATGCTGAGAGGCCAATGCCTTGTTGCTGGGAGGGGCAGGTACTAAGGGCACCCCACGTGAGCTGCCCACTGTCATTAGGCTGATCAGATGAGGGCCTGTGGCGGCAGGTGCATGCCAAGGACAAGCCGATCCCGAGAGAGGGCGACTCGGTGTGGGAGAGCGACGCTCTGCTGCACCGCGTGGCCGAGCTCACCATCGGCTATGCTGGAGCTGACCTCGCCAACCTCCTCAACGAGGCCGCCATCCTCATGGTACGCCTTTTAGCATTACAACAAATGCATACTTGAGCTGCACAACAGCTTTTGTGGGGTCTGCCTGTTGTCTGTCTGCCTGAATCACGCATGGCTGCAGAATTTCCCTTGGTGCAATGCATCTCTGTCCATACTGCCGACAGCAGCATTTCAAACAGAGCCCTTAGCGCCTGCATTGCTGCAAATTACGCCGCTAGGATCCAACGGCACATGGGGGCGTGCTGCGCGCAGGTGCGCAAGGACGCGCAGGCGATCGACATGAGCCTGATCCAAGAGGCGATGGACAAGCGGTCGCTGGGCCTGCCGAGCGCGCGGCTGCCGGACAGCGAGGCCAAGACGCGCATGGCCACCGTGCAGGCCGCACGCGCCGTCGCCACCGCGCTCACCCCGGGCCTGCCCCCGCTCGTGCACTGCTCCATCCAGCCCCGCGGCGGCCATATGTCCCGCATCATCTTCCTGCCCCAGGTGCCTGCCTTCTGTAGTCCCCACACTTACTTTTTCATCAACAACGTCATCAACAACGTCTTACCTATGGATTCACCCATGCCTGCATCAGGTGCATATCAAATGAACTCCTGAGCAGCAATGCTTGAAGGCAATTGCAGACTGAGACCAAGCACAAGTTTTTGGACACAATTTTATGAGTGCATGTGACCGGTGATGAAAGCTTTTGTTTCATTGACATCCCGAGGGGTGCGTGACCCACGATCGATAGGACTAAGGTCTTGTGCGCTCATTGGCATTCCCATTGTAGCTATGCTAGGCAGTTTTAGCATATCTTTGGGAGGTCTTCCCAATCTGAATTAGTGGGGTACACCATCCGTTGGAGAGCACTGCTCATCTCATCATCACTGTCCAAATTTCCAAGTTTGCTCCCATGTGTGAATTTGTGCCCTCCAGTCGCCTCCTTAGACAAATCCTCTCTCTCTCATCCTCTGGCGTATGCTTCGCATGTCACCGATGGCTGCCCAGCTGCTGTATCTTCCTGATGAACAGTGTTACTGTGTTGGGGCGGCTTGCTTGACTGTTAGCGTGCAAGCGCGGTTGAATGAAGGACTCATCCCTGCCCAGCAGCTGTTGTCCTTTCAATAAGCGCTCGCGCCATGTTGGGGCTGCTTGCTTGCTTGGACAGCGGCAGGGGGAGTGCGTTGACTGTGACTGGACTTGCAACAAAAGTAGCGAGACGTGCACTGTGGTGTGCAGGAGTTTGGCAAGCACGGAGACCAGTGGCACCGAATGTATGCGGGCATGCCGGGCAAGAGTCCCACAAAGGTCAATGCGATGGAGCTGCGCGAGCCGCTGGCGCCGTATGAGATGCTGTGCGGGCTGCTGGTGCCCCTGTACGCCGCGCGCGCCACCGAAGAAGTCCTCTACGGCCGCCGCGGCGTCACCCTGCAGACCTCCCGCGAGGTGAGCCCGCTGTCTGCTTTTGGATTTATTGAAGAGTGATTTGTTCCTTGCAAATTGCGTATCACTCGGATACCGCCTTCCTTACACTCAACACTTGTGAGCAGCAGGACAGGGACCTCAAAACCAACAATCTTGCAGGGCGCCTAGGGAACGCAGCGAGCCTGTCTCCTTGTCGATCTTCAGTCCCTACGTAGATTTCCGACAAGTTTCTGTGACAGCATGCTGGTCAGGCAGTCTATGCACACAGGGCACTCCAGGAGGAGCTTGTTCCTTCAGAGCAATCTTGCGCCTTGTTGTGAGGGGCCTGGGGAGGTGAAGGAGCAGGCGGTGAGAGCCATGTATGTTAATGAAAGCCGTCTGGTGTGGCAGGTGGCGCGGGCGGGTGACCTGGCGGATTGGCTGGTGCGCAAGAGCATGATGCACCCGGCCATGCGCGACGTGCCGGTGCGCTTCGACATGACGATGGGCGGCTGGCCCGACCCCACCACGCGCGGCACCGCCGGCTCCTTTGAGCCTCTCACCCTGCAGCTGCAGCGCGCCGCCTACCGCCGCGCCATCACCCTCGTCCAGTGCGCATCCATCCCACCTCGCTGCCCTGGCCCAATGGTGACTTAATATGTAATTGTTTCCTTTGTGTGATTCTTCTGCAGCACTGTTGATGTGTTCATCTTGACCCTGCATAATTTATCCCCCCTGCTTGGCCCCAAGTCAGAATTTCTTGCAACATGCCCAGCAGAGCTGTTGCATGGGATCAGCATCAAGCGTACATTTGCATGCCCCGACATTTGGGTGCTGCCAAAGTGGACAATTTCAATGGGTTGAAGATCCCTCGCTGACAGGCGCTGCGGCATGACTCAGACTGGAGAGATGACAAATGTTGTGTCGGTGGGTGCGCGCAGGCAGCGGCGGCCGGTGATAGAGCAGGTGGCGAGGGAGCTGTGCCATCCGGTGGACGGCATTGAGCAGGTGGAGGGCCACCGCATCGTGGAGCTGCTGGAGACCACCCCCCTCGCGCCTGTGCAGCCCGACCCAGACGCACCTGAGGACGCCACCTCATCCTCTGCGGTGCCCGTTAGCAAGGTGGGCCGCCCCTCTTTCCATTACTTGTCTAAGCAGTGCTGCACTGCACTTTGCACTCCTGAATTGGCTTGCCTTGCATCAGAAAGCTGCCCTTTGGCTGAAAACAAGCCGTTATCTGCTTGAGTTACGACTATTGAAGGTGTGATGATGGAGCTTCAGCTTTTAGGCACGTCAGTCCAATCCTTTCATTGGCCGGCTGGCTTTAAATTGAGGGTGTGAAAAAATGGACGCGCAGGGGTCGCTGTCGGGGTGCGCGCAGTTCTCGGGGCGGGACGGGCGGCCCGGGGCGGCTGTGTTTGCGGCGGGCGTGGGCGCAGCCGGCAGCGAGTGGGAGCGCATGGCGGTGGAGGACGAGGCGCTGCGCGCGGCCGCTGAGGTCGTCATCGGCCGTGCCGACCTGCAGGACCTCACCGGCCTCGGCGTGCCCACCCTCAAGGCCGACCAGGTATACCCCTACCCCTCTGACAGTGTAGGTAAGGGCCACCTGGTCCTTCAGCTATCTCTTTGGTGTGCTGCAGACGGCATGCAGTTGTCCATACCCGCGCCTTGTGGCTTGCTGATGCGCTCGACCAGTGACAAATGTGATGTTCCAGTGAGAGAAGTGTTATTCTGCCATTTGCAGGATGAATGTGTTTTGGCGTGAAGATTATTGGCCTGCTCAAAGTGGGCAATTCTCTGAGCTGATGAGGCTGCTTCTCATGCATTGTCACATGTGCCATGGGTGTCCCATGGAGGGAATTGTTACTGTGAAATAGTTGTCGTGCTTGACACATGCAAAGATCGTGCTGCCTGTGAGCGGTGACTGGCTGCTGCAGGTTCGACAGGAGCTGGAGAGCGAGGACATTGTGGCGCGGCTGCGAGCCGTCCGGCGATATGCCAAGTCCAGCAATGGGGCGCCATTCCCGCCGCCCCCCACAGAGATGCCTGAGTACGCTGGATCAGCACTGGAGGATTGGCTGCCTGCTGAATTGGATGAAATTGTTGTGGGTTGATATCGTTGCCAACCAGTATGATCAGTCTTCTGGGAACCCAATAGAACGTAATGTGTCAGCTTGACGTCCGAAATTTGAAAGCACCTGTCAAGATCTTTCTAGGAAGGCATAAAATTGCAATTTGGACAACCATGTCATCACGGGTTTGCAGTGCTGTGAGCGCTAGCCTACAGAGTATTGTCAAAGATATTTACACGGGCATGCTTGACACATCTCCTCTCACTGGCAGCGGCCCCACACAGAGAGAGCGCTGCAGCTCAAATGGACCCGAAGCACACAAATACATGCAAAGCTCCCATAGAATAACAAAAAGAAAATCCAGGAGCAATTCAATTGCTTCTGTCGACAGACCGACAGACAGTTCTTGTATTGGTGTGACATGAACAAGACTGTTCTTACGACATGTAGTGGTAGAATGTGAGAAACCTCAAAAGTTTCATGACCCAATGGAGGCGTACCCTTGTAGAGCTTCCGTCAAGTGCTTGAATGCAATCCAAGAGCACTTCATGTGCATGTCTATGATACAGATGGCCATGCCACAACAAAATGTGCGTCCGCTGTCTGGGATCATTTGACACTCCCTCCTGTTTTGAACTGTGTGCACCTTCTCATTTGCCAGGGAGCACAGCGCATGCTTCACATGCCCGGCTTGCCACTGGCTGCCAGGCGCAGCGCTAGCTGCATGTCCTTGGGCCTGCAACAAAAAGTGAATAGCAATGAATACCAAGAGAAACCTCACCACTTAGTACCGTACAGCAGATTGCTTGCTGGGCTGGAAGGCTACTTCTGCTGATTATGCCTTTCAGCATCTCTGCAAAACTGCATTCATGACATGCGCCATACCGTGGAAGCCTGGCTTCCAAACCCTATCCAAATCATCGGCAGCATTGTCGCCTTGGAAAATTGAACAGGGAAGCGCAATTGAAGGAGAAGCCGACTCACATGATGGTGATGCGCTTGCCGTGGATGGCGGCGGTCTGGGCGTCCTCAAACTTTGAGACCAGGTAGGACTCTGTCGCCTCCTGGAGCGCCAGCAGCGCGCTCAGCTGCCAGCGCGCATCCGGCATCATGGAGTGCGTGAGCTCTCGCACCAGGCGCTGAAACGGCGCCTTGCGCAGCAGAAGCTCCGTGGTCTTCTGGTACTTACGTATTTCCCTACGACACCACACAGCGTCTTGAGAACCTCTGCTGCTGCAGTGTATTTGCGCCACATCTTGGCAGGTATAATAACTATTTGAGGCTGGACAAGACATCTGAGACTTCTTCACCTGGCACGTGATGTCTGTGCGAGCAGACCACTGCTTCAAGACAGAGGACAGCGAGCACTAGCTCAAGCAGCTCCTTGTGAAGCCCAGATGTCCTTTTGGAACGCAAAACTTGGCCTACAAAGATTTGAGGGCTAGAGCCTTGCAAAGAGGCCTTAGAGAGGCGGCTTGGGACGCACTGGAGGGCGCGGGTGCCGCGTTTGACCTTCCGCATCGCGCGTTGGATCTGCGTCCTGCGGTCAGGGGCCGGCTCTCGGCGTGAGGGCACCGACTTGCGTGCACTCTTCTTCACCTTCTTTGGTGCCTTGGCCGGCGTTCTGCTGCTCATTGTCTTGCGAGCAGTCTGCTTTGTGCGCGCCTGCACAGATGAAGCAATCTGTGAGTCACTATGCAGCAAGCAGCAGCAGGGGAAACCTGAAACAAGTTGTGCAAGGCTCCAGCAGCCTGCTACAGCATGCCCTGCCACCCTGTCAGCTGCAAGCAGGAAGGGGAGGGTCTCACCATGATGGCGCCGACAGAATGGTTACTGCAGAGTTGCTCCTGCACGAGCAGACAGATAAAGTCTCAAAACCTGCTTAGACCTTCAGGCAACCCATCTGAGTAGTAGGGATCGTTGCTTCTGCGGTGCCTTCTCATGCTGCAGTGATGTCACGAGAGAATATTGATGGCTGGCCTAAATAGCTTCCCTCCTTTCTGAACAACGCAACCTACTCTCGGATGTTCAAGTTAACCCTTGAACCTGTACAAAGATGTGTCCGGCTCCAAGTTCTCCTCTTTCATCTTCACCTCAACAATACTCGACAATGCGTTTTCTACGAAAGACTGCATGAGCGCAACGCAGCTGCAGCGTTTCAAAAAGATGAATGTTACCAGGATCCCCGTCCACTTTTGTTCAGCCTCTCCGCGTTCTTGCCTAGCTCATGGTGGAATATATTTCTCCTAAGAAATGCAGCATCTCTCGGGGTGATCCTCTTACAAAGCATTGACGCTCTAAGCCACATCTCTCACCTGCTTGGGTGAAGATGTTCGTTCTCTCTTGTCACTTTCTGCTATTCAAGAGTTCTTCCTTGAAGCAATTACCCCGGAGCAAGTCCTTAACAGACTTTTGAACCCTTTATGAGAGTCAAAGCGCGAGCTTCGAGGCTTGCGAGCACAGCACGGGGCCCCCCGCTAACCCCCTCCATATCACAACGGCGGAAAGCGTGCCCAATCGACGGTCTGGGATCCTCTGTATGGAGGGACTCAGGCATTTGCTTACTGACTCTCTGACTCGATTACCCATTGAAAAATTGACTATTTTCGGCAAATGTAGATTGTCATTGACACATTGTACCATGCATGCTGCTGCAGCTGTCAGCTGGTATGATGCCTCATCTCAGCCATGGTACAGCGGCGGCGCTTCACTGTACAGCCGTAAGTCTAGCTATTCTACCTAGCGCTGGGCGCAGTGGTAGCGTTACCAACTCAATGAGCGCAATGTAGTCTGAGAATTCCAGGCCGCAGGCCTTCACGGGGACGGTATCAAATTGGCGCTAAAACTCGGCCAGATACAAGTTGTCAAACTGGCTATCAAAAGCTGGCAGTTGGCATTCAGAGCCTATGTGACCCAGTGTGGTAAAATACCACCGGTAATCCACCATGGCTGAGAGCGGGACCGACCACTAGCAGCCTGCTCTTAAAGGATAGCCGGCTCGCTATGGGTGCTGTATAAATAGTCACTACTTGCCAGGGGTCTTAGTCTGGCACTCTGGTCTGCCTGAACCCGCCAAGCTGTCAGCCAAGCTTGAAGTCACTGCATGCACTGCATGGCATGCAATTACGAAACACCATCAAATTCTCAATGACATCGTCACACAGACGCAAATACCAGTCAAGCTGGCCGCTACAACCAAGGCCCATCATGGTGTACTGCACTGGAATGGCCTGCATGCCGAACGAATAAGTGCATCTTCATGCCTTTCACCGCACATACCAGGTCAACACATTTTTGCGCTAGCCGCTTGCATATGAGTGGTCATTAGACATCCTTATGGTCCCAGGGCTTGAGGCATGCCATGCTCGCAGTGCGTGCCAATTGGCGCTGACTCGTAGGGCACCCGAAGGAAACGCTGCAGATCGATGCTCTGCCAAAACTGAATAAAATGTTCCGAGCTCTGCCAACTCATGTGCATGCGCCAGGCAGTCAGCGAATTAAATGGCCATATTAAATGGTATAGGGGGTGTTGTCATCAGGACTTGCGATTTCAGCTCCCATGCACCCGCTGCTTCCTGTGCATTGTTTTTGCGATTGAGGAGCTGATGCCCGGATTCGCCAGCCCAACTGTATTCTGCACCTGGGCGCATGCCGCTGCAAACACCTGCGGGACATTGTGAATCTGAGAAGACTTTCAAAGTTATGCAGTAGTTTCTTGCCGGATGTCTGGCAATAAAAGCAACTTCACAGATGCATCAAGTGAAGGTGACAAGAGGCCTGTCAGGGTGGCACCTGGTTTGTTGTCTTCCAGGGCCTGAATGAGTCTGGGTCCCCATCATTGAATTTGATGGTGCTGCTGCCTCTGTACCTCTCATGCCTGCACGCGCGACCTAGTGTCATGTTGCGCTTGCTTTGATGGAACATACAAAAAATTTCTGAGGCGCAAAGCTTCAGGAAATATATGTCTGGTTGGGGACTCACGCAATGCACGGGTGGAGCCTGTGCCGATTGCCCACCACATTTGTCAGCTGCACACGCACCCATACTCTCAGAGTAGTCTTTATACAGGCAAACTGAATTGATGTTAACCCTAAAACAGACTCACAATCTTGTTCTCTGTCGCTGCTGGTGAACACGTGAAAATTTGGTGCAGGGCGGAGAAGGCAACAAGCAAAAACAGCTCACCGAGGCTTTGGGGCGATTCCTTGGCGCATTGGGATGGTAAGGTTCAAGCTTCTTCCTTGCAGAGACGTACACAATCTTCTTCTGGAAGGCAGTGTTTGTCCTGAAATTTGCAGAAGCAAAGCCTCAATGTGGCAGCTTTATACAGAGTGCTGAACTGATACTCCTTCCAAAGTACCTCTCAGAGACACGATCAGGAGATGTGACCGCTGTACTCACGTCTCTGTAGCCATGGTTGGCTTGTAACCATATGCTCTTTCATTTTTGTAGCCTGTGCGCTTCAAGGGCCTCGTTATAGCTACGAACTCGTTCAGTCTCTTTACAAGACGAACTGCAGTTCCAAGATGGCTGCAGGACAAAGGTATCTTGTCAATTGTCTTGTGTTGCATTTTCCCAAATTATTTCAATCTTCATCGGTCCTGAAAGGAGGGTATTGTTACTCAGAAGTTCTGGCAACACTAGGAATGCCGAACACATGCCGAACGGATTGCAAATATTACCAGCCTGTAGGTGCGTCGAGGGCCCCTGGATAAGTCCTCATCCCCTGATACATACTTGTCATGCAACTCAGACAAGAGGAACTGCCTGTGCTTCCGAAAACTGAATGACTCCGACATCTGAGCTAGATCGGTGAATGGAGCGGGGGGGCCCTGAGCCTAAAATAAGCTTCAGTTGCATGCTTCCGAAAGTTTTGGCGATCATGGAGGTCTGCAGGTAACAAAGGATCCAGCAAAAAAGTATAAGCAACAACATTCGATCAGTTGGTGAATCTGTCACATTCCAAATTCTGGCTTAAATGACAGTACTGACCAAGACGATTATATTCAACACAGTGATACTACCAGCCTGTTGCATTTGTTGATACATGAAGACAATGTTCAACAGTTGAATGCCAGATCACCACACGTGTAATTACAAGTCAATCTTCTCGAGAGGCACCTCGACTTGGCGATCGAGATCAGTCCAGCGCCATTGTAGTATGGTTGAGTTCTAAACGCTTGTTGTTGTCTGTTAATTGCCTATACTTTCGTGGCTTGCGCACGGCCACGATGCGACTCGTCAATCGCTCTTACCAGAAGAATGGAGAAGGCCATGCAAAACTGGTTCCAGAGGAAGGTGAACGACACTTTAATCTCTAGCTGCAACGCAACACAGATGCAGCCCATTGCAGATCTTATCGAACATTCTTACAGCCACAGGGCTTGCATGCGCACTGCTTTGGCTGGCCCACATGCATTAATTGGTATCCATATGGCGCTCGCCAGCAGGGGAGGACATGTGGCATGTGTACAACCTCATCAGGGAGGGGGACAGAGTGACTGCCACCACATTCAGGAAGATTGCCCGCGACAGCGGAGCAGGCAGCGAGTCAGAGCGTGTGCGCATCAAGTTGACTGTGCAGGTAGAGGGCGTTGACTTTGATCCAGAAGGTGCGCTCTCTGCCGTTAAGTTCTGCTCCTCCCGGGATGCACTCAAGATCACCAGTACAAGCATCCTTGTGGCTGTATATGCTGGGAGACTCCGCACGCATCATGTCTAAGGAAGAGTGGTGCTTGTGTAACAGGTCAGAGCATTCGGTTACGGGGGAAGAACTTGACAGAGACGGAGCATGTCAAGCTGGGGGCGTACCACACGCTGGAGCTCGAACCGCAGAGGGCCTTCACGCTTGAAAAGGCCTCATGGGATTCCTTGGACATAGAGCGCATCAAACAGGCCTGCGACCCTGCAGCCTCCGCAGATCTGGCCGCAGTGCTAATCACAGTACGCAGTCCCCACTCGATGTTGCTAGAGGGGGGAAATCAGGATATGGCGGCAGCATGCACCATGACCTTCATGCCCAGCATGGTTGCCTTGCAGTGTACGGCATGGCTCCAATTTAATTTGCACAAGGTCAGCTTTGTCATCCAGGCTGTGTGGGTGATCAAGAGATTGTGCCACAGGAAGGGTTGGCAAATGTGTGCCTGGTGGGCTCGAGCACCACCATACTGAAGGCAAAGGTGGAAGCAAATTTGCCTCGCAAGCGCGGCGCGGCTGCTGCCGGGTATGACAAGGCCCTCGAGTCCTTCTTCAACAAGGTCAGCTGAGTCACCTATTTGTTCCTCTGACCTGGCTAACCTCCCTTGAGTAGACACACATGTCTAGCCTTGTTGTGTCAGCCTAATTGTGTTGGAGGCGCTCAGAAGCAATCAACTGTGCTACTTGAGCCTTCTTGCGAGCAGATGAGCAGGTAGAGGGTTGTGCGCAGGTATTTACAGCTGTCACGCGGCACGTGGATTGGAGCATAGTGAGGTGCCTGGTCATAGCAGGACCCGGCTTTACAAAAGAGGAGTTCCGAAAGTACCTCGATGCAGAAGCGGTCCGGAGAGATATCAGGTAGGGACCTCCTGATTCTCCTTGCAAGGCTCCTGATGGCCTGTGGCAATTGGCTGGAACGAAGACTTCGCATGCTTGACCTGCCATCTGCATGCAGGGAATTGATCACCAATAAGCAGAAGGTGATCACATCGCATGCTTCCTCCGCGTACAAGCATGCGCTCAGAGAAGTGCTAGAAGCCCAGGGCATCGCTTCACAGATCAAGGTGGCACACCCTAAACCGCCCTATGTATAAACAAGACAACATCCGGCTTAGGCTTCAGTTTCAAGACGCCTCATGCAAGGATTGTACCCCAATATCCAGGGGCGTGCCTGTTCCTGTTGAGAGTTCCTGCCCGTCCTTTCATTTTAGGAAGTTGCAAGGGAGGGCACTGAATAGATCGAGGCATGGCATTTGCCTAGCTTCTTCAGCATAGGCAGACAAGGGTTTCTGTGACCTGTGGCTAGTCTGCGCACGCTGGATGAAGAATAGTTCCATGGAATGTACCAGTCAAGTGAACATTCTCGAGAACACAAATAGGGCCAGCTTCATTGCCGAGCATGCGCGCGTGCAGGACACGAAGGCGGCGCAGGAGGTGACGGCGCTAAAAGCGTTCTACGCGATGCTGGGGCAGGACAGTGCGCGCGCATTCTACGGCCCCGGCCACGTCCGCGCCGCCGCCGAGCTGGGCGCCATCCAGATGCTGCTCCTCTCGGACACCCTCTTCCGCGTCAATGATGTCGCCAAGGTGCTACCCCTGCCCCTTGCGCAAGTGCCAGCCCTCTCCACTGGAAGAAATCTGCATGTTTTTGTTACTTGAATGAACGAAAGATAAATTCCAGCCGGGTGGCTGGGGGGTGGGAGACCTATGCCTCACTCTTTGTTGAAGGCCATCAGGCGGCATTTATGACTTGAAATTTGCACGGCAGCGGGTCAAAGCTGCAAGCAATGTTCTGTGAAAGGCGCGTTGTGTGCATGGTGCATTATGTTGATGTTTTGAGGCTGACTGGGATGCGGGTGTGGTGCAGAGGGCAGCATACGCGCAGCTGGTCGAGGGGGTGAGGGAGAGTGGGGGAGAGGCTCTCGTGTTTTCTGGCGCACATGTGTCGGGAGAGCAGCTTGATCAGCTGTCAGGAGTCGCTGCGATCCTCCGATTCCCATTGCCAGACTTGGAGGACCAGGAGCTCGACCCAGAATTGTGACAGTTGTTCCACGCTGGAATGTTGCAGCACTTGTGAAACAAAGGAACAGCCTTGAAGGCTTGATATGCACTGCTTGTGGTAGCTGCAGTGCCATAAGGTCTGTTGAGAATCCTGATCAGCATATCATAAGGAACGCAACAGTTGGAGAGAAGTGGAAAATCCACTGTAGAACCGCCACTGTGACTGGGATAATTGGGATCATTGTGGTTGCTGCCAAGCTGATACATCAGGAACACTTGGAGCTTATCCTTCACAAACAAGCTGCTGTCATGTTACAAGTTGACCATATTTAACGGATTTGCATCAGTGTATTGCAAATCAACACACCACTGTGAACACATGTACTTCTTCAGAGAAACGCAATGGCCAGACGTATGAGCATTTGTACAGCACAGGGTGCCATCATTTGCTGTCACAAGACAGCTGCTTCAAGAACCCTATTGTACTAGCAATCTCTGCAGCCAGCATGGCACCCAACGGTTATGCACAGCCTCGTCTGCACGCCACGGCATAGATCATTCCAGATTTCGCGCCTCACAGGTAACACTGTACAAGGATGCAGTGAAGCCACAAAATCTGCATCCTCAGTATGCCAGGCCTAGGGTGCTTCAGCGCGCATGCTATGTAAAGGGGAGCCGCACGCCAAAGCCAGCAGCCAACACAGCCGAGCCAATGCAGATGGCCACCACAGAGGCAATGCTGGACAGCTTTGAGCACAGCCCTGAGTAATTTTTCTGCATGGCGTTCGAGGTGGCACCTGTGTGCAGCAAAGAAGGACCTGTCACTACCTCAAAATCTTTAGACTTTGCAAGACACAGCAGGCACGCACGATCAGAGCAATTGTAGGACACAGCAGGAAGGCAACATACCAGCCACTCTATGAACCAATGCCATCCAAGCCTGATTGCAAGGGGTTTGTGCGCACCGATGAAGGCAGTGTAACTGCCCATGGCAGCGACGGTGCCAAAGACAAACATGAAGATGTAGGCCATGGCTGCCAGCTTGCTGGGCAGCGCGAGCGCGGGCACAATCACAAAAAGAGCGTCCGGCTGCAGCCCAAACACGATCCCTGTGAAGAGCGTGCGCAGGCTGTTGCCATCTGCTGGCAAGCCACCGCCGCTGCTGCTGCTCACTGGCTGTGTCCCCACAGTCTCCAGGCCAGGTGATCCAGCACCTGACAGCACATGTTCCTAATCAGTTAGAAGACAGAAATCTGTGCCCAAAAACAAGAAATTGATAACCTATCTGTAGGAGAGTCACATTTGACTTGACAAGAAAGAGAAACGGCGTCCCAGACCCACAAAAGATATCAGTGTGCAGAGGATGGTGGATTCACTGGTGGAGCGCACTAGAGAGAAAGGAAGCTGACCTGCGTATGCAGCTTGCGGCTCATCTGCAAGCTCTGCGCCCTCCAAGAAGTTTTCGTACAGGCCTCCCACGCCGATGACAAGCAGCGTCACACCGACGGTCACAGACCCATACTTGCTCAGGGCTGGCACCAGGGATGTGAAGCGATCCTGCAATTGCATGCATGCACAATCTCTTACCAGTTGACTTAGGCAAACAGCTAGGCAAGTAGCCAGGGTAAGGCAAAGCTCAACATCACGGCTTGGAGTAGCCATACCTTCAGGATGACCATCAGCAGCCCCAGTATCAATTGGCCAATGCTGTGACCAAAGCCCCACAGCGCCCCAAGCAGAGTGGCTTTGAAGCTGCTTCGCCCAATCGTCAATGGCGTCAGTGCCTGCAATGAACAGTACATGCGGGTTGCCAGCAATCCCTCACTGCAACATCCCATGCAACCCCACAAAGTGCAGTTGGGGCCAAATTCCTCCAGGTGAAAAGCACGGTATTTTGAAAGCTGAGAAAGGGTGTCATCTCGGTCTGATAATTGCTGCATGTGAGAAGGCTGGAGCATTACCGCAAGGTGGTCTGGCCCTGACAATGTGTGCAGAAAGCCTGCCCCAAGACCTGCCCATGCGCTCCGAATCGCCGATCTTAGACCTGCAGACGTGAAGAGTCCATCTGGTCAATGCAGGCAATTCATAGGACGACACTACTGGCACCCCTAGTGTGCATAGTCAGAGGCAGGCGCACCCCTCATTACCCATCATGAACCTTGATCGGATATCGTTTGACAGCAAGTGTACATGTCACCGTACGGTACCTTCTTCGGTCATCTTTGAGGTGGACAGGGCCAAAGAAGCAAATGGTAGTGGTGCTCGTCCATGTGCTACGCAGGCGCAGGCACACCCGAAGGCCAGAAGCACGCATATTCCACCGGTCAGATTTCGATGAAATATTTCCTTGTTCCGGTCTGCTCGGTAGTCATCACTGCCAATATATGCGCTGCTATTGGAAGCTGGAAGGACACTGGCCGCCCCACTGCTGCCGCAAGACACCCTGCTGCGAGAGTGGGAATTCTGCTGTAATCTACCGGTATTTTGATGCACATCCTGCAACTGTGGAAGGAGGCAATCCTGTCGACGAGAGATATTTCTCAACCATCGATCTGCTCCGTCAAGTCTTTTCAAGCAACTAATAGAGATGCGTTTTGCAGGCCGAGAGCAGTGACTAGGCAATCCACTGGACCCACTGTAGATATGTCCGACTTGCATTGTTGCATATTTGTCCTTGTCACAGAGCCGATCTGTCCCTAGGTCTCGCATCGGCGGTGAAGAATCCTTAGGTAATGACACGTGGTTATGACATATCCTGCATGGGTAACTTATCCATGCTTGCTAGGGGGCCACACTACTAGTAGGCACCTGTCAAGCTCGCAGAGCATCACTGAAACAACACTGATAGCTCAGCTGCCTCGGCCGCCATCTCATCTGGGGTGCGGATTCTGCGCTGTGCATCCAAATCCAGCTTCTCCCCCGTCGCAGCAGCGCTGCCGCTTCTGCCAGTACACACACACTTCAGAATCAATTTGAATTCAAATGCTACGTATTAAACCTTCAGCTCCAGCTCCAAAATTCACAGGAAGATCTCCAGAGCGTCACAGGCCTTGCAAGGCTGGCATTGCTGGACACCAGATATCATGTCGTAAACCTGGCAGACCGTGTGACCCCGGCCCGAAACTGCATGATCATGTCCCCCTTTAGCAACTGCACCCTTTATAAAGGCACGAATGACATCCTGTTGGTGCTATCGCTTTGTCTTGACTGGCCAGCTAAAAGAGCTTCAGGGCAAGGAGATCATGCCATAATGACGCCAATGACAAACAGGTCACCTTGTCAGCTGCTTTGATGCACCATCTATAGCGTCGTAGACATCGTCATTCTTCTCAAAGTCCCCACGCCTTCGCGGTAAGATGTGCACATGCACGTGTGGAACTGACTGCCCGGCATGCTGCCCATCCTTCACCCCAAACAAAAAGTTCTATCCAGATGCGAATCACTGCTATCAATTAGTAGATAGCAGAGGGGCTTGGACAAAATTCGCTGACCTGAATAGCCAAAGTGAGCGAAGTTGCACCAAAGTGTTTCTCTACAGCCCTGCCAACATCCTGCGCTAGTTTCCTGCACAATGCAATGACACAGACTGCCTTTGTCAGGATTGACGACTCTTAGACAATTATAGTGTACCATCGGCAATTGCCCTTTTCTACTTCGCTGCAGGAAACGCACCTAGACAGTCAAGCAGGCAGTCAAGGCCTTACCACAGGTCCGCAACTTCGCTACCTGAGAGGTTTGTAAACCGCGGCTCTACGCGCTTGCTGCTGACAAGCACATGGCCTGCGCAGACATGCACATTTGCCGGCTAGACAAAAATAGACTTCATGTTGCAGCGTTCTGCATGCAGCTTGGCCATGTCCCATGAAACCACAGCCACGCACCAGGCACCACAGGCTTCAAGTTGACGAACGCAAAAGACAACGGCGTCTCTGCAAATACTTCTGTTCGGCGTATCAGGTGTGATCCAAAGCTGTAGTCCTGCTGCCATACAGATGAAGCTAAGGAATCTGCAGAATAAGGTCTGTGGTGTACTGATACCCTCATGTTAAAAAAGAATTACCTGTGAGCATGATGCCATTGTGAAGTGCGTTCGCTTTCTGTCGCAAATGAACCCCTGGAGTAATGGACGCCTAGGGTAAAGGATAACAAGCTTTGGCACGCACGAGCGGGCCAACAGGAAGACGGAATCAATCTTATGCATGAGAACCTATCAAGGCAATTTTGCAAGGAGACATCCTAGCTCTTCATGTGCCAAGCATCGCCATCGCCATTTGCCTGGAGACTAAAGTCTGGACCAAACAACAGATCAGTGAAAACTCACAAATATAACGTCCTTGTTGGACGAAATGAAGTGCGCGGCTCCTAATTTTGTTCTGTCGAGTTGCATGGAAGTGAGACGTGCCTAAAGGTTAGTAACTTTTCTTTCAGTACTTGGTCCACGCTTTGACTCTTCAACAGAAGACACTCGGCACCAGAGCTAAGCCTAGCTTTTCAATTTGAGCAATTGCATAGATATAGCAATCTTCTTGTATCAATTTGATCATCTGGGATTTAAGGGGAAAGGTGAAGGAAGCTGCCTTCCTCGACCTCAGAAACACGTGCTTACGTTTGAGAGGAAGAAAAGAGTACGCAAGTTGATGGTGTAGAGTCTAGGCAAGCGAAGAGTTGTCTTTTCTGTAGATAGTGTCTCCGTAGCAAGCTCCAGTCCTTCTTGGGCGGCGGCAGTCTAGGCCCGGCGCAAGAGCTGTTGTTAGCACACTCAAACGGATGCAGGGAGTGTCTGGGTCAGCAGAAATGAAGATAAATGCTCATTTTTGCGGTTCCACGAGGAGCCAAGCCGTCCCCACTGGCCAGGGTATGAGGGCTGGCTTCCGATTGAGACGGGTGGCTGCAGAGAAGTCAGGCCTTTGGAGCAGAGTTCACGGCCAATCCCATGGGCTCTTGTGCAAACGCACTAGAATGTCTGCATCGGAAGATTCGCACCCCAGCGTGGGCTTCGTGGAGCGAGACACAGGCACGAGCTGTGACACCTGTGACTGTAGCAAGTTCACACATTTTGTTATCTTGTGTGCCTACTGAGTCAGTACAGCGCTTTCATATGGAATGCATTGGTGTCAATGTACAATTTCTTGACGCTAGCATGGTTGCTCTGTCTTGCAGACTTGACCGCCGCAGATTTGAATGGGAGCTCAGCAGAGTTGGACAGCCAGGATATGCCCATCTTGGGGGTATCAGAGGCTAGTGGGATCATCAGTCTCCCTGCCGGCAGGCAGACTGAAAATGGTGTGGACTCAAATGGCGCAAAACCAGAAGCTGTCAGGGAGGCAGAGGCAGCTTCCAGTCCAGCTACCGTGCTCGTGCACGAGCACGATAGCAGCAGCAGCAGTGATGCATCAGATGCAGGCAAACCGAATTTGAGCGCTTGGGATCTCTTAAGATTCACACTGCCCACTTTGGGCATATGGATCATCAATCCTGTGCTCAGGTATGCCACAGCAGGAGAGGCACGAGCATTTCCTGACATTGACTCCTTTGCAGATAGCATGTGGTCTCACATGCAGTAAATCTGTGTGTTGTTTATGGTTTGATGGGCTAAGGTCTTCTCACATCCCTCGCATGCACCTAGCCTCTGCAGTGGATTTGTGTGTCAGTTGATGATTTGATGCGTTGCTTGGCTGACATACCCCTTTTCCCGATTGCAGTTTGGTTGACACATCAGTAGTGGGGACTCGATCGGCAAGGGAATTGGCGGCGCTGGGGCCAGGAACCATGCTGTGTGATGGCAATGCCTACATCTTCACATTCCTGGCAGCAGCAAGTAGGGCGCCCACATCCTTGCAAGCCTGCTTGAAGTACAATACCACGAGAATTGCATATGTGCTCCAGGAGCTATTGCCATTGTGCCTGTGTGGAGATATCTTGAATTACTCCCTGTCAAAATCTTCTTTAGCGGAACCAGTCTAAGCGTGGTGCTACAGCTTCTGTTAGCGCTCTCAAACAGATGAAAGCACTGTATGGATTAGCAGAAACGAGTACGGCATCTGCTGACCTGTACATGATGCTGACGCAGCGACAAACATGCTGGCGATCAGCTTCGCGCGCCGCGACAAGGCGCAGGCGAGTGCGATCCTGTCCGACGCGCTTGTGATTGCGCTTGGACTGGGCGTGGCTCTGGCAGTTGCCATGTACTTCTATGCGCCCCCCGCTCTGCAGAGCATCGCCGGCCAGGCATCTGCCGCTGTTGTCGAGCCAGCCGTGACCTATGTCCGCATCAGGTGACCAATTGCTACTAAGCCTCAGCACTTTTGTCTTTGAAGTCAGCTTCGTTTCTGCGGTTGTTGGGGTATATGACCGGATGTTCACTTCAGAAGATCAAGGCTCATGTAAGCCAAGTCAGTGAGAGTCCCTTGTAAAAGCATTTGGACATGAGACCAGTCTATGTACCTTTGCATGGATTGAATGCGGCAGCATCGTCGCGAGAGAACTATGCAAAGGATATTTCAATTGGGGCATAACCAAGCCAGCCAAAGCAGGGCGGGAGTGACAGCGGCTAGGTGATATGTGTGCGCAGGTGCCTGGGCCTGCCGGCGGCGCTGGTGATATTTGTGGTGCAGGCGTTCTTCCTGGCAGCCATGGACCCCATGACGCCGCTGCTAGCTGCCAGCCTGGCGGGTATTGCCAACCTGGCAGGCGACATCCTGCTCGTCTGCGGCTTTGGCTGGGGCATTGCCGGCGCATCCCTCGCCACAGCCGTTGCTCAGGTGCGCGCTGCTTCTGGAGTCTAAGCTTGGCAAATCGTACTCATCCCACAGAAGCCTTGCATGTGCCGGTTGCTGGGTAGAGCTCCACTGGCCCTGCACATGTATGCATGCTGCTCAGCTGCGCTGCTCTTGCTCCTGCCATTTAGTACTAGAGCCATGTGCAGTATCTGCTCAGCCTTGCCATGTACCCAGTACTTTGCAGCGCTGCTCCTGCAACAGTTGTCCAGAGATGTGCTTGAAAGTCGCGGCTGCATGCGCTGCGATTGTGAAAAGCTCTGGACCTAAGCAGGAGGAGTGCTGACGGTTTTCATGTGTTGGCTGGCAGATCCTGACGGCGGGAGTGCTGCTGTGGGCGCTGTACCGGCCGCTAGGAAAGCGGTCGCTGTTCCCCGGCTGGCGTGCGGACGTGCGATGGCGGCTGCCCACGCTGCAGTCCGCCGTCAACTTTGTGGCTTACGCTGGGCCCATCGCCGGCGTGCTCATCACCAAAGTCATCATTTACGGTGTGCATTATCCCCAGCTTTCTCCACAATCAGAACCTCCCTTGCTGCCCTGTTGACAGATAATGGTGATGGATGATTCTATGGACCTACATTGAAGGCGCGGAAGCATGGAATGATTTAAGTTGTACATCTGCTTGTTGTCATTTTGTTGGCACTGGGGCTGAAGTACTGACAGACCGCGGGCGGTAAGGCATGCGCCACGATCAGAACAAGCATATTCATTTGATAGAGCGAGGGGCGGCACTCGCCAATCTGCGTGCCATTGTCTATACAGGGTGTTTAGCTCTGTTGAGAGGTTTATGGTGTGCATGGGTGCGCAGGTGTGATGACAACAGTGGCATCATACTTGGGCCCTGTGACTGTGGGCGCGCACCACGTGGTGCAGAGCACCTACATGTTCTTCTGCACCTGCGGCGACGCGGTGTCTCAGGCTGCGCAGTCCTTCCTGCCCGGAGTGGTGCGCCCATAATTTATCCCCATTACCTTGTCACCTACCAAGCAATGAGTCCAGTCTAGAGGATTATGATCTTTGTCTAGTACGTGGCACTCTAGTGCAGTCCAGTTCAGTGTGTGACAGGCTGTGACATAAGACAGTCACCTATGTGAAGTTGACGGTCTGAGGTGTGTGCTGCTGCAAACTTCCAGGTGGGCAGGCCCAAGGCGGCACAGAACTTGGGCAAGCAGCTCATGACGACTGGCTTCATCGTGGGCACCTTCAACAGCATCTGCGCAGGTAAGATCATCTGCACAGCCTCTTTCCCTGTCACGCCCCTCGGCTCTGCTTCACAAGGCATCCCTTCACCTGCCATCCTTCGTGTCATGAACCTCTTCATAGTACCTTTTTTTAGGAACTGTCGCAAGGGCAAAAGTGTGTCGAGTCAGCAGCGCAAGGGACCTAAGTATCAGATCGGGTCCAGTGTTGGATACCTGTTCTCTCTGACAGCAAGCCTGTGGGTTGTGTGCAGGACTGGTGGTGGTATTTTTGCCGGCGCTGTTCACAAACAGCGCGGAGGTGGTGGCCATGATGGGAAGCTTCCTGCCCTTCATGTGCGTCGCTCTGCTCATCCACACCGCCTCCATGGCCACCGAGGGCATGCTCCTGGCAGGTCAGCATCTCACAATCCCCCACCTCGCTGCACCTCATTTGCTGCTATGTGCAATGCTCGTCGGCAGTCCCCGACTGCTACCCGCCTTGTGCACTGCCTTGCTGCTCTTTCCTGGCTGCATTTGAAAGAGGTGCAACTTGGCTGTCACACAGGGGTTTCTTTTACAGGTTGATCACGACATTCTGGCAATCAATATTGAGATGATCGTGAACAGTTTGGTTCCCCAATCTGGTGAACAGTTTGGTTCCCCAATCTGGTGAAGTTCCGGGCCTTCTCAAGAAGCCAAGTCTGCCGTGTCTATTGGGAAAGGTCGCAGAGCGGTGCAACGATGTGTGCCGGGAGAGAGCATGTAGTGAGAGGGGCATGCAGGTGCTGTCAATCGCAGCCAGCGCATGACAAACGCACAGCACTTGGAGAAAGGTTGTAGAGGGGTGTTGGAGTGAGCGTGTGCTGGGGTGGTGTGCAGGGCGTGACCTGAACTTCCTGCTGTGGTCCTACGTGGCAAACATGGCGACGGTGCTGGGGGCACTGGCGGCGCTGCACCACGGCCCCTGGCCGCTGAATGGGCTGGGCCTCTGGTGGTGCCTGCTGCAGTTCCAGCTCTTCCGCCTGATCGTGAACGGCATCCGCCTGCTGACTCAGCGCAGCCCCCTGCGATCCACCCAGGCCCTGCAGGAGGTCATGGCCTGATCAGGCCGCCATGGCTCCAGGCAGGGGTGCATCTCACCTGGTGCTAGTAACCCCTGGTAGAGAGGGGTTAGCAATCTATTTGATCAGCCTACCATGGCTCCACGGCAAGTGCTGTGCCAGGGCTGTCTCTGCATAACCCTCTGGTGTGCTCTCAGGAGGTGACAGCAGGCCATGGCCTGACCAGGTTGCTACGGGTATCGCTAGGAGAGGTGTATCTGATTGAACCCCCTGGTGCCCTTGCAAGAGGCGTATGCATTTCATGTGGGCTGGCTACCATGGCTGCAAGGCAGGGTGACATGGCAAGGCTGTCTTCAATGGCCCTCGAGAGGCGCTCTCACGAGGCGTCAGCATCAAATGTATTTTTTGTGAGCTTCAGGAGTGGTAGGAGATAGAGCACAAGAGAGAGAAGCCGCTCGCTGCGGCTTCTGCTGAAGTGCAGATCGGTTCTGTCGTGTGTGTGTGAGACACAGGAGAGAAGCAGAGCGTGTGCTTGGCCACTTGCAACAGGCAGGCCAGCCTTTTCAGCTGGAAAGCACCATTCTTTTGCAGAGCACAACATGCTCTCAAGATCTTGATTCAGCTCTTCAGACCCGAGAAGACAATTTTGCCTCTGCGGAGGAAGGATTCGACTCCAAAAGTGTTGAAGCTAGCAGCTTCAACAGCAATGCATGCTTGTCTGCTTGGATCATTTTCTATAAGATAACTAGGACGGTATCAAGCCTCTACAGTCTTGTCTAGAGGCTCTCACAGATCTGTGAGACATGCCTCTTGGATGACACTATTTTATTGACTGAGAAGATTAAGCAAAGTCACTGGACTCTGAGCATTATTCTTGGCCACCTGCAAGCCTCGTGTGCAGATATATTTAGCCCAGGCGGTATTTAAATATAAGCAAGAGTGGTACTGAAGAGTTCAGGTTGGTGCGACATTAATACTGTGAGCCCTGCAGTTGTGACGAGTTCAGCTCAGTTGCAACTGTGGCCCTTTGTATCTGCAACAAATTGCGCGAGGTCCCCGATATCGTCATGCATGCATGAATACTTAGGTTGACTATGATCTGGCTGGAGGGTATGAATTGCAAGACCCGTTAAGTGTATCCAGTGCTTTCTAACGTGTTGAGAATGCCAGGGTGTCAAGTGCGTTGAGATCTGTTGAGTGTTGAGTGATGCGAGGTTGCTGCAAGAAATCTCATCTAGATCTCTAGAGAAAGCATCATTGGATTCTTGAAGGAGGAACTGCATTGGGAGCCACCTTCAAAATAAATAAAATGTGTTCAACACATGAGGCGTTTGAGATTCAGTCGTGTAAATATGATGGTGCGCACATGTTTAGGTTTCCACACGAAAGCACAGTCAAGACACACTAGGCAATTGCCATTGCAATGCATGCTATGTCCGTGAAACATATGGTTCACGTTGTTAAAAAGGAAATAGACACTTCTTTGAGGTGGACACTGCAAGAGCAATTGCAAAGCAGCTGCGAGTCTGGTTATGCATAAAGATTACTATAAAGAGCACAATGGGGCATTTAGAAATTTGCACTGAATGGGATGCGCATGCACGCCAATTGTCAAATTACACATTTGCAATTGCCAACATAGATAGCCTGCAGTTCTTGCGTAGGGCAATTGCTGCATTGTAAAAAACTTCAACAGAAGTCCTCCCAATAATGACTTAGCACGCACAACATCTACTCTGGAGTCCAGTACGCGCAAAATTGTCTTGACACACGACTGGACTTCATGGGCAATGCGGATGTTTTCTGAAATCGCCACAAAACAAGAGCAAAAAGCAAACGACCCTCCTCATGCACCAGCTCGCTGCAAAATGGCATAATTGCACTGGACCCACCATGACAGCCCACCAATGCTTGTGGTGAGCCTGTCAAGCACGCCCCAACATCACATCTCACTGGCCACAGACCTCTAAAATCACTACCAATATGCGCAGACAAGGGATACACGTCCAGAGCCCCCCTGAACGCGCATGGACAAGGGGCATAACGCGCATGGTCAGTCCCTCATGGAGTCAAGGTCAGTGGCCCCAAACAGCCCCCAGGTATGTCCGTTAGCGATGAGTTTGGGCCTCTGAGGGAATCCCTTCGTCCTCAAAGAGAGTTAATCCTCGTCGAAGGGCGTGGCGTTGTGGCCGGGGCAGGAGATGCGGAGGACGTTCTTGGTGGGGTGGCGCAGGATGAGCTTGGCGGCAAAATCGGCCATGAAGAGCATGGAGCGGGGGGTCCACGTGCCCACCTGCTTCCCCATCATCACACTGCGCAGGTTGGGCAGCTCCACCAGGAAATCCAGCGGTACTGTCACCTGCGCACAAACCACCACAGCAGCCATCAAAACACCGTTATCAGCATTTTGCATTCACAACGGATGCATGCACAACGGATGCATGGGCGTGCACCAAATAGCATACGCATGCACACAGCCGGTGCGCATGCGCAGAGTAGATGGACAACAGTGCGCTGGCTGCATACTCCCAGAATACGAGGCTGCATTGGAGACCTTCCTCAAGCCGCTGCTCAGAGGAAGCACATTCACCTCAGCAAGGGAGCTGTTATCAGACAGAGTAAGGAGCGTGCGTCTGCAGGTCTCCTCACAGAGTAGGCTTGATTCCACAATCCTCCAAAATTCCTCATGGAGTCCTCTGACTCCAATACTTTAGAAAGAGTGTCTTTTGAGAGGTCAACGGATGCCAAGGGAAGAAAAGGGAACGAGCAGATGGGGGCAGGTGCGCCTCGCAGAGTAATGCTCACTCCAAAACTCATGTCTTGTGAGAGATCGATGGCCACGCAAAAACTAATAAACAAGGGCGTGCCTCGAGGTCGGCGTTGTCCTCGAGGTAGATCTCCTGCAGGGAGCGCATGTAGCCGAGCACGCGGGGGACGGTGGTGAGCGCGTTCTTCTTGAGGCCGATGGCGCGCAGGTGGGGCAGCCGCGCCAGGCACATGGGCAGGCCATCGTCCGTGATGCGGTTGTTGGTCAGGTCCAGGATGCGCAGGCTCAGCAGCTTCTCCACCTGGGCAGGCACCGCTTCCAGCCGGCACCTGCGCGCATGTGCACCCACTCAGTCACCACACTCCGGCAGACTGCCATGCCATGCCTCCACAAACCTAAATGTTTCTGTTTGATGTGCCAGCTGCAGTGCAGAGATGTGCGACGTGCAAAGCAGTAGTATCCTGCTGACAAAATGTCGCTGCTGCATGGGCATCACAAATTTCTGCCCTGACTAGCCTGGCAATGTGGAGTGTGCGCCGCAAGCCCCGAAGCCACAGTATTGCCAGGCAAAAAAATAGGCAAAAAATAGGAATGCCCAATGCCCACACATTCTGGGAACAGCAGGCTAATGCTGCCTCTCGCATTCAGAGCGTAGAATGTAGGTTCATTACGATGTGGAAAGCTTATCAGGTGGGCGGACTCACTGGGCGAGGTTGAGGCACTGCAGACGCGAGAGAAAACCCAGGCTGCTGGACAGGTGCCACTCTGGGAGTGCAGCGTTCAGATCATTGTCCTCCAGATCCAGCGTCTCCAAGTTCCGCAGCGTGCTCAGCACCTGCCCAGCACCACACCAACCATCAGCGTTGTATTCCCATGGCTTCATAGGACCACGATAACACCCAGCAGCCCCAAAGTCTCAAACAAGTGTGCTCACTTCTTAGTGCCCTCGCGATGCTGGATTGCAACACGCCGCTCGCGTCCTACGCGACTTGATACACATTCAAATGTGCAGGGACAGATGTTGACAGACCGGACACACAGTGTATGCAGCTTGTATTGTGCTTGGCAACATGCGTCGTGCACCAGATGCCACCCAGAGGTGCAATCACGGTGTCAATGCCTCTGATAAGGGTGCACGCACGGAGGGGATGGCGGTGAGGCCGCAGGAGTTGAGATTGAGATAGCGCAGGGACTGGAGGCCGGCCAGGTCCAGGGGGAACGGCGGGGGCGCGAATGCGGTGGTGGCAGTGGCGGCGGTGGGCGTGGTGGCCCCCCGGAAGGAGTCCCCCAGGTACAAGTTGCCCTCCACATCCAGCGTTGTCAGCGCTGTCAGCTCGCCCAACACTGCTGGCAGCGCAGACAGTGTGCAGAAGTCCAGGTTCAGCACCTGCGCGCACATGACGCCCTCACAAACGTGCCATACTTAATGCTTGAACTGCCTAATACTAGTGCTCGATACAAACAGCATGGTGACTTGTAAGCAGCCATGCAACTTGGACCTTGTCGTCGCCCTGGGGTGACATTTTTTTTGCCTCCATGAATCACTCAATCCACAAAGAGGCGTGTGCATTGTGAGTGAAGCAGCTCCAGCAGCACATTTCATTGCATCAAAACTCTGAACAGGGCGCCTGACTCTAAAAACTCTGATAGTAGAGAGAAGCATTCCAGCAGGCCCAAGGCACTTTGTAAAAGGCTTCAGATTAGTTCGTTGCTGGGATCAGCTCATGTATTGGGAAGAAACGGGTCCTCTCAGCAGCGCACCTCGAGCTTGTTGAGGGAGGTGATGCCAGGGGGCAGCTCGGTGATGCCGTAGTGGCAGGAGAGGGTGAGGTGGGTCATATTGACCAGGTGCAGCATGCCCTCGGGGAACTCGGGCAGGCCCCACTTGATCTCCTCGCTGCCGGGCTCCGGCTCCGGCGGCTGGTCACAGTCCAGAACCAGCTCCTCCAACTGCCGCAGCGCCGCGATCGCCTCAAAGTCCTCCACGTCCAGCACGCTCCGGATGCCCTTCAGGCTCAGCACCTGCGCGCATGCGTCCGCACCCGCTTGGCACCTGCCGCGCATCCCTGGATAGGAGTGACTAGCACGTAGTTGTTGACATGTTGACCTTCCTTAACCCCTGGTACATAACAATGGGGAGAGGCTATTCCGATAACGCTCCAGTAGAGCTGAAGGTTGTGGACACCAGCAGGATAGTCATCTTCCTGACGCTGCTCATGCCGGCTTGCAGCGTGCCCATCCTTGCCATGCACAATGGTGAAGCCTTGGGTGATTTCGCCAGAATAACCCCAACTTCTGAACCATGTGTTAGTGACGTTCAGGAGGATGCGCATGGGAGAGTGCGGCTGTCCTCACCTTGAGCTTTTTGCAGGAGCCCATGGCTCTGAGCGCCGCGGTGGTGATGAGGTCATAGCAGCGCTCCACAACCAACTCCTCAAGCGACATGACCACCGTCCCCAGGATCGTCGCCAATCCAAACCTGTGCAGCGACAAGACGCGTCAGAGACCATGCGTAGAGAACGACCACAAAACGGCCATTGAGAAACGGGCATCCGTTCCCGTGCCTCTCTCGCGGTGAGACCAGTGCCGGGTCAAAAGCCAGGCCTTCAGAAGGGACCCACAGATCTGCCACGGCATTTCTGCCATACAGGGCCGTGGGAAATGCAGCTTGTGGCAGGTGTTGTTAGCAGGAGGGGCCGTGCCTGTTGAAGTCGTGAATGCGGGGGTGCTCCACGAACTGCGCCGCCTGCAGGCGCTCTCTCACGGGCACCAGGGCTCCCTCCAGGTCACCGGACCCGCGCAGCCGCAGCGAGCGCACCGCCATCGCACGCGGCTGCAGCCACCGCGTGATGCTGTCCTGCCTCACCTGCACCAGCCGCACACATCACACCTTCACGCTCTGCAGTGGATTGAGTCTGTAGAACAGCATTCAACATGAAGGTAAAAACATTATGGCCACTGAATCTGTCGCACAAATCGGCTAAGACAGGGGGCTTTTGGGTGCATAATCTTCTCATGCATGGCTGATTTTCCTCTCATCTCCAGCACTCGCTCCGCCTCTGTCTGCGTTCCTCTATCACAAGTGTGCTCTTGAGAATTTGCAGGGCAGAATCTCACAATGGCGAGGCCGCTGCTGGGCTGCGTGAGGGGGCTGCCTGCATGGAGCAGGGGGACCGAGGCCGAGGTGGCTGTGAGCACTTCCTCAGCAAAATCAACGTCCACATGTTTCCACAGCGCCAGTGGCCGCGCCAGCAAGTCATTCCTGCACAAAAAGATATCTGGCACCATCAGATGACTTTTGAAGTGGAACCAGCTTCTGTCAGGCGTCCTGTGCTTGACAACTAGGAATGTGGTGGCCTCACTATGGCCTCCAGGGCTGATATGCTCCAAGAGGAACTTATAAGCTCACAGGGAGGTGTTGTGCACAGTTTGACTGACATGCATGGACCCATGTAGAACCCCCAACTGAGAAGGGGTTGTCTTGGGCAGCAACCTACCATTGCCTGCAGACGAGAGGCAGCACAAAGCGGTGAGCTTTGAGGTCCAGGTGCCCAAAGATGTGCACAAGGAGATCCGATGGCAGCGCCGCGATGCTGGTCGCGCAGACCTCATCTGGAAGGTCCTGGGTCAGCCGCAAGGGGAGTGCCTGCCGTTTTCTAGACCCCCGAGCCCGACCGCCGCAGTCCTGCTCCACATTCTTTCGAAGCCTGATATTCCGGCGGATCTGCTGCGGCTGCGAACCTGCACCTGCATCACAGGACAGCAGTCTGAAGCCTGAGACAGTACTGCAATGAATCATAGACCTGCGCATTTGATTAAAGTTTACACTGGCTGCCAAGTAGCAGTTTCTGGTCTTCAGTGATGCCTTCTGACCCTGCTATCTAGCACGCTTTACATCTTCAACCCTAAGGTTTTGTTGAATCTTTGATGGATTGATCCTCAGAAAGGTGAAAATATTATAGAAATTCAAGAGTACAAAGAGTAGGAAATTGAGGAAGGTGAGGAAGCTCGAGCAAAACTCAAGGCTTACACACTTAAACACCGCAGTCAAACGCTCCATGGAAGAGTGCAAACAACATAATAATTCCGCACGAGCTGATGTTGATTGCTGGTTTGCTTCACTTGTCCGGGGATGCATAGCCCTACGCCTTACGCGAACAGAAGCTTCCCTCCGACACAACGTGATAGATTCGATGTCACCCTTTCCCAATGTAGACTCATTTGAACCTAAAAAGACACGTTTTGTGCATCGAGTGCTGTCCAGAGACCACTGCACTGGTACAAAAGAGGTATCCTGTGGACATTCACACTGTGCAGCAGCCTTCTTGGCCCTCCTGTTGTAGGTACAGGTCCTGCACCATCACCTCAACCGTCCCACTCAGGACGTGGTGCATTCCACCCCTGTCTTGCAGACCTCAATGTCTGTGCGGCCCACCTGAGAAGGTTTGTTGGTCCCGAGGCTGAGGCTGACCAGCCACACCATCGGCCGTGAAGGGCGAGGTGTCCCCCCAGCTCAGGAAACTAACATGCGAAGCCGAAGCCATCGCGGGATCGTCAATGACCCCGGGCGCAGCCATCGTTGGAGAAGACAGGGCCGATTGGGTAGCGATGCGTGCGTGCTGCAGGAGGTTCTAAACAGTATTATTGCCCTCAATACTTTGCTGCAGAGGGTCATATAACTCTATAGACTACAACCCTAAATGCACCTTTCCGACCACTCAGAGTGTCGGGCAGAGTGCGCCAAATTCTTGGTTAGTTCGTGGTAAAATCTTCCGTTGCACATGGAAGTGCTCTGCATGGCAGAAGTGACAGCTTGTCCGTTGTCAGAAAGAATGTTGTAAGACTATGGGAGAGTTCAAAAACGAGATTGCAGCGTCCTCGCCAGATGCAAATGCAAAGAAAGCTCAGACTTGGGTCCAGTGCGATCGTTGCAGCAGATGGCGTCGAGTCTCGCAAATTCTTGCTGACGCTCTTGACGAGGAGGCTTCCTGGTGCAGGCCCTTCTCAAGTGGATGTTTCATGTCAGCAGACAAATTTTACATTCTTTCAACAAAGCGTAGCGTGAGCTGTGAAAAAAGCGAGAATGTTTTTAATCTTACAAGATAATATCATTGAAAGATATGCTTGTGTTTGTGAAGGTTTTGCGAGGACAACCCAGAGTCCAACTTTGCGAGCTGCGAAGTCCCTCAGGAGCTCTCCAACGAGGAAATTGACAAGCAGTTGGCGGAAGATGAGGTATATTCCTGCCATCGAAACTGTGAAAGTGCCTGGAGAGGTGTGGAGTTTCAGAGGAGCGATCTGCAAGATGTTATTTCTGGTGACAGAACATCTTACGTGCAGAATTTGAGACAACCACGCTGTTGATCACTTCCTAAATTCGGTTTCCAAATCTTTCCAGCAGGAAGGAGAGGCTCACCATGGCGATGCTGCCAGGAGGGCACGAAGGAGGCCACAGGTGTGGCAGCTCATCAGGGAGAACATCTACACGCACCGTGCCCCCAAGGTGCAGGATGAGGACGATGTCATGCTGTGCCACTGCCGGCTGCCCAGTGATGGAGGTCCTGGTTGCGGGTCAGACTGCCTCAATCGCATGCTCAACATGGAGTGTGTGCCGGTGAGCCTCTGCCACGTTCTGCATACACTCTATTCGTAGCATTTCTGTGTTCAAGTCACCTCAATCCTGCTTTTCTTCACGCTGTGATGTGCAAATGGTTGTAAAGGTTTGCCATTTTTTGTGTAAATTGTGACCATCTAAAAGCTACATTGATTTATGAGTTCAATCTGCTGTTTTTGTTGTCAGGGCTACTGTCCCTGTGGAGAGCGATGCAGCAACCAGCAGTTCTCAAAGCGGCAATATGCAAAGCTGGAGAAGGTGACGCCCTTTCTTCTCATTTCTGTGCAGCGCACAAATCAGAATCTTGCAGTGTTGCCTGTCTTTGTATGACTGTGTGCTAAGCACCACTGACTCTGGACTGTTCTGTGACAGCGGCGAGCCGGAGCCAAGGGCTTTGGCCTCTTTGCCACACAGGACCTGGTGGCCGGCCAGTTCATAGTGGAGTACATTGGAGAGGTACAAAGCCCAGTCACCGTCCACAATCCCAGAAAGAAATTTTCAAGCTAGTCGGAATGTGCGGCTCTGCGTCCTAACTTCACGCTAAATTTTCTACTCGGGTATAGGTGCTAGAGGAGGAGGAGTACTTGCGGCGGAAGGATTACTACCAGGAATCCGGTCAGCGCCATTACTACTTCATGAATATCGGAAATGGCGAAGTCATCGATGCCGCACGCAAGGTCTGTATTTCCAGTCTGTGCTTTCTTGCAGCAGCTACACCTCACAGGGTAGAGCATCCTGCAGTCACTCCTCTTCCTCTTGCAGCTGCTGCCCATCATGGGCTTCAGCATGCTGAAAGAGGAAAAATTGCTGATTTTCTCGCTTGTGCGGCTCATGGTGAACTGTCTGGGTGGTGCCTGCAGGGAGCGCTGGGGCGGTTCATCAACCATTCCTGCAACCCAAACTGCGAGACGCAGAAGTGGGTGGTGCGCGGTGAGCTTGCCATCGGCCTCTACGCGCTCAAGGACATCCCTGCCGGCGTCGAGCTCACCTTTGACTACAACTTTGAGCGCTACGGCGACAAGGTCTGCACTGACACCCTCCCCCTGTTCTGTGCTGCCGTCTCATCTGCTGCCCCCTTACTGCATGTCACCTGTGCCCTGAATCCATGTGAATGACAATATCTTGCACAGATGTATCTGAATGCAAGAATGGATAATTATTGAACGTGGACATCTTACCGACTTGCAGGCCTATTAACACCCTTTGTATCAGGCTTTGGGCTCATTTGGGTCCCAAGGTCCAGAGATTCTTACTTTGAAGGGGCTGATGGGGTTGCGAGGGTGCTGACAAGGCCGGGAGTGTGTGCTGCAGCCGATGCGGTGCCTGTGCGAGGCCAAGGTGTGCCGCGGGTTCATCGGCGGCACGGGCGAGGCGGTGGCGCAGGAGCAGGACTTGGAGGATCCGGCCGACGCCAGCGAGGACCCTGAGCCCATCATGGTGCTGGAGAATGAAGCGGCCGAGCCTGCGCTGGTCGCCATCCTGGAGTCCGAGGTCGGGCTGGCCTCTGAGTTTTGGGACGCCTCCGTATGGCAGCGGTGCGTGCCCTCTGCTGTGCCTTTGTGCTACTGTGGACCCTAAGGCCTTCTCCCATTGACAGCACACACACAGATGCATGCCTGGGATTGTACAGTAATTTTATGAAGCATTTGTGTGTGTTTGTGTCCTGGAGTGCATCAGAAGGGTTCCAGCTTACTTAGCCGGGAGCGGGGATTGCCTGGATGTCCTTTGACAGCATGCTTTGGTGAAGAATAGGGACATACAGCAACTTCAGGCATGTGACGTTTCTGTGGAAATTTTGTTGAAGGTTTGTTGTCTGTGTCATGCTGCAGGCTGGAGGAGCTGGCTGTGAGGAAGGGGCTGGAGGTTGACTGGACGGCCCCCGCTGGCCAGGATGATGTCAGCACCAGCTCTGGGGACCAGGGGACGGAGACAGCAGTCAGCCTCTCTCGCTGGCGCCCCGACGCCGGCACCGCCCAGTCAGCTATCAGCCGCCGGGAAGGCACCAGCAGGCCCGGCAGCGCCGCCTCGCACCTCAAAGTCGAGCGAGCGGAGCGCCTGAAGCAGGTTTGCTGCTCCTCATAATTCCATGTGATGTGTTACATGTCTTGTGGAAGGCTGGTAATCGCCGTTCAGCCCTACTTGAGAGATTGACAAATGAGTGGCATGGCAGAATCGTGGGACTTGAGTGTGGTTCATATCTGCACAGATGGCTGCGGCGAGGAGAGGAGAGGCAGCGCCGTTAGGGAGCATCCTCGACAGCGCGATGGTGCCTCCGCGGAAGCGGCTGGCGGCGCGCGTCGACGGTGGCGCGTCCGTCCTTGGCGAGCCCCGGCTCAAGGTGCGGTGCAGGCCAGCATCCTAATTTTGCACTGCACTCCTTGTAGCCCACCCTTTCCCTGCTCAAGCTGCTGTATGACAACACACATTTCTATGAGCAGGAGGATGGTTTGGCGTGCGGTGGGTAATCTAACGCATTGCAATGCAAACATCAAGCCCTTTTAGAGAAAGAGAGATGCAGACGGCAAGGCGGGGCCAATGCTAGAGACGAGAGGAATGGCTGCCTCCTTTCGTCAATGCTTAATTTGTCCACCGCGCACGCGCAGGTGTCGGCGGCGGGGCGGCCGGCGCAGCGCAAGCCGACGGTGCAGGCGTGGACGGCGCCGTCAAAGTTCCGGCGGCGCAGTGAGGTGGACCGGCGGCTGGACGAGCTGGTGGGCACCAGCGGCCGCCTCAAGGACGCCAGCCATGAAGCCGTCGTGCGCATGCTGCGCCTGTTCAACCTCTGCGATGTGGGCCCCTCTCTGACGCAGGCCGACCTGCCCAACGGCGTTGCCCGCGCCACTCCTCCCTCCTCTGCAGCCCCCGACACTGCCGCTCCCATGCAGGTGCGCTGGCCTCCGCACTGGTCTCTTCTGCTGCTGAGTTGTGTGCAAGGAAACCTGCAATCGAGGACCTTGCGCATGCGCATGCTCCCAGCAAAGGAGATGCGTCTGGTGCGAGACACACAAGATAAGCTGAAGGTTGTGGTGGGCATGCAGATCGATGAGAAGCCAGAGGCGAAGGTTGATGCGGCAAAGCTGCTCGCCGAGCGCAGAGCCAGCAATGCGGATGCATCTCCTTCAGGCGGTACGGACACGAACGGGCTTGCGGCACGGCCGATGTCCGCAGCTGGGAAACCAGAGCCCATAACTGAAGCTGCTGACATCACCACCAGCACTGCAGCAGCCGAAAGTTTTGAGGGTGAGTGCTCATCACTGAGATGGCTACACTGCAGGAGCGTGAAACTGTTTCTGTCTGGTGTTCAGGACTTCCTGTGCTTATGTGCATGCCTCAAGTGTCAGAAGCTGGAACGAGGAGGGAATTTACTGCGCAGGAGCAGAGAAGGGCGCGAACGGAGCGGAGGAGGGCAGCCCAGCTGCGGAGCGGAAACCGCGGCCGGAGCGGGAAGAGAGCGAGGAGGAAGATGAGGGGGAGGTTCGCCGCCGGAGACGAGAGCGCAGCCCCTCCAGAGAGCGCGACTCCAGAGATGACGATAATGCCAGGTGTCCTCCCACCGCCATTACACAGATTCCGAGCTGAAAGGGTTTCGAGCAACGTGTAGCCATAAACGACGCACCCTGAAGGGCCATATTGGCTGCTGACAGCGCTATATATCCCAACCAGACACTCACTCAGCCAGACACTCACTCTCACTTTTTTTTGAGAGAGGACTTTCTCTGGCTTATTGACTTATGGCCTCCCTGAAGATGCTGGAAGCACAAAATGACCTGGACCATTCAGGGCATTACTGTTGACAATGGGCTCAGGCATGTGATCTTGCCTGCAGGGACAGGGAGGACGGGGAGATAGCAAAGGAGTCAACACATCGCCCGGCCGTGTCGTCGAGCGAGCTGACAGCGCGGCAGCGAGCGCGCATGGCCGACCTATCGCTGCTGCTGGACGTCATCCTCAAATCGAATGGTGCCACCGCCAAGCGCGAGTTCTGCGAGTGCGGCGTGCTGCACCAGCTCCAGGTGCGCACTGGCCCTCTTGTCCTAGCATGCTTATGTGTGAAACTGCTCCTAGGGACCGAGGCAGGTCAGTTGCTTGTCATCTGGTCGTCCCTCCGACAGTCCACTCCTCAATTTGCTGCACTCTTCCTTGGCAGAGGATTACTGGTTTGTGTAGTCTTCGTGAACTTCCTGTGCATCCAAGTTCCTTTGCAATTTATGTCTCCCCGAGTTTCATTAAGTCCTGCGTGAGAGCCATGTTCTTGCAGGCCCTCATTTGGCAGGCAACCGTGTCCACGTCCATTTTGGGTTGTGTGCTGACAAGCTTGTGATGCTGGGTTTTGAGGGGGAGTGTCTGTACAAAATGCAGGCGGTGCATGCGCGGTGCCTGGGCCCGCAGTACAGCGTTATCTTGCGCAAGATGCTGCGCGTAGTGGAGTACCTGCCCTTCTCGCCCGACCACATCCACAAGGCCTCCTCCGCGCAGGGCTCTTTTGGGGATGTCCTTGAGCAGCTGTCCCACCACACCGACCTGGAGGTATGCCTCATTCGTCCTTATGGTCTACTCCATTGTGGGTTGTTCACCCTGCAGTCGCATTTTTTAGTTTCAAGCTTGAAACAACATGTATCTAAGGGCATTCGCGATGCACCAATCAGATCAATATTGTCTTGCGCATGCATCAAACTTCTTCATTTCTTGTAGTTTTGAGGTAGCAATGGACAGATGCTACTGTGGGTTAGACAGTGGACAGAAGTGGCAGAGTCACTGACCAGCTGAGCATGCGAGCACTTGTGAGCCGCATTCAGAGCTGGCTGTGACAGACAGAGTTGTGCTGCGCAGGTGAGGAGCCGGTCGGCGGCGGTGCTGAAGAAGTATCCGCTGTCCAAGTGCAGCGCCAAGGTGCAGGCGGAGGCGGCCGAGGCCGAGCGCAGCCGATTTGCGCGCGGCGGCCGCAAGCGCTTTGGCGGCCGCTACACCGGCGGCTTCTGGACCGCCGACGGCAACGGCCGCACCCCCTACCGCCCCAACCGCTTCCACGATTCAGGTGCCTCTTCCTCTCATTGCCATGCCGCAATTTCTGGGCCATCACAAGGTCGTGTTGGCGAACGTGTCGGTGGATTCTATCTGCAGGGCTTCTTATAAATTCTTACTTGTACATTGTAAAATTTGCATGAGTACAGCCAAAGGTTTCCTTTTCACGAATATTTCTCGGCAGGACCTCTGGCAGCAGAAATCAAGCTTGGCCAAATCCATAGGGATCGGATGCTATTGTGCAGCGCTCCTGGTGATGCATTGATCAGCAGGATGTGAATACTGTAGTCAGCATCATATTTTGCGCATAAAATAATCATAAACTATTCTCATTTTAGTTCTAGAAGAAGGGTCAATATTTTGAGACCCTCAAATGCAAAATATAAGCCCTACGACAATTATGAGACCAGTTCTAAAAGGCTCTCGCCGAGCCCGAGCCATTGGTGGTGGTGGAACATCATCCTTTGGAAGGAATGACTTTTATGCGATTTGAGGGGTGCGGGATTTATGGTGCTGGCTACGGTACTGGTGCTGGTGGGCTGGGTACTGAGTTCGTGTGTGTGTCCAGGGCGGATGATGAGTGCGGGGAGCGGGCGGCACAAGCCGATGCGCACGCCGCAGATCCACCGGCCAGAGCAGCTGCTGATGTCGCCCTCGTTTGGTGGCGGCTTCATGTCCCCCGCGCCCCACGCGCCTCCGCCTCCGCCTCCGCCTCTGCAGAATGGCCACCGCGACCTCATGAGCCCCCAGCCGCCGCCCCTGCTGCATTTCGACGGCCCCTTCTCCCCTGTGCGCCCTCCTCTCGATTTTGCTTCCCCTGAGCTATGCTTCAGACATTCGCACTCGCAGTTGCCAGTTGCGGAAGGCGTGCGGAGGATCTTCAACCGGATGGGAATCAACTGTCCTGATATTTTGATGAAATGCATTGCCGGTGGTTGAGGCCAAATATTGTGGCGTGCAGGCTGCTTCTATGCCAGTGTTCAGTCTGCCGTCTGCCGGCCAAAGCAGGCCGCTCCACAGGCTGCACAATGGGTCGGCCATGCCGCCCAGCAGCGCTCCGTCCTGGCCCGGCGACTCGCGAAAGCGCTCCTTCGCAGACCTGACCACGACTGATATGCAGCCCTCTCTGCCCCCTGGTAAGTTCAATCTTCCCATTTCTCCCATGGCACCCATGCAGCACCTGACCAGGTGTTACTACTTGCTCTTTCACTGCTCCTCCCTTTCCCTGATTGCTCGAGACATGGCGCAGCGAGTTTATGAGAGCTTCGTGGACATGCAGGCATTGGCGGGGCCTCGGCAGGCACCAACGGCGCGGCGTCTCCGCTGGCCGGCACGCCGGTCCCGCCGCCGCTGCTGGAGGGTTTCACGCTGGCGCAGCCGCCGCCAGAGCTGCCGGGCGCGCTTCCAGCGCCGATGGCGCAGCCGCGCTCGGCCGACGCGCCGGCGCGCGTCTCGCGGTGGGACGCGGAAGCGCCGCAGCCGGAGGCGCCGCCCGGCTTCGCGCTGCCGCCGCCGCCGCCGCTGCTGCCGGACTTCTGGAGCCCCTCGTTGCAGCAGCCGCCAGCGGCCGTGTGGTCTCCTTCGAGGGGCCCAGGCGCAACGGTGCTGAACGGCAGCGCCGCGCACGCCAGCCTAGACCGGCCCTCCGGCACTGCCTGGCAGAACCCCTCAGAGCAGGTGCATGGTGTACTGCAGCGTGGAGACAGCGCCGAACTGGGAGACCTCCTCAAATCCGGAGGTGAATGCTGACCCTCTCCACCCACGTTTCAGTAATAAATCTTTCAGTTTGCTAGTTCAACTGCATGCACTTGACATTTATCATTGCATCCAGTTGACATTGTTTATTGCTTGTGCTTGTGTTTTGGTTCCACCGTCCGTGTCTGCTTGGTTGCTGAAAGTTGCTGATGCAACGCGCAGTGGCGATTCCGCTATCGGTGTGGGAGGACAACTGGACGGAGCCGTCGGCGCGGTTTGAGGAGTGGGTGCGTGAGTGCGCGATGTACAGCCTGCGCGAGTACTGCCGCCCCGACCGCGCCAGCCGCATCTCTCCGGAGGAGGCTATCTGGACCTACCGCAAGGCCCTCCGCGTCGTCATCGACAACGAGCGCAAGGTTTTTATTCCTCCACCCTGCTCACAATGCCACCCACCACCTCTCTTCAATTTCCTCCACATTTCTCCTCCTCCCTCTTCCAGACCCTGGTGTCCCTGCCTGTTGAGTTCTTCCAGGTGTGTGTGGCATCCCTGTGGCATGCATGCAGGTTCCTCCCTGGAAGATCGATTGCCTGAGCTTGTTAATATAGCCTGGGTACGCTCTGTGCTACAGTGTGCCGAAGAGTCTCCATCTCACGAACGGTTCCAGAGGCAAGCGTTGATTGGCCATGCAGGCATTTTCGGAGCGTCAGCGCACAAACGCGCCAAAGCCGCTGGACCGACGCAAGCTGGAGCCGCGCATCAAGGAGTACATCCGGGAGACGGTCCGTAACATCATCGAGAAGAGGACTGTCAGCTGATGCTGGATGGCATGTCTTGAGCGGATCTGAACGGATTCCTCCTTGTCTGCTGGCTGCGCACCGGGACTGTATAAGCAGACATGTCGTGTACATTTCATTGTGTTGAGAACTGTGCTCCTTGAACGCTGCCACGCTACCCTGGGTGAGGAAGCTTCAGCAGGGCGAAACGTCCTGTGAATGAATATATTTATACCGACAAATTTTGGTCTGGCAGTGACTAATTGTGCTGCTGTGCAATTTTCGGCTCTTCCTCGCCTGACATATTTGTGTTGATGCTGGACATAAGATTGCTGGCCCTTGTAATTGAAGATATGACTCACATGTTTCCTGGTGCGTCGGCATGCTCAGTGTGCTGGAGGCTTCCAAAGTGTGAGTCATTGTTGACACTGCATGTTTCGCGCATGAACAAGCTTGGTGGCCATCTAGGTTGAAACTTGCATGATTGAGTCCGGAATCGTATGTCAATTCAGTATCCTCCTTGCCCCAAAGAAAGGCTATGCTTTTATAAGCAGAGTCCAGACAGAGAGAGAGTGAGATGAGCAGCAGGATCCTTGCAAGTGACATTGGGCTGTGGTCACGTGCCTAAATACTCCTGGAAGGAAGCTGTGGTGTGTTTGGGTGTCTTGGAAGCTTCGGAATACCTTGCTATCTTCCTAGCTTAATAAAGGACAGATTGTACATTCATATGCTGCTGGCGGCAAGCCACAGGCAGCCGTTCCAATTTCTTCCAAAAATACACACTTCGCAGTTCAAAGGTGCCCTAACAGCAACGTTATTTGTTGGAAATCGCACTCTCCAAAATTCGAGTGGGCACAGACTTAGCAATGGGCGCCACAATGATATGAGGCCAATGTTTATGAAGGTGTGACTCAGATCACATCCTGTTATCAGAATAAGCTGTGATCTGGCGATCCAGTCGTGTTCATTTCACAGTGTGACGATGCCTCAATGATAGCCGTGAAGCTGCACATCTCAGGATTCCTTGTGCTGAGGTTTTGTCAAGACATTGAGTGCATTGAGCAGGCCTGAGTCTGTGAATACATGCAGGAGGACGACACAACCCAACGCAAACCAAAATTGAAAGCCCAAGCAGAATTTCTGCCTTCCAAATCTCCATCCCTTGCCACTGTCGAAGCAAAGAACGATGTACCGCTGCACCACCGGTCCTTGTGGCAGCGACTTGGGCAGAGCTTCAACTTAGTCGGCATCTGCCTCTTCATGCGCGTGCTCTTTGTGCGCTCTTCACCCCTGTTCAACACATTACCTCTCTGACATTTGGCTTCGCAGTGTTTGCAGTTCTATGCACATACTGGTGAGACCCGCTCTGGTCTGTGGACATCTTCACTGCAATGCCCTCCAGCACTCATCTCATCAGATTCTCAAGACAAGGGGAATGGGCAGGCCATGGCCAATAGCTCTCATGATTGCCCATGCAAGCCAACTCTGCCCTTTGGCAAAAATATAATGTCTGAAATTTTTTCTTCTCTCTGGCATGTCAATTGACATGATCTGGTGGCCAGGGGAAGAACGAGTGGGCGCTGCCGCATGTGAGCGTGCCGTCCATAGCCTGGGTGGATTGGGAGGCCCTGCGCAAGGCAGGCTTTGAGGGCTGCGTCTTTGACAAGGACAACACGCTGACGGAGCCCTATGCGGATGAGGTGGCTCCGCAGCTGCTGCCCAGCCTGCGCAGGTGCCAGCAGGCCTTCGGCGGCCGCCTGGTCCTGTTCAGCAACTCTGCTGGGCTGGCGCAATTTGACCCCCGAGGTGCGGCGACGCCTTGGGGATGCAAGGGCACTGGGTTTAAAAGAAATGAGGGCTGCATGGTGCGAGTGCATTGTGTCGAAGGCAATGCAGGCCACCTGATGCATAGTGTTTGAAAAGGCAATGGCCGGTGCATGAAGAAAAAAGAGAAAGGTGCCCCCTATAGGCTTTGTCAGAGTCTTTTCTATTTTCGATACTGAAAGAAAAGTTGACGACATGGCAACAGAGCTGCTTCACAGCTTCACTGCAGAATCTATGGGTTTTGATTACTCATGTACGGCTGATGGTCAGGGCACGATGCGGATGCGTTGGAAAGCGCGCTTGGGATCCCTGTGCTGAGGCACACTGAGAAGAAGCCGGCCGGGGAAGCTGCCACTTTGGAAGCCCACTTCGGGTGCGCACACTGCCTGCCACCCGCCTCTGTAGTGCTCATGCATGCACTGAGACAGCCGTTGGTGCATTCTGTGCCTTTCCGGAACAAGGTGGTCTTGCTCAATTAGTATCTTGCAGCTTTTGGCTTCCTAAAGACAAGGGACGAGGTTGTTTTCTGTGCATTTGGAGCAATGCCCCTGAGGGATGTGTCAATCGCTGGGGACTTGACACATGCAGTCCCTGCAGCGCATGATGGAGGGTTGTAAACTGCGCAGGTGCTCGCCGTCGAAACTGGTGATGATAGGGGACCGCTACCTGACGGACGTGGTGTACGGCAACAGGCATGGCATGCTGACCATCCGGCCCACACCCCTCACACTCTCTGGGGAGCCCCTTGCAGTGCGCCTGGTCAGTCCCATATTCCACCCCTCTCACTTTGGCTCCGTACCGAGGCCTCTCCTTGAGCTGGGACGTTACCGCGCCGGCCACTCACTAAGTCTGGCATGCAGGCGCGGAGGATTGAAAGCTTCTTTGTGAAACGATGGAGGGGGAAAGGCAGAGGGGTACGCCGCTGCGCATTGATTGTGCAAACAACGGTCCATTCTGCACAATGACCTGAACATGAATGAGCATCTTCAGGCGTCCTGATGTGTACATCGTGAAGACCTGAGGCGACATGTTTTGTTGGTGCAGGCACCGCAGCACCCCTTGGCGCGGAAACCAGAAGCACTTTACTCTTTTGTGGCGGACAACAAAATTGCTCTCTGGTGAAGCAGCACGTTGATGCGACGCTGCAGCGAATGAATGTGCTGCTTGCTGCTGATGAGGGATACCTTTTTACACAACTGCACCATAAAGGTGCATCACTGTACTGATGAAAAGATGAATTTCAGCATTGTCTTCCCTTAGCAAACCCTTAGCCTCAGGATAGGCAGCCTTTGATCTCGAATGATGATGCTGAGGTGTACCGGTAATGCTGGACTCATCAGCTGCTGGGTGTGTTTGGGCTCACATGGCATCAACTAACATTGCAGCAATATGGCTAGAAGATTTTAAAAATTCCCTGCACAGCTGGCAGCCGAGACTCCAAGTGAGCACGGCCATCATCATACATGGGTGTCTAGATAACGTCATCATGGCCTGCTCATTGTTGAATACTTCCCATACTGTATTGACATGACCCGTGGTGTGCGGCCATGGCCAAACACAATGAGGAATCAGCAGTGTTATGGTGCAGCCCCACATGTGCACTGAGTAGCTACCCAGCAGGGACCTGTGACATTGACTAAGCCTCAACTGCATGGGTAACGTTGCCTGCTACGTAGCCAAGAAAAAGGGGGATGTGGTGAATATGCATTGACTAATTGGAGAGGAATTGGACCAAGAATGTGCCACGGTAAGCGGGGGTGGACATCGGCCACCCCCCGAGTCGTAAATTCCACAGAAGACAAATCAGTTCAACAGTTCACGATCCTCACACCAACATCAACATAATGGCAAAGGCAATCTTCCTCCTCGTTGCTGCGCTCGCCATCACCGCCGTCTCTGCGGGTAGGTTGGAAAGCTCGTTTGCATTGTACCATGTCCATCGCATTGAATATTCTTCGGAAGGTGTAGAGCGCGAGACAACACGCAGCGACCTTTGAAGAGAGTCGGATTGTTTATTTCGCATCTTACGGGTGTTTCTCACCTGTGAGGCCGTGAATCCAAAGATCAGGTGGTGCCGCCGGGATGGTCTTAAGATCCTAGGATTTGTCAAAGTCGTAGAGATACAGCTTGTTCTCACGTTCCCGGCGTGAATTTACACCCCACTGCATGTTATCATACAGTAGAAACGAGTGCAAGCGAGTGTCCTGTCAAGTTGACGCGCTCCTACACGTGCTTCTCATTGACTTCCTGGGCTCTCTTCGATCTTCTATCCCCGAGTGGATGTGACTACACAGAGTGACACGAGTATTTTGTACATCTCCATCAGGAATTTCACCATTTGCACGAAAAGCCTAGGGCTTGTCATTCGGGCTGCACGGTTTCTGTCATGCGGCATCTCAGTCATCCGAACAAGCTCACGCGCTGGAAGCTTGAAGCAAAATATGAAGCAGTAGGCTTCTTGATATTAAAAACAATATTAATGAGGTATCACATGTCCCATTTTGTCTTTTGTTTTAAGAACAGGGCCTCCTAGGAGATCTCGAGCTGACGGATATTCGCGTGAAGAAGTGCATCGATCTGACTATCTGGCCTAATGAGAGTGTTCTTGATTGTTGCAGGAAATGGACGTACTCTGCTCCAGCAGAAGACAGTCACCCAGACAGCTCAGGCCACCCCAGCCCTGTCCACACTGGTCGCTGCCCTCACCAAGACAGGCCTTGCAGGTGCAGTCCACGCTCCTTTCCCATTCATATCCTTATTTCTGCACCAAGCTCACCTGGTTTCTAGTGGATGAAAACTGCTTGGATGTGCTAGACATCCAAGACATTTCTGATGGGCTTGAGGCCAACAAGGTCCACACATGAGGATTGTTCCCTGCCCTAGAGCTCCTGCCTGTCTCTCGCTCTGCTGCGACATTCAATCCTTGCTTTGCTTTGCTCACCTGCTGTGTGCATGGTTCAGATGTGCTGAACGACCCCAACCTGGTGGCGACTGTGTTCGCGCCCACCAACGATGCATTTGTGGCGCTTGAGAAGAGCCTGGGCTACACCCAGGAGCAGCTCCTCAACTCTGCCATCCTCAAGCCCACCCTCCTCTACCACGTCGTCCCCAAGGTTGCTGCACAGGTGTGTCAATTAATAGTTCTTACCTCTTTCTCACCTTGTCTTGCAGTGTATGCTTGCAATCATGCGACGATTAGGAGTTGTCTGTCAAGTCGACAGAACATCTTCTGCAGTGAGTCCTTACAGAGTCGGCCGCCCTCACTGCTTGAGTGCTGGAATTCACTCGACGATAGGGTGCTGGGTTGACCTGCTGATCTTGGAAGCATCTGGTAGACCTGTATTCCCAGGGTGCCCTTTACTATCACTATCACACACTGTTCCTGCCGGAGGCAGCGTGCCTATCAGACAAACGAGCATGATATGAAATAATGGTTGGAGGAAAAGGTGCTGATGTTTAGTGGTGTTGGTGCAGTCTGCCAGCCTGACCGACAACCAGGTGCTGGCCACCGACCTGCCAGGCCAGAGCCTGACTGTCTACCTCAAGCCTTCAGGCGTTGTCATCTCTGGTGTCCAGACTGCTGCCAATGTCACCCAGGCCAACATTGTTGCCAGCAAGGTAACACCGCACTTGCCGTACGTCAGTAGACGATTCATTGATCTGCCTGATTTACGCAACATTCAGTGCAAGCTGCCTGAGCCTGGCATCTCCATGTTTCTGTCACAGCGCATGTATAAATTTTCTGCAGCATGCAGTCACCCAACCCTCTCTTGAGGTGCGCAGATGCAATAATACATCACACTTGAGTGCCCTGACTTGGGAGCAGAACACAGCCTGGATGTGTAGGATTGGGCTTAATTCTGTGTGAACATGGGTGCAGGCTATTGTGCACGTGGTCGACACTGTGCTGCTCCCGGCCCAGTATGCTCTCAACGGAGCCCCTGCCCCGGCCCCTGCAATGATGGGAGCTATGGCGCCCTCAGCTATGGGCTAAGCTACACCTTCTGCAGCCTCGCTGCTGGAAGGATGAGCCTTAGTCACCTAGTCTAAATGCATTCCGCCTATTTCTTGAAAGTGAAAGCCTCTGTGCACTCTTCACATGAATGAGAGTAGCTGAGGATTGTCCTGTTCACAGTCTGCAGCGAAGTATCCAAGTACCGTGACACTTGTCCTGCCTGTGTTGACTTCTCTTTAACGCAGGCCGGGCCCCTTCTCTGTAGAATACTCAAGATGTATTGTAATAGAAATCACTTGCTCGGTACGGCACTTGCTTGCCATTACGGTGAGCATGATGTCACATGCATGTACAGTGCATGCACCAGATCTAGAAAATTGTTGATTTAAGCTCTTCCTGCATCATCATGCCCTCGTCAGTGACACTGTGACTGCCAACTTGGTGATACTTTTGCCTTAAAGATAAATGTGCACTGCATTGGCATGCAACCAATTATCCATTATATGATGGCACTGGCACTGTATGATTATAAGGTGTGCAGGCTTGCTGCCAGCCACTGAGTGCAATTGACTCATGTGATCACATTGGCAACTACAATATTGAACATCAATGATTCCATCGATATGATAAGTTGGATGCAATTAAATATGAAAAGTACAGATGCACCTGAAGTCTAAAATGCAGCACTTGGGACCAGTATGTGCCAGTGCGAGAGGAGGATCTGACGAGCCAATAAACTCTCATGGAGGCATCCTAAAATTTCCTTTCCCAGCATTGCATGTAGGTGGAGGGGAACGCCTGGAGATTGCACCCACGTGCATATTCCGAGAGAATATTTCGGAGCAGGATTCCCCCGATGCCCTGACTCGAAGGACTGCGTGACCTAAACATAAACTCAACCCATCTCGCGCCTTCAAATAATCAACAATCTGCAAGTATGGCAGCGTACACTGGAAGAAACATCTTGATTGCGGTGGACAACACACCCGTGAGAACCTTCGACCCATTGCGATCTGAAATGCTGACCAATTTCTAAAGTATCTCAGCTCTCTTTGTGCAGTATCTTTTTTGTTGTGGATTTCAGCACCGCAATGGTGTGAAGATGGAAGGACCTTTGACGAGGTCGTTCACTCGGTTCTGGCAGTGACGATGCAGTGTGTGACGATGCAGAGTGTAATCAGCTGACTCCAATCCAAAGAGCACGATTTGTGATTGATATGAACTCAAATTTTCGTGTCCAGGATGCTGAGGATGCTGCCGACTGGGCTGCCGTCAACCTGTTCAAGCCAGGTAATGTCACAGGGATATCCGCTTTGTTCAGGCAGGTCGCACGCTTATAAGTTCATCGGGAAGTAACACCTCATGAACTGAGCAGTCCAAAAATGCTTGCAGATGCCAATTCTGGGATGTCTCCTGCCGAAGTCCCGTTGTTGTGACGGAAGATGTCTCCTGAAGGTCTGCACCATGTTGCAGGCGATGAGTTCCACCTGGTCCACGTGATCAAGGACGAGAGCGAGCAGCTGCGCGAGTTCTACCAGGAGAAGTCCCTGGTACGCTGCACTGCAGTCTAGAGGACAATTTCCCTAGGCAAGCTAGCTTGCACCTTGCCCATCTGCAGCCTGCAGCCATTGGGCCTGCTGACTATCACCTCCAAACCTTGCCCTATCCTGCATACCAGGCATTTAAGGGCCACCCCTTTCGCCCAGCAGCTGCTCAAAGGGGTGGCAGCCCCAAGAGAGACCGGAGGCAAACAAGGAGCATTGGGACCAGCAAGCCTGCATGTCAAATCTGCCCATGTTTGGTGCAGGAAGTGGCAGCCAACAGGTTCATCCAGGAGCGCTTTGTTCCCAAGCTGGTGGCTGCAGGCATCACAGTGGTGGTGGACATTGTGAGGAAGCCCAGTGACGAGGCGCACCCGGCATCCGCCATCGTGAAGAAGGCCGATGAGATCGACGCTGCCTGCATCGTCTGCGTGCCCCACGAGCATGAGTTTGTCGAGGTGTGCTCTGTGATGGAATTGTAGCTCAAATCCTTGGGCCCATGGCGTCTGCTGATCTATTCAGATTTTTGCAAAACTAAAGGTATTATTTGTGCTGGGCATCGAGTGACCTACAGGGTGCATCAGAGCAGAACCTGCTGCCAAGTCCCTGCAGTTTGGACATGCAATGATGCTTATGTAGCATGATGTAGAGCAGATCTCTAGTGACTGAATGTCGGAAGAGCGGCGCCTTGTATGCTCCCATCTACCTTCAGCTAAAGGTTTCTGTAATGTGTAACTTGCAGGCTGCTTTCCACACCTCGATCGCAAAGTGGATTGTCCTCAACTCAAAGCGCGCAGTCACTGTGCTGCACCCCTACCGCCTGGGCCACAAGGGAAAGAGCGTCCACCCGGCCCATGCAAAGTGACTGGACAATGCTGGGATGAGGCCTGCTGACGAGGACTGCAAAGAAGCGGTGCACATAGCGCCATTGGCAGACGGCAATCCGACGACAGCACTGAATGATTATCTAGGATCTCAGGGGAAAATGACGGCGTTGGTGGCCAGAGTTGCATGATCATTGTTCGTGTCGGCTGCCACTGGCAGTAGCTTTGTCTGCCTTCACTTTTTTCTGAAAATCCACATCAGGTTGCTCTTCGCCCTGTTGAGCTGACTGGGCGCTTGGGGGAGCAAGCATGATGCACGACCACTGCTGCATGTCCATTATTTGCAGAGTGAACTCAGAGCTCTGATTGTGCCCCAGCGGCGTTGCGCTGTGGGTTGCTGAGCTGATGCTGACAAGTTACCTGGCGATCCATTTACAAATATTATGTAAGAAAATTCCTGTGTAAAACGCCAAGCTTTTACTGCTGTTGGCCTGACACATCACCAGCAAAGGCGCCCACCACACTGCCTTGTAAAGTTTTTGTGACAGCATTGCTTCACAAGACTATCAGAGAGAGAGAGAGAGAGCGCGCGCGTGCGCTTGCTCTTGCACTCCTGTCATCTGATGTGCATGGCAGAAAACAGCGGGCATGCTCCTTTTGAGTACTTTATCTACAGTGCAGGTGCAGGTCTTAGGATCTGTTTGGTGACCTTGCATTGCTGGCTTGGTATGAGTCTACATGCTGCTGTGTAGTAACTTAGCAGTACAGGTGGCCGCAAGCACTGCTAACGGCATCGTGGGGCATTGTGGGGCACGGCAGCGGCATACCTACCCCCCCTTGCTTGTTTTACCGAGAAGCGCTGTTTTTGCAAGGATCTGGGCAGTCTTTACAATGACAGAAAATGGCTGGACCCACCCGCAGCACGCACAATTTGTTTGGCCTGTGATTTGCATTCATGTCCTGCCCTTGACCTGTCGCCAATTTGGACTGACATACATCCACAAGCAGCCTTGCATGCAGACCCTTATAGAATATGGCAGTTGATACTTTGGTGCGTGCTGGCATGCATATTCTCGAGTATTCATGATGTGTGTGCTACTGATGATTTGATATGTGTGACACTCAATCAATACAGGAGTGAGCAAGAACACAATATGTTGGATGGTAAATTTTGAAATGGGCATTGCTTTCAAGGTATGAAGATCATGATCTTCATGGCGCATTAAAAGGTGAAGGTTGGATGCCATGACTTCATGCTTCGACCGTGGCCGCATGCAGATGCGTCTGAATGTGCAAATGTGCCTATGAGACTGCATGAAGTGCGGTGCATTATGCTGTGCTCTGCCATGCCCTGAGCAAGCCCAGACTGGCCGGTTTCGACCCCAAATAAGCCCCTTACATATCGCTCTTGTTCTTCTCGGTGTTCTTCTCAGCAGTCCCTCAGACAGAAGGCAGATGCCAATACAGGTGGAAGTGGAGCATGTGCTCACAGACAATGGGACAATCCATGGACCAACAGTTCAGCAATCACAAGCAGGCACCCCCAGTCTTGAAAGTACTATTCCTTGGAGCAGCTAAGCCACAGGGAATCTGCAGGTTTAAAGGTTCGCTAATGATTTACAGTACTGAGGTCTTTCTAATTGCGTTGTGCAGCCGATCAACGGCTGCGGTTCTCCGGCAGCCTGTAGTCGGTGGCAGAGGCGGGCCTGTGCACCAGGATGGCGACGGTCTGCACCTGACGGACAGCGTCGAACGCTGCCATACGGACGTAGGAGTCGGGGAAGGTCTTGACGGCGTTGGCGATCTCAGCCAGCACCTGGGAGGCGTCAGTGCAGCCGAACATGGGCAGCTTGTACATCGCCCAGTACCTGCGGACACCATCGAGAAACGTTGAAGGCATGCAGCACTCGACCCAACTTGACGCTTAAATGCACCATCTCCAGGCTGTCACGATCGAAAATTAGCAAAGTAAGAACACATTTGACACTGCAGCACAGATGGATGCCAGCAAATTTTCTATTCTGCGCGTTTAACCCAATGCTCTCGGACACCAGTAGGGTGCAGAGCACGAGCTGCGGACGGACGTGCAACAATTCATTAAAAACAAATCATACAGAGCGTTCTGGAAGATTGATGAAGCACAAAAGCATTGAGTCCCAAAGCAGCACAGAAAGGACAGTACGGCGGCTCGCTCACTACTTCGCTCTAACACGCTTTAGAGATAAGACAAACAGGAATAGCCGTGGCGCACCGGTTGTCGTAGTAGTTGCAGCTAGCAGAGCCGCCGGTGAAACGGATGTTGGCGACATCCTTCACGTAGGCGCTCTCAGCGTTCGAGAACTCCAGAGCAGGGGTCCAGCCCTGGCGGATGATGTAGTCGACCTGCTTGGCGATCTGGTCGTCGGTCAGAGGGGGCAGGTAGGAGAAGGTCTCGAAGAACCTGCAAGACAGTGACAAACCCCAGCATCAGCCCCCTTCTTCCGCAGGACACATAATCCAATGCAGACGAAGCGATGCCACCCCAAACTTATCCACACACCACAAAAGGCTGCTGCAGCCCCACATGCAAAGCTGTGCATGAACCCAGATCAAATACTGTATGCTTTGCGACAAACAACAGTATGTGCCAAAGAATTCACTGAGCAAGCAGCTAAACATTTTATCCTTAGTCCACCTTGTGGCCAGGAACCCAGAACCACCCTCACAGGTTGGGAAGAGGAGGCTGCTTACTTGTTGTCAACGGGCTCCCACACGAGCATCTGGCGGGTGCGGCAGCCGTTTGAGACGGTCCTCTGGGCGAAGGTGGGGACAGCCTTCGCGGGGAGAGCGACGCGGGCCAGGCCGGAGAAGCCAGCCTTGCTGGGCTTGGCAGCCACAGCCACGGGGCAGGAGACCAGGGAAGCGGTGAGAGCAGCCATTGCACTGAAGTTGTAGGGATCGAAAGTTGCTAAGGCTGTTCTTGCGCTGGAAATGAGGGACGAAACTCTGAGCGGCGCTGGAACTTATCCCTCTCGACAGTGGATAAGCACCACCAGAATTAGAGACGTATCGACCCTCTAATCAAGGGGAGGAACCCTCCCTGAAACGAGTGATGGACAGTCGTGGCAGCGTTGCATCAAACAGCGCTACCCGTGCTCCAGAAGGTTCCCCATTTTGCACTGTGAAATGCACGTGAAGCGCTTATGCATGGATGGGTGGGGTGCATGTCCGCTAGATATCAGGTCAACTGAGCAAAATTGGGGTAAAGTCTTGCACCAGCGGGTACAGATTGCAAGTTTGCCTCTCAATTGACTCCGACTCTCATTGACTCGAGTAAGACTTGCCTGGGACTGCAGAAGCTCCGAGCTTCTACAGTCATATGGATGCCATGCTAGTCTGCAGACGCATCTTGCCACCTGGCAGGATTAGCGTGCACGTGTAAGAACATCAATGATATCAATATTACTTTTGCATGCATGCATTTAAGCCACGCACAGTCTGTGCACTGTGTGCCACGGTAAGCACAATTGAAGTCTTCAATATTTGCATACAGATCTCAGGTCTGAGGCTGACAGCTGCCTGTCTAATTCTTTTGCCCTTGGTTTTGCAGCAAGCTTTTGCCCACTGAATCCTTGCATACCTAGCACCGGTGTGGAGTTGACTCCACACTGTGGAGTCCACAGTGTGGACACTGCCATTAAAATTAATGAGCATTACGTCTGAACTTCATTGAATTGCCGTGTAGGTTTACAAGATACATAAGAACCCAGCGCTGGCACTGCCTGGCAGGGGCGGTACATCCGATGAGTCATGCATTACGCAATAAAACGCGCCGACACGGGGTATGATCATCATGATGGCACAGCCGCTATGCGGCAGCATACGTCAGCTTGTGCTGGACCGGGTAAACTTGGATATTGAACTTAAATTTGTATATGCTCAGGCTCATATGCCCAGTAAATAGCCTTTACCTGAGGTACATGACCAGTCATCGTGCTTACTTCTATTACATCGCAATATAACACCATCATGGGTGCGCCCTGAGAAGAGCAGTGTGTTTGTAATCTGCATGCTCTAAATGCATAGAATCAAGTACTGCATGCCATGTCGTCGTCGTTTGGGTGGTCATGCTGCGAGCCAACCATTGAAGACTTCACGCACATCGCTCTACACAACAGCATAACATGCAAGACACGCAGCAGCCTGCAAGCACAAAACACCCATGCATGCCAAACGCTCATGACCTTCTCAGAACTAATACTGAGCCTCTTGCTGCCAGGCCTGCAGCCAGGCCTGCATGGTGGCCAGGCCCCGGCTGGCGGATGCGGTGAGAGCGGCCTGCTCCGCAAGCGCTGCGCGCACGCGGCGCAGCTGCGCGGCCGGCACCGACGGTGACGTCACCGATGATGTCATCGGTGCCGCCGCCTTCTGCTGCGCCTTGCTGCCGAGCGCCGCCCAGCGCCTCCTCGCACTCTGCGCAGTAAGAAAGCCTTTGATTTCCAGGCCAGTTCAACACACTGCTCCCCGCATGGGAAGGGCAGATGGAATCAGAAAAGACACAGCACTGCTGCAATTACCCTGAAAATCTCAGGCAGTAAGCTGCATGGGTGACCGTGATCACTCACGGCCAGCATGCAATGCCCCTGGGCTTGTTCATGTCAGGGGTTTCAGAAGTGCAAATCCCATTCCAAATACTGCCTTGTTTCCGATCATTGTGCCAGATGCCCAGTACTGGCTTCCATAAGAGGCCGGGCGAGGCAGGGAGAGCGTATGCGCAAACCTGGACGCTGCGTTGGAGGTCCGTGAGGGCGGCCTCAGCGTCGGGAATGACTACGTCGCGCATGCGAGCTTCCGCCAGCGACAACGGCCGCGGCAGCTGGAAGTGCAGCTCCGCCAACAGCTTCACCCTGGCACCCATCGCCCCAGTCCCACATCAGCGCCACACCCAGGCATCAGCGCCGCCTCTTGTCACAGCAAAGGTACTGAGCAAGAGCCTCATCAGGGTGAACTTCCTCAAAGTAAACCAGTGCCTAGAAAACCAGCGCCACGAATAAGAATTTTCTAGGCGTGGTGTCATGTTTGACAAAGGGCCTCTATGCAGTGCATGCATACAGAGGGGCTGCTGCATGGTCTCTGCGCAAAGAGCCTCTGAAGCCAGGCAAGGCAGGATGCGAGGAAACTCAAGGGTGGGGTGTGAGGCGCGTGTAAGATTGGGAAAACCATTAGTAACGAAAGGGGTGTTCCCATCCCACATGTTACAGCGCGCACCGGGACTGCAGGTTGGCATGCAGCTTTGAGGCGCGGTCCAGGCGGGCAACCAGGGTGTCCTGGCTGTGCTGTACTGCCGCGTGGAGGTCAGTCATGCGCTCCAGCTGGTGCAGCTGCGCCTCACCTGCTGCCTTCAGCTCCTCCACACGCTGCACCCGCACACGACAAGGTCTTCGGTAGCAGTTTTTCGTGCAAGTCTTGTGGTGAACCCCTAATCAAAAATCCACTTGCTCTCCGCAAGTATCTTCAGATATCACAGACTTCACCAACCCTTGCAAACGTTCCTGCCAAATATGTGTATCTGCAGACCCTCAAGCTGCAAGACAAGATGAGTTGCGGGGCCTGACGATGCCACGGCCACAAGTAATTCATGTTTGCATGCCGCGCGGGTGTTGTGGCTCCCATCTAAAATCTATAAAATTAATTTGTGCACGCACCGGCAGCAGGTGGTGGTGGCCTTGGTGGATGAACTCCACGTGGCGCTCCAGCAGCGACCGGATGCCCTCGCCCAGCGCCTTGGTGCCCTCAGGGCTGCTGACGGCCAACGCTCGGCCCTCCGACTGGCGTTGCCCCTTTGGGCCGCGCAGCAGCGCCCCGTACAGCTGCTGCACCTGCTCCTCAACCTCACGCGCTGCTGCATCCCGCTGCTCGCTCCTCGGCTGCTGCATGCACGCACAAGCCGTCAGGAAGCCTGATGCCATGTCGGCCTTGCCGGTACATGAACAAACTCTCTCCCGAGTCTTCTGCAGCATATCTGTCTGCAGGGAACGACTGCCACAAGATACACTCAAGGCGTCAAAGCCAACATGGGCAAGTGGCACAGGATGGGCAAAGAAGCGTGCTGGTGTTCCAAAAATGAAGGTGTACCTGGTCTGCTGGGAGGCTGCCAGAGGGCCGCAGGCAGTGGTGGTCCCCGTCAGAGGTGAGCAGAACGAGGGCGGTACCAGACAGCGCATCCCCCACCACACAGGCTCCAGTGAGTGTGCTGCCCGGCTGTGCAGTGAAAAGCTGCTCCACCCTGGGTGGCGGCAGCTGTGCCACCTCCTCCAAGGCTTCCCTGTCTGCAGTGCAGCATGCAAGCAATTTGACATCACCCAATACCCGACGATCGACCATGTTCGTGCAACCAACTGCAAGCTGAGCAAGACTGCACTCCATGTTACCACCCTGCATTGTTGCGGAGTAGGCTGCTGTAAATCCATTCAAGGTGGTAACAAACAGCCCCTGCTTATACAGCTCCTCCATCATAGGAAAGCCGGCAATGCATGCTCAAGTAATCCTCCGTGCAAGACCATGCTGCAAGACAGATATGAGAGGGCAGTGGTCCTACCTTCGGCGAGGAACTTTGCGAGGGCTGGCAGCCACGACAGAGTGACGGCCCATGCAGCTGACTGGGTGCGCACGAAGAGCCTCTCTGGGGCAGCCTCATCAGGCAGCAGGTGCATTGCCACCCGCCCTGTGTGCTCGCCGTCCGGCGCACCCCTGGAGGCTGCCTGTGACTGGAGGTCTACAAGGTCCAGCAGGAGAAGGCCCGGGGGCGCTTCATCCACAACTGGCACCTGTTTGCATGTCACAACACACTTCAAAATCCCTGACAACTCGTCAGAAATGATGTAAGCCTTCGGCCTTGGGCATCGCCAGTTCAGATCTCGGCAAGACTGAAGACTTGGATATTGGGTCACAAGTGGAGTCAAAAATGGCGGACCTCCGACCGCACACCCAGCAGGAGGGTGTCGTCTGTGAGGCAGAGCGGAGCGGACTCTGCCCACGTGGGAAAGATGTCCTCTGCCAGAAGGTGCAAGCCCAGCAGGCCACGAGCAGATGCCACGGCCAGCACCGTTGCAGCTCCACCAAACCTGCAGCGGCAGCACCAACCACTCGCTTCACTTTGCAACACATAAACCACGTTCGCCAGAATGGTGACAGAAGAGAATGCATGGCAGCCTCAGTTCCCAGTGGTAATGCTGACGGCATCAATATGGTAATTGCCCATATGATCCTAAACGAGGCACAGCACAATGGTCCAGAGTAATGGGGTTGTCACCAGTTGATGCAGAGGCTGACAGCTTCATCATCCTCCTGCGCCCACTCCAGGAAGCTGGCGGCTGTACCCTCTGCGCAGGCCACGCCCAGCGGCCCACACAGCCCTGGCACATGCTCGTCCAGGGCAAGGCGCTGCACGCTCACTCCCCCAACCCCCAGGCTGCCCTGCACCGGTGGCCCTGACAGGGCCTGCGCAGATGCACAGTCCTCTCAGACACTCGAACCCAGCTCCCATTGGCAATGGCATACCTTTCATACGATGCATGCAAACAAGTGACAATATTTCCATCGACACAGTGGAATCTGGGGACATATTGGGTTTCGAGACCTTCCTCCTGCCTCTCTTCCAAGGGTTTTGTCATGTACAATACACTGTTGAGCAATGATGAGCACAGAATGTACCTGCTGCAGCCAGGCTTTTGTGGTGCCGGAGTGTGCGAGGTCATCATTCTCAGCAGTCGCCTCTGACAGTGCCTGCACCGCACTGGCTGGCACTCCGGCGCCAAAGCAGGCCACGGGGCACAGCGCGAAAACCGCCCCGTCAGAGCACAGGAAATAGACCGTGAAACGCTGCCAGGAATGCTGCGGCCCAAAAGCAAAGGCCACTGCTCGCCTGCCCTCTCCCCCATCCACTCCCACCCCCCTGCATGTCGTACCCACCATTTAGACTCTGAGGACATGCAATTGCGACATAATCTGAGAAGCTTTCTGAAGCTGTGATCGCCTCCATTCAGGCTCTGATCTCTGGTTGTGCAAACAAGGTCCTGCAGTGGTGTGGCAAGCAGGATCGAGGCCAACCTTCGCCGCTGCAATCTGAGCTCAAAGCGCTGCTCAGGGTGGGACAGGTTGCCAGCATGGTACAGCTGCCAACTGTTGTCGCTTGTCAACACTGCCAGATGAGTGCTGCTCCCTGCAAATGGAAGGAAGTTCATGGTTCACCACCCGTGATTGTTGGCCCATGTCTGCATCACTGCATGTTTGGAGAGCTTGTGGACCAGAGGCAAACCAAGCCAAGTGAGTCAGACAGGGGCACCTGGATGCCAGGCCATCTGAAGCACTCGCAGGCCCGGCCTCGACCTGAAGTGCTCCTCATCAACCTGAGCGCTCTCGCACCGCTCTGCGCCAGTCCCATCTCGGGCTGCTGGCCTCCTGAACGTCAGGTCCAGCACCGAAACAGCCGCCTGATCAGGGTCCTGCACCAGCCATTATCTCAGCACAGCGGTCATCGGTAGCTGCACCCATTTGCTCATGCACTCCCCAATGTCCTTTGCAAGACATTTTGTGGTGGAGGGGTAAAAGCATGGCCCTCCATCACCTCTACGGATGTGCCGGCTGCTGCTGCATAGGCTCCATCATGACTCACAGATAGCTGCACGGCCCTGACACCTAGTTCTGGTTGGGGCCTCAAGGCGCGGCTGCCGGACAGCTTCGTGCTGCCTCTGTCCGGTGTTGCAACTTCCTGATCATGACAAAGGACGTCTTGTCTTACTGTATCTCGTATTTTTAATCGTTCTTTGTCTCCTTCTGGTGCATCTTGATCACTGTCAGCCATGAAAGTCTGTCATTCTAAACATCAAGAAGGATTATAGTCGTACCCGTGACCATTCCCCGCTAATGAGCTCCTGTCGGATGTCTCTCAGGCGGATGACTCCCCCACTTCCTATCGTGAGCCTGCATTCACATTAAAAAGAGCAACTCATATGCCTAGTGATGCAATTTGGAACACTCTTCACGGATCAATTACAAAATTTCAGAAGGTTTTACACGGAATTATAGGAGCAAACTCACAAGCATGAGTTACTATCGTAGGCAGTGAGGCTCAATGGACCTCCATCGTCCTCACATGGACTTGGTTCTTCATAGGAGCTTTCCATTTAGGTGGAATTTACACTTCTACAAAGAGTTAAGTTTGTTTCACACCGATTGAGTTTCTTTGCGGCCGAAATGGTGTGGGACTCGATTCTACTGAGAAGCCTTAGTAAGGGATCAGGAAGCATGCAGTGGCATGCGCTTTTCCAGACTACTTGGTCCACTACAAGAGGAGGGAGAATGCAAGAGATGAAGGCATTGCGAGCGCCACTTTGTTAGGCGTTTGATATGTGGCCAGGGGGGAGATGCTGGAAACAAGAAAGACAAGCATGGCGAGATTAAAATTTAATCATTAAATCATGAGTCATCCCGCCGAGATCCGATGAGTCAACTGATGGTCATGATCATGATGATTGGATCATGGTGGTCACCGACATCGGATGCTCGACAAGCACCATTACATTACGTACGATACTACGTCTATGACAACTTGCCAGTGGACCAGACCACTCACAAGACAGACGTGTTGCAACGCGTCAGTTATCAAAGTCAAAGACACAAAGCTTATCCAGACACCAATCTACATCATGTAATGGCTCACGCTGGAGTTTGAGACCACTACATGAACAACTGTGCATTCAGCTGAGCCACCAAAAAGGGCCTGGGTACAGATAGAGGACGCCATCTGTTACTGGCTCTGCATTAGAGATGCAAATGCAACAACCCCACTCGGGCAAAAAATTCAAGTTCAGAAGGTTTCCAATTCCATACAAGCCACACACTATGGCATTGGAGGAATCGAAGAATGTCGTCAATGATATAAATAGGAATGTGAAACCAATCGGTCCATTGCATCGAGTGGATGCGGCTGCTGCACTGCAGCAACCATTATGAGGATGCTTGAAGCTTGCTATTTTATAAATCCCAGCCCAATTCTGCATCTACTTCTCACTTTGCCCACCCTCATCCTATATGTAGTTGCTTGCATCCTCGAAGCTGCTCCTTATCCTATTCTCTATAACAGTGCTTGCTCCTCTTTAAAATGCTGCAAATCAATGCTACACGGCAGCAGGCTCCCTCGTCTCCCTCTCAACATCTCTCTCTAATGAAGGAACCGGGTGCCGCAGAACCACATTGTTTCCCTGCGGGCATCACAAGCTCAGCAATCAGCAGGTGAGAGTTGCCCTAAGTACAGATCAGCACTACCCTACACCATTGTGATGCACCTGAGTGCTGCCAGACATAAGAAAACATCTGGATTCCCTGGCGATGCTTGCAGGGATCACGACCAGCTACCGGCTACTTAGTAAGGGACATTCAGCGAGGGCCTCACATAGAATGTGCGAGGGATGATGTCAGGGAACTCAGGGAACGACAGAGTCTTCCCAAGGGCGCAGCGTGGGGTGCTGTGCTCTGCCAAAGCATCCCTGCAAGATACGAGGAGTGTCTCACGCTGCATTTTAAGGGGATATGGGTATAATGCAAGGTAAATACCAGGGAAAGAGGAGCTCCGCCGGAAATCGGCAGCGTTGCCAAACATGCACAAAGTACATGAGATATGGCGCTCACCGAAGACGCTGAATCTTGCCAACAGAAGCAGAGAAAGCACCGACACGCCCCTCAGTGCCCCTGTAGAAATGAAAGAAAGGCAGCACCTGCGCAAGAAGCTTAAAATCATACTTTGCGAACTCTCGTTATGGAAGTCATGATGGTTGTCTTGCAGCACACGCAAATGTATGGATGCATGCAGGATGCTCTGCTTGAATGAAAGGACACAACTCACCTTGATTCCTAGTGGCTTGACGACTTCTCTGTTCTCATCAAAATCCACCTTCAACAAGACTAGGTCTGGATTCTCCGTGCAGATCTGGCACAGCTGTCATGCACCACACAAATGTAAATTAATGCCTGCTCAACCAACAGCACCACTGTGTCCTGGCTGTAGCATTAAGAGTGGTAAGAAAGACATGTGCAAGTGATTTGCCAGGAGTCAGCGCCTAGGAGCACAGGAGATCAGCACACTTTTGGAAACAATGCTCGACAGGCGTTGCACCACTTTGCATAAAAGTCCACAATCACCAATTTGTCGCCCGCAGCAGCCTGCAGAATTCTCAATTCTTGAGTGTGAGCCCAATGCTTCATTGACCATTGTGATATCTGCAACAGCTTTTTGCAATATAAGAGTTCCCTTCAACAAGGAGACAAACTCTTACCAGCTCGTCAATAAATTCTTGCACACTTGTTATTGTCTTCATGTTTGGGGGGTTGTTTCTCTCCCACCAAGGTTCCTTCACTGGTGCTGTTCTGCTTGAACTCACCACCACGTTTCTGCGTCAACAACTCCCACACATCAGGTGCCAAAATGAAAATGTACATTTCTTAAAAAATGCCATCAATGAATTCTACTGATACACTTCTTTCAACTCGATTTCACAGAGAGCCTCCACCAGCTTCTGAACCAGCAGGACAGTCAATATCAAGCTCACCGTCTCTCTAAAACAGTCGGTTGACTCCGTGTTCCCGCAAAGGAGTGCGATAGCCGCCGCGGAATCCCCTCGCACGAGGACACCGGACTCGGCTGAAGACTTCTGCCGGTGCTGGTGCAACAATTCTCCCTCGGCCTTCCGGCCTGGGACGAAGAGTATGCCAGCGTCTGCATCATGATCTGGTGTGTTTCTGTGAGGGACTTACTCTCACTGTTTGGACTCTCCAAGTTGGATAATGAACACAAGAAGTGCGCGTCGAGTACTGGCTCTCGAGAACTTTTGGATGATGAAGGACGGGGTACCTACGTAGGTCAAAGGTCAAACCCCTCCAGCTAGAAGAGCTCCAAGGGTGAACGCTGTTAATGTAGAGAGAAGCGATGTGAAGGAAGCCAGATGCTGGAGAAAACCGCTCGAAAGCATCCCTCATGCGTCTGTGAACATCCATTATCATTGCCGTCCGTCTCCTTTCCTTGATCAACTGGGGCCAGCCCTTGACTGAGACAGGATGGCGAAAGCACTTGCAGCAGATGCCAAGTACTTCAGTGATAGATTCAAGCAAGCCCAACCGCTGCAACTGCAAAGCATTACGAAAGATGACGCCACTATTCAGTTGCATTTCAAGGAGGCCAAAGCAATACAGGTATGGCCTTCCGGCAATGGCGATCACCTGCATCTGGGCTTCCGCCTGCTAGATGTATGTGAACCCGCAAAGAGGATTTCATGATGTATCTTCATTTGATGCCTGGCTATGCCAAAGACACCGTGATCAGACAGGATGATTAAGGTTTCCCATCCCCCCCGAAGGACACCTGACCAGCTGATCGGGGCACCCATTCTAGGCTGACTGATGCGATATCGTATCAAGATGGGTGTGTGAGAGATTCAAGCATGGCGCCTTGCAGGTGGTGTACTTCCAGCAGGACACTTACCCGAACAGCCCTGCGATGCTTATGAGCTCTGAGGATGACGATCTTAGCGGCAGATTGCAATGCCTGAACGATCAGTTCGAAGAGTATGCGCTGCTTTCGGATGTACTGAAGGCCGTATGCAGCACACTCGAGTATGGTAAGCCCGAATTGCATGTGGTCTGCTCCCTACCCAGGAAAGGGCAACAACCAGAAATCCTGATGCATTCCTCTTGTTGCCACAGATACAGATGCACTTTTGGTTGGAGAGATAGCTGCAAGCCAAGCCGAGGAAGAAGATCAGGATGGAAATGGCACATGCTCTGAGGATGAGGATGACCAGGGCAACACCTGGGGCATGGGGGAGAATGATGACGAGGAGCTCATCAGGGAGGTCCTGCAGAAAACATCCAGGTACTTTTCAACCTCAAAATCCAGCAAGATATTGTGTGCGTGCCTGTGCTTGGAGTAAGAGCTTGACCTCCGCCTAGAGTTGCCAGGAGTGACCAACGGCGCTCACACTAGTAGAATCTTTGGCAGGAAGACTGCACATGAGCTTGACTATCAGTGCTTTTGCATTGATTCCAGGTGGAAGAGGTTGGAGGAGGAGCGGGTGGCAGAGGAGGAGCGGAGGAAGCTGCGAGCGGAGGAGGCTGCCTCCTGCAGTGTGGGGTCTGCAGAGCGCGCTCAAAAGCTGAGCTACCTCGAGAGCATTGCCAAGCGCAATCAGATCTTCAACATGAACGAGGCCTTCCAGATGCTCTCCAAGGAGCTGTCCGAGATGATGCAGCGCTTGGTCAGTCACTGTGCCTCCGTTTTCGTCTCAGATTTCTTATGTTAGCAAGGACACTACCCAGTGGAAATGCTGCTGCTCATGCATACACCCAATGGAATGCTGCTCATGCATAACCATCCCTGGGGAAGAGCCCCACATGATGTAACACATTGGCATGATAGACCCTAACTGCGATTGCTCTTGCAGGATCTGCCCTGGAAGCTGGACGCTGTGCAGGACGATGCATACCACTGGGAGGTTGTCTTTCCCCAATTTGCCGATAGCAGCCCCTTAACCCAGGCACGTTTTCCCGCACTTGTGCTTTCTGATTGCCACTCAACTCCTGATGAAAACGCTTGAGGACCAAGCTTTTTCCCCCAGAGGTGCTCCTCCCTGGCCCGTGCAGCTGTCTTTGCAGCCTCGTGTGGCGCCAGCCCCTTGCATCGTTCTGCGCATTGCAGTACTGGCTGCACTGGTGGAGAGGCAAAGTGGCACCGGGGTGACCCTGAGCAAGGCCTTTCGCGCTGCGTTGGGTGGCTGTCTTGCGCTGTTGATTAGAGCCCTGAAACATTAAAGAAGTGCGTGTGCGCAGGACCTTAAGGAGCTGGAGCGGCTGCAAGGGCGCGGTGAGGTGTGCCTGCGCTTGAAGTTCAAGCGGGGGCTGCACCCCTTCTTCCCACTGCAGGTGCAGCTGCTGCGGCCGCGCTGCCTGGGGCCCATTGCCGGCGCGCTGGCGTCCCACCCCATGCTGCAGCTGTCCAAGTGGGACCCCTGGCGCTCCCAGCGAGACCTCCTCGAGCACCTGCGCACCTTCCTCGAGGTGAGCAGTGGACTTTGCAGAAGACACTGTAATGCCACACATGAGCAATGTGCTCCTCACTGTGCTGTGGATGAAAAATCGATGACTACTCATCACCTGTCAATGCAGTGGAGTTTTCTATACATTGTCAATGCACTCCTGAAATATACCGTGGACGAGAGACTGATGATTCCCTTGCTGGTGTGTGCAACCAGTTCTGCTTGCTGTAAGTAGTCAGCCCAAGTAGCTGAGACCAGCAGGAGTGGGGCGATGAACGCGATGAAGTCGTTGTCATAGGGAACCAGGCAAGAGGATGAATCACGTGGTGGTTGTTGCAGCGGACGGCGCGCATAGACGTGGAGAGCCCATTGAACAGCGCACACATCCCCGTGGCGTACACTCGGCTGGAGCGTCTGCTGGCCCATCTGGAGGCCCTCTATGGCTCCCTTCCAGCCTGCTACAATGCCTACACTGATGTGTACAGGTATCAATCTGTATCCGGACATTTCTTCTCTGCCTTGCTTGCACCCTCCTCATTGATGTTGTCCTTGATCTTTGCATAAGGTCATCTGAGACGTTCAAAAATAATTGCTGCTTTGTGGGGATCAGTGCGAGGGAGACTGGAGTGGACGAGCTGCACCTTCAGGCCATGGCGCCCTTGACAAAGCGGGCCAAGACGGCAACGGCAGGGGAGGATGACAAGTGCGTATCCCCAATTCCCAATTCTTCCAGAGATGCAATGCCTACCCCTCTGCCACAACATGCACAGTGCTCCTCGCCACGCTCTGTTTGCCCTGCCATGAAGTCAGGCCTTGGCAAACTCTGAGGGCACATATGCTCCTAAAGACTGGATCAGGTCATTTGTTTGTCATCTGCATACTTGCTGCACACAGGCCTGGCAAGTGCAGTGGTACTGATAGTAGGCCTTCTGCTGATCCCCGTGTGTCCAACATGTGCAGGAGCAAAACATGGGCGAGCGGGACGGGGTACGGCAGTGGCCGGGGATTGTTCAGCACGGAAGTGTGGGACCCGCAGCAGGCAGCCTCGGCCCAGGATGCACAGGATGCAGAGCTGCGCCGAGTCATGTCCAGCCTGGCTGCCGCCCTCGGCTGCGACATACCCAGCGCCCCGGCCGGTGCAAGCGCAGACGGCCTCCAGCCCACCTCGTCTGACGGCAGCTTTGAAGCCATCGGGTCAGGTGCGCGGCAGCCGCATCCAGCACCCTGTTGTGCTGGGCCTCACAATTTTGTCAGGCGGTGACCTTGCACCACGGAAGGGGTGCAGGGGTGCACAGTCACCTGGCTGGGGAAGTGCTATTGATTGCACCCTGCCCTTGGTGCAATGGAGCACATCCCTGGCCACATTCTGTGTTTCAGTGCGCTGCACCCTTCAATGAATATTCTCTGGGGCTTTGGATCTTTGGAAAACGTGAGGGCGCTCATCTGCGTCTGGTGCAGATGATCCGGACGAGTGTGGGAGTGAGGCCAATGGACTATCAGAGGCTGAAATGGTCAGCGTTGTGGGCTCCTCCTGCCTGATACCCGTGCTTGAGTCTCTGCTGAGCGGCGCCTCTTTCACCGACATGGCCAGCAGGTGTGAAACCTCAGTCTGAACACACATGGCAATTCCTTACGTCAAGATACCTCTGCTTGTATTTGAGTTCACATGTACACGGCAGTCATCACCAGTGAAAGCTCACTAACAACCTCTGTCGGTGCGCCAGGGTGAAGTACTACACAGATATCCTTCGCGTGGCCTCCTGCTTGTGTCACCCGAGGACAGCGCACCTGCTCATCGTGTGCCAGACCCCCGCCGCAGCCGGTGAGAAAATCAAGCCGAACCCCACCACTTTGCGTCTCAGAGAACAGCACCTAACCCTTGCCCACCCTTGGCCATTCCTCGTCAGTGCATGCATCAAATTGATTTGGAAACTCTTGCTAGAGCTCACAAGGCGTGACTGCTCGCTCCCTCTGCTCACACAGGTGGAGCCCAGACCTCCTTCATGCAGCTGCTGGACAATCTGGAGCGCCAGGCGCAGAACTTCCTCTCCGTGCTGCACTCCGCCTCGCGCGCCCGTGGCGGCATTACCCGCGCGGCCGCCGCCGCTGCTGCCTCGAGCTCAGCGGTGCAGGCCGCGGCCAACCAGCAGGACTTTGAGGAGGAGGAGCGCTGCAGCAAAGCGCTGGCCGACTTCATTGTTGAAGTCGCCAGGTAACCCTTTATTTTGTCACACACTGGCAGCACGTTCTTGCCTGTCCAATGGCAGGTGTACAATCTGCTGCAATCTGTCCCTGCAACATATCTTGATTGCACTTATCCTGGTGGAGCATGCATGTGCATAGACGGAGAAAGATTTTGCCGAATATATGTAATCGAGTTAATGTTGGATTGCGTAGGCGTGCAAAGGCATCGGCTCCGGCGTCTGGGGTGATTTCCAGGAGTGCAGCGGCCGACAGCGGCAGCAACACTCCTGCCAGCAGCAGTGCACAGACGCAGGAGGCTGCCGACGCTGCCTACGTGGAGACGATGCGGAAGCTGCAGGTGGCGCACCTGTCTTGCCATGAGAATGTGAAGAAATTAAATGCCCATGATGTAGGTCGCATCTATGAAACACTGTATTGGAGGCTTTCACATGCTTCTACCCATGAGTGACCCATTCAGAGGGTAAATGCCCATTCGCTTCAAATAGCTCCAGGAATATATTTCGCTATTCCTGTTTGCCAGCCCGTGTCCACATCGAGACCTTAGCGTAATGTCTGGGCTCTTTCCCTCTCGGCTTTGGACCTTTGGGTGCAAAGGTCCGAAGCCGGTAAAAAGGCGCCAGATGAGCGCATGGAAGGGTAGATCAGCCACCGATGCAAAACCTTCGCCTGCCTCCCATTGGTGCAAGAGATTCTGAGGGAAGCAACTCTGTGCAGCTGGGCTTTGTTGCGGATCTGGGCGCGGACAGGAACCACAAGTACGGCAAATACGCTGCTGCAGAGCAGGCTCAGCCGCGGCCGCGACTGGTGCGTTTGGGCAAGGAGGTGGCCAGCCTCAACGTGGACCTGCCCCTCAACCCATCCTCCTCTGTATTTGCGCGCGTCGACGAGCAGAACATGACCCTCTGGCAGGCCCTCATCACCGGTGCGCACGCCCACCCCGCTACACCCTCGCTCGTGTAGGCAGAGACTACTTTGCCTTTTGGGGTATTTGGCTAGTGACACTCGAAAACGTGGAGAATGGCCCAGTGCATCAAGCCAGGGTGATCCAAGCATCTGCACTTGAATGATTTGACATCTTTCAGGTGCATCTGGTTCCAGGGTCCATAAATATTCAATTTGATTGACTGCTGCCACGTACCATTAGGAGTCCCAGGCCCTGTTGTTTGGCCCCCTTAGCAAGGGTGCTGTTTGTGAAGGATTAGTCAAGTTCTCTCGTGGTTTAAATATCCTATCGGCTGGCTGCAGGGCCCGCCAACACGCCGTACGAGGGCGGCTGCTTCATTTTTGACTTCTACTTCCCGCCCACCTACCCGACTATCCCGCCCAGTGTCAACCTCCGCACAACAGGTGCATCATGCTCTGTTCCCTCAACCCCCTGCCAATCACTATATCCCCACATGCCGCACCTGCATCCACCCCCTTGCGATCCCTCCCTTGCATGTAACCTGATGTCACCTGCATCATGGGGGCTTGTGTCCCCAAATTGCACAAGCATTGGTGTGAACGTACCTGCAGCTTGTCTGCCGATGCACCTTGTGTTTGGCAGGAACAGCCTGTGATATTGATAGTAATGACATAACAAGTCAGCTGCTGAATGGGGGCTCAACAGGGCAGGTGTTGTGGTGCAGGCGGCGGGTCGGTGAGGTTTAATCCAAACCTTTACAACTGCGGCAAGGTGTGCCTGTCGCTGCTGGGCACTTGGGCCGGGGGCAAGGGCGAGGGCTGGGAGGTGCTGACGTCCTCCGCCCTCCAGGTGGGCCATCCCACCTCGTCATCAGACACACCCATCTTCCTCGAGTACTCACTCTCAACGGCTGATGACTGAACTGAATCCTCGCCTTGTGCTCTGAACAGTGAGATCGGGAATCAGATTACGAATACTCTTGCTTTTGGAGATGTTGTCGATTCTGCAAATGGCGAGCTTGTCCAAGGTGTGTGGACAAGTTGTGACAGTGACATGGTGTGATGCGCAGGTGCTGGTGAGCATCCAGTCGCTGATCCTGGTGGACGAGCCCTACTTCAATGAGCCGGGCTATGAGTCCATCATGCACACACCGGAGGGCCGCAAGCAGAACAAGCACTACAACCTCAACATCAGGTGCGCCGGCTGGGAATCTGTGCAGCGACAGAATGCATGCATCGGCCATGTTTGGGCCACATGCCCTCTTGCTTTCAGGGCTTCGGTCTGCCAAGGCTTGACTTCGTAGAACTGAAATCGGGGTCCTCCCTCGGCTGCTGCAAAGATGATAGCAGTCAATACCATGCATACCTCTTGGGAACGCTCTGCACATCTAGGTCAGAGCAGACCAGATCACCGCATGCAACATTGCAAGTATAGCAGTATAATATAAAGCGAGCAAGGAGAGTACCAAAAAAAGCATCTCCCGTGTGAGCCTTCCGTGGCGTTTATTGATAAAATGAGCATGTGACCTGGAGGCTTCCTCATGCCACTCGCAGGGAGCAGACGATGCACTGGGCGATCTGGCAGCAGCTGAAGTCGCCGCCGCTGGGTTTTGAGGAGGTGGTGCGCAGCCACTTCAGGCTGCGCAGTGAGCAGGTGCTGGCCACCTGCCAGGCCTGGGTTGCCGAGGCCGAGGCTGACAAGGCATCCAGCGCTGCCCGCATGAAGAAATTCCTCAACGACATCCGCGGCGAGATTGCCAAGCTCTGAGCAGCCTGCTGTGCCTTCATGTGGTGTAGTACCACGATCTCACAAGGAAGCTCATGGGGAGCACATGCAGCAACTCAAGGGGGCCGCTGAGCAGCAAGTGCAGGACTCCTTGCTGCCCCAGTGTGACTTAGTGGGGTGGTGATCTGGTGGCTATCTCATGAGCCTCAGCGCTAAAGAGGGGCGAGGTCCACACAAAGGCCGAAGGCATGCCCAAAGTGGCTGACGCGTGCCCCCGTGGTCTCTGAGCGTCTGTGTGAGACACTTCAGACAGGTTGCACCAGGAATCCATCATACAGGTTACTCCTGTTGTGCCTTTACGTGGTGCAGTGCTTAACGTAGCAAGCTAGCTCATGAAGAGCAATTGTGGCACCCCTAGGAGGCCTCAGGGGCGCATATATCGCCCACAAAGAGAGGGGCATGTAAGCATGGCAACTGGGTCTGGCCCACACCCTGACAAGGGGAGTTACCCTGTTCGGCGTGCCACACAGCCAGGGCACTGCAAAGAGGCCTGCAGGGTGCTTTTAATTGTGCGCCACCTTGCATGGTGGACGTTCTTCTCCGCCCGCTTGCTTGGCGGCCTGGCAGGACTATCGTGTGCACCCTCAACTTGAATTTGATATGGTGCTTGTATCGCCCTTTAAGTTTAAATTGCACTTGCGCATGTCGTTTGGCAGCAAGCAGCGCATTGTAAATATCTGTACAAAAGCCATGAGGCACTCTTAGGATCTGCAAGGAGAAAAAGGTGTTGATGTTTCTGGTTTCCTTGATGCTAGGCTGCCCGCATGTCCACCTGTCTCTGTGCGTACAGCATGCTACTAGCTACTAGGTAGTACCCACCTAGACGTACAGGAAGCTGCTTGCTTGTCGATTAAGTCTATTGTGTACACATGTAGGATCCCCTGAGAGAGGGTAATGGTCTTCAAGGTGATACTGAAGGAAAACCGATCCACCTTGATAGCAATGTAAACGTTGATTCGCATCACGCCATGATGCAGCAATGTTTCGGTCGCCAAGTTCAAGGCCACCTGGCGGCCACTAAACTGATCAGTCATGACTCAATAATTATCATACTAATTCTTCTGTATGATTCTCTGGAAAGTACACTCCGCACCATGCATGATGATCAGGAAGATGGTATGATTAGGATCGTCATGCCATGAGTGATGCTCAGCTGCAGCAGCAATCGATACCCCGGCGGGGCCGGCCCGGCCCCAGCCAATAGTGTCAACTTGGAACCAGCTGGTTACAAAAGTGAATGTTAGGCACTTCAGGGAGTTTGGACCTCAACATCATGTGCCATTTGGCAAGCCACATGAGTCATAAATCCCCAAGCATTGACTCAGCTTTCACATGCACGAAAAGCCTGATTTGGTTGTGATGACAAGAGCTCACCTTCTTGCTGAGAGTCTGGGCAACTCCCGAGTTCTTGGAAGCTAAGGTGGAGTTCTCAAATCTTCCTGTACAGACCCGTGCTGCTTCATTTCTCATGCATATTCGGGGTATATAGGACGCTGGATACATAGTATGACACTTGAGACTAAGGAGTAATTTTGGGCAAACCAGCAACGTTGCCATCGGTTAACTTTCGGAAAGAAAGACTGAGCGAATGGCGAAGGCTGGTGCCAAGAATCGTGTTATAGCGAATGCAAAGAGAGTGAAGCTGTTGAAGCTGATAATTCTCACAGCTAATGTAAGAAAGACCGGCAGCGTTCTGTGCTGACACATCACACACTTCTTATTTGGAGCCAGGATCCAGTTAACTGTCATATTGTATTGGGCAAGAGGCCTTTTGAATTTGGAATGTTATTCAATTAACCATAACAGATTTGCGTTTGTTCGGCAGGTTCTCCATGTGACTCTCAGACTCATCCTCTTCAGGCAGAGCAGAACGCTACAATCATGGCTCGGATTTGGGCTAACTTCCTTGATATATGTAGTGTGTTACAGTGGTATAGCATCAATGGCAGGTACGGCTGCTGCGCCACTCGGACATACTGAAAATTTCACTTACATAGCACATGCCTTGCTCTTTGAGCCGTGCCAGAGCTTTCTTTTGGGCTGGTGTTCTGATTCTACACATGGTCATGCATTTTGACAGAGCCAACGTATGGGGCGAATGGGGAGCTGCTGGATGGAGGCTCTGATCTGAACATGGGTGGCCTGTGCACCTATTACCACGATCTCATCTACCTAGCGGCTATTGTGCAGATTGGCACCATCTTCTCAAGCCGCTTCTGGATGGCTTTCCTGGTGGTGCGCGTGGCAGCCATGCAGATTGATCATTAGTGTCTTTCAATATTTGTCCTGCCAAAGACCTTGTGCAGCAACATCCTGGAACGACAGAGCGAGTCTTGGACAATACTCAGATTGGTACATGATGGTTGCAGGTGCCTTTGTACGCGGCGTATCAACTCTGGGTAAACATAGTGAAGCCATACTTCCTTGCTCCTCGACCCCAGGTATCCCTTCCACATGCCAGGCTCTCTTTCTTGCCTGTTCAGATTCGATCGCTTTCGAGTGCGCACAACTGATTTTAATCTGTGATCTTGTTGCCCTTACTGTCTGGATTATTATTATTAGCATTGTTACATGGTCGGCAAACCCAAAGCCAGAGGCCATAGGGCACACACGCAGGGCGTCTGCAGCCACATCTGCGGGGCCTACAGTAGTCTGGATTCCATTTCCTTAGGAATGTCCATCTGTGTGCAGAGCGTGGCGCAGGAGGAGACACCGGCAGAGAAGAAGAAGCGCGAGAAACTGGAGAGGAAGCAAAACAGAGTTAGGTACAGGTGATCGTGAATTGTTTCAGATGATCATCAGGGAAGGGGCATGCAAGGAATTTCGTTTCTGCTGTCTCTGGCCTTTGCTGCCTTGGACTGGAATGTCTTGCAGGATTACACCTCCTCTGTGTTCCAGCACCATGTTGCAGGCACCCATAGGAGCCATACAACCTTATTTTCCATAAGCAAAATTGAACAAATGTACAAGAACCACCCCAGGAACACTGCTCTTTGGCCTTTGTGCTAATTTATTATCCAAGGCAATCGTACACCGTTCGTTGCAATTGGACACCCTCTATCCACCGGCAATAATATACAGGCCGCATGTGAACCGAAAAGCACCACCGCTTGCTTTTATCTTAACTCACGCTGATTTTCTGTTGTTACTGGGTGGTAGAACCTTGCCATGGCTTCATTACAGTCCGATACAAGATTGAGGTATCAAAAATGGGAAGTTCCCAAATGTCTGATCTGCTGACAGACCCGTTACAACTACGGTAGTATACAATCCCTTGCCAGCGACGCTGCAAGGGGCAAAACTACTAATCCAATGGCCGCAAGAAAACTGTCCCTACACTTTTGTACACTGCTCATGAGGTCTCCTTCCACTGAGGACCTGACAAGCCTGCCCTGTCACTGTCAGCCTCCTCCACGCCACAGGAGCCTTGCAGGCAACCCTGCTACCATGGGAAAACCAGAGAAGCCCGTAGCCTGTGGTGCAAGGAGACGGGAACACTCTGCCTTCATAACAGTGCGGGCGAGCCAACCCCATGCACTGCCTGTACAGGGAGGCCAATGAGCTGGCTCGCTGCGTCAGTAACACAGCACTGCCTCCAAGCATCCTCGCTGTGACTGTGTATAAGATGATCTCTCATTCAGAGGTCACCTGAGGCCTTCGGGTCCAGAGCAATCCAGAGCCCTGCTCTTCCTACCAGGTGTCTTCCTGTTCAGCAGGTCAAGCTGCCGCCTTATGTTTGAGTTGGATACAATGCGGTCAGACGGGGAGGCCGGTTCCTGCGCGCAGCATCATGCGGCAGGCGGTCCACATGGCAGCCAGCAGCGCGCGGACCAGCCAGGGGTTCTCGTAAACGCTGAACGCGCCGTAGCTGAATGCCGTCACCCGGTAGATCGTGCGGCCCCACTCCCACAGCCGGCGCACCCGTCCCTTGCGCAGCTCCTGTGGCACAAGACCACACATGCGCCGTCAGCGGCTGCTTGCAGTATGGGGCATATTGAGAATGATCTAGACATCATACCTCTGCTGAGGTTTCATACTCGTATTGCAGCATGCCAAGGACAGACATGCGCACTTAGCATAAAATCCTCTACGTGAAGCTGACAGGCAGTGGCACTTGATTGATGAACGTGACAGCAGACGCTTGTACGGAAGGACAACCACCTGATCTACGAGTGTGGTATGGGCCAGAAAGGTTTAATAGAGGCAAAAATGGCAAAATTACACACCTTGAAGGCTGTCTTGAGGGCGGCTTGCAGCTGGGCTGGAGGCAGGTTCTGGGCCTCAGGGAGCTCTGCCAGATAAGCAGCCACAAAGGTGCCAATCGCCTCAAGCACGTCATCCTTTTGCACCATCACGTAGCTCTCCAGTGCCTCGTTTTCCGGAACATCAGCACGCGTCACCTGCAAGGAGAGCAGCGAAATGCCCAACGCCATATCACTGTGTATTAACATTGCGCAAAGCAAATGAAGGCAGCAAGCAAATGAGACGCGCATACCTCTGTAAATCCGTCAGACTCTGCTGAAGCAGTGCTGATTTCAGCAGGGGGTGCTTCCCACCACTCTTTGTGGAGCACCTCGTCCCCATGCTTGCCAGGAGCCGCAGCTGCCTTGTCCTCCTTGGCTCTTTCGAGCTTCTTCAGGAATTCTGGGTGTTCAATGTGCTGCTCCAAGAGCGAGTACATCTGCACGACATGCACATGTTGAGGCTGAATTAATCAACAGGTCACCGGTGGAGTTACAAGAGCATTCCACTGTCGCGGCACCACCCACCTTCTCAGTGCCCTCACTGGAGTCCAGCTGCGGCTTCAGCCACTGCTGTGTGGCAGGCATATGACTTGCCTTTTCCAAGCCAGACCTGAAAGGGCACACTGGCGTAAGATACAGTACACTGCAGCTGCTTCATCCCGCTTGACCATAACAGCAACTATCATGAACAGAACAAGCGTAAACCTTCAGAAAATCAAGTAGACCCAAGGGCAATGGACGTTAGCCTTACCTGCTATGGTCGAGTGCACTCTGAAGAGGGACATCAGCTGCAACAGGCTCCATCCCAAGCTTTACAGACCCAGCGTTTGCAGCCTTTCTCAAGATGTTTACAGCAGCGCTGTAGCTGCTTTGTAGGGCAGTACCGGCGAGCATGGGTTCGCCAGAACTCCGCAGCTTGCTGAATAAGAGTGACCACCCCCCTACTACAAGCACTGAAGCCAAGACGATCCCTTCATAATACACGCCTTCTGGACGCCTCAGAAAGACACTACTGCCCTTTCTTGGCGAAATAGCAGCTCCGTCAGGCTCGCACAATCCCCATGTATGGCTCAGGAATGGGAAAGAGGTCGGTGAGGAGGATCTCGTGTTACGGGGCTACGGGCCAGTCAATGCATTTGCGGTCCATGACTCCTGCCTCGCTTCTCTGTGGCCTCCTTCTCATTTTTATGCCGAGCCACATGCGCATCATGATAGATGGCCTCTGATCGATCTCATGAAAGGTGTGGTGCGCCCGAGATGATCACTGGCTTGACACATTTTGACTGAGGGCAAGACGTCCCGCTGGTTGGTGTGTCAGCGACTCGAGACCAGCCCATCATCTCTCTAGCAGTGCTCACTTGGCGATGGGGGATCAAAATGAAGGACAGGAGCAGAATGGTGGCTTGTATGGGGCTTTGGCTGGCGCCTGGAACTATGCAACAACTTCGATCAGCAGGTCTGCAGCGTTCGATATTGGAAATACTTTTGACACATTGAACTCCAGTTCGAGATCAGTTGTTTAACTCTTGCAGATGTCATGCTGATGCATTAATCAGCGTCACACTGGAAAGAGAAAGATACTTGGGAAACGCTCCTTTCCTTGTCACAGACCTGAAAAGCCCTGCAGAGTCTTGATGGGTGCCAATCCTGTCGATTTGGGTATTACTAGCTTTGATGGGAAGGGCTAATCGCAAGCAAGATACTGGTGAACAATCAGCACCTTACCTGTCTATTGAAGATCAATTCTGCTCTGAGGCATGGTATGTGCTTGGCAGTCTACTGGGATTTGAAGACCTGGACGTGGTCAATCCTGACGGCTCCCGAGCAGAAGAAGTGAAAGTTGATGCAAACGACGTGAGTCCCCCTGCTGCTACTCATTACATTTCCTCAGCTGCTCCTCTTGAAGCACCCTAATGCATTGCAGCGATGGGCCCAGACACGATCTTGTGTATGCTGTGTACAGAAACGGGTGGTGGCGTTCACCAACTACAAGGACTACATCGGCATGGACCTGACATCACTGGTGACGCTGCCAGTGTGGATCATGGAGCCCTACACGATCCTGCAGAAGGTGGCTGAGATCATGGAGTACACCGAGCAGCTGGACCGTGCCGCTGCCACTGAAGACCCATACGAGAGGCATGTCTGCGATCATCATCCCCTGTCAAGTCTGGATCTCAGTTCTGCAATACCACAATGTTCTTTACCGCTGTTTCCAGCATGTTTTGTGGAGGTCCTGGATGGGAGCTCCCCTACGAGCTAATCTCATGCTATCTGAGATGGAATATAAGCGTATCGGGGTCTTGCAGGCTGGCATGGGTGGCTGGCTTCTGCATTGGACCCTTCGGTGGCAACGAGCGGCCATGGAAGCCATTCAACCCCATTCTTGGCGAGACCTTTGAGCTGGACCTCCCAGAGAATGGAGTGCGCTTCCTAGCAGAGCAGGTGCGGCCTTGACAAGACATCTCCTTGCCTTTTCCTCCTGGGGCCACAAAGGCCTACTTCACTGACATGATGAAGTCATATCTTTTAATATTGAGAGACATCACAAAGAGTGAATGATGTGCAGGTGAGCCATCACCCGCCCGTCAGCGCGGGGCATGCAGAGAACGACAAGTGGGTGTATGACATTGTGTCCGCACCCTCCACCAAGTTCCTGGGCAACAGCATCGAGATCTACCCCGTGGGTGAGCCCTAGTGACCCCGCATGCCTGCATGCACACGACTGATGATGTCAATGCTTTGTATTCAGCCGTCATACCTTGCGACTTGGGGCAATGCGTTCGTGATGTAATTCGTGAGCTAGTGAGCTAGAGCTACTGAGAGACCCATAGACATGGCTTTCCGTCATCAGCTGCTCGGCACCTTGAGGTCTGCCACCAATGATTTGGATGTGGCAACATTGCTGAGGTGGCTGGAATATTCGTCGCAGGACGTTCTCGGATCAAGCTGCGGCGGACGGGCGAGGTGTTCAGCCTGGTGCCGCCCAACAGCTCGGCCCACAACCTGATCGTGGGCAGCACCTGGGTCGACTGCCATGGCGACTTTAGTCTGCTCAACACCTCCACCGGCGCCAAGTGCTCCCTCTACTTCACCCCCTGCGGCTGGTTCAGCTCCGGCCGCTACGAGGTGCGCTTGTTTGCCGGCCTGCTTCATCCCCTACCTTGTCCAAATAGTAGCCCCCAACAAAGAGTCAATTTTCTGACTGCTTGCTCTAACTGCTTGTCCATGAAATCACAGGCATTGCCGCCGATTGGGGAGTTTTGTAGCAGGACCTTATATGGCTTCACTGCTGTGGCACAAACCGGCAGGGAAGTTTTCTGTTCACAGTACTTCTGTTCACCCAGGGAGTTTGCATGCATCCATGCAGGTGTCGGGGCATGTGTATGATGAGGAGGGGAGGAAGGTGCTGGCGCTGTCTGGCGCCTGGAACAGCCACCTGGATATGGCCAAGTGCGACGAGGAGGGAGACCCCCTGCCCGATGCCAAGACCATCCGCCTGTGGGAGGTGTGCTCCCAGCACCCAGTCAATTATCACTTTGGGCATGTAGCTTTTCTGTAGCTTGGAGTCTGTGGTGCACTTGGGGTACACTTCAGAGCCATGTCCCAGGTTGTTTCAAGAGAAAGTCAGCCGATACTCACCGGGCTGTACTGTCAGTGATGTTGACAGAGGAAGGGTGCTGTGTGCAGTGCAAGGAGAAGCCGGAGGGTGACAAGTACGGCTTCACCTATTTTGCGCGCATGCTCAACAGCGGCAAGGGGCTGGCCCCGCTGCCCTCAGACTCCAGGAGAAGGGCCGACCGAGCTGCTCTCGAGGTGTGACTGCGCTCTACTGCCTGTTCTTCATCATTGCGTGCTGTGATCAAGCACCCCTGCACCCTGGAGCGTGTGCGTGGCAGTTGGGCAGATAGTTCGTGAGATTCTGCCTTCAAGAGCGGATCTGGTGTTTCCTTGGCTGAGACCTTGTGCCTTTCCTGCAGTGGGGCGATGTGGGCACTGCTGGAGCAGAGAAGTACAACCTGGAGGAGATGCAGAGGGCTGAGCGCAAGGTGCGGGAAGATTGTGTCCCTTGCGTGCAGTGTGCTCCAGAATATACTGAGGTGACAGTCTACCAGAGCAGATTATTCAACTGCTGCTGACCAAGCAGAGTGAGGCGGACCACCGAGTGATGCCGAGAACTCTTGCTGAGATCGCATGAGGAGGCTAAAGGACAGTCAGCCCATGGGTGCGAGCATTCAAGCTGTTAATCACATTGAGGCATCAATTTGTGTGTGATGCAGGAGAGGGAGAGAAGGAAAGACTCATGGGCGCCCAGGTGGTTCCGCCCGGCGGAGACTGAGGTGTACCCGGCTGAGTACTCTCTGGAGGAGTGCCCCATGTGGGAATTCACCGGAGACTACCTCAAGCAGCCCCGCACCCCAGCCAAGCCTGAAGGTGAGTGCCCTTCACAATTCTCCTCTCAACATCCTTGTCAACTGCAAGATGTGATGCTCAGGATGCAACATGGTGTTCACATATTGATTTGAACAGCAGGGAAGCATGCTCTGGAACGTGTGTCCTGAGGCACGTCTCTTTCAGATACGTGCATCTGAACATCCTGAAATATTTGGCCAGTATAGCACTGATGATACTTTCTGCTGGGCTGTGCAGAGGACTGCGCTGGCAAGGAGTACTGCCCGTGGGTGTACCCAGAGATCCACCAGGAGTCATCCTAGGAGGGAGCTGCTATGGTTCTTACCGTGATCTGTGCAATTTACAAATCTAATAGACCAGCGGATTGCATTGCTTTAACTCGGGAGGCAGTGCAGTGGCAACAGCGTGGCTCATTTTGCTGCCTGTAATATTTGCGTTATTGGGTTGGGTACGGGCAGACATTGGTAGTAGCCTGTATTGTATTGAATTACGTGGCATCAGTCGCCGCACGCCAAGCATTGCTGTCCCTTGTGTGCCAATTTGCTTCAGCAGCGTCGATAGCAAGTATGAATAGCTTCAGCCTACATAATGGCCATTGGGCCAAATTTTCATTCTTTGCTTTCGGAGCTGCTTCGTCTCAGGGGTCTCATGGCATCCGCTGTATCTAGAGCTCCGAGCAGCTGCAGGCTATGGGGAAACTGCCAGTTTACTAGACATGAAACCTTGCAGGTGCAAGAGAGCAGTCCCCCAATGACTGATGTGCTATTTTGCATCGCCGCTCATGGACAGCTTTTGCAAGTGCATGTGTATGGGAACCTGACTGGCATACCCAGCAGATCAGGAAAAAATTCAGACCAATTCACCTGTAAAATACTTTCAAAGCCAATCTCCTTACTTTTTCATGCCAACATGTACAATTGTCAGGACAACGTCACGGTTATGGACCTGGCTTTGGTTCTATACGCCCTCGTCTTTCTACTAAATGTACACTCCCCAACTTACAACTCAGGAAATTGCGTGTTGATCACTGCCAGCATAAATTGGAGCCCTCCAATGTTTATATTTCAAGATGCACTCTCACTGCCTCGCCAGGTCTGCCATCCTATTTGCAAAATTTGTCTGTTTTGACCGCGCATCTGTAACACAAGAGAGAGGGTCCTCAATGTTGTGTCATTTAAGCTGGTCTCAAGAGGTTTAGACATGCTCAGAAAGTATATGCATAGTGTCTGATTCAACCATGAGCATGGCACACGAATGTTTATCGAGAGCTCTCTCTATGTACCTTAGATCTAGCCGCTCCTGTGCTGTTTTCCCTGTCACCGGCGCTGAATAACCTGCACGCAGAACAGATCAGGGCTGGAATATCCGCTTGAAAAGTTGCCAGTCAACGTCACCTAGCATTGCAGTCAAGGGGCACACTGGCTGCTATAGCCCATGCTCTGTGTGCAACGTGCGTGACAATTACCATGGAGAATCTCTGGTGGCGGCTTAAATGATGATCCCCATGGAGTGTTTTTTACCTTCCCCTCCTGCAAATTAAAGTGGAGAAGTTCTCAGTACAGGGAGTGCCTTGAAAGCACGAATCTCCATAGCACATCACTTTAAACCATCTGATTGCGGATCTGCGGATCTGCAACTCTGCATACCTTAGCCTTCTGCATCTCAAGAGCAAATTCTTGCTCATAATTGAGGTTGCTCTGCACTGACACTGCGCCTGCCTTTATGATTTTTCCATCTGCACCAGAGGCACCTTTACAGTCAGATCTCATAAGATCATGGCAGGACATTCAGAGATGACATACATCAACAATCCTTGTGGCTTCAACTGAGTGCTGCAGTGTCCTGGAGGGCTGGCATCTGAACATACCCTTCGTGCGAATGTCACCGTCCTGCAGGGCTTCTTCACCGTCCTCTTCCTTGATTTTCTTCTTTTTCTTTGCCTTTTTCTTGTGGATGTCCCAGGGATTCCCACCTGCTCAGGTCCACATGTGTGCTCTTGTGTCAAACTGTGAAATTACTCTTAACTGATGGAATGCACGGCCACGGAGTCATTCAATCAATTGCACAATCTTTATGGTTTCAGCTCGCCTTTCAGTTGAAGCTTCCCTCCACTAGGCATAAATGAGATCGACGCACAATCCTTTCTGGGTAAGCTCGCCTGCAAGCTTCAAAAATCCGTCTACTTCGAATGCATCTGCTGTATATGATACCAGCTGGTATTTTTTTTGTTTTTTTGTGAACTCATCATCTTTGGTATTTGTGTTTTTGCTGAATCTGATAGCGATCGATCAAGCGGCGTTCCATTTTCTTGGACTGTCATGTTGATCCAAGAGGTACCTCCCCCTAAACTTGATCCGAATTGGAAACATCTTTTCCAGACTATAAGATGTTCATATCATGATGTCAACAGAACCTTCAGGCAGCAACTAGGACGTGCTGATGATAATCTATCCTGTTGGAGTAGATGCTGCTCACTTGCTAGAGATCTTTCCATGAGCATTATTGTCGTCAATTTGTGATGCTTGAAAGCTGAAAGGATACCTTTGATCTTATCTGTGCAGTTTTAGTGGCTGTTATTTGCATCGCAGATCGGAATATTTGGTGCAAGCTGGGTGTCTCGTCCTCCTCATGGGAAAGAGGAAACTGGCCATATTTCATTCTGTGGCTGACATTGATTTAGACTGCTTGACAGAGACCCCTAATGATCCTCTGGCATCTTTGAGCGTACGCATCCGGGGTGAAGTGGAAGCACTGCAGTCACTTGAAAGAGCTATTGATGAAGATGCATCAGATGCTGATGAGCCAGTAGCTGCGATCTGCGACACAGCAACAGTAGAAGCTCGATCAGGGGTCAGTGATGTGGGCATGCCCCAGCAAAGGCCTGGCACAGACCAGGACAGCACAGACGTTAGGTGGTCAGAACCTATGGATGCTTGGCAGCGAGATCCAAACGAGGACAGGCAGGGTGCGAGAGAAACGGGATCATATGTCTGCAATGCATCAGACGATGTCCTGCTGCACGCTCAGCTGCGGAGGGCCCGAGACAGGCGCAGAAAGAAGAGGAAGAAAGACTTTGCTAGCTTCAATTTGGAGGCTGTCAATGACGAGATCGTGGCCTTTGTGGAGGATGCGGCGGGCTCAGGAGGCTTGGAGCTGCCTGACTTTTCAAAGATGCAGCGACTGCAGGTGTCGCTCTTTCATGGATTATAATTGGTTCTCAGACTTCTCTCTGCGATTACAGCACATGTGTTGCTGATGCTGGACTGTGCTGTATATGGTTGGCGGAATGGCCAGAGTCATTTGTGTTTGCAGGTTCGTGCACTGGCCGCTGTGTATGGAGTGGAGCCCAGAGCTTGCGGCAGGACTGGGCAGACGCTCTTCAAGACGCCAAGAATCAGCCCCTTGACCAGCGAGGGCCAGGCACAGGTCAGACATAAAGACCCATTGCTTCCAAGCACATCGATAGTCGTGCCTACATGCCTGCAGCAGCTCAAGGGTCATGCTTTGCTTGGCAACAAACACCCACCACAGGACGACTGCATCAAGGGACCCTTGGGGTGGCACATCCCATGGCTTTGGTTATGGCGGTTCAGAATATTGGCTGTCATGCAGCCTGGTATCCTCGTAAAAGCAGACGCCATGACTACAAATGGCTGCGGTGCAGGTGGAGCGATTGCTGGCGTGCAGCGTGCCGCACGGCAAGCCCACACCGGAGCTGAAACGCGAGCTGGAGGCAGCCATGCGCAGCAGCCGAGCGGCGCTGACGCGGCCCATAAAGGCGGACAACAAGGGCAGCCTCATGCTGCGGCAGATGGGCTGGAGCGAGGGCAGCGGCCTGGGCGCCAGCCGCCAGGGCCGCACCGAGCCCATCCCCATGCACCTGGGCCAGCGCAGGCAGGGCCTCGGCCGATGAGTGATGTAGCTGCAACGGAGACTCATATTTCTCAGCTTGACCTTGAGCTTTCGAAATTAGATTAGAGAAATAGAGCTTTTGAATTCACAGCCATCAAAGACCGCAGCCTACAAAGATCTGCAGCTGCAAGAATATAGATGTGAAGTAGAATTTGATACTAGAGATTATAGTAACCTTGTAACCCTGGCCGGCGCTGGGTGATGGGTCAACGAATGGCATGCAGATGTTGGGATCCAATATTGTCACACAAGCATGACCAAATTAAGTGGTTTTCATTGTGAAAAATATTGTGGCAGCCTTTACCTGCAGTGCAGTTTGTCTGCAGACGCACCTTGCAAGAAAAGCGTGTAATAATAACAATAATAATTGAAAATGCATATCTACGACATCTCAATGCGGCTGTATTGGCTGTCCAGATATCTAAAATTGATTAAAATGCTGTAGGATGGCAATTTTCTAATCTATTCAATGTATTACACAGTCTCTGCTGGCAAATAGCCCAAGCAATCATCACTTCCACAATAGCATGCCCGACGCTTGTTTTCTTGTTTACTACTATCCTCAGGCTGACCTCCACTCTGGACTGAATGCATCGCGCTGTCTGCTCCAGAAGGCTGGCCATACATGAATGTCAACTCCTCTCCGGCATGAATGTCTCGCCTGGCAAACATGCCCACGTGTGGTATTGGTGATCCACAGCAACGCACAAGGACTAGCTCAAGATTGCCACCGCCACAGCTGTGGTTGAAGAAACGAGCTACATTGCCAATCCGTGTGGCATCTATGTTTATCCGCAGGCATGCATCACCGGACGGCAGCCACTCCCTCACAACCTGCAAACGTGCAGCAAAACATACCAAGGCTTCATCAGAAATCTCCACGCTGCAAGCTGCCGGACTGTGGGTCTCTTGCATGCACAAACTCCCAGATGCTGCCAAGTACACGGTCTTGACATAATCAGAGAAACAGAGAATTTCTCCTTTCGTGCTCAAGGATACATGATAAAGGCACATGTGTACACAGCAAGCCTGTTATGCTAGGTGCTCAAGGATGAGGCGCTCAAGGATGATCATCAGTTTGCGGCTCTGATACCCACACATTAATGACCACCAAGAAGGACCCCAGGAAAAGACCGTACCAGCAGTGCGTGGCCAGTGCATGGAGCTTTCTGGCTGTCATAGAAGGCCAGCCGCTGTTTTGCCTCTGCTGTGCTGATCAATTCGCCCGCGTACTGGCATACAAACGTCCCTTGCGCTATCAATCGGGCAGCCACCGCACTCCACCCCTTCCTTGCAGCACCAAAGGTGAAGTCAAACCAGTGCAACATATGATTGCAGAAGTTCTTCAATTCACAAGACAAAAATCCCCACCAGAGGATGACAGCACACACCTGGCATCGTTTATGAGCTCTATGCTCGCCTGCAACCCCTGTTGTGAGCGTCTGTGGGGGCAAGCCCTTTCACAGCTGCAGGCCGGCCCACACTCCAGAATGGCGAACCTGACTCTGCCATCACCACAGGAGCCCTATGCCAGACAGGCAGCAGTGTCACTCATCCATGGGATCTTGGCCAAATGGCCAGTGTACCCAAACAAACATGCATGAGAAGACAAGACCTTGGTCAGGTAATGGTCTTTTTGGTGAGACCGCACATGTAATGCGCTCAAGACACCGTCATCTTTGTAGTATGGCTCTCCATTTGGGCTCAGGTTGCAAGAGCAATCCAACCCGCATACACCCTTCTTCCTGCCCAAGGATTGGCGTGCTTTAAGTACATATTACAGTAGTATGGATATTCATGTAAGCAGTGCACGAGAAATAAAATCTGAAGATGATATATGAGCTAGATCACCTGCAGGTGAGGCATCCTTCTATGTGTTCCAATTCAGGAAATCGTGCTGGCAAAAGATTGTCTCGGGCATACGTAAAAGATGTTGGATATCCAACTGACCTGCACACACAAGCATGCCACCACTTTGCCGTTAGTTAATGCCCATGGGTCACCACATGGCGATGCGTCATGGGAACCTTGCAGGCAAAGCCTATTCACAATTAATTCACCTGCTGTTCAAACGTATAGTCAACTGCTCATGTCCTCTAGAAACATCCAAGCGCCGTCCCGACGTGACTTCTCGGACCTGATCACGCAGTTTGTGGCATACTTGAGCAAGTACTGCTAACTCACTTGCCTGCAATTTCCAAGTGGCAAGCCTCAAGGCCTCCGATGTATAATCGAATCTTTGCATATTTTAAAGGCAATTTCAGAGAGAAAGGAAAGTGGATTCATAGCTGCAAACGACAGATCATAATCGTGCAAGCTTTCGGTGTAACGTGGCATACTTTGGGTGGAATTCGAGGAATGATTTCGGACCGAAGAGTGCACGATCAGCGCATGCGATTCTCCAGTAATATTGCCTTCTTAAGATTCAGCCTGGAGAATTTGTAGTCGAGCCGCGCACCACTCCTTGCAGATCGAACACTTGTTCAAAAAAGAATTCCAGTACCTTCGTATTGTCTAATTAGATTGTCACGGTTGCAACTTTGAAAAGGTACATCTAGAAATTTTCTAGAGGCATCGTGACCTGTTGGGCCCAGAGACGTCAATATCCTAGGCAGAACAAGTTCAATGAGGTGATATAGGATGGCGGACATTGGCGGACATCCGTTCGGCCTCTTTTGCCTTTAAATCAACATTGTAATGACCACTAACCGTCATTATTCGTTGCTCCTTTATCATAGCACCTCTTGGATTGTTCAGATCGAGTTTCATGATCTGCAGGCCGTCTGGTCTGCTCGGTGGATCTGTGCATGTGGGGGGCATTACAGGAGAAGCTGCAACTCCATGTGCAATTCACTTAAGAGCCAAGAGAATCGCATGTAAGCGTCTTTGCACCCTCGAATGCAGAGTGCATTTATGTGCATGCAAGCAGCATGCTAATGAAGACTTGATCTGCTCTAAATTGATGGGTGTCCCACGATCATGAATTGCCCCGTTTTCCTCAGGTGCAAGGAGACGATCCACAAGGCCCACTACAATGGCACAATCGGCAGCTGCCGCAGTTGATGTTGGCACGGCACCATCGGAGCAGCGTGCTGGAAGTTTGCCACAGGACAAGGCATTCTCGAGGGATGATTTTGACAACTTCCTCAGAGGCTACAGGTCCCAAAGCACAGAGCGTGACTTCTGGATAAGCGACGACATGATTGAGGGTGAGCAGCCCAGCAATGCCTGCCATGCGTGCCGCAACTAATATTCGACCAGCTGTCTTGATGATAGCGGATTGTTGTTTGCGCAGGTGAAATTCCTCAGGAGCTGCAGGGCACGCTTCTGAGGAATGGGCCGGGACTCTTTGAAGTTGGGGGTTCAGCTATTTCACAGCCGCTGGATGGGGACGGAATGGTACGCCGTCACTTCTATGCTCTATCTAGTTCTGCTCTTATGAGACAATTTTTTTGCTGGCCCACCAGGAGGTGGGGTGACTTATCACAACATGCATTGCAGGTATGTGCAAAAGGCAAAGGGCATCTTTATGATGCATCAAGGGTCACAGATTGTCTGCTGTGCGAGCAGGTGTGCTCTTTTGCGTTCAAGGATGGAAGGGTGTTTTTCCGGAACCGCTTTGTGCGCTCCGAGGCCTTTGTAAAGGAGCAGCAGGCGCAGAAGATGCTCTACAGGGGGGCCTTCTCGGTCGGCAACCCCTCTGGAGGCCTCTTCTTCAACCCCTTTGATTTTACCGTCAAAGGGATTGCAAACACCAGCGTGCTGTACTGGGGAGGGAAGCTGCTCGCCCTTTACGAGGTGTGCCTGGCTCATCAACCGGGCTCAAGCAAACCACATGCACTTTCATGAACATCCTCACAGTCTGTGGACCATTGCATGCATATTTCAGAAATCCCTCGTCCTCAATGCAAGGCAATTCTTTGGTGTACGGTGTGCATAATGTCAAACAATGTCCTTAAAGTTCTTTGGTAAGTTATAGTTGGAGAGGCAGCCATGCTCAATATGACATCGAATTACTGCATTGGACCAGCTAAGGGTGAATTACAGCTGAATTTGAATGCTCGGTGCGCAGAGGGACCTGCCGTATGAGCTGGACGCCACGCTGCGCACGCTGGGAACCACAGACCTGGGCGGCAGCATCAACACCCCCAAGAAATTCTTCGGCGCGCACCACAGAATCGTGGACGGGCCAAACGGCGGCAGGTGTCTAGTTGGCTTCAACTTCTCTGAGGAGCCCTCTGGCGGCCTGCTCAATTTTTTCGAATATGACGAGCAGTTTCAGCTCCTGCACAAGACCTCCAGATTGCTAAAGGTGCGAAGTCCCCCTCACCCGGGGAAGGGGCCTGTTCACTGGCGCAATGGGTGGTTGGAGATATCAACCACCTCATGGCATGCACATTTGGCGATAATCTGGCCCCACCGTGCCTTTGTTGAGTGCGCGAGGAAGGACCTTGCAACTTCTTCTGTTCAGAGATGTCTTACGCACAAGTGTGGCTGGCAAGAGCAGGTCCATGCAGGTCTCCTTACGGCAAAAAGGCCTCAGTAAGCACCAGCCCAGGGGTGACCAGAGAGAGGACTGTGGGTGCAGGGGGCCACATTTGGCTTCTTCCATGACATACTGGTGACTGAGAATTACTACATCGCGCTGGAGAACCCCATCAGCATGGACTTTGGCAAGCTGCTGACCAAGTACACCTTCGGCCGCGCCTGCCTGGCAGAGTGCCTGCAGTTCCAGGACCGCCCCACGCGAATCCATGTCATCCCCCGCCCTGGCTTCAAGCAGCACAGCAGCGGTGAGGCCCAACGTCACCAGTGAAGTGAAGTGAAGTGAAGTGAAGTGAAGTGAAGTGAAGTGAAGTTGCTGGTTATGCTACTTTCATCTGCTCAAACTATCATCAGCAACGTTTAACTCCTTTCTGCTCAGCCTCTGCATGGGAAGCATGGGGAGGTGCGGAGTTGCTTTCACCACCCTGGCTAAGGCCTTCGCGTCAATGGAACCCACTGTTCCATTCAAGGATTGGTCCATTTTTGTCGCCGTGCATGCTGAATAGAAATGCAAGGATTGTCTTGGAAAGGCCCATCTGTGCATGCAAAGGCGTACATCATGACATTGATTCTGTTGTGTGCAAATTGCAGTGCCTCCGTCGGATCACGTCCTTGAGACAGACCCATTCTTCTCCTTCCACCATGTCAATGCATACGAGGTGGAGGGAACACCCCAGATTGTCGTGGACACAGCGGCCATGGATGGCGGCATAGATTTCAGCCTGAGCATGGAGAATGGGTCTGAGGCCATCTACCAGCGCCTGGCTGGCAGAGCTGTGCTCACCCGCCTCGTGCTAGACCTCGCCACCGGCAAGGTCTGCCTGATCTGCTGCCTGCATGACTTTTTTTGTCCTTTACAACTCGTCTTTCTCATCCATGTGAGAGAGCATGTGCGGTGCAGCAGCGCTCCCATGACAGCCTGCATCGTTCACCTGCTTGAATACAGTATCACATAGAGTGCAACGTCCACAGCAGTGGATGTCTCTTATTAGTGCACTGCTGTGCCACTATGCATGGCTGCCGTGTTCAGCATGCCTGTTGATTGCTGTTGAAGTCCTGGAAAGTGGCGTGCATTATCTATTCATTGCTTTCTGATGCATGGTGGTGTGGTTGTGGCAGGTGCAGAAGCTTCCGCTGGTGCCAGACAGGGCGGCAGAGCTGCCCTCAGTCAGCCCGGGAGTGTGTGGTAAGCCGCACCTGCATTCCTACTCCGCTGCCAGCCGCGTTGTTGGGCCACCCAACTGGGGCGCCCTCCAGGTAACCCTCCCATCATTTCTTTTTAAAGTGAGGTTTCCTGCAAAGTCCGAGCCGTGCTGGTGCGGACATTAGACAGAGGATATTCATGCTCAGAGGCTGGAGAGGTTGGTTGTGGTGGGAGAGACTCACTGGGGTGTGGTGTGTGGCAGATGGTGCTGAAGCTGAGCGCTCCCTTGGACTGGGGGCTTGATGGGAGCGCCGCGTCCCGGGACAGCAGCGCAATTCGGCAGGAGTTGTGGTGTCCCGGCTGTGACAGCTTTGCTCAGGTGAGTCATTGGCAAGCAAACTGGGCTCCAACACACTGATGCAGTTCTTGTACTCTGCCGCATTAAGGCAATCTCTGCTTTGATAAGTAAACGAGGCTCAAGACTGAAGTCATCGAAGACTGGAGATCTTTGGCTGATGAGGATGCATGTTTTGTCTTTGGCCAGGAGCCCATCTTTGTGCCTCGCCAGAATGCAGACAGCGAGGATGACGGCTGGGTGCTGACAATGGTGTACCGCGCGGCCAGCAACACAACAGACCTGGCTATCCTGGATGCAAAATGCATCTCCAAGGGCCCTGTCGCCCTCATACACCTGCCTCATCACATCCCCCACGGTGCAGCTCTCCTTGCATGCCTTCCCTTTCCTTGCAAATGCTTGCAAGTCTTGCTCTACACCAATGCACTGTCATAATCTGAGAAGAAATTGTGATATTATCTTGCATTGCTGCGAAGAAATAACAAATTGGAGCATGCAGACTGGCGGTGTGAAGAATATATTGTAATGCAGGTATACACGGGAGCTTCACAGCAGAGTATCTGGGCCCAAAAAGTCCTGAAGAGGAAAAGGCAGCCACTTATGACATCAAAAATGGAGTTGTGGACGAGCAGGGACAGCCAAAGTACTGCTGAAGGATTGGAGTCGGACTTAGCCCATCTTGCAGTATGGCTTACCAGCAGATACAGCACGTGTACCGTAGTAGAATTGTAGAAGATGATTAGCTATAGCTAGTCTCAGATTCTGAAACCAAGCCAAGTGCGCCAGCACATCTTCGAATTAATTCTTTTTTTTTATATTCTTGTCATGCAGATTGCTGCTATTGTAGGAGTTGATCGTTCTCAGTCTCCTTATGTTGGCAAGCCGCACGCAGCAGCAACTTTGCGGAAACCATCATTGCCACGTGGTTGATGAAATTCGTGAATTGGGTTGGCTTGCATCTTTGTCCTCTGCAAAGGGGATGTTGCATCCTTTGTGTAAAGCCACAAGTTATGATTAAAACCATATTGTATTATTACATTACGCCCTCTGTTGTGTGCATGCAACACATGACATTGCCGCATGCAGTGCACTGCCTAATTAGCAAACTAATTATAATCACCATAGCTGCTAATCTAATCTGGAAGCGCAATCAAAGCAGAAGCAAGAGCCTAAATAGCTTACTGTCTGATATACATATAACTGAGCGCTCTCATACTCAAATTGCAATTCTGCCAGCAACGTCTCTTCTCAATAATAGCATAGTCGCCCCCCAACATTTAGAATGCAAGGGCAACAAACCAATCAATGACACACCAGGAGACTACCTCGTAACATACATCACACCGTTGCACACATGATTCCCAACCTACTCTTTCCACCAGTCATGTTTTCATTTTCTGCTCCCTATGCTCTGTGAGAGTGCTGGCGTTGAACCTTGGCAGAGCATTTGCCACAAGCACATCCCTTGCCCTCACCAGGCGCTCCAGAATCTTCACCCTGCATGCAGAAACAATGACTCCCTTCAATCAGCAACGTTTCTGTCTTCAGTCAGCCAAGAAGATGGGGCAAAAGGACTGTGCGAGCACTGCCACTGCAGAAAATCCAGTTTGAGGCAGCAGGACCAACACCCGTGAAAGCAACATGCACACATTGCAGTAATCAACATCGGATCATCAAACGGAAAAAGGAATACTGGAAAGATGTGCAAAAGTGGAAGAAGGTAAGAGGGTGAACCCACCGGGTGGTGTTGAGGTCCAGGGGTGTGCGCATGGAATCTCGCTGCCACAACAGAGCGTTCTTGAGCTGCCGCCGTCGCTCGGCCCGCACCACGCCCGCCTTGCGCTGCACAGCAACCCCTGCCGCCGTCTCCTCCACCCTCTCTGCTTCCTTCGCCCTCTGCTTCTCCTGCGCTCATGCCATGTACAATGAGCTGCTTTGCGCTGCTATCCTCTGTACTGCACGAGCCCGCACATGCACTGAAATCCTTCGGCAAAGAACCCAAGGGTCATGCAACGGTAAACCAATTTGCATCTGGACTATTAGCTGATGGACCCATTCAAAAGGCGCTATTACTTCAAGCGGAAAGCTCTGCCCGGGTCACTTGTGTTGCAGACAGCAATCCAGGCGAGCGTGACATGGAAAAACAGAAAGCCGCGCAGAGGGTGGCGCTCACCTGTTTCCTGCGTTCGTACCAAAGCTGGGCCTGCGGCAGCAGCCGCCCCTTCCAGGAGCAGAAGTAGAAGCGCACGACGTCGCCCACGCACTTCTCAGGCGCCAGCTGGGACGCTATGAGGTCCATGTCCTTGCCGTCGCGCGTCAGCACCGCCTCAAAGATGTCGATCTCCCGCTGGCTCCACTCCGGCAGGGAGTCCACCAGACCCAGATCCCTCTGCAGCTGCCCGGATATTGCCACGCCGGTCTCCGTCTGCCTGGGAAGCTCAATACAGCTGTCCCTCAGCCTTGCAGCTAGATATGAGGACAGACAGCTGACGTTTGAACTGTGCGACCCAGCAGCATTACATGGTTTTGTTATGTTACTGACATAACATTATCAGACATAATGAAATTAAACGATTTCTGACACCCACTGAAGTATGCTTTGCACCAAATTTGATAGATTCTCGTGGTCCGTCAGAAATGACAGCCATTGAGGCGACAAGATTCAAAATCATGAACGAAGTAAGTTCGATCTCTGGCATGAGAGCGTACTTGAAGCGGCGGCCTGACGCATCGGTGGAAGAAAGGATGCGGACGCGGCGGGAGGGATCGCCCCAGGCGCCCGGGGCGAGCAGCCGGTGCTGCAACCAGCGCGCCTCCTCCGCCGTCGGCCGCTTCGGCCGCGGCCGCTGCTGCGGCAACACCGCCTGGTACTCGTCCCCCTCCAGCAGCTCCGGCGGCCCATCGTCATCCTCACCTTCCCCAGCTGCGTCCGGCTCCTCCACCACCCTCCTGCCGCGATTCCTGCCACACACCAAATCTCTTTACCTCTTCCTCATTCCCCACACCTTCTACACCAGGAGAAAAGGACACACAGGGGCATGGGTAGCAGCTGCACGGGAAACCTGCTAGTACTAGCCATCAGACGGCCTGCCACGCAACAAAGGAAGCGGCTGCACACAGTACAGTCAAGAGTCTCTGTGAAGGGCTTTGTTGATGCTCACCTGAGACCTGGGGAGTCGAGGCCGGGAACAAAGGCATCGGGCGTCTGGCGCGCGCGGCCGCTGCGGCGGATGCCGGCCGCCTCGTCAGCGGCATCCGCCGGCGCGACGCGCGTGACAGCCCGGGCGCGCGC